>Ga0187893_10008895_pt1 | contig 15663 bp, 12 predicted proteins | sample MA1701074metaG_FD_139574 | JGI IMG/M metagenome (GOLD analysis project Ga0187893, IMG submission 139574) | White microbial mat communities from a basaltic lava cave in the Kipuka Kanohina Cave System on the Island of Hawaii, USA - MA170107-4 metaG ... | reverse complement strand
AGGTATTTATTTCACACCGTGACTCAAAGTGTGACGAGTGTGGAGAAGAGTTGGGGCGGCGGCCTGGATCACCCTGGAGGAGAATAAAGGCGCGCTGTGTTTGGCGTGCGCAGATCTTGACGAGCTGGTGTTCCTGCCAACGGGTAATGCGGCCTTAAGAACATGCCTGTTTGAAGTACAGTGGGAGAGTAGGCCGGTCCGCCGCCGCCCGGAGTTTTGAAGGGGAGGCGGTTCGGCTGGCTGTAATGGCTCATGTGCGCCACGGCGAAACAAATTATGATTCCTTGCTGGCAAAGGGATGGTTCAGAGGTGAAGCCCGCGCGCATGTAAGAGATCAAGTTGAAGCCGTGTTGGAAAATTGGCAAAAATCTGATTGATGGAAAGTCTGAAAACCCAATACACCTTTTTTAGGTCAGACCCTCAGCCTTAGGGCTTTCACCTTACTTGAAATGACCTGTCGTTAGCGCCTTTAAAACGTTCCGAGTGAGAGGCGCCCGATTGCCTCGACTCCGGTGACGCAACCATGATGCTTTAGGGCCAGCGAACCCATCAAGATAGGTTCTTAAAGGCTGCGGTCACATTACGTCCCAGGGCGGCGCATTGCGCCAAAAATTTGTCAGTAAAACTGGGAAAGCTGCGTGCTCCCGCAGGTTATGGAACATATAATCAGAGATGTAATTTTACCCCGAAGGGGTTACGACCTCCAGCCCAACGTTGCCGCTTCGCGGCTACGTTGGGAAGTTAGCCACCTGCAATCACCACCGCGAAGCGGTTGCGGCCTTCTGTGCAAAGGCCGCCGCAACCGCTTCGCGGTTGACCACTGAAGAGGTTGTCCTCAACCCCAACGTAGCCGCGAAGCGCGGCAACGTTGGGCTGAAGGCCGCAACCGCTTCGCGGTTGATGGTTGAGGCACAGCTCACCAATAATTAGTAGAAAGCCAGACCGGTAAGCCAAAGGCTTCAACCGACAATTTTCTGGGGCACTTCTGGCGGCGGACTTCGTTGTGGATTCCTCACTTTTCGTGTAATTTTCGTGGATCGTTTTTACAGCGATGGAGACCAACATCAAAAGGATAAGAAACTATTCACGAAATCACACGAAACGATATTGACCAGTACACGAACGAGACTCACACCTAAAGCTGAGACACAAGCGGCTCACGCTGCTCGATGTTAATCGTTTTACATCATTCATTTTAGAGCAAATAAGGAAACAGCGATGAAATGGATTCTTCTTCTTGCGTTACTAGGGACCTCTATTGTTGGAGTTACAGCCCAGACGAAGACGAAAGGGATTCAGCTTGAAGACCTGACTTGGATAGAAGCAGAAAAGGTCCTGACCGAGAAAACGATTGTCGTGATTCCGCTCGGCGCGGCGGCAAAAGAACACGGTCCGCATTTGAAGCTCAAAAATGATTGGTTGATCGCCGAATACTTGAAGAAACGTGTGCTGGAGCATGGGAATGTTGTGGTCGCGCCGACTATTAATTACCACTTTTACCCGGCGTTTGTTGAATACCCGGGCTCCACGACGCTGCGGCTGGAAACGGCTCGGGATCTAATCGTAGATGTTTGTATGAGCCTGGCCAATTATGGACCACGCCGCTTTTACGTGCTCAATACCGGCATCTCAACGCTCAGAGCTTTGCAACCTGCGGCTGAGTCGTTGGCCAGGGAAGGATTAATTCTGCGGTATACAGATCTGCAAAAGATCTTAGGCCCAGTCGAGAAAGCCATAGCAAAACAGGAGGGAGGTACACACGCAGACGAAATCGAGACCTCTATGATGCTGTTCATCGCGCCGAATACGGTCAATATGAAGAAGGCCGCCAAAGACTACCATCCGAGCAATGAACGCGGACTGACTCGGAATCCGAAAGGAAAGGGGAGCTATTCGCCAACTGGTATTTATGGCGACGCCACGCTGGCCACCAGAGCAAAAGGTGCACAGGTAATAAAAGCCCTAGTGGCAGGTATTCTCAAAGATATAGAGGGCCTGCACTCAGAGCCCTAGAATTGAAGCATCCCGGCGGCTTGCCTGAAGCTGTGGCAATTTTAACATTTACTTTTAGGAGACAGCATGGCCTATGCATATCGCGTTGAGGGTCGGAAACGGATCAAGCTTGACGGTTTTGATCCGGGTGACACTGCTGGACTTAATCAAAAGAGTGCCGAAGCCAAGACCGGCAAGTACATCCGAGAACTGATTGAACTCCAGGAACTACTTTACGCTGCAGGTTCACAGAGTCTTTTGATCATCTTGCAGGGAAGAGATACAAGCGGTAAGGATGGCACGATTCGCATGAAATTGGCCAACCACAGATTAATATTCCTGAGGTCTCATTTGACGAAAAGGGCGACGCCAAAGTGTCTCTAGATGCTAGCGCTCTCATGGGCGGGAAAGACGATGGCTCATTCGCGTGGGTATCCTACGGGGTTGCCCGCTCGCGTTGGCGTAAGGGGAAGTTTGCCGAGACGTTTCCCAATGAGAAAACCTATAGGCATTCGTTGGCAGAGGAGGCTGAGGCTCTGCGCAGCGTTATCGCCCTGGCAACGGCTGACGGTAAACCAAAGACCCTTAACCCATCGCTGGTCCTGCTTAAAGAGATTAATGACGCAGGTTTACTGGAAGCATATTTTCTTCTTGCCAGGCTAGGAGGCTGTCGGAATAAACTGTTCAACCAGCCTGCGGAGCGGGCGGCAGAATAAAGCCTGGGGTGAAGCGAAGCGGAACCCCAGGATAGCGGTTGAATTAAAGATTGCGAGCCCCGCGCCAGCGGGCGACAGTGGTGAATGAGAGTTTTCGACAAAGACATCGGCTCGCCTGCGGCTGTCGCCCGCTGCCGCGGGCTCGCGATCTTCTATCCAAACAAAACCCTGGGGTTCCGCTTCGCTCCACTCCAGGCTTTATGCTTCCGCCTGGTCCGCAGGCTGGTTGATCAGTTTATTCCGACAGACTCCTCAAGATGGTGACGGCGAACTCATAAAACATCTCGGAATTTTTCATGACCTATTCTCTGTGGTTGGAATCAGCAAGAGGTGCTAAAAGGTCCCCAGCCGCCGGCAAATGTAAAAGCGAAACGACCAAGTACCTTTTTCACGAGTTCTGGGCTAACAAGTGGTTTGTTTCTGGTGATTTCGTGAATCGTTACCTATGCGGAGCAAACAAACGATCCACGAATCCACACGAAACCAGGCACACGAAATATCATAAACTACAGACAAACTTGAATCCGAACGCAGCCGATCGAGTCTAGAAGGTTTGGGACAGGAATTGCTTTGCTATCTCCAGAGCTTCCTCCATTTGCTCTTCGCCGCGCAGCAGGCGGGCCAGTCTCCAGTAGGCTTCAACCTCCAGAGGATAACGGTCAATGATCTGGCGATACGCATCGATGGCGGCCGGATAATCCTCATGAGCCACAGCGTACCAGGCGACGATGGAAAGCCTGTCCTTTTCAGTGAGACCGCCGGAAAGTTGAAAGGCTTTTTCCAGCGCCGGTTTGCCCTCTTCGGGTCGGACCCAACACATGACGTAGGTGTAACCGATGCGCGCGTGGGCCATCGCAAACTCCGGGTCCAAAGCGACAGCCTTTTCCAACAAGGCAACCGCCTCCACGTAGAGGAGAGCATTTGCTTTCTCGACGCCCAGGGAATAGTAACGGTAGGCTTGCAGGTTGTTTGTCATTACCCGCGACAAGCCCGCACTGACTTCTGGGTCGGCAGAGCCGCTGAGATACGAGGCTAATTTCAAGGAAAGAAGATCAACTTGAGTGAGGAGCTGAGCAGGTTGCTCCACCACCAGGCGCTCTGACGTCAGCAATTGGCCATCACGCGCGTTGTACAGCTGCACATCTACGCGAATCTTTCCCTCCATGCGGGCGAAGCTGCCCAGCACGACCACATCTGCCTGAGCTCTGCGCGCGACATTGAGCGCCTGGTCAAGGCGAATATTACTCTCGGGGTTATGCCCGACTCTTTCAAACAGTAGATGTAGCTGCTGCCGGCCGAGCACGGCAAGCTTTGTCGAGCGCGAGAGATCTGTAATGAGCATGTCGGACAAGCCCTCACGCAGCCAGTCAAGGTCGCGGCTGTCGGATAGATTTTCGAAATACATGACTGCGAGCGCTTCTTTGCCTGCAACCCGCGGAATAGTTGTGCCGGCTTGTTGCTGGTCGGACGCTGCCGACTGCCTACCCTTCCAGTAAATTGCAAAGACCGAGGCCGCAATGAGCAACAACGCTAAGGCTGAGGCGAGAGCGAACCGTTTACCAAACCATTTTCGAGGAGGTAAAGCCAGGGAGGTAGACCGATCTTCCGCGACAAGCGCAGTAGGGCTGATGTCTTCTTCGTATTCAAGCTTGATGGAGGTAATTTCCTCCGTTTGAACGGGTATTTGGGCGGCCTCTTTAACCGGGGCGATGAGGCTATAGCCTACTTTGGGGATTGTTTTAATGAAGCGAGGGTGGCGCGAGTCGTCACCGAGTGCGCGTCGTATGTCCATGATACATTGCACCAGCGCATCATCTGTGACCGCCGTCCCGTTCCACACCTCCTGCATCAACTCCTCTTTGCTTACGCCGCGCTCGCGGTGCTCAATCAGGTAAAGCAGAACCTGCAGGGTCTGCTGGCGCAAGTGCTGCTCCTGGCCGTCGTCGCGTCTGATTGAGCCGCGCGAGGCATCCACCTCAACATCTGCCAGACGATAAATGTGGTGCTGGGAAGGCCTCGTTGAGTCCTCCCTGGACGACACGCGAGATTTCGGAAATATTTCGTCTTTCATTCGTTACGTTCGTCACTCTCGAGAGGAAAATCAGCGCTCACGACGGTAAGCACTGATCTTGCGTGACAGGGGATGCGCGGCGAATGGCGCGCGATGAACGTGCGACTCCCAAATTATAAAGCAGCCGGCTGGCATAGGTGAAGCTTCATGAAGCGAAAAGTGACGGTCACCTTTACAAAAATTCGTCGGCAGACCGCATTAGCGCCGACGGATGTTTTGCGGGCGCACTGCTCAGTTTGCGAGCGCGAGGTTGAGACGATCAGTCAAGCGCAAGCGGTCGAGCTGTTAAAGCTTGCAGGCCAGAGTCTTGAAGCACTGCTAGCTGGCCGCCGGGTGCACATCGTAGAGGTCTTGGGCGATGAGCTTCGCGTCTGCAAAGACTCTTTAGTCACGGAGTGGAGAAAGGCGCTGGAGTTTGGACAGTTCTGTGGCTCTGCCGCCTTCCGTGCGGAAAGCCTGTGGCTTTCCGCTGGCTTCTAATTAATCTCAGCGTGAGGCTTTGCAGCATCTTGGAGTTTGAACATTTAGTATTCGTAAATCTTTGATTCTAAGCCTGCGAAGCAGGCGAAAGCATAAAGCCTGGGGTGGAGCGAAGCGGAACCCCAGGATAGATAGCGTTGAAAAAGACCTGGAGCCCGCGGCAGCGGGCGACAGCAGGATCGTAACCAAGAATCCCAACCGTCAATCACGCTTCAGGCTGTCGCCCGTTATCACGGGCTATCTTGATAATCGCACTGTTTTCCCTGGGGTTCCGCTTCGCTCCACCCCAGGCTTTATGCTTTCGCCTGCTTCGCAGGCTAAGGCGGAACATAAACTTACGTTTAAGAAATGTCCAAACTCTGGGCTCCGTTAGGAGCCCCATGTCAAGCGCACACGAATTGAGAAACCGAAACCGCGCGCCAATGAATAACCGCCAATACCTGACAACCCCAAAGGAGTTATCACACCATGAAACCCCGAACGAAGCCCGCTACCAGAGTTGCCAAGCTAATTCCTTCCTCTCTAACCATTCGTGCTGGCGTCATAGCTTTGGCGCTGGTTTTGATTGCCTCTCTCGGAGCGCCTTTGACTCCATTGCCGGCCGGTGCGCAGGCGCAAAAGAGGGGTGGCATCGAGCTCCGCGACGACTCCCCGGCCTCGCCCTTGGACCAGCGCAGCGTCACGGTTTCGACTTCTGTCGGTCAGACGCGAAAGAAGGGCAAGGGGGAATTGCGCGTCGAGCCGCCACTCTGGCTTTTTGACCATAGCACCGGCACAGGGCGCCGCGCTGCCGATATTGGGGTGACCACCGATGCCAATAAGGCTGCCACGGGGATCGAGGCGCCCAATCGTGCTGAAGGGGAAAAGTACGTTGGCAAGTTATCAACTTCTAGACCTGCGGGATATTCACCCGCTCAGATCCGTCGCGCCTATGGATTCGACCAGTTGGAAGCCGATGGCAGGGGCCAGGTCATTGCCATCGTGATCGCCTTCGACTACCCGAACGCGGCCGCCGATCTGAAAACATTTATCAAGACTTTTAAGCTGAAGAACATGTTTGGCCTGCCGGGGCGAGCGCCCTGTACTGTAGCGGCCAGGTCCCGGATGGACCAAATGTTTATAGAAACGCCGCGAGAAGATTCATGAAGCGAAAACTGATGGTTACCGTCACCAAAATTCATCGCGAAACCGTTTACACGCCGGCTCACCTTTTGCGCCGTTGCCCGGCCTGCGAGCGCGAGGTTGAGACGTTGTCGCCCTTTGGATTCTGGTACACCCATGGAATCCGTCGACGTCTTGCAAACTCACAGACGCGCCCGCTACCGCACCTGTACCAAAAAGGGTGCTGATACGGAATAACGTAACGTTTTCAATGAATTTGGTAAGGACAATCCTATGACAAAGCAAAATAAGACATTCATCGCCTTCAGAAGGACGACGCCTCTGCTTCTGCTGGTAGCGTTCTTCATTCCTGCCTCGTTATCGAGACCGGCTTCATCGCAAACGTCACTAGGCTGGAGGGTATGGATAAAAACATCACCGTGCTCGGGGCGTTTTGATTGGCTCTCTGTCGCACAACATAACCCGACCGGAGGCGGCAATAATTTCGTTCCATATGAAACTGTGCTATGGAACCAGGGATGCACCCAACCAGCCCCGAACGGCTGCACCTTTGCGAAAGCGCAAGCATTAATGGCCAGCCTTCGCGGTCACCCTAAATTTCTGGATTATTGCTGCCGTGATTACTCGGTTTGGCAGAACACGCAGACCAAAAAGTATTCGGTTGTACAGGGCAAATTTGGAAACGCTGGTTTCGGCTGGCAGTTTGTCAAGGGACAATTGTGTTGCGAAGAAGCAGAAGCATTGGCCGGAATGGTTCAATCAACCAAGGTGACGGACAAACGCTGACTTTTTATCGTGGGACAACTCCCGAACGATGTCAGGCAGACTGCGACAAGAATCCCAGGTGCGTGGCATTTACGCTGATCAAAGCCGGCGCCTTCGGCCCAAACAGTCAGCCGATGTGTTAGCTGATGTCGGAGGCGAAAAAAGTCACCCCGTCGTCTTGCTGTGTTACGGCGATAAAAAAGAGGCGGACAGAAAGGTGATAATTGGGCCTGCAAGAACAGCTGCCCGGACTGTGCCGGTTTGCCGTCTTTGCTTTGCGAGGTCGAGGGTGAAAGCGCCAAGGCACGGGCTTGTAGGCAATGCATGAGCCGCTGCCAATAGAGAAATGTCGGCTGTCGGTGCTCCGCAGCGACTGCCAAAATAGTCAGGCAAGAGAATGAAACTGGTGAGTTAGCCAGTACGCGTCGGTTGACCGCAGACTTTATTCGGATGAGGGCAACAGGAGAAGAGTATGTTCACACAAGCAATAAAAATGCGCCGTCTAAATCGAAACTTCAAAGCCGTCGCAGCTATGGCTGGAGTATCAGCGCTTCTTCTTGTTGCCAGTTCAGGCCTGGGCTTGGCGCAAGCTGATCCCTGCCAAGCGAAAGCGGACTACGAATCAGCCAAAAAAGCCGCCGAGGCAGCGCAGGTAGAATTTGACAAGCAAAAACTGTCGAGAAGTGTTGAGAGCATACTCGTGCGGGACCCGACCGACGCAGCGGAAAAGTTACCTGACCAGAAAGTGGAAGAAATAATCGCTAATATGAGGAGGTCGCTTCAACGATATGAAAAGCGACCGGAGAAAGAACGGAGAGGTTTTGAAAACGCTTTCGCTCACGTTGCTCAGCAGCTTGCAGAATTAGAGGCGTGGCTGAACGCCAGAAAAAAGCGGGACGAGGCCGATCGGAATCTGGAGGCCGCCAAGCAACCCTACATTAGAGCGATCAACGCAAAAGATGAAGCGCTTAAAAACGCCCGGGCCACGTTTGATAAGGAGCAGGCACATATAAGACGCGTGAGGGCCAGATTAGAAGGCCGCCCGCAGGACGATGCTTACAAACGCGAAGTAACCGAACTTCTGACCCGAACTCGCGCTGCCTATGAGCGGATGCTGGATTATCTTGGCATGTTTGATTGCTTTGTTGACGTGCGTAATTTCATGGACAACCTCAGGGAGCGGATTAGAAAAATAGATGCCAACGTGGACATAGTTCGCGATTTCGACCCGACGTCTCCTATGTCGGAATCTTCTTCATCGTCGCCGCCTGTCGCGGACGCCGACGATCTGACAAAAGGCGGCTTATCAAAGAAAATTGCCGGCCTTTGGCTGGACAGCGAGACCGGCAGCGTGATTGAGATTCGGGCGGATGGCACCGGTGTCTTGAATGTAGTCGGCGAATCCTCCGGACGCCGCGGATATAAACGTGGTGACCTACATTTAACCGGCATTCGCCTCGTAGGCGGCAATACTCTCGAAGCAATGCTGACAACACGCGCCCCCAAAGATACTTGTCCGACATTAGGGCCAACGCCGGTGAAAGCGTCAATCAAGGTAGATTCGGGAGGGAACTCATTATCGCTTACTGCGCCGAGTATGGAGTGGGCGCTTACTGCGGGTGGTCCTTGTCGGTGGACGGGGCGAGTATATGAAATTATGAATGTCACTTTATCGCGGGTGCAGTGACAGAGCCGACCAAGTCGCGAGCCGCGCGAGCATTATACAAGCGCAGGCGATTGCGGTTTAGCTGTTGAGCGCAAGCTAGTAACGCTATCGAGGAAACTTGGAAAGGACAATCCTGTGACAAAGCAAACCAAAACGTTCATCGCCTTCTGCAGAAAGACGGCGGGCATACTTCTGCTGCTAGTGTTTGCCGTTCCTGCATTTTCGCAGGATGACAATGAGACAGTCGGCGGCAGAGTTCTTGACGCATACAATCGGCAAATCGGAAAAGCTGAAATTATCCCGGACATAGCAATTCAAGTTAATTTCACCTACTACATTAAAGTGTGGCTGAACGACGGCAGAGTCAGAATCATCAGACCGCAATCTGGCTCGCGCAGCAGCACCATCAAATGTTCGTTTCGAGAATACGAATACGATTCGAGCAATCCGAAAGACAACAGCCGTTGGGAGGAAACCGCGTCGGGAACGGCCTCATTGCAAATGCCGCCAACCGGCGAGGTGCGAAAGATAACCATCTCGATGGTGATGACGGAAAAGGTCGTCGGAGACGATGAAGTTGAGGTTAATGCAGAGCCGCAGAAGTTTGTGATCGTGATTGACTAATTGCCGATCGCAAGCGCGGCCCGCTTCGCTTTCATCACCCTTTGCGGAATTTATGACTGATAGTAAGGTCTGCTATTACAACTGCGCGGGCCAGCATCAAGGTCGGCAAAGATTCGCTGTTTGCCGCAGCACCTTGAGTCACCTCGCACGACTTTTCATTGAACCGAAGATGATGACGCTTCGAGATAGCACCTTTACCCAACGCCAGCCTGAGTTTCGTGAGGGCTTCCGCAACCATTATATGACGAGCCTCTCGCCTGGCGTGCTCCTGACGACGGCGTTTCACCTCATCGTCGGCTTCATCTTTTTGGTGCTGTTGCTGTCGAACGTCGGCCTTTACGCGCTGTGGCTGTTGTACCTGATCTCCGGGCTGGACACATTCCAGGCCATCAGCCCGGATGACCCTCCCTCCACCGAGGGCATGATCGGCAAGTTGTTTTTGATCCTCCTTTTTTTGTTGGGGAGCGCGGTCTATTTGGGGGCGGTCAAGCGGCGTCTCTTTTCTCGCCTCTATATGCTGGCCGGCCGACCGCTCGTCTCGGTTGAAGGTCGGCCGGAATTTGATTTCGGCGAGAGTTGCTGCTGGGGCATTAAGGTCGCAGGGCGTTATTTCAAGCTGGATAAAGATTGCTGGCTGATTGGAATCGGGCTGGAAGAGATCCAGGCAGCGGGCGGGGAGTTGCGGATCTGGTATGTTCCGTCAACCAACGTACTGGTGCGGGCCGAGTGGCGACCAGACGCCTGGGCGCCACTTCAGAAGTGAAAGGACAATCCTATGACAAAGCAAACTAACACATCCATCTTTGCTTTGTGTCGTTAATGACATGCAACCCAAGGCGGCGGCTTGCAGACGGTGCCGGCAGCGCAATGGCTGCCAATAGAACATAGGCGCAGTAACCGGCGCGACCGAGTCGCGGGCCGCGCGAACATGACACAAGCGCAGACGATTGTGGCCGTAAGCGGCAGCATTCGGGTCAGCAAAGACTGCCACTTTTGAGGTGGGAGGAAGTTATGAAAGGAATTTTGCGATTCTTCGCCCTTTGTCTAGCCATTTCAATAGCTGCTTCGCATACTGCGCCTGTTTCTGCCGATGCTTTGCAGGACATTCTAGATAAAAAGAGAGATGTCGAGCAGGCTCTCAAAGAGATTGAAATGTACGCCAATGGGAATAATGGCTATAGATCTCCCGACCAAAGCCTTGAACTTGCCATCGGGCGGTTGGAGGGACATTTGAAATCAATGGATCTCAGGCTCGAGAGTCTGCCCGCTTGTACAAAAGCGCCCGCCGCCCCGAACACAAAGGACGCGCTTGATGCCCTCCAGCGCCTTATCCCTATCACGCCGATTAGCAAGAGGACAAAAGAGCTCAACAACCGGATCACTTTCCTCGAAAGCCTCCTGCCCGGCATAACATGGTGTCACGATTACTGCCTCAACCGCGTCACCGGAGACGAACACAACTTAAGAAGTCCCAGCGAATTGAGCAAGCGTCTGGAGATCGAAGGATTCAAGAAAGCGCACACCATCACGGCTCATACTCCCGGAGCTGACAAGCTGCTCAGGCGCGATGATGTGGTCATCTTTGTGGACCCGACGGGCGGAGGACACTCAGGCATAGTGGTGAGCGACACCGGAATGATCGACCACTTTTTCCAGGAGTTTGGAAAGACCGGAACCAAGCGAACTCCCGCAGAGGCACACCAATTACGCAACAAGGGCTGGACGCTTTCACAGATTTTTAACATCGAGCGCCAAGATAAAAAATACCATCCTAACGGTAAAGTAACAATAGTGCGATCTAAGCCTTTCTATCACCTGCCCGTGGAAGTTTGGCGCCCGCAGATATCGGATACAAAAACAACACAACAACGGCTCGCGGAGGCCAAGAAGGAATTGAATCTTCACCCTTATTTCGCTGGGCTGTTACAACGGCTGGAAGATGCCATAAAAGATTCAAAGTGGATTCAAGACCCGACTCGGTTCGAGAAGACGAAGTCCGAAATCAAGGTCACGGTGGTAGAGGACAAGACGGGACTGCCTCTCTCGACCGCTAACGTCAATGTCAGCCCCAATGCGGGCACGCAACGGAGGGCATCCAACCCCTTCGAGTTCGAGGACGTCAACAACGGCTCCTACACCGTAACTGCCGATGCGCCCGGTTTCGTCAAAGAAACCGCGCCGGTCGAAGTCACCGCTTGCAAGACTCATTCGGTAGCCATTCGGCTTAAGAAACGGCCTGTCATCAAGGTCGTAGACATCAAGGATGAAGAGGGCCACCTCATAGATAACGTCAAAGTCGAAGTCACCGAGATCGCCAGCGGCAGCAGCAAAGGCAGTAAGACCTACAATCGAGTTCCCGAGCTATTTGTCGTTGACCCGGGCGCGTTTACGGTCACCGCCACAGACATCGGCACCATGTACGAGCCTGCGAGCCAAAGCGTAAACGCGGAGGCCGGAGAGGAGACTGAAGTCCACCTGGTGATGCGCGCCGCGAGCCGCGCCGACCTGGTGGTTGAAGTCTACGACAGCCTGTCCCGCCTCAAGATTGATCCCCCGCCTGGCAGCACTGAGCCGGGTGTAAAGCTCGAACCGCTCGACGGCCAACCCGCGCCGTCGAGCAAACCAGATACAGGCGGCGGCGAGGTTCTTTTCGACCATATCCGCGAAGGCCGCTACAAGTACATTGTCTCTTTCTGCGGCTGGGAATCGCAGAGCGGCACCTTAACCTTCAGCGCCGATGACCTCAAGGCAAAGCGCATTGTGCGCCAGGTGTCGGTCAAACCCCATGCGCTCGACTCCTTCACCGGCAACGTCATGGAGACCGGCACCGACAACCACATTGATGGCTTCAAAGTCTCGCTCATCGGCCTCGGCCCCAGACAAGGCTATCGCTACGATACGGAAGAAGGCAAAGACCCTGATCCCAACTCCCGCACCCGGTTTGGCGCCTTCATCATCAAGGGGCCGATCTATTCAGGCCGCTACAAACTCGTCATCACCGGAGCCTGCTTTAAGCCGCTCGTCGTTGATAGCTGGTGGACGTTCTGCGGTCTCCCCTTAAACCGAGGAACTTACACGCCCCAGTTCCTTCGGCTGGACCCGACCCCGGAATTTGAGGAGGCTCGCCGGCAAGCAACCGCCCTGATCAAGAAGATCAATGCTGAGCGTGAAAAGGCAAAAAAGGCTGCCGATCAGATCCAAGCTGCTCGCCGAAACGCGCAAGGCCTTTCCGACCTTGCCAACGAGCTCATCGCTGAGTTCCAAGCCCTCATCCAGCGTTATCCCGGCCTTGAAACGAATTGCACCAAGGCAAGCCTTGCAATAGCTGAAGTCGAGCCAGCGATCAAGACCATTAAGGACGCCACAACCAAGATCGTGACTCTGCGCGAAACGACCATCGCCTTGACCGATGTCGCTCGTGAGCTTGCTGATCGAGCCAAGAAGACCACCGACCCGACGAAGGCTTCCAACCTCGTGCAGAACTCCAAGAAGTTTGCCGAGCAGGCCAGAAAGAAGGCCACAGAGACAAGCAAGCAGGCGGAGGAAGCGCGCAATGCCTACAACCAGATAGCTCCAAAGCTGACTGAGATCGAACAGCTTGAGGAAAAAGCAAACAACTTGCGGAAGGATTTTGCGCGCTTCTCAGGCAAGCTGCAAGACTTGCGCAAGCGTCTCGACTCGCTAGGGATGACCGCGACGGCTCTGGCTGAGGCAGAGGCATCGCTCATGGAAGCGAACAAGCTTGTGGCAGCCGTCCGGCAATTGCTCCTAGAGTGCGCCAACAACCATCCAGTTAAGGTGATCGTTGAAAACGCCGAACAAGCCCGTAAGGGCGTGGCGGGCGAGCGACAGCGAGCGGTGGATGAAGAGAAACTCCTCCAACAAATACTCGGCGGCGCTCAACAGAGCGCAACGCAGGCAGACAGTCTGGGCAAATCAATAGAAAATGCCCTCAAGTCTTGTGACAGCTTGAAAGGGATGGGAGCGACCGGCGCGGACGCTAAGGCCACCGTGGATACAATTGAAGTTTTCGCGCTCTCTGCCGAGCAATCTGCGAGAGAAGCGGAAGAGGTCTCCGGGAAGATCGCCGGTCTGGATCCGGCAGATTTAAGCAAAGCAATTAGGGCCCTTGAGGAGAAGGTAGCTACCTGGAATAACGACCTCACAGAAGCGGCGGCCAAGGTCCAATCGGTGCGCACCGGGGCGGACCAAGCGGCACTCGCTAAGAAGAGGGTTGATACACTCATCACCGAGATTAATTCTGCCACGACAGCGCTCGGCACCACCAACCAGTTAGCCTGTGAAAAGGCAGCGCAACTGAAGCAAGACATCCGAACCTCTGAGGCTGAGGCGAAGCAAAAGGAGCAGAACCTGAAACAACTACTCGATGAGGCTTCGACCAGGGCGACACGCTGTTCGTCTGCAGGCGATGCTGACGTAGTGAGGAACAATCACCGAGCCGCAATTCGGTTAGCCGGCGAAATCGGCGTTTTGGAGAAGAAGGCACAGAAGAACAACGCCGACCTTTCCAGTCTGTCTCAACAGATGACTGTTTCGAAAGACGCGTTTCGAAAAGCGGAAGAGCGGATAGGCAGAATTGATGTGGAATTGCGTGCGGTGGGGATCACGACAGCGAAGGCTGAGACTGACTTCAACCGCGCCGCCGACTTGAGCCGAGACCTCGTTTCCCGGCGCGCCAGCCTGATCGCTGAGCTGCAGACGCTAAGAAGCAGCAGTGGGATCGTCTACAACGAGGGTACGGGACATATTAGTGAGGGACTGCCACCTGACCTGAAGAAGCGGCTGGATGCCATTCCCGGGTTGTTGGGGAAGGCTATCCCAGCTCTGCCGAATGCAGAGTTGCTCGCAACCCTGCAGGACATGTTGGGGACAGTTCAGGTGGGTAAGGCCACTGCCGAAAAAACTGTGGCAGGGTACAGAAGCGGGATCTGCAGTATTGAGATGATGGATGACGTTGTGCAGGGGTTTGGCGCGACTCTCTTCGGTGCGACCATCGAACTCAGCGCTGCCGCGACTCTTCCCAACAAGGCGGACGAGTGCGCCACGCGCGCCGCTTGCCAGCCTTTGATCAATTCGATGCGTGCGGCGCTTGACCGGAACGACCTCAAGAGTGCCGAAGTCTTGCTCCCGCAATTGGAGATGCTGCGTTGCGACACGTCAAGCCTCAAGCGAGAACTCGATGCTAAAACCCAGCGCGAAGTGGCGGATCTTATCAACCGCTCGAAACAGAACTGTCGCTTCCAGGATGCGCTCAACCTGGCGCGGCAGATACCGCCCCTTATAAAAAGTATGCCGCTAGTCGCTGAGGCGCTCTCTGATGTCGAACGTGGGCTGAAGGCTCAGAAGCGCATCACTGGTCTAATCGACGAGGCCGACAAGACCAACAACATCGCGGCGGCTCGGTCAGCGAATGCTGAGGCGCGGCGGCTAGCCGCTCCTTATCCCTGTCTGGAAGAGATGATGATTGATATCCCGGAGAAGCCGACAGATGTCGTCCCAGACTTCGTGAGGCAGACAGGGAAAGGGAATTTACCTCCCAAAGATAATGTCCCAGACTTCGTGAAACAGACCGGGAAAGGCAATTTACCTCCCAAAGATAATGTCCCAGACTTCGTGAAACAGACCGGGAAAGGCGAACCTCCTCCCAAAGATGTTGTTCCGGATTTCGTGCGGCAGACTGGGAAGGGCGAACCACCCCCCAAAAATGACGTTCCTGATTTCGTGAAGGATACCGGTACAGGTGGTTCAGGCGGCAGTACAGCCAGCAGCTCCAAGCCAGCCAACTGGAATGGGACTTGGCAATGGCACCCGAGCGGCAACATAACAATGACCGTCACCATCTCGGGTAATAACGATTCACTGTCCGCTTCGTACCAGTGGACTGACCGCGGCCTCGGGACCAGGGGCACAGGATCATGGGCCTGCACTGTTACAGGCACAGGCAACACCGCGGTGTGTACCTTTACTGAAAACTATGCTGATGGTGACAAAACTGGACTGCGCAAGGGAACAGTTGACTTGACTTTGAGCGGGGACACGATCGCGGGAACTGTGGAGGATGGCGAGACCCCAAGGTGGAATTGGAAGCCAGGAGTGGCGCAATACACCAGTAAAATAGGTAAGGGCGCGCGGTGGCCTCTTACTCTTAAGCGCCAATAGCTCGCGAGGTAAAAAGTGATGATCCATCGGCACTGTTGCTCGTTATT
>Ga0187893_10008894_pt1 | contig 15664 bp, 8 predicted proteins | sample MA1701074metaG_FD_139574 | JGI IMG/M metagenome (GOLD analysis project Ga0187893, IMG submission 139574) | White microbial mat communities from a basaltic lava cave in the Kipuka Kanohina Cave System on the Island of Hawaii, USA - MA170107-4 metaG ... | reverse complement strand
TCATCAAGCAGGTTGCCGCGCTCACGGGGATCACGTTTCTCTTCGACCCGGAGCAAGTCAAGGGGAAGATCACACTGCTTTCGCCGAAGAGCGTTTCTCCGACGGAAGCGCTCGAGCTCCTCAGGTCTGCCCTTGCCTTGCACGGTTACACCCTCGTCAGCAGGGCCGAAGGCACGTGGAGCGTCCCTGCCGAACAGGCCGCCCATGAGGCTTTCACCATCAAGGTGGTTCCGCTCAACTATGCGCGGGCTGGCGAGATGGCGTACACGCTCTCATGGGTCGCGCCGCCCTCGGTTCGGATCGTTCCTTATTACCGCATCAACAGCCTCATCATCTCCGGGCATCCGGCCGCGGTGGCGGAGCTCGTCGACATCATCAAGTGAGGGGGCCGGCAATACTCGACGGTGCCCTGGGCACCACGACCGACACGATCGTGACGATCCGCGCACTGATGCCCGCTATGCACTACGCGCCGGCGCGATGACAACGACGAATTCTGCAGACTTCACAGGCACAGCCATCGAGGCGTCCGATCCGCAAATCCACGGTATGCAGGCCGAAGAAGCAAAGAACGCCATGTACCAAGCCGCATATCGTAGCTGCATGAGACGGAAGGGCTTCTAAAGGAAAGGAGGGGGGGGCAGGGCTAGCGCTCTGCGGCCCCGCATCGACGCCATGGCAGAGCGACGGACGTAGAAAGGGGCGACGGACCTCTGGCTGGAGGCCTACAGCTATCACATGGCGGGGGACCTTGACCGTGCGATCGAGCTCTACCAGCGCTCCATCGAGGTCTACCCGACACCCGAGGCGCACACGTTCCTGGGGTGGAGCATCAGCTTGCAGGGCCGATTGGAAGAGGCGATCCACCAGTGTCTTCTGGCGATCGAGATCGATCCGGAGTTCGGCAATCCATACAACGACATCGGGGTGTATCTGATGCAGCGGGATGAGCTGGACGAGGCGATTCCCTGGCTGGAGAGGGCCAAGGGAACGAAACACTACGAAGCGCGCCAGTTCCCCTTCATGAACCTCGGGCGTGTGTACCTGCAGCAGGGACGCTGGTGGGCCGCGCTCCATGAGTTCGAGGGCGCCGTGCGCGTGGCTCCGCACAATGTGCGGGCTTCGAGAATGCTTCATCACCTCCGCGGCCGGCTGAATTGAATTGGGGAACCCGATGGAGGGGTCGTGTCTTCACCCGAGAACGACGCGAACGCGGTGAGTCGCGCCGTCGCTGGTAAGCAGTAGGCCCCCGCTCCCAGGCACGACAGGAATTCCGTCGATCTCGACGCTCGAGACCCCGCGCGTCACTTCCCGAGGGTTCTCTACCACGATCTCATAGCGCGACGCATGGTAGCGGAACGTGATCTCGAAGCGTCGCCATGCGCGTGGGATGCAGGGATCGAGATGGAGAACCGGGCCCCGCAGCCGGAACCCGAGGAGCCACTCGATCCCGGCCCGGTACATCCAGCCGGCCGAACCCGTATACCACGTCCATCCGCCGCGGCCGACATGCGGATACTCGGCATAGACGTCGGCGGCGGCGACATACGGTTCCACCTTGTAGCGATGGACACCCGCCCGGGTACTCGTGCGGTTGATCGGGTTCAAGATCGAGAAGAGCTCGGTCGCCTTGTCGCCCTCACCGAGCGCGGCGAAGGCCATCACCGACCAGATGGCGGCGTGGGTGTACTGGCCGCCATTCTCGCGGACGCCCGGCGGGTAGCTCTTGACATAGCCCGGGTCCACATCCGTGCGGTCGAACGGCGGAACGAACAGGAGGATCAGTTCCTGGCCTTTCCGGACGAGATACTCTTCGACCGCGGCCATCGCCCGGGCCGCCCGGCCGGGCTCACCGGCGCCTGAGAGCACCGCCCACGACTGGGCGATGGAATCGATGCGGCACTCGGCGTTGGTGGCGGACCCGAGCGGGGTCCCGTCATCGAAATAGGCCCGCCGGTACCAGTCACCATCCCAGGCGTGCTGTTCGAGCGACTCCTTCAGCGCGCCGACGTCCTTGCGCCAGGTGTCGGCGCGCACGTGTTCGCCGCGGGCTTCGGCCAGTCGGGCGAACTCCCAGAGCGTCGTATGGAGAAACCAGCCGAGCCAGACGCTTTCCCCCTTCCCTCCAGGCCCGACCCGGTTCATGCCATCGTTCCAGTCTCCCGTGCCGATCAGCGGCAGGCCGTGCGTGCCAACGGCGAGGCTCCGGTCCAGAGCGCGAGCGCAGTGCTCGAAGAGCGTCCCGCCTTCCCTGGAGACGGCGGGCTGAAAGTACGATTCGTCTTCACCCGGTGCCAGGACCGCGCCCTGCAGAAAAGGAACGACCTCGTCCAGTACCGTAGCGTCGCCGGTCGCCTCGACGTAGTGGATGACGGCGTACGGCAACCAGACCCGGTCGTCGGAGATCCGCGTTCGCACGCCACGGCCCGATGGGGGATGCCACCAGTGCTGGACGTCGCCTTCCACGAACTGGCGGGCGGCCGCGCGGAGGAGGTGCTCGCGTGCCACATGACGCGTCGCCCCGGTCAAGGCCATCACGTCCTGGAGCTGATCACGGAATCCATATGCGCCGCCGGCCTGGTAGAAGGCGGCGCGGGCCCACACCCGGCAGACGAGGGTCTGGTAGAGGAGCCAGCGGTTCAGCATCACATCCATCGAACGATCGGGCGTCCGAACCTGAAGGGCGCCGACGATGTCGTCCCACTGCGTTTCAACCGCCTGGAGCGTGCGATCGAGGTCCGCCGCGCGATAGCGAGTGATCAGCGTCTGTGCCTCCTCGATCGTCGCGGTCTGCCCGAGCAAGAAGACGACCTCCGCGTAGCCGCCGCGCGGCACCTCGATCACCGTTTGAAGCGCCGCGCACGGATCGAGACCGGCACCGGTCCGTCCGGACGGACGCTCTCCTCGCTCGAGCAACGCGGGATGATCGAGCGTGCCGTTGCGGCCCAGGAATTCGGTGCGATCGGCGGTCCACGCCGTCTGCCGTCCCCCGAGGTCGGCGAATGCGACACGATCGCCGAAGTCGACGTTCCACGGGTTCCGAGCGAGCATCGCTCCCGTGCGCGGGTCGAGCTCGGTGATGATGAATGGCGCCGCCGCGCTTCGCGAGACACCGAGCACCCACTCGACGTACGCGGTCACTGAGAGACGCCGGGCTCGCCCGGACCGATTCTGTATCGTGAGACGAGAGATCTTCACCGGGTCCTCGGCAGGTACGAACTGGACGAGATCGAGCCCGATGCCGTGGGATGTGTGCTCGAACCGGCTGTAGCCTTGACCATGCCGAGCGACGTAGGGAAAGGCGTCCTCCCGAATCGGCAAGAGCGTCGGGCCCCACACGGCGCCGGTGTCTTCATCGCGCACGTAGATCGTTTCACCCGTCGGGTCGCTGATCGGATCGTTCGACCAGGCCGTGAGCTGATTCTCGCGACTGTTGAGTGACCACGTGTAGCCGGCACCGGACTCCGAGACCTGGAAGCCGAACTGCGGATTCGCGATCACGTTGATCCAGGGGGCAGGGGTCCATTGCCCCTCGCCGAGGATCGTCACGTATTCGCGTCCGTCCTCGACGAAGCCGCCGAGCCCGTTGAAGAACTCAAGCTCGGGCCGGCGTGGTGAAGCGTCCACCGACGGCTCTGCTCTGACTGACCGGCGCGGCGCGCGGGCCACCTTGGGCCCGGCCAGGTGAGCACGCGCGAGTTGCTCGGCGAGCGTGCCCTGTCGACTGAGGAGGACGGCCCTGGCCGCCGCGTGCAAGGCGTCCCGCTCGGTCGCAGCGAGGAGATCCCGTCTCAAGATGTGTACCGCGCCGTGTGCCCCGTGCCGCTGATGGTCCGACGCCGACTGGCTCGCCCGGACCAGCGCTTCCAGCGAGGTCTGGAGCTCCTCCGTGTAGGACTGGGCCTTCTCGTTGAGGATCACGAGATCCACATCCAGCCCCTTCATGCGCCAGTATTCGTGAGCGCGCAGGAGTTGTCGGACGATACCTCGATCTTCGGGTTCGTCGATGCGGACCAGGACGATCGGGAGATCTCCGGAGATCCGGTGCCGCCAGAGCGCCGAGGGCCCCGACGTGTTGCGCTTCAGCAGATCCGCGGAGGGTCGTAGCGTCGGGTCGGAATACAGGATGCGACTCGCCAGATCTTGAAACAGGTGAGCCTCGTCCGAGTCGACGCCGAGATGGTGCAACTGCACCTGGGCCTGCGTCCACGCGAGCGTGACCGTGCGGTCGAAGGTGGCCGGGTCGCGATACTTGTCGGCGAGCGCCACCGCCGCCTCGCGAGACGGGGCCACGAGCGTCGAGAACACGAAGCGGGCGCCGGCGCCCGCCTCGAGCCGCACACGTCCTCTGAGGCTGAAGATCGGGTCGAGCACCGAGCCGGCCGTGTTCGACAGGGGCCGTCCGTCCGTCACCGACATCGGGGTGCGGATTCCTCGTCCGCGACCAAGGAACCGCCCCCGGTCGGTCTCGTACTGCACGCTGCCGCGGGACTGACCTTCCACGGCGAGGATGTGGGCTGCCCAGACGGACGGCTCCCCCGGCGATCGGACGCGTCGGGTCGCGAGCAGGGTCCCGAGCTCGGCCAGGGCCTCCGTCTGCACGAAGAGGTTGGAAAACGCCGGGTGCGCCGCATCCGCGGCCGGTGGCGCCAGGACGAGCTCGGCGTAGGACGTCAGCTCGATCTCGCGCGCCTGCACGCCGAGATTCGTGACCGAGACGCGCCGGACCTCGGCATCGTCTTCCGGCGAGACGAGCACTTCGAGCGTGGTCGTGATGGCGCCGTCGCGCCGCTGAAATTCTGCTCGGTCTTCGAGGAACGTCGCGCGATAGGTGTCGGGCTCGACGCCGCTGGGCTGGTATCCGGCCGACCAGACCGCGCCATTCTGGACGTCGCGCAGATAGATGTACGTCCCCCAGTGATCGCGCGTGACGTCCTCACGCCATCGGGTGATCCCGAGGCCGGCGCCGCGGCTGTAGCCCGAGCCGGCGGCGGTCAGCATCACCGCATAGCGGCCATTCGAGAGGAGGTGCGTCCGAGGAGTCGATTCGTGCGGGGAAGTGAATTGACGGAAGGCCGGGACTCGGAAGTCACGGACGTGGGCCGGTGCCTCCACTTCCTCGACGCGGGGCCGGGCCACAGCCACGTCACGCGGTGCACGCTCCTGCAGGAGCAGCTCGGTGGCCTGGATGATGGGCTCGGCATGGAACCGTGCACGCATCACTCCCTCGCGAAGGACATTCACCAGGGCGACCAGTGTCATGCCCTGGTGGTGCGCCATGTAGGCTCGAATGATCGCCACCGTGCTGCCTTCGGGGAGGCGCGACCTCGTGAAGTCGAGCGCCTCGTAAAGCCCATAGGCGCCCCTGGCCCCCAGCTCGACGAGGCGTGAGAGGTTACGAGAGGCGGCCATCGGGTCGATCATCGCGGCGAGGGCGCTCGCGTAGGGCGCGACGACCAGGTCCTCGCTGAGACCTCGCTCGAGCCCCAGACCGGGGACCCCGAAGTTCGAGTACTGGTATGTCAGATCGAGGTCGCGCACGTTGTACGCCGATTCGGATATCCCCCACGGAACGCCGTGCTCCGCGCCGTAGCTCACCTGCCGCTGCACGACGAGCCGATAGGTCTGCTGGAGCAAGCTTCCCGATGGAGAGTGCATGACCAGCACCGGCATCAAATATTCGAACATCGAGCCGGACCAGGAGACGAGGGCCGATCCAAGCCCCACCGGGGTCATCGCGCGGCCAAGATGAAACCAGTGCGAGGCGGGCACCTCTCCCTTGGCGATCGCGACGAAGCTGGCCAGGCGCGCTTCGGAGGCGAGGAGGTCGTATCCGCCGAGATCCAGGCTGCCGTCCGTGACTCGGTAGCCGATCGAAAGGATCTTGCGGGTGGGATCGAAGAGGAAGCCGAACTGCATCGAATCGAAGATGTCCCTCGTGAGTTGAGCCACGGCGGTCAGGCGGCGAACGAGCGTACTGGAAGCAGCCGAGGAGCGATTCAGGGCCGCGATCGTTTCGTCGATGCGCGTCATGTCCTCCGCATCCGACGACCCGTCGCGGAGGCGCGCGTCGCGGAGTGCGGTCAGCTGACCGATGGCGATCTGGCAGCGGTCGGCCAGGTCGGCCGGAGTCGCAGACGAGGACAGCAGGGCTTCGATCGCCCGGACCGTGTCTGAAGAAGCGGTCGCCAATCGGTCCAGGCCGTCCTCGAGGTGTGACGCCCAGGGCATGATCGTCGCGAGATCGCGCTCATGGCTCATGATCGCGACGCGGGTCGCGCGGGCCCAGACGAGGACGTCGGCGTCCTCACCATCGCCTCGTTCCGCCGTCAACGTGCTCGCAATGTCCACCAACGTGTCGGCCTGGCTGGCCAGATCACGAAGGCGGGCGGCCCAGCCCGCCGGGCTCACCGGGCACTCGCGAAGCCCGGCCCGCAGGGCCTCCCGTGTCTCGTCGAGCTGACCGAGCGTGACGGTTTGAGTGCGAAATCCGTCGGCGAGCTTCCCGGCCGCCTCGTCGACGAGGAGCAGCGCATCGTCGATTCCGCGGAACGCTTCGGAGGACAGCAGCGGCTGATCGATCGCGCTGCGACAGGCATTGCCGAGGACCAGGAGATGACCGGCGAGATTTCCGCTGTCCACGGTGGAGACGTAGCGGGGCTCCAGGGGACGAAGATCATCGGTGTCATACCAGTTGTAGAAGTGGCCGCGGAAGCGTTCGAGGCGGCGCATCGTCGCGAGTGTCGCCTCGAGCCGTTCGATCGTGTCCAGACTGCCGAGCCATCCGAAATCGCGCGCCGCCACCGTCGAGAGCAGGTAGAGGCCCATGTTGGTGGGAGACGTGCGATGCGCGAGGACGGGCTTTGGATCCTCCTGGAAGTTGTCAGGGGGCAGCGCAGTGTCGTGAAGCCCGACGAAGGTCTCGAAGAACCGCCAGCTCCGGCGCGCCGTCGAGCGGAGGATCCTAGCGTCCGGCCGGGACAGGAGCGGTGTCGGCGAGACGCGCGGTGACCGGCTGATCCAGCGGGCGACCAGAGGCGAGAGCCCCCAGAGCAACAGGAACGGCGCGGCAATTGCTGCGCTGTCCGGCCGCACGACCGCGACGAGGGCTCCGCCCGCGACGGCAGGCACGAGCGCGCCGCCGAGCCGCCGATAGACGCCGGTGATCTCCCGCGAGAAGTCGGACTTGGATTGTGCCGCCGTGGTCCATTCCAGCAGTCGTCGGTGGCTCAGATACAGGCGGACCAGCGTCCGCGCGATCGCGTCACTCATCAGCCATGCCTGATGGGCCAGGAACGTGACGGCGAGGCCGATCTGGGATGCGGCGATGGTGAAGCTCCGACCGACGGCGCGGAGATGGGTCCGTTTGGAAATCCCCGATCGCTCGGGGATCAGCTCGCCGAAGGGGGCCATGAGGGCCGGCAGGGCGATGACCACCACGACGAACATCGTCCATGCGAGAGGCTGGCTCGCAGGGAGTGTCCAGCCGGCCAGGAGGGTCAGGCAGGCGGCGGGAGCCGACAGTGTCCGTCGGAGATTGTCGATCATCTTCCAGATCCCGATGGGTGGGATCCATGTTCGCCGCGCCCCGGCGGGGGCGGTTCCTCTGAGGATCCAGGGGAGCAGTTGCCAGTCGCCGCGCGCCCACCGGTGCTGCCGGGCGGCCGCAACCTCGTAGTCGAGCGGGAACTCCTCGAAGAGCTCCACGTCGGTGACGAGTCCCGCTCGAGCGAAGATCCCCTCGAAGAGATCATGGCTCAGGAGGGAGTTCTCGGGCACTCGACCCGCCAGCGCCGCGGTGAACGCGTCGACATCGTAGATGCCCTTTCCGGTATACGAGCCCTCGCCGAACAGATCCTGATAGACATCGGAGACCGCGGCGGCATAGGGATCGATTCCAGCGGGGCCGGCGAAGATCCGCTGGAAGAGAGACTCCTCACGGTCGGTGGGCATCGTGGGCGTGATCCGGGGTTGAAGCACGCCGTGACCGTCGACGACGCGCCGCACGCGGGGGTCGAAGACCGGCCGATTCAGCGGATGGGCGATCGTGCCGACCAGGCGGTTGACGGCGCCTCGGGGCAGATGGGTGTCGGCATCGAGAGTGATCACGTACTGGACGGCGGCCGGCGCGGTCGGCCGGCGGCCGCCGGCCGCGACGAACGTCGTGTCACTCGCGCCCCGCAGCAGACGGTTGAGATCGTCGAGCTTCCCGCGCTTACGCTCCCATCCCATCCACTTCTGTTCGCCCGCATTCCAGGTTCGCCGGCGATGGAGCAAGAGGAAGCGCGCGTCGGAGTCAGGGGCGGCCTCATAGCGCCGGTTCAGACGCGCGATCCCCTCGAGCGCAACCGCGAGCAGGCGATCATCCTCCGGCATGGTCGCGGTGGGCGCGTCAGTCCAGTCCGATAGCAGGGCGAAATGAATGTCGCCGTCTGGATTGGCGAGATAGTGGATCTCCAATCGACTGATGTGTTCTTCGATCTCGGCTTCGCCGGTCAGGAGGGTCGGCATGACGACGAGGGTGCGCAAGCTCGGGGGGACGCCATCGCGGAGCTCCAGGCGGGGCAGAGACCTCGGACCGAGCAGCTGCATGACGGAGCGATTGATGAGCGCGACCGCGAGGTCCGACGCGGGAACCAGGGCCACGAGTGCCAGCAGGGCGAGAGCGCCAGGGCTCAGACCAGCGACATGCGCGGCGGCAAGGGGGACGGCGAGAATCAACGCCGTGACGAGACCAATCGTGCCAAGGTAGGCGGGGATCGCCCACGACATGTAGGCGCGCAGAACCCACTGCCCGAGCGGGACGCGGTAACCGATCCTTTTTTCAAAGGGCGGCCGGCCTGTCGAGATGAGGTAGTAGCCAGGATCTTCGACGCGATCGCCAGGAGGAGTGCCGGACCGGCGCGCGGCCGATGCCGCGCTCTTCGCATCGGCGATCGCCTGCCGAGCAATGTCGAGCTCGGACCGCCCAGAGCCGCGTGCGAGCTCCTCGATCGCGTGCCGATACCGGTCGCGCGTCGCAAAGTCCATCGCGCCGAAGTGGCTGTCGGCGCGCAGGGCGTCATCGACCAGGCTGACGGTCTCGAAGAACTCCGTCCAGTCGAAGGCCGCCATCGTCCGCATGCTGGTGATCACGTTGCGGACCGTCACGTTCATGGCGGCCTGATCCTGGTGTTCGACTCGCACCAGCTCGTCGGGCGGCGTGCCCAACGCCGACAACTGCTCGTTGAGCCATGCGAGCGCGGGGGTGGCCTTGGGATCCTGCTCACGCAGGCGCTGGACGAGCTGCACGGTAAAGGCAAGCGGCAACGCCGCGGCCTCGAGCTGCCGGAACGCTAGCGGTTGGGCCGGCTGCCCGCCGAGCCCGAGCAGCTCGTTCGCCAGCGCGTCGGCGTCATGGCGGGCGGTGCGCCCTTCCACGATTCGCTCGGCCAGGCGGCGCAGGTTCTCCACGAGCAGCATCCGCAAGGTGATCGGGACGGCCCAGAGCTCGCCGATGGTCAGCGGCTGCACACGCTGGAATCGGCGGACGAAGCGCCGGAGGGTGTCGGGCTCGAATCGGCTGTCGGTGTGCGCCACGAAGCCCCAGGCGAGCCCGAGCACGCGAGGGTAGCCCTCGAGCGGGCCGTCCGCGAGCTTGGGGAGCTGGCGGTAGAACCCGCGCGGGAGATCCTCCTGGACCTGCCGTATCACCTCTTCGACCGTGTGGAAGTTGTCGACGAACCACTCTGCGGCCGGAGTGATCGCGCCTTCTTCCCTGATCACGGCGGCGATCGCGCGATAACAGTGCAGCAGGACGCGCCCGTTCTCCCGAATTCGCGACGACAGCGGGCGACCGGCCTCCCCCTCGGCCAGCGTGCGGCGACTCGCGATGCGTTCCGCGTGCTCTTCGAGCCGTTCGGCGCTGAACAGCTCTTCCCGGATGGGGTCTTCAGAGGTGAGCATGGACGTGGACAGAGCTGCCGGCGCCCGGAAGCCTTGCCGCAGCGATCTCAGCAAGTGGCTGATACTCTGTTCGGGAACGCAGGTCGTGATTCTCCATGGTCAGGGATCGACCGAGCATGAAATTGCCGACACGTCCTGCCCCCCGCCCTGGTCACCCGGTCAGTCAGTAGTGTCTCAGGTTTGGGGCCGCGCGGGCTCGTTTCCCGCGCCTGGCTGGCGCCGGGTCACCACGCAGCTGTACTCTCAGCGCACCCAGCCACTCAGGCGCCGGTGAGCTGGCGCACGGTCGCCTCCAGCACGGAGCGGGCGCGCTCGCGGCTGAAGTGGGCGGCCACGTGCCGGCGGCCGCTCGCCGCGAGACGCGTCCACAGCGCCGGGTCGCCGTAGAGCTCCACCACCGCCCGCGCAAACGCCTCGGGGTCGTCCGCGATCAGCGCGTGCGCCCGGTGGACGAGCGCCATGCCCTCCGCCCCGATCGTGGTCGTGACCACGGGCAGACCCCAGGCCAGGGCTGTGGCCGATCTTCCCCTTGACGCCGGCCCCGTACCGGAGCGGGCGACGAACACGCGCGCCTGGTCGAACACCGGCTCGACGTCCTTCACGTGCCCGAGGATCTGCACGTCGGCTGAAGCCAGGCGGCGGATCGCCTCCGGCGGGTCGGGCCCGACCACCAGAAAGCGGACGCCGGGCACTTTGCAGGTGATGCGCGGGAAGATCTCCGCGACGAAGTGCGCCACCGCGTCCCGGTTCGGCGTGTGCCGGAAGCTCCCGATGAACAGCAGGTCGCGCCGCTCAGGGAAGGGCGGGACATCATCGCGCAGCGTGTGCACGGTCGGGATGATCTCGATCCGGGCGGCGGGGTCCTCCTTGCGGAGCAGATCCGCCTCCTGCGGGCTCACCACCCACGTGACGTCGCTGGCCCGGACGAGCGCGAGCTCGACCGCGCGGGTCAGCCCCGCCTCCGCCGCCACGATCGAGCTGTTCTCCGCGAGCGCCTGACGTGCCTCGCGCAGATAGTGCAGGTCCACCGTATCGAAGATCAGCGGCGGCCGGTCCCCTCGCGCGGCGACCATCGGGAGGAACTTCAACGCCACCATCGCGCGGCAGAAGATCATCAGGTCGAAATCCCGGACGTGGCGAAGGATGTACTCGGTGATCGGGACGCGGCCGAGCACCTCCACGCCGAGCTGCCGCAGGGTCTCCGTGTGGGGTTCGCGTAACGTGCGGTCATTCGGGATCAACATCACCTTGTGGCCGAGCTCGCCCAGGAGCTCGAGCAGCACGACCGCGCGCACGGAGCCGGCGTCCCGGTCGGGGCTCGGCACGGTGTGATCGACGATCAAGATGCGCTTGCCCGGGCGCCGGTCGCGTGCGCGAAACACGAGCCGCGCATCGGGAGGATACTGGCCGGCCAGCACGGCCGCGTGCTTCTCGACGAACCGGGCCCGGTGCAGCTCCTGAAACCGCTTGAATCCGGAGTCTCGATCGCCGCCGGCGGTCAACCCCTCGACGTGGACCACGCGCGATGCCGGCTGGTAGACGACTCGGTATCCCAGCCGCCGTATCTCGAGACACAGGTCCGCATCCTCGTAGTAGGCGGGAGAGAAGCGCGGGTCGAAGCCACCAATGCGCTGGAACAGCGCGCGGCGCACGAGCAGACAGGCGCCCGAGCAGTAGTCCACGTCGCGGCGATATCGGTATTGCGAGCGGAGCGGATCGTCGGCGCGCCCGTAGTTCCAGCCGCGGCCGTCGCTCCAGATGATCGCGCCCGCTTCCTGGAGGCGCCCGTCCGGATAGAGCAGCTGCGGCCCGACGGCGCCGATGGTGGCCTCGTGCGCGAGCGCGCCGCAGAGCGGCTCGAGCCAGCCGCTCAGCGGGAACGCGTCGTTGTTGAGGAACAGGAGGGAGGTCCCGCGGGCCTCGGCCGCGCCCTGGTTGCAGGCGGCGCCATAGCCGCGATTCGTCTCGTTCCGGATGATCCGGACGCCGCGGACACGCGCCAGCAGGTCGGCGGTGGCGTCGTGGGAGCCGTTGTCGACCACGATGATCTCGTAACGACCGGCCGGCGTGTGCTCGACGATGGACCTCAGGCATTGATAGGTCACCGCGGCGTTGTTCATGACCGGGATCACGATCGAGACGCCGCCCGGGTCGCTCATCGGCGGCACCACGAGCTCCGGGAGCGGGCCCGGCAGCGTGGTCGCGACGCGGATCAGCGGAGCCTGAAAGCGCCGGCGAGCTTCTCCTCCGTGAGGACGACGAGCTTCTCGGGAACACGGCAGCCGTGCTCGGTCACCTCCGCACGCTGCCGGCCCACCACGAGCCGCCACTCGGCCCATTGCTCCCAGTGGTCAACTCGGGCGGACACAATCACCCAGCTCGTGTAGCGCGGCAGCCCGGCGCTCTCGAACGTGCTCTGCATCATGGCCGCGACGCGCACGCCGTCGACCTTGCCGTGCTCCTTCACCTCGGTGAGCAGCGAACTGAGCGAGCCGTGGATGATCTTCATGCCGCCTCCCCGCCGGCGCGCATCCGATCGTGGCGCCGACGGATCGGCGAAAGAGCAGGAGCGATGCCATGGGCGGAGCGCCGTCGCGAGGACTCGCGAAGTGTGCGTGATGCTTGAGCAGTTCGGGCCGCGGCCACTACTGAAGCCGGGCGACGTCCGAGCCGGCGGAGAGCGACTTGTGGTTTACTTGCGGTTTTCTTGCGGATTAGCGGAGCGATCCGGACCAACGCGCCGAGCGCAAATACTTGGCATTCCTTCCCGGCGCATTCCCGTGAGCCGCGGCCGTCCTCTTGCACCACGCGGAACGGCGGAGGACGCGCGCACATGGAGATCCTCACCACGATCGCGATCACCCGGTCCATCATCGATTTCGGTGTCGCCACCACCCGCGAGGAACGCGAGGCCGTCCTGGCCCTGCGGTTCCGCGTCTATCAGCGTGAGGGCTACTACCGGGAAGGCGTCGTCGAGGACCAGGACGAATGGGATCGCGAGGCCGTCTTCTTTCTCGCCAGCCTCCGGCGCTCCGATCCCGTGAAGAGCCTCATAGTGGGCAGCGCCGGCCTGATCCGAGGGCGAGAGGATCCGGCGTTCACGTTTCCCTGCGAGAGGGGTCACCGGTTCGAGTTGCCTGAGCCTGTTCGCGACATACCCGCTTCTCAGCGCGAAGAAGTCGGCAGGGTCGTGTCGGAGATGCCGAGAGGCTGGGGCGTCGGCCAGCTCGTCACCACGCTCGGCCTTCTTCAGGCGATGGGCGAATATCACAACAAGGCCGCCGGCGCCGCGCTGCTCCGCTGCGGCCTGGCGACCATCAAGCTCCGGCTCCTCAGAGGGCTGAGGTCTATTGGCCTGCGCATTTCGGTCATCGTGATCAGTCCGATCGGAGCATCGTGATCACGCCGATCGGAGGATCATGATCGGAGCGAAGCGACGCTGGCCGGCTGGCGGTTTTAGGTGTCGAGCTTGTCCTCCTTTCGTCGTGAGGGTCCTTTTAGCACAATTCGGTGGGAGTTGTGCAGGAGTCGGTCACAGATGGAATCGGCGAGCGTCGGCTCGCCGATGTAGTCGTGGTACTGGGTCGGGGGCCGCTGGCTGGTGAGGATGGTCGAGCGGGTGCCATAGCGATCCTCGAGGATCTCGAGCAGATCGCGCCGCTCCTGGTCCTGGAGCGGGGCCAGGGCGAAGTCATCGATGAGCAACACGTCGGTGCGCGCGAGTTTGGCGAGGAGGCGGATGTAGCTGCCATCGGCGCGGGCGAGGGTCAGCTCGTGGAAGAGGCGGGAGGCGCGGCGATAGAGGGCGCGGTAGCCCTTGCGGCAGGCCTGGTGGGCGAGGGCGCAGGCGAGAAAGCTCTTGCCCGTGCCGGTCATGCCGGTGATGAGGACCCCTTGATGTTCGGCGATCCAGCGGCAGGTGGCGAGCTGGCGGATGACGGCTTTGTCGAGCTCGCGCCGCGCGGGGTAGTCGATCGCCTCGAGGCACGCCTGCGAGAGTTTCAGCTTGGCGTCCTGCAGGGCGCGGGTGAGGCGTTTGTTCTCCCGCCGCGCCACTCGGCCTCAACGAGGAGCGCGAAGCGTTCGTCAAAGGCGAGGGCCGTCATCTCGGCCTGCTGCTGTTGCTCCGTCCACGCGGTCGCCATGGCGGCGAGCTTGAGGGCCTGGAGCTGTTCGAGGGTCGGGGTGTTGAGCATTCCGTCCTCCTTCATGAAGGGTGGGGGGTCGGTGATGGCCCGCCCCCCAGCGCGGGGGGTTTGGGGGAGCCGGGCACGGCGGACAAGGGCCTGGGAGCCTCCAGGAGCGACGATCTCGGGGCGACCCATACCTGGACATCCCCCTCAGCGGGCGTGTTCGCCGGCAGCCGCGAGGCCAGGGCCTCAGGCGCGTCCGGGTCTTGGTAGTACTCCCGCCCGCGAATCTGTGCGTGGGCGGGCAGGAGCGGGAGCTGGGGTGGGGCGATCGGCCCGGGCAGCCGGTCGAGGCCATGTTTGAGGATGGAGTCGACATGCCGGTAGGAGCGCGCGCCGACGGCGACGGCCCGGGCACAGGCGGCCTCGAGGCGGGTGTCGCCGTCGCGTTTGGCAAGACGCAAGATGCCGAGGCACGAGCGGTAGCCCTGCTCGGGGTGCGGCCGGTCCGCGAGGATGGCCTCGACGAGGGCCGCGGTCTGCGGGCCGATGGTGCGGGCCCAGGTGATGAAGCGCGAGGGCGTCCACTCGAGGTGGCGCTGATGCGCTTTGGGCATGTGGGCGGGGTCGGTGGTGTGCCGGCCGCGGAGATGGCTGCGGGCATGGGCGGCCACCCGCTGCCCGCGATGGAAGAGCTCGACCGTCGTCACGGTCAGGCGGGCATCGACGAGTTCGTGGCTGAGGGGGTGGGGGACGGAGTAGTAGTGCCCGTGGAGCTCGACATGGTAGTCGATATTCACGCGAGCGTCGTACTGCCATTCGCCGACGATGAACGCCTCGGCCGGCAGGGGCCGAAGGGCGGGGCGATCCAGGCGCTCGAAGAGCTCCCGGCGGCTGGCGCGGTACAGGCGCATCGGGCGCGTGTTCAGGGCCTCCAGCAGCTCGGCGATGCGCGCGTTGAGCGCGGCGAGCGAGAAGAACCGCTCGTGGCGCAGCCGCGCCAGGATCCACCGGGTGACGACGAGCACCCCCGCCTCGACCTTCGCTTTATCTCGTGGTTTTCCGGGTCGGGCCGGGAGGACGACCGTGCCGGCGAACCGCGCGAACTCCTCGTAGGTCTTCTGCAGCCCCGGCTCGTAGCGGCACGGGACGCTGACGCCGCTTTTCAACTGATCGGGCACGAGGGCGGTGGTGACCCCCCAAAATACTGAAAGGCCCGCTGATGGCTCGCGATCCAGTCGGGGACTTGCTGCGTGCGGGTGGCTTCGGCGTAGGTGTAGTTGGAGGCGCCGAGGACCGCGACGAACAACTGGACCAGGATCACCTCGCCCGTCGCGGCGTCGATGATGGACGGCTGCGTGCCGGCGTAGTCGACGAAGCACTTCTCCCCCCCCTGATGAACCTGGCGCATCGAGAGCCCGCGCCGGTTGCACCAGCGACGGTAGAACTCGCAGAACTGGGTATAGCGATAGCCGTCGGGGTGCTGCTCGAGATACTCGAGGTGCAGCAGCTCCAGGGTGACGCCGGGCTTGCGCCGCTCGACGTGCAGGTAGGCGCAATCAGGGACCACCCGATGGTGAGTGGGCGGC
>Ga0187893_10008893_pt1 | contig 15666 bp, 11 predicted proteins | sample MA1701074metaG_FD_139574 | JGI IMG/M metagenome (GOLD analysis project Ga0187893, IMG submission 139574) | White microbial mat communities from a basaltic lava cave in the Kipuka Kanohina Cave System on the Island of Hawaii, USA - MA170107-4 metaG ... | reverse complement strand
GGTAAAAATTCCACCAGGCAATTCGTCGAAGCGTTCCGCTTCGATGGCCCGCAGAAACCGCCGGCTGATCTTCGTCTCCGTCTCGATCTGCTCAATCGACAAGCCGGATTGAGCACGACACTCGGCGAGGTTGAGACGGCACGGTGGGACGCGTGGGGAGGTGTATGTTTGTGCCATGTTTTTTGGGGACGGCCGGAGGGCCAGGAGCAGGGCCATCCGTCCGATTCCAACATAATACTCCATATCGTCAATTGGCAACATGAAATGTAGAACAAATGTAGACGCCGCCCTACCGGGCGGAGTCCGGGCCCCGAGGCCCAGACCTCCAGTGCGGCGCGACCGAGCCGGCGCCGGAACTTTCGTGGGTTTGGTGCCGTATACTGAAACTGAGAGGAGATTCAAGGGGATGCGTGTCTGCCTTCTTCCCGTGGTCGTTACCTTTGCCTGGGCCGCTGACAAAGTTCCCGGCGACGTGACGTTCTACAAAGACGTCCTGCCGGTCCTTCAGAAAAACTGTCAGACCTGCCACCGGCCGGGCGAGGCGGCCCCGATGTCGTTTCTGACCTACAAGGACACGCGCCCATGGGCCCGCGCGATGCGCGAGGCGGTGCTCAGCCGCAAGATGCCGCCCTGGTTCGCCGATGCGAAAGTCGGTCACTTCACCAATGACCGCTCGCTCAAACAGGACGAGATCGACACGCTGGTTCACTGGGCCAACAATGGCGCGAAAGAAGGTAAGGCCAAGGACGCTCCTGCGCCCGTCAAGTTCGCTGAGGGCTGGATCATCGGCCAGCCCGACGTCGTATTCGAGATGCCCAAGCCGATCGACGTCGCGGCTTCCGGAACCATCGAATACACGTACATGATCATCCCCACGAACTTTACCGAGGATAAGTGGGTACAGTTCGCCGAGCTTCGCCCCGGCGCCCGTTCGGTGGTTCACCACTACATCGCCTTTGTGCGAGAGCCGGGATCGAGATGGATGCGTGAGTATCCGATCGGCGAGGCGTTTATCCCGAAGCGGGGCGGCAACAACAACAGTGGAAACAATAACAGCGGCGGCGGCAACAACGCCGGGCGCGGCAACGCCGGGGGTGGGAACGCCGGGGGTGGCAACGCCGGGGGTGGCAACAACAATCGGGACAACAGCGGCGGGGGATTCGGCGGCGAGTTTCTCACCGGGTTCGCTCCGGGCGCGCCGCCGGAGATGCTTCGCGACGGCCAGGCCAAGCTCATTAAGGCAGGCTCCGACCTCGTGCTTCAGCTTCACTACACGGCCAACGGGAAAGTCGCCTCCGATCGCGCGCGGATCGGCATGATTTTCGCCAAGAACCCGCCGGCGCAGCGGGTGATCACTCTGGCGGCGCAGAACGGACGGTTCGTGATTCCTCCGGGCGACCCCAACCACGTTGTCAGCGGCGCCATTACGCTGCATGGCGAGGGCGAACTCGTCGCGATGCTGCCGCACATGCACCTGCGCGGCAAGTCCATGGAGATGCGCGCCGTCTATCCGACCGGCGAAACGGAAAAGCTGCTTTGGGTCCCCAATTACGATTTCAACTGGCAGCTCTGGTACCAGCTTCCGCGCGGCAAGATGATCCCGAAGGGAACGCGCATCGAAGCCACCGGAACGTTCGACAACTCGGCCAACAACAAGAGCAACCCGGATCCGACCAAAGAAGTCCGCTGGGGCGATCAGAGCTGGGAAGAGATGATGATCGGCTTCTTTGACATAGCCGTTGACGCCAAGATGGACCCGCGCGAGCTGCTGCGCGAGAAGAAAAACGCTCCCACTCGCACCGGAGAATAGACACATGCGATTCGCCGTCGTCGTGGCCGCTACCACGCTGGCCGCACACGCCAGTTCTCTCGTTACGTTCAACAGGGACATACTGCCGATCCTTCAGAACCGCTGTCAGGAGTGTCACCGCCCCGGCGAGGCGACACCCATGCCGCTGGTCACCTATAAGGACGTGCGGCCCTGGGCCAAGGCGATAAAAGAGGCCACGCTGATCAAGCGCATGCCGCCCTGGTTCGCCGATCCGCACTTTGGAAAGTTCGCCAACGACCGGCGGCTCAGCGAAGAGGAAATCCGCAAGATCTCCACGTGGGCCGATGAAGGCGCGCCGGAAGGCGACGCGAAAGACAGGCCGGCGCCGCGGCAATTCGTCGAAGGCTGGAATATCGGCGCCCCCGATGCCGTTTTCGAGATGTTGGCCGATTTCGCGGTGCCCGAGACCGGCACCATCGAGTACACGTATTTCGTCATCCCCTCGGCCTTCACCGAGGACAAGTGGATTCAGGCCGCCGAGGTGCGCCCCGGCAATCGTGCCGTGGTGCACCACGTGATCGCCTTCGTACGGCCGCCGGGATCGAAATGGCTGGGAGGAATCAAGCCGGGTGAGGCTTTCATTCCCCGCCGAGGCGCTCCGGGCGCCGACAGCCGCAACGAAGGCCGCGGCGAGAACCGGGGCGACGTCAGTCGTGATTTTCTGGTCGGATTCGCCCCTGGCTTGCAGCGCATGATTCTGCAACCGGGGCAGGCGCGGCTCGTCAAGGCCGGCTCGGACATCATTTTCCAGATGCACTACACGGCCAACGGCAAAACCGCGACCGACCGTACGCGCATCGGCCTGGTCTTTGCCAAAGAGCCGCCAAAGCAGAAGATGGCCATGATGGGCGCGATCAACTCGCGCTTCGTGATTCCGCCCAACAACCCGAGCCACGAAGTGGAATCGTCCACCGTTATCCGGCAGGACGGCTGGCTGATCAGCCTGATGCCGCACATGCATCTTCGCGGCAAGGACTTCGAATACCGGCTCGTCTTTCCAACTGGTGAGAAGAAAACCATACTCCGCGTGCCGAATTACGATTTCAACTGGCAGCTTTTTTATTACCTCGAAGAGCCGATGATGCTGCCCAAGGGCACGCGCATCGAGTGCACCGCGCACTTCGACAATTCAGCCAACAACAAAGCCAACCCCGATCCCGGAAAGGAAGTCCGCTGGGGCGATCAGAGTTGGGAAGAGATGATGATTGGCTGGTTCGATTTCGCCGTCGACCTGAAATAGACTCCTATGCGTTACCTCGCCCTGCTTCTTATCACGGCCGCCGCTGGTGGCGCCGCGCCGACGTTCAACAAAGACGTTCTTCCGATTCTCCAGAATCGCTGCCAGGGCTGTCACCGCCCCGGCGAGATCGGCCCGATGCCGCTGTTGACGTACCAGCAGGCGAGGCCGTGGGCGAAATCCATTCGGGAAGCGGTGGCACTGAAAAAGATGCCGCCATGGTTCGCCGTGCCCGGCCATTCGAGATTCTCCAACGATCTCTCGCTCACACAGGGCGAAACCGACGCGATCCTTGCCTGGGTCGATGGCGGCGCGCCGGAGGGCAACGCCAAGGATCGTCCCAAGCCGCGGGAGTTCGTGCAGGGCTGGAACATCCGCAAGCCGGATGTCGAGCTGACCATGGGCTCCGACTTCGCCGTGCCCGCTTCCGGCACGATCGAGTATCAGTACGTCGTCATCCCCACCGGCTTCACCGAGGACAAGTGGGTGGAGCAGGTGGAGGTTCGCCCGACGTACCGCGCGTCGGTGCATCACGCCGTGGTGTTCATCCGCGATCTGCAGTCGCAGTGGCTGCGCGGCGAGGCGCAGCCCGGCGTTCCGTTCACTCCGCCAAAGCGAACTCCCGAAGGGCGTCCGAGAAACGACATCGGTGGCGCCGGCAACGAGATTCTCACCATCTACACGCCGGGCATGGTGCCCGATATCTGGAATCCCGGCATAGCCAAGCTCATCAAGGCCGGATCGGATCTCGTATTCCAGATGCACTATACGGCCAACGGGAAGGCCGGCGTCGATCACACCCGCATCGGGATCGTGTTCGCCAAAACGCCTCCCACCGAGCGCGTGATGACGATGGGCCCGGCCAACATGGGCTTCGCGATTCCGCCGGGTGACGCCAACTTCCGCGTCGACGCCCAGCGCGCCGCCTTCGTCAATCCGGCAAGAATCACGAGCCTGTTTCCGCATATGCACCTGCGCGGCAAAGCGTTCGAGTACCGCCTCGTGGAGCCGACCGGCGAAACGCGCACGCTGCTCAAGGTCGACCCGTACAAATTCAACTGGCAGCTCGCTTACAAGTTCGAGACACCGGTGGAGTTGAAGCCCGGCTCGCGCATCGAGTGTACGGCCTGGTTCGACAACTCGGCGAACAACCCGAACAATCCCGATCCCAAGGCCACTGTTCGCTGGGGCGAGCAGAGCTGGGAAGAAATGGTGGTCGGTTTCCTCGACGTGGTGTTCGACGCGAAGATGGACCGCCGCGCGTTTTTCACGCCACGCCGGACCGAGTAGTATGCGCGCGGCGCTGGTCATAGCCTTGCTGACCGCCGCCGCGCCGGCCCACGAAGTCATCACCACCAAGCTGACCTGGAACCGCGAGGTTTCCCGCATCATCTATCAGCGCTGTCTCTCCTGCCACCGCGAGGGCGGAACCGCGCCGATGTCTCTGGCGACTTACGCCGAGGCGCGTCCCTGGGCCAAGGCGATCAAGGAAGAAGTACTCGAGCGCCGCATGCCGCCGTGGGGCGCGGTGAAAGGGTTCGGCGATTTCCGCGACGACGCCGGCCTTACCCAGGAAGAAATCATGCTTCTCGCCGACTGGGTGGAGGGCGGCGCTCCGGAAGGCGACGCCGGCTGGGAGCCCTACCAGCCGTCTCTCAAGACCGCCGCGCCGCCGGCGCCCCCACGAGGCGGTGTGCTCGTGAAGGGAGCGCTTACGCTCAAGACGCCGATGCGCATCGGCGCGATCGCACCGGCGGATGTTTCCGAGAATGCCACCGTGCAGGTGCTCGCGCAGCGCCCGGACGGCACTGTCGAGCCGATGCTGTGGCTCCTAAACTTCCGCTCGAAGTGGCGCCGCGCCTATACCTATCGCGAGCCGGTGATGCTGCCCGCGGGATCAAAGGTGATCGTGTTTCCCTCGGCGAGCGTGCGATTGTTCGCTTCCCGCGCGCCGGGCTGATCGGTACGCCCTCACTGTTTGCGGCTCGCGCGTTCCCGCCGGCGATACTCAGCCGCGGCGAGCATCTGCTGGAAGCGCGCGCTGTCGCGTACGCCGGTCAGGTGTGGATCGCGCCGCCAGTAGCTCTCCCGATCGTCGCCGGCGCGCGTGGCCCGATCCAGCCACTCCAGCGCATCATCCGGCCGGCCCATGGCTGCATAGATCTCCGCCGCCCACAACGGCCAGAATTGGCCGAGCCCGGCGTAGGCGAGCAGGTCGGCATCCATCTCGCGCGCCGCTTCGGCTTTGTGTCCCTCCCGCGCCAGCAGAAGCGCCCAGTGCAACCGCAGGCGAAAGTTGCGGCGATGCGCGGCCGGTATACGTTCAAGCGCTTGACGCGCTTTGGAGAGATCTCCCGCGTCCATGTAAGCGCGCGAGAGCCCGGCCAGCCCGACCCGACTCTGTGGGTCGACCTCGAGTATGCGTTGAAGCTGGCGAACGGCACCGGCCGTATCGCCCATCTCGACCAGTGTTTCCGCGAGATTCAATCGCGCCGGCCAGAACGTCGGCCGTTCCCCGATGATTCGTTCGATTTTGCGCACGGCCTGCTGGTGATCCCCGTTGAGTCGATCCAAAATCGGGGGCCACAGTTGTGCGGACAGGTCCCCGGGATTCATCTCAATAGCTTTGGCCGACTCGGCCTGCGCTTCGTCGTTGCGGCCTAACATCAGCGCCGTCCCCGCCAGTACCGAATAGGCTGTCGCGCATTCCGAGTCGTCCTGCAACGCCTGCCGGGCGCCTTCTTGCGCCTTGTAAATCAAGCTCGAATCGTTGGAGTCGCCCTGAAGGATGAGAAGCATGTCGAGGAACGCTAATACACCTCGAGCGGCAGCGAATCTCAGATCGAGCGCCAACGCCTTTTCGGCAAGCGCGCGAACCTGTGACGGGTCATGACGCGGTCCACCTCCGTGAAACTGAAGGGCCTGCTCATAGTAGGAGTTTGCCTCCGGGACGGACGACGGCTTCGATCCGTCCGAAAGACGCGTGAAAGTCTCCGTGCCAGTCGACGTGCTCTTCCACGTGAGCCCGAGCCAGGCCAGCGACCCGACGAGCGTCACGCCCGCCCCGGCCACGATCCACCGCTGGATCGAGCGGCGGGTCACGATCGGGACGGGGCCGGACGATCCAGCCGCCTCCAGCGCGGCCCGCACTTCGCCGGCCCGCTGATAGCGCTCGCCGGGCTGCTTGGCGAGCAGGCGCCGGACGATGTTCGCCAGTCCCGTTGGCACATGGTCGGGTAGAGCCGCGGGCATGTCTCGCTGGATTGCCGAGGTGAGCTCGAAGGGTGTCGCGGCCTGGAACGGATACGAGCCGGTGAGCATGTGGTGCAGGGTCACTCCCAGCGCCCACAGGTCGCTGCGCGAGTCGGCGGGTTGCCCGCCGAGAATCTCGGGCGCCATGAACGCGAGCGTGCCGGCCACCGAACCAGGCTGGGTGAAGGTGAGCATGGAGCGCGTGGCCTCGCCGACGCCCGTCGAGAAGCGGCGGGCGAGGCCGAAGTCGAGCACTTTTGGGCGGCCTTCGGGCGTCACGATAATGTTGTGGCTCTTAAGATCCCGATGCATGACGCCGCGCTCATGAGCGTGATCGAGCGCGTCCGCGATCTGAAGACCATAACGGATCGCCGTATCGACAGAGAGGCCGCCGCCGTCCGCCATCTCGCTCAACAGCCGGCCCTCCACCAGTTCCATCGCGATGTAGGTTTCGCCGTCGGCGACGGCCGCTTCGTAGATCGTGCAGATATTCGGATGGTTGAGTGCTGACGCCGTGCGCGCCTCGCGGAGTAGCTGTTCGCGTGCGCTCTCCGTCGGCGCCTGCTCGCTGACGAGCTTCAGCGCGACGGCGCGCCCGAGCCGCGTGTCGGTCGCCCGATAAACGACGCCCATGCCGCCGGAGCCGAGCTGGCCTTCCACGACGTAGTGCGCGATTCTGCGACCGGTCACGTGCCTATCTTAGCGCCGTAGCACGCCGGCGCCCTGCGTGTCGCCCCAGGCGATCAACCTGCCCTTATTCGGACTTCGATCGGTTGGTCTCGGGCCGGGCTTTGAACATCGCCACGTTCGCCATGTGCGGTCCCGCCACCGCCTGCGCGGCGACTTCCACAGGGCAGTTGGGCTCCTGCCTGGAGCGGACGCAGTCGAGAAAGTTCTGAATGTGCGGCTCCGTCGGCACAGGCGACTGCTCGTGGTAGATGGGCTCGCTGGTGCGGCGCCAGGGCTCGCCGTAGACCGTGTAGCCGGCGTCGTCAAGAATCATCGTGCCCTGATCACCGTGGAAGGTGATCGACCATCCGTTTTGATACGAATTGGCGTAGTCCAGCGTCCATGTGGCGATCATGCCGGGATACTCGTATACGGCGCTGAAGACGTCCGGATGCTCGGAGCCCTTCATCTTGGCGACGTAGCCGGAGCACTGCGCCGATTTCGGCGGGCCGTTCCTGGTGAACCACTGCACGACATCCATCAGGTGCGTGCCCTGGTCCGTCATGTTGCCACCGGCATAGTCGAAGAAGTAGCGCCATTTGCGGAACCGCATCGGCTCGAGCTCGCGTTTGCGCGCCGAGCCGAGGAATCGCGTCCAGTCGAGCTTGCCCGGCAGCGGAGAATTGTCCAGCGGCTGCGATACGTTCCAGTGCCATTGAGCTTTGACGATGGTCACGCGGCCGAGCAGCCCATCGTCGATGATCTTCTTAGCCTTGCGAATCGATTCGGCGCTGCGGCGTTGCATGCCGATCTGCACGATCTGCTTCGTCTTGCGCACGGCGGCGATCATCTTAGTGCTCTCCTCCAGCGTGTGGGAGAGCGGTTTCTCCTGGTAAACATCCTTTTTCGCGTCGAGCGACGCCAGCAGCATCGGGCAATGGTGATGGTCCGGTGAGCCGATCACGACGGCGTCGAGATCCTTCTCCTTGCCTAGAAGCTCGTGATAGTCGACATAGGTGCGCACACCTGACGGCGAGTCCTTGACGGCGAGCGCGAGGTTCGGCTCGTAGACGTCGCATAGGGCGACGCACTGCGCGCCAAGACTTTGAAAGGAGCGATTGAGCCCGCGGGCGCGGCCACCGGTACCGAGCACCGCGTAGGTGATGCGCTCATTGGCGCCAAAAGCACTGCCGGGGACGAAGGCCGGCGCGGCCGCGACGGTCGTCAGGAACTTGCGACGGTTGGTTTCCATGGGCCAATTATACGTTCTGTCGTTCCTGTGGGACAGGCCCCCCTGGCTGCCCCGTCTTGCTGGGCGGCGCGGCCATCACGGGAGGCCCGCCATACTCGTATTCCACGTACCGGTAATGGCTACCACCCCGGACGTGACCGGGGCAAAGCATGGAACGGTAAGGGGATTGTCGATACGCGGACCGGGTGACAGACTTAGCCATCGGAGGATTTCTCATGTTCAAGCGTGTGGCGCCACTGGCGCTGCTGGTGGCAGGCGCGTTTCAGGTTTCGGCGGGGCCGTGGATCTATGTACCGGGCACAGCCAAGATCTGGCTGGCAGGAATGCCGGACGGAACCGACGCCGGCGGCGGCGATTTCGCGCCGAATCAAAGCCCGTCCCTGGTTACGGGGATCACCTTCCATGACGGGGGGCTGCTGAGGTTCTTCGCTTATGGCAACGTGGCTAACGGGCCGAACAAGACACTTTGGGGTCCCGACGGGTCCAACCCGAGCAGCCACAACTTCGGTGCGCAGTTCGGAATGAGCGATCTCGGCGCACCGCTCAACTCACTGGTCGGCGTGTTTCTGACCGGCGTGGAACCATACCTTGTTCTGCCGCCGCCGACGCTGACCTGGGGCGCGCAGAGCTTTGGCCAATACCTTAACCTTTCTCCGCTGCTCCAGCAGCCCTTTTTCATCGGCGACGGATGGACGGACCAGGGCAAGAAGCAAACGATCACGGTCCCGAATGGCGCCACGCGACTTTACCTTGGAACGCTGGACGGTGTTGAGTGGAACAACAACATCGGCGAGTTCTCGGTCAACGTGGAATCGACGCCGGAGCCGTCGTCACTGGTGCTGCTGGGCTCGGCGCTCGTTGCCGTGGGATTGTACGGCCGCCGTCGCCGAAAGGTGTAGCGATCGCGACGACTCTCTCCGCAGCACGATGGCGGTGGGTGTATTGCGAAAATTTCCCCACCCACTCTATGAATTCCCGCCCACCGGGTGACGATAGAGCGGGTGGCTATGCGATTTTGGAATCAAGGCCAAAACGACAACAATGAGCGCACGCCGATGCCTTTGATGGATGCGGTGGAGCTGCCATACGAAACCCCGATACGGGTGCTTGTGGTGGAGAATAACGACAACGATGCGCGGCTTCTGAGCGAAATCCTGTTGGATACGCGGGAAGCGTTCTTTCGTCCGGTGTTTGTGAAGAGCCTCGCCGAGATGAAACAAATTGCCGCTCGAATGTCATTCGACGTCGCTCTGATTGACATGGCGTTGCCCGACTCGAACGGCCTGGAGACCGTGCAAAGAGCGCGGAAATGCGCCGGTGGCGCACCGATCGTTGTGTTGGGCAGTGACGCCCAGGACGGGATCGAATCGGTGCGGCTGGGCGCCGACGATTTCCATTGCGCGGATGAGCTTGACGGTCGCACTCTGATCCGAAGTCTTCGCTTCGCCATCGAACGTCATCGGATGCACCAGGTTCATGCGCTGGCCCGGCTGTTGTCGAGCCTCGAGGATCCGCCTGTGGCGGATTCGCCACTGCGATACGGAGAAGCCGCCGCCGGAGCGTGAGCACCGGGGCGTGAGCACCGGAGCGTGAGAAGATTCGACGCTCGGCGCGCGCGATAGGCGAGCCGCGCGATGGGCGAGCCGCGCGCGATGGACGAGCCGCGCGCGATGGACGAGCCGCGCGCAAAAGCCGCCCGGCGAGTGCGTCAACATGCGGCAACCTCTAAAAGCCGCCGATCTCGACTTTGCCCTCGCCTGGGGCTTCCGCTATGAAAACCGGTCGCCGGATCGAGCGATCCGGGCCGAAACCGATGGTAGTGCGCTAAAAGCTGGTTGATCCCTTCAGAACAATTGCCTTTGCGGGTTCTCAGCTTGGCGGGGCGGATAAAACAGGCCCACGATGATCCATCTGTGAGGATGGCTCGCGACGGTGCCGACGTAAAAGTGGGTGTCGTTCTTGTGAATCATTTCTTCTTCATAGCGTTGCCTGAATTTCTTCTCCCAACGTTCTCCGTACTCCCCTTTCCATCTTCGATAGGACTCGCCCATCTCCCAATCCGTACACATAAGCGAGTGGCTGGGGCAGCTGTCTTCTGCACAGTTGAACTCGTAACGAAAGATGAATGGGATCTTTTCCAGCTCGCGTTCAGGAGCCTCGACGAAAAGGTGCTGCTGGCGCAACATCGCCAGTTCCGCAGGCGTCCAATTTGGCGGGTTGGCCGGGCTTATCCGTAAGCGAGCGATAGTGGCCGGTCTAAAAATACCGAGGGTCGGATAGTGCTGATCATCCCGTTGCTTCGTAAGACAACATAGGCTGTGTGCCAACATCGGAAGAACAACATCCTTTCGCGCCCTCCACGCGTTGGCTGTGCTAAGAGGACCCGAGACAATCTGAATGCCGTCCGGCCTCAACCGATAACTTTCGGGGCGAGAATCCTCAACAGCTTTTCGTATGGAGACTTGTACCCACTGGTACTTTCTGAATTGCTGATGTTTTTTGAGTAGTCGCCACGGAACCGGGAACAGCCTCAACCATTCGCCGCGATCGGTGATGGCCGCAGTGCAGGAGGATTCTATCCCGAGGGCATCTGGAACTGGGTAGGTTCGGACGACGATGAGTGCTCGCTTTGTTTCCTCTTTCGGCATCGGGGCGTCAGAGATCAAAGCTGCTTAATCCCATCCTTTCAAGAGCAAGGGAAAGGCGGTGGCGGTGGCATTCATGCGGATCAATCTCCACACACATGAGCGCGACGGGATGTACAAAACGGTTCAGAAAAACGTGCAGGTTCAGGAATGATGCGATTACGAATTCATCGTACCAATCCCAGATGACCTTCCGGCTGCCAGACTCGATAGCCTTAGCACGAATATCGCGGGGGACTCCAAGCTCAGGGACGTGAGCGTAGCACAACCCGTTCGCTTCAAGCAGTTTTGTCAAGTTGCCTTTGCTTAACTCAGGACGGTACATGCTGATAGGATTCTGACGGATATCGACGAGAGTTTGAACGCCATGCCTTTTTAGGAGAACGATGATCTCCTCGGTCTTTCGGCCCGTGTAGCCCACAGTGAAGAAGTCCGCATTCTGCGGAGAACGGGTCTTGTTCCAGCCGTCCTTATTTGCGATTTGCTGCTTCACTGGAGCACTAGGAAGGGCCAACCTATTCGCCTTTGGCATGGCCCAAGTTTAGCGCTGGATTCAGGCGAGTTGCCACTTAAAAATTCCGTTCGCGTCCTTGCTCCGCCTCAACCGTATATCCGACCCCCGCCATGGCTGCGGGGATCACCGATCACATCTGGAGCGTTCGGGAACTGCTGAAGGCAGCGTGATTCGATGGGCACCTTCATTTTCCCGCCCGCCATCAATCAACCAGAAATTAGCGCACTACCAAACCGATAGAGAGTCGTACGTACGGTAAGCTACGATGAAGCCTTGGGGAGGACTCGCATGGCTCGCATTGTCCGCTGCTCGCTCATTCAGGCGCGGAGCGAATTCGCGGCGGACGACCCGCTCGAATCGATAAAGCGGGCGATGATCGACAAGCACCTTGGCTATATCGCAAGGGCCGCGAGCGAAGGCGCGCAGGTGGCTTGCCTCCAGGAACTCTTCTATGGCCCCTATTTTTGCGCCGAGCAGAACACTCGCTGGTACGATCTCACCGAATCCGTTCCCGACGGCCCAACGACGAAGCTGATGCAGGAAACGGCGCGCCGGCACGGGATCGCGCTCGTGGTGCCGATTTACGAACGCGAGCAGGAGGGCGTCTTCTATAACACTGCCGCGGTCCTCGCCGGCGATGGAGCCTATCTCGGAAAATATCGCAAGACGCATATTCCGCACGTCGCTCCCGGATTCTGGGAGAAATTCTACTTCCGTCCGGGCAATCTGGGATATCCGGCGTTCGATCTCGGCTTCGCGCGAGTCGGCGTCTATATCTGCTATGACCGCCACTTTCCCGAAGGTGCGCGGGCGCTGGGGCTCAACGGCGCTGAAATCGTCTTCAACCCCTCGGCGACCGTGGCCGGGTTGAGCGAGTATCTGTGGAAGCTCGAGCAGCCAGCCCACGCCGTCGCCAACGGATACTTTGTCGGCGCCATCAACCGAGTTGGCCGCGAGGCGCCCTGGAACATCGGCGAGTTCTACGGATCGAGTTATTTCTGTGACCCTCGCGGGCAAATCGTCGCGCAGGCCTCGCGCGACCGGGACGAAGTGCTGACCGCCGATCTCGATCTGGATCAGATCGCCGAAGTGCGCCGCACATGGCAGTTCTTCCGCGACCGCCGGCCTGACCAGTACGAGTCACTGGTGAGGCCGTAGAGCGGCAGCGGGCGAAACGGCTCGCGGCGCTGCGCGCTGACGTGAGCGCCGGCACGCGCGCCACTGGAGGCGATTGGCAGGCACAGCCGTCCAGAACTATGTTACGCTGTTGCCTAAATCCTTGTGAAGGGGGCGTCATGAAGCGAATTATCTTTCAAGCCGGCCTAGTCCTGACATCATGTGTCGTCGCGCTGTCGCAGTCCACCACGCAGTCGATTCAGGGACTGGTGACGGATCCGTCGGCCGCCGTAGTGGTGGGAGCAAGGATCACGGTCACGAACGAAGGCACCGGGGTCTCCTTGACCACGACCACCAACAATACCGGCAACTACAGCTTTCCGTTAATGGCGGTCGGCTTCTACGACCTCAAGGTCGAGATGAACGGCTTCAAGACGGAGCAGGTCAAGCGGCTGCGCCTGGAAACGGCGGCGCAGTTGCGGCAGGACTTCGTGTTGCAGGTGGGCAACGTCTCCGAAGTCGTGGAGATCTCCGGAGCGGCCGTGCTCCTCACAACGGAAACTGCAACCACCGGCGGGGTGATAGAAAACAAGCGAATTATCGAATTGCCGCTCAACGGCCGCAACGTCGGCCAACTCGCCGTGCTGGTGCCGGGCGTTCAATTCGGCGAACGAACCGGGCGCGGCGACGGCCTGGGCGGATTCCCCATCCCCGGCTCCGGCTTCTCGGTGTCGGCCAACGGGCAGCGCGAGATCCACCAGGTGGTCAGCCTCGACGGAACCGACGCCAAGGACCCGCGCATTCACATCACGAATTTCGTTCCTTCCATTGAGGCCGTGGAAGAGTTCAAGATTCAGACCAACGCCTTCACCGCCGAGTACGGCTTCGGGGGCGGAGCCAACGTGCAGATCACGATGAAATCCGGGACCAACCGGCTCACCGGTACGCTGTTCGAGTTCGTGCGCAACGACAAATTCGACGCTGAGCATTACTTCCTCAACTTCGAGCGCTCGTCGAGCCTGCCACGGCTGAAGAAAGACGCGCTGCGCCGGAACCAGTACGGGCTGGTGCTCAGCGGACCGGTCTACCTGCCGAAAATCTACGACGGCAAGAACCGGACTTTCTGGGCCTTCAACTGGGAGTCACGCCGCGACCGCATCGAGGCGGTGCAGAACGCCACCTGGCCGATCGACCCCTTCCGGGAAGGCGATTTCTCGGCGCTGGCGGTTCCCTTCCGGAACCCGACGACCGGGGGCACGCGCGCCGCCATCCCGCTGTTCGACCCGCTCAACGGGACTCCATTCGCGGGCAACATTATTCCCCGCAACCGGCTGCATGCGGGCGCGCTCAACGTGTTAAACCAGTTCGTGCCGAAAGCACAGTTCATTCAGGGCGACGTCACCGACTTCACTGCCATCGCCGGCGTCAACCAGCCCGTCAATGCGAACACCTATTTCGCGCGGGTCGACCACAACTTCAGCCCGGTCGATCGCGTGTTTGCGCGCCTGGCCTGGGACCGCTCTGACCTCAACCGCAATAACATCAATCCCAATCTGCCGGTGTTCGTGAACTCCAAGGTGACCAATCTCGCTTCGCAGTGGATCCACACCGTCAGCCCCACCATGCTCAATGAATTCCGCTTCGGGTTCCAGATCTCCGACGACCTCACCTTCAACCCGCGGACCGACAACACCAGCTTCGACATGGACGCCCTCGGCGTCGGCCAGATCCGCGTCTTCGGCGACAACAACCGCAAGCTAACGCCGCGCGAGCACGGCATACCGCAGTTCACCGGTCTGCCCTTCACACTCCAGGAACTCACCAACGGCAACGGCTACGACGACATGGATACCGTGCAGTTCGGCAACCATCTGACCATGATCCGGGGAGGGCACAACTTCAAGGTTGGTTTCGAGGTTTACTACATCACCATGGAGCGCGGCGCCGCTAATCTCGAGGAGGGCCGCTATAACTTCTCCGGCAACCAGAGCGGTTACGCCCTGGCCTCGCTCCTACTGGGCTATCCCAATACCACCGAGTCGGCCGAGGGCCTCCCGTTGACGTTCCCGCGCGCCAAGCGCTTCGGCGCCTACTTCCACGATGACTGGAAGGTGAATTCACGGTTGACCGTGAATGTCGGACTGCGCTTCGATTTCAACGGCGTGCCGGTCGACGCCAAGGGACTCCAACGCACGCTCGACCTTCCCGGATTGGGCGGCAACATCGACCGCGGCGCTCCCTATCGCACCTCGGACGGCCGCGACATCCCGCAGATCTTCCCTTACAAGGTGGATGAGACCGGCGCACTGAAGCTGTTTAACCAGGACGTGCGCTTCTTCATGCCGCGCCTCGGCATTACCTTCCGGCCCACGGACAACTGGGTAATCCGCACGGGCGCCGGCTGGTTCGACAACATCAATCACCTGAACACGTGGACCATTTTCAACCTGATGCCGCCCAAGTCGGGCAGCCTGTTTTTCCAAAGTGTCACGGAGCCCGTTTCGGGAACCGTCTTCCGGCGTTTCACGCCGGGTCAGCCGATTCTGACCCTGGACGATCCTTTTCTCCAGCGGACCACGGGTGCGGCCGTCGTACGCCCGGTCAACCTGCTCTATGTGCCGCCCGATCAGAAGGACGGAGACGTCTGGAAGTGGAGCCTCGACGTCCAGCGCAAGCTGCCGTTTTCGACCGCGATGACGGTCGGCTATGTGGGTAGCAAAGGCAGCCACGTAGGCAACAGCGTGGGCAATTACAACTCGCCGGGGCTCCCCTCCTCCAACACAAACGTCCAGGCCCGGCGGCCGTATCAGCAGTTCTTCGATCAGGCCACGCCGCAACTGGGCGTGCAGACCATCGGCACCATCCGCTACATCGACAGCTTCGGCGAGTCGTTCTATCACGGGTTTCAGATGTCGATTGACAAGCGTTTTTCGCGCGGTGTAGCCTTCGGAATCGCCTACACCTTCAGTAAGACCCACGGCGACGGCGAGAATGGCGGGCAGGAGGGTATCAACTGGCAGGATCCTCTGGACCGCCGCGGTAATCGTGGGTTGATGCGCTTCGATCAGACGCACAACTTCGTGGGTCACTACGTCTGGGAGCTGCCCGGCAGGAACCTGCAAGGAGCCCTGAAGCACGTCATCGGCGGCT
>Ga0187893_10008892_pt1 | contig 15666 bp, 15 predicted proteins | sample MA1701074metaG_FD_139574 | JGI IMG/M metagenome (GOLD analysis project Ga0187893, IMG submission 139574) | White microbial mat communities from a basaltic lava cave in the Kipuka Kanohina Cave System on the Island of Hawaii, USA - MA170107-4 metaG ... | reverse complement strand
CGCGATCACGTTCGCGCGCAGGAGCATCATGGCCCGCACGACTCGCTCCGGCAGCAGGTCGCCGACGCCGGCGGCGTGACTGCGGACGAGGTTGACCTGCAACTCGGCGAGCCGGTCATCCGGAATCGACACCTCGGACAGCTTTCCGAACCCCGTCGTGACGCCGTAGACGACAGCCCTGCGCTCGACGATGGCCTCAACGTGTTCCCGGCTTTCCCTGGCACGCGAGCGGGCCGTTGGCGACAACGACACGGGCGCGCCCTGAAGCGCCACGGCCACCACGTCGTCGAGCGCCAGCGTGTTGCCGTCCAGCACTACGGGCGTCGCCATGGGCGGAATGTCTTGGCGCGCCGAAGACAATTCAAGTCGCGCGCGTACGCGCCGGCGGCTAACGGCCGCTGCGAACGGAAGCGCGACTGTAGTCGAACTTGAGGTCGGGCTCGGGCTTGAGCGCGATGTTGAACGAGAACGCGAAGTTGCCGTTCGGGGCCCGCGTGATCATGAAGACCGATCGCCAGTCGTGCATGTCGCGCTGGAGCGTCACCTGCTGACTGGCAAACTGGTGCCTGACGAAGTCGTAGCTGGAGTTCCACGTGGCCGCCCACTTCTTCGTCAGCGGAAAACGCACGTCGCCCGAGACGTTCATCTGAGGTGGCCCCAGCACCTGCGGCGTACCTCCGTAGATGTCCGTGGGTGGCGGGCCCTCCGTCGGCCTCGCCTTGCAGTTCTCGAACTCGAACTGGTTGATGAGCCGCAGCGGCTCGCAGCGCGCCGCGGGGTCATACTGGATCACCTGATCGCCGGGCCGTGGCTTGCGCGAGCGCGCCAGGCTGAAGTTGAAGTTCGCCTGCCAGCCATCGACCTGCGGCACGTTGAACGCGGATCGGGCGCCGGTGCCCGCCACCGGCAGCGTTCCCTGCCTCCCGAACTCCGAGAGCCCGGTCGCCGTCGTGTCACGCGCGATCGACGGCGCGGCGGCCGGCGCGAAGAGCCTCGCGATCACCGTGAACGGGTTCTCGCGCTTGCTGAATCGCACAGTGGAGGCGAGCCGGGTGAGGAACGGGTCAAACTCCGCCGTGTCGGTCATCGTGCTGCCGCGAAACAGGGAGTAGTCGAGCGAGAAATCCATGCCGGGCAGCAGGTCCGACGACACCCGCGTCCCGAAGTTCTCCGTGGTGAGCCCGGCGAGCGAGCGGCCGACCTTCCTGGCACGTTCGAAGTCGTACGAAATCGACGAGAACTGCATGCTGAGGATCTTGAGTTTCTGGCCCGCCCCGGCGACGCCCGACAACGAGTCGCGCGACGCCGGCGCCGGCACCTTGGCCTCGATGTTCTGCGACAGGCCGAAGCTGATGGCACTCATCGGCAGCCCGCCGAGGTAACCCTGGCGCGTCTCACCGACCGCGGTGAGATACTCGTCGCTCACGGTGGCTTTCGGCGCGATGCTGTAGGACAACGTCGGGCTCACGGAGTGGCGCAAGGCGGAGAACGGGCCCACGCCGGGGAACAGTCCGTAGATCGTCGGCGCCATTCCGATGCTGTAGCTCACGCGCTTCGTCTGATGAGCGAACTTGCCCCCGCTCAGGTACGAGCGAACCCAGAACGGCCGCGAGTCGACGTTGCTGTAACTGATCGTGGGGGCAAGCTTGAAGCGGTTGTTGAAGAGCGACGGCAGGGCGATCTGGGGATTCCAGTCCACCTCGGTGCCGAACGTCCGCGGAAACACCCGCGTTTCCCGGCGACTGGTGTCCGCCCCGATGAAGACCACCTGCTCCTGCGGGTAGTTCTTCTCCCAGTCATTGATCCTCACGCCGCTCCTGAACTCGTAGCCGAAGATCCTGATCGGCGTGTTCAGGTTGATGGTCCGCGTCGTCTGGCTCCGGTCGATCGAGTCGGCGCGAACGAGCTGGCCGGTGCTGTCGCTGACAAAGCGCTGCGAGAACTGCCAGGGTGTGTCGATGTGCAGCGTGCTGGTTTCCGAGTAGGTGAACCCCGGCGTCCACGTCAGCCACGAAAACAGCGCCAGTGGCGCTGACGTCAGCGAGATGTTCGGCACCTGCTGGTCGACCTGGTCACGGCCCGGGTACTGCGTGCGCGTTCCGCCCACCTGGAGCGATGCCGGCCCGAGCTTGTCCGAGAACGAGAACTGCGACTTGATCAGCGACATCGCCTGGTACGGATTGAACGTGTTCTGCCGCTGGAGCTGCGTGCTCGTCACGTAGTTGATCGACGACGTGATGCTCCGGTCGCCGAAGCGCTGCTTGTGACCCCACGAGACCGCGAGGTTGTCGCTCTGGTTCCCGGTCCGCTGGTAGCTCGAAGCGATGTTTCCGTCCAGGAACTGGCTCTTCCAGCTGTATTTCCAGTCGAGGCCGACCTTGTACCAGCCGGGATCCAGCGAGTCCCCGCCCGCGGCGCTGCGCCAGTCGACCCACGTGGCCAGGTCCATGTAGTCGTTCATGGCCCAGTAGTAACCGAGGTTCTCGATGTGACGGCGGTAGTTCGGGTTGTTGCGCACGATGTCGGACACGCCGAAGCGCGGGGCCATGATGCCGCTGCGCCGCCCGCGTCGGACGTCCTGCCAGACGAACGGGAGCCACATGACCGGGATGTCCCGGATGTACATGACCGCCGGACGGGCCACGAGCGTCCGATCAGTGCGCTTGATCTCCTTGAGCGCGAAGTGGTAGTCCGGCAATGAGTCGTCGCAGCTCGTGAGCGTCCCACCCAACCCGTAGAACCGCGTCGGGATCCTCCTCACGCTGTCTCCCAGCGCCGTTTTCCCGATGTCGGACGTGATGTACCACGGGTCCATGATGACGTGCGCGTTGGTGAGGCGGCCGGACCGCGCGGACATGTCGTAGGTCGCGCTGCCGACGCCGGCCACCGGCGGCTGCCCGCCGCCGGCGGTCATCCGGAATCGGCCGCTCACGTCGACGTGCTGGTCGCGATAAACGATCAACGAGTCGGTGTCGACGCGCTGTCCCTCACGCTCCACCTGGGCACGCTGTCCCGCGGACGCCGAGATCGAAAACGCGTTGGTGGTGGCGTCGAACGCCGCGACGTCGCCCTGATACCTCGTCACCGTGTAGCCCTGCCGCGCCAGCAACGCCTGCATGACGTCGTCCGCCGGATGCCACTGGGTGCCGCTGGTGTCGCGCCGCGAGGTATCGCGCGGCTGACCCGGTCGGGTTGCCCGGCTGGTGGCGGCGCTGTCCCGCGTCGGGGGCCTCTGCACCGGCCGCGGCGGCGTCACCTGCGCCGCCAGCGGCACCGCGACCAGCAGGGCGGCCACCGCGAGGCCCCTCGTCGGGGAACCGCGCCTCACATCAAGCCGCGGGGCGCGGGCGCCGCGTCCGCAGCCGCCTGATCCGCCTCGGCCGCCTTGCGCTTGCGCCGGTAGATGACACTCGTCAGCACGATGCTCAGCTCGTACAGCAGGTACAGTGGCGCCGTCAGCGCCAGCGCCGCCACCACCATGTCGCCGGGCGTGATCAGCGCGCTCAGCAGGAATGTCGTGATGAGCGCGTACACGCGGGCCTTGCCCAGCATTGCCGGCGTGACGAGGCCCATGGCCGCCAACGCCAGCACCAGCACCGGCAACTCGAACGATGCGCCGAATGCCAGCGTCAGGATCGTCACCATGCTGAAGTAGTCCTTCACCATGATCATCGGCTCGAGCGAGGCCGACTGGAAGTTCATGAGGAACTTCAGGCACAGCGGGATGACGAAGAACCACGCGAGGGCCACCCCGGCGAGAAACAGGACGAAGGCGAACACGATGACCGGGATGACGACGCGCCGCTCATGCTTGTGCAGCGCCGGGGAGAGGAATGCCCACACCTGGTACAGGATGACCGGCGACGCCACCAGGGCGCCGACGGCCAGCGCCATGCTCAGCGTAATCGAGAACGTGTCGGCCGGGTGCGTGTACCGGAGTTTGTCGCCCTGGCCCTGCAGGTACGGCGTGATCGGCTGCTGGAGAAAGAGCAGCACGTCGAACTTTGTCACGAGGTAGAAGCCGATGACGAGCCCGACGATGATCGCCACGAGCGACCAGATGATTCGCCAGCGCAGTTCCTCGAGGTGGTCGAGAAACGGCATCTCGCCCGCTGGATTCGACGCCATGGGCGGAAGCTACTTGATCTGCTTCAGCGTCTCGGTGGCGAGCTCGGCTTCTGTGCTGCGCGGATAGTCGCGCTGCAACCGCTGCAGCGCCGCCTTGGCTTCGGTGAGCCGTCCTTGCCTGACCTGCGACATTCCCCATTTGTACAAGGCCGTCGGGGCATCCTGCGAGCGCGGGTACTTGCTGACCACGAGGCTGTACACCGAATCCGCCTCGGTGGTCCGCCGCTCCTCCTGGTACGACTGGGCGATGTAGAGTTGCGCCGCCGACGCCTGGTCGAAGTCGGGGTACTTCCTCAGCAGCTCCTCGAACCCCGCCCGCGCCGCGCCGTAGCTGAGGCGCCGGAGCAGGTCGAACGACGCGGTGAAGAGCTGCGCTGCACTCGGCGGCGGAGGAGCCCCCGCGGCGGGTTCCGCGCCGACGGTGGCGCTGGCGGCTTGCGACTGCGCCCGTTCGTCCAGGGCGGCACGCATGTCCATGATCGTCTTGGCGCTCAGGCCGGCGCGCTGCTGGAGCTCGATGAGCTGCTTGCCGATCTCGAACAACTCACCGCTGACGTTGGCCTGAAAGGCGCCGAACCGCTGGGAGAAGGCGCGCAACGAGTCACGGACGGGCTCGTTGGACCGCAGCGTCAACAACAGGATCGTGTCCGCCTGCGCGCGGCTGGCGGAATCGGACCGGGCCTGCATCGCCCGCAGCGTCCGGATCTCGTCCTGCAGGAGCAGGACGTCCGCCTTGCTGGCCATGCAGCCGGTGACGGCGAGAGCCGCCACCGGTGCGAGGCCGCGCAGTTTCAACATCAGGAACGTGGCCGCATGAGCATCGGTCCACCGGCGGTCAACTCGAACTCATCGCGCCGGTTCTGCCCCCAGCACGCATCGGTCGCCTCGGTGCAGACCGGCCGCTCCTCACCGAAACTCGTCGTCTCGATGCGGTTGGCTGCGACGCCGCGTTCCACCAGATAGCGCTTCGCCGTTGCGGCGCGCTGCGTGCCGAGCGCGAGGTTGTACTCGGTCGATCCGCGCTCGTCCGCATGGCCCGAGATGCGAACCATCACGGCTTCATTGGCCAGGAGGATCGGAATCTTCGCATCCAGCGACGCCTTGGCGTCATCGCGCAGGTCCGACTTGTTGAACTCGAACGTGATCGTGGCCGTCAACGTCGCCCGGAGCATGTCCGAGTCACGGCGCGCGGCCTCCTCAGCCATGCGCGCGGCGTTGGCCACGCTGTCGTCAATCGCCCGCTGCCGCGCGGCGGCCGCTTCGGCGGCGGCGCGGGTCCGCTCGCGCTCCGCAGCTTCCTCGCGCATGCGACGCTCTGCGGCGGTATCGGCGGCGGCCGGTGCCGGCGCCGCGGCGGCCGGTGCCTGCGCTCCTCCGCCGCAGGCGGCGATGGCGGCAGTCGACGCCAGCGCGAGGAGCAGTGTGTAGCCTCGGGTCATCACGGTCATCGTTCGATGGGGTTGGAGAGAGGTTCCCTGCTGATACTCCACGGAGGACTCCAAGGTTCGCGCCGCATCACGCTATCTGCCAGTCAGCCTCGGCGACCAGGCCGGGACCTGCGACCCTCCAGCCCGCGTCAGCTGGCGAAGGCGCCCCGACTCCGTGTCCAGAATCCACAGTTGTCTCGTCCCCGTGCGCGTCGAAACGAACACGAGGTGCCGGCCGTCGGGCGACCAGGAAGGATCCTCGTTCTCTCCCTCGCTGGTGAGTTGCCGCGGCTGCCGGTCCCGCAAGCTCATCGTAAATATCTGGTACCGGCCGTCAATACGCGACTGGAACGCAATCTGCCGGCCGTCGGGAGCCCAGTCCGGGCTCGTCCGATCGTTCTGGTCGCCGAAGTCGAATGACGTGAAGATGTCCGCGTTCGTTCCGTCGGAGTCCATCATATGTACTTCGGGGTGTCCCAGCCGGTCAGACCCGAACGCCAGGCGCGTTCCATCCGGGTTGAAGGACGGCCCCCAGTTCCGCGAGCCACGCCCGATCGTGATGCGACGCGGGAACGCTTCGCCCTCGAGCGGAACCTGAAACAAGTCCATTGACCCGTCCTCGCCCGCGAGGCCGTACACGAGCGACTTCCCATCCGGCGTGAACACCGGCGTGATCCGCGTCGTATTGCGCTGCGCCCCGAAGTCCCGCGCCTTCATCGTCCGGAGGTCGAGCATGATGATGCGCGAGCTGGGACCGTAGATGCTGTAGGCGATGGCGTTCCCGCCGGGATGCCACGATGGCGACATGGCTTCGCCCAGGACCGGGAGCGCCGTCTCGCCGTGGCCGTCCGAGTCGACGACCATGACGGTCTTGTTGCGCGTGAACGCGATGCGTGACTGCGCCATGCCGCGCTCGCCGGTGAGCGTTTCCTGCAAGGCGTCGCTCACCCCGTGGACCGCCAGCCGCCACTCCGGGGAATCCTCGTCCCGCGGAAGCGGGTAGTCCCTGACGGACGCCACGCCGGCCTTCGCCACGTCGTGCACGGCGACGTGCAGCCCGCTCCGGGTCGGTGTGATCTGGATGACGGCGGCGGCGCCCAGTTTGCCGAAGAGCGGATAGTTGAGTGCCGACGCGCGCCCGGACGTGGAGCCCGCGAGGATCGAGCCGTCCTCCGGCAATACGTGGATCACGGTGATCCGGTCCGAGTAGTCGAAGTCGCGCTCGAGGATGGCGCGAATCGAGTCGGCCAGCGGTCCCGAGATCGGCAGGAGCACGACGGCCGGCTTGCTGCCGGGGTCGTAGCGCAGCCCGATGCGCACCCCGCGCGTGCTGTCCTGGGCGCCGGCGGCGGCGGCCAACACGACCAGGGCGCCGCCGACGGCGATCAGTCTGGCTTCCCGCATCACCGGATCAGCCGCGGGTCGAAGCTGAACATGACGGGAAGAACGTCGTCCTTGAAGGCGGCCGGCAGCGCGCCGAATGCCGCCGCTTTCGCGGCCGCTTCCACGGCGCCCTGCGCTTCGAGGTCAAACGTGAAGGAGCCCGAGCGCGTGAGAAACCGGAGCCCGTCGATCGAGCCGTCGCGACGGATCAGGAACATGACCTCGGCCTTGTATGCCGCTGAGCCGCGTGGCGGCTGGAACCGGAGCCGGATCTGGCGCACGATGTTCTCGAGGTACCCCGGAAACGGGAAATCGATGCCATCGATTTTTACGCTGGCGACATCGGCGCCGGTGGCGCCGAGCTCGCCGCCGCCTGCCGCCGGCGCAGGCTGGTTCCGCTGCACACGCGTGTCCGAGGTACTCGGCGTCGCTCGCTTCTCGACCGGCACAGCCTTGGTCTCTATCGGCACCGGCGCCACCTCGTCGGTCTTGGGTCGTGGCGCCGCCTTCCTGGTCTCGGGCGGGGGCGTCACCGGCTGCGGCTTCACCACGCCGGCGGCCGGCGCGACCGACGCGGGCGCCGCAATCAGGTTCACCCTGTAGTACGGCGGCGTGACCGGCCCGCGACCGGGCGTCAACTCGAGAAACGCCGCCGCGATAGCCGCGTGCAACGCCAGCGACACGGTGGCCGACACCGCCACACCAGCGCCGCTGCCGTGCGACCGTTCGGCCGCGGCGAAACTCACTGCGGGATCTCCTCGGGCTCCGTCACGAGGCCGACGTCGCTCACGACGGTCCGCATCACGGAGAGCACGCGGACCACGAACCCGTACTCGACCGATTTGTCGGCCCGCAGGTAGACGCCTTCGCGCCCGCGCTGCCGCGCCATCGCCCGGAAGACCGTGCGAAACTCCTCGAACGTCATCGCAGTTTCGTCGACCATGATGGTGCCGTTCCGCGGGATCGTGACCGTGAGTCCGCTCTTGGATTCCAGCGGCCTGGCTTCCGCCCGCGGCAGGGAGATGTCAACGCCGCCGGTCATCATTGGCGCCGTGATCATGAACACCACGAGCAGCAGCAGCATCACGTCGATCAGGTTGACGACGTTGATGTCGGCGTTGAGCTCCAGGTGATGACGACGGCGGCGCACAGCTAGATCTGTCCCTCGCGCACGAAGCGCGCGATCACCGCGGCATTGAAGCGGTCCATCATGCCGCCGAAGCGGTTGAGGCGATTCGCGAGGATGTTGTAGCCGAACGTCGCCGGAATGGCGACCGCCAGCGACGCCGCCGTGGCGATGAGGGCGTCGGCGATGCCGGGCGCCACGGCCGACAGGTTGCCGGAGCCGCGGGTCGCGATGCCGATGAACGCCTGGATGACGCCCAGCACCGTGCCCAGCAACCCGAGCAGCGGGCTCACCGAGCCGATGGTGGCGAGCCACGGGATGTGACGGCCGAGCCGCTCCCGTTCCGAATCGGACTCGGCCTCCAGCATCAGGTGCAGGGCCTCGAGCTGCGAGCCGGTCAGCGTCGTGTTGGGAACCGTCCCGGTGTCGGCCGTCACGGTCTCCTTGATGCGCAGCGTCGCACCGCGCGTCTCGACGACGAAGTGCGACGCCTGGAGGAAGAGTCGCGCGAGCGCGCTCTTCGCCTTGCGCGCGATTGGCACCGCTTCGTCCATGCGCCTGGTCTTGTCGAACTCCGAAGCGAAGCGGACTGCGCGCCCCGCGGCCACCGAGAGCTGGATCCAGACGCCGAAGATGATCGCCCAGCTGATGAGCGACAGCACGGCAAGAACGGCGAGCACGGTGAGCGTGATCGCAGACGAATTGCGAATCAGCTCCAGGGGCGTCGACGGAATCGCGCCGCCGACCTGCGCAACGAAGGGGATCGTCACCGGTGAGCCGCCGGCGTCCGGTGCGCGGCGAACCAGCGATACGTCTCGCGCAGGCCGTCCTCGAGAGCCGTAGCCGGCTTCCACCCGAGGCCCTGCGCGGCTTTCGCGACGTCGACGAACGAGTGAAGCTGCTCGCCCTTGCGAGCGGGCGCGTACTCGACGCCGCCGTGCGAACCGGCGGCGCGCAGGAGCAGTCGTGCGATTTCGTTCACGGTCGTGCCGACCCCCGTGCCGATGTTGAAGCCGCGCGCATCGAGCTTCTCGACGGCGGGCAGTGTTCTCGTGGCGGCGGCGTGGAACGCGTCCGCCACGTCCTTCACATACACGTAGTCCCGCGTCTGTTCCCCGTCGCCGAAGATCGTGAGCGCCCGTCCCTCGAGGATCCGGCCGCAGAAGATGGCCACGACGCCCGCCTCGCCATGCGGATCCTGGCGCGGCCCGTACACGTTGCCGCAGCGAAGCGCGACGGCATCGATGCCGTGCACGCGCCCGTAATACGCGAGGTAGTACTCGACCGCGAGCTTCGAGATGGCGTACGGGGACTCGGGGTCCTTGGGAAACGTCTCGCGGTTCGGGGGCGTCGTGAAATCGCCGTACAGGACGCCGCCCGTCGAGGCAAACACCAGCCGCGTGCCGGCCTGCGGCGAGCTCCGGATCGCCTCGGCCAGGTTCAGCGAGCCGATGATGTTCACCCAGGCATCGAACACCGGATCGGCCACGCTCCGCCGTACGTCCATTTGCGCCGCCAGGTGCACCACGACGTCGAACGCGCCTTCGGTGACGAGCCGCGCCGCTTCCGGCGTCCGCACATCCACGACGTGGAGGCGCGCGCTCGCCGGAACCTGGGAACGACTGCCCGTACTGAGGTCGTCGAGGATCTCGACACTCCACCCGTCGTCGAGGAAGCGCTCCGCGACGTGCGATCCGATGAAACCGGCACCACCGGTGATCAGGATGCGCTTGGGCAATCAACTCCCGCGATAGTGTGCGTCCGGGCGACCGGCCGAAAATCTAAACGCCGGCTGCGCGATGATGCACCGCGGCCGGCGTTCTCGCATCGCGGGCGAGGCGGGATCAGGGCATCTTCGCGCTGACGCGAGCCGGCATCCCGGGCTGTATGTGCGGCTGTTCCTGCCCGATGATGACCGCGGTGACGCCATACGGCGTCGAACGCACGACCTGCGCCTTGCCCACCGGCAGCGTCGGATCCTGCAGCTCGCCCTCGACCTGCCGGGGCCGGTCGCGGTAGAGAATGAACTCGTCGCCGATCCTCACGCCGTTGCGCGACGTCACGGCCAGGACGACGTAGTTCTGCAGGCTCGGCAGCACGGGATCCCCGGCCACCCAGGACACCGTCGTGGACGGACCGTCAGCGACACGAACCGGCCGTGCGGTCAGGCCGGAGCCGGCCGTATCGAGCGGGATGAGGCGGTCGGTCGCCTGCAACTCGGCGAACGCCTTCACGATCTTCGCGATCGCCGGAGCACCGTCGCGCGGCGCGCGGATCACCTCGACGACGCCCGTGGGAACGACGATCTGTCCCTGCTCAGGCAGCACGGGACCGAGCCGGTACGAGAGGTATCGCTCGCCTTCGGGAGCAACGTGGCCGACCGGCGGCTGGATCATGACGCGGTCGTACGGCTGGAAGCGTTCCTTGTCGGACGCCTGCGCGATGCCGGCGAGGTCACCGGACCGCACAATCGAGCCCGACGCCCGCGGGCCACCCTCGCGGTCGACGAACGGCGCCACCAGCATCTCGCCGGTTCGCACGGTCGGCGGGTCCGCCATGGGTACCTCGGCCGCCGGTTGCGCTGACGTCGAGGTCGCGGCATTGCCGGCTGCCTGGGTGCGCTTGAAGAGCGTCGACTGAAGTCCCATGTCGACCGCGGGCGCGGGCGGCGCAACCGGCGCCGTCGGCGGGGAGACGCCCTGCGATTGCGCGTCCGGATTCTCGCGCTGCGTCGGCGCAGACACCACTGCCAGCGGCTCCTCACCAGGCAGACGGAGCACCTCGCCGGGGTAGATCCAGTGCGGATCCTCGACGACGTCGCGATTCAACCGATACAGCTCCGTCCACAGGAACGGGTTGCTCAGGTAGCGCTGCGACAGCGACCAGAGATTGTCGCCCTTGACCACCAGGTGCGTCGTCGGCTTCTCGCCGGTGGCCACCGCGGTGGTGTCCTGCGCCCCGAGCGGCGCGACGAAGCCCGCGGCCACCAGGGCGAAAGCGGCGCTACTGATGTATGTACGCATGGCAACGGAGATGACGATTGAACCCGTGAAATGGAAACGGGGTCCGGGCACCCCGGACCCCATCAACATGCCATTGGCGGGTGTCAGAACGGCAGGTCGTCGTCCTCATCCTCCAGGGCGCCGGGGAACTCCTCGAACTCCTGACCGCCGGCGTTCCCTGCCGCAGCGCCCGCCTTGGCCTTCGCTCCGGCACCCTTGGAGGCACCGGCGTCCATGCCGCCACCCTTCGGGGACAGCATGATCAGCTCACGAACGTTGATCTCGGTCGAGTACTTCGTCTGCCCGTCCTTGTCCTGCCACTGACGGTACTCGATCCGGCCTTCGACGTAGAGCTTGTCGCCCTTCTTCACGTACCGCTCCACGACATCGGCGAGCTGCGAAAACTTCGTGTTCCACGCGACGCACCGGTGCCACTCCGTCTTCTCCTGCTTCTGGCCGCTGGCGTCGTTCCACTGTCGGCTGGTCGCGAGCGAAAAGTTCGCGACCCGGTTTCCGCCGTTTGCCGACCGAATCTCGGGGTCACTGCCGAGGTTCCCGATGAGTGTGACCTTGTTCAAGCTCCGGCTCACTGTGCCTCCTGGCGAGTGGTTCGTTGGCTCGCCCCCATCCTACCGCGACAGGTAGAGCCGTCCATCATCATTTCGTTTTGCCCTGCGACACTTTGATTGCGCGGTCCCGCTTCAAGATCAGCGCGTCCTCCTCGGGACTGCGATAGTACTGTTTCCGGCGCCCCACCTGCGTGAACTCGCGCGACGCATACAGGCCGCGTGCAGCCGCATTGGACTCGCGCACCTCGAGAAAGACGCGATCCGTGCCCCGCTCGTCGGAATCTCGCAGCATCGCGTCCAAGAGCAACCGCCCGATTCCGCGTCGCCGCAGGCGCGGGTCCACGGCGAGGTTGGCCAACTCGGCTTCCTTCATGACGTGCCACGCGATGACGTAACCGGCTACCGTCCCGTCGCTGCCGGATCGAGCCAGCGCAAAGTACACGTCGGGGTTTTCCGGCAGGGCTGCGAACGCCGTCGCCGGCCAAGGGTCCGTATAGCAAGCGCGCTCGAGCGCCGCCACTTCGGCGAGGTCGGCGGCCTGCCCGAGGCTCACCAGGATGCCGGCTACCTCGGCAGCGACGCCGCGTGTGCCCGTTCCCATTTCGCCTGTGCTTCCGCGAGTCGGCCGTACACCGGTTCCCACGTCGTCAGCGCCACCGGCCCGGCCGCGTCAAGCGCCGTTGTCATCATCCGCACGCCGCGCGCCAGCGGCGCCCACGCCCCTTCGAGAGCTGGTCCCACCGGCCTCGCCCCGGCGCCGGCAGCCTCGTGCGCCACATCCGTCGTCCGCACCAGCCGCATCTCCCCGACGGTCGAGACAGCGTTGGCGGTGTGCTCGATGAGCGCGATGAAGCTCTCGCCGCGCAGCGCGTCGAGCACGGCGAGGTACCGGGCCGGCGCCGGCGCGCTGCCATCAACGTTGCCGGCGACGATCAACGCAAGGGACGACACCGCAAACAGCGGCTTGGACGCCCCGGTGGCCATTCCTTTTGCGAGCGACGCTGCGATCCGCAGGCTCGTGAAGCTCCCGGGACCATCCCCGCACACGATCCGGTCAACGTCGCCGAGTTGAACGCCGGCCTGACGCAGCGTCTCCGCGACAGCCGGCATGAGGCGCTCCTCGTCGCGACCGCGCATCGCCACTCCGGATTCGGCCCGCACGACCCGATCCTCGAGCAGCGCGACGGAGCCCTGATAGGTCGAGGCATCCAGCGCGAGCGTGATCAACGCGCGCTCCCGAAGGGCGGGCCGAGCGACAACTGTCGCAGCGTCGGCTCTCCCGCAACAAACGCGAGTTCGACGCCCACGCCGTTCGCGGGCACGAGGCCCGCCGCGCGCTCCGGCCACTCGACGATCAGGAGGCCGCCGGTCGCCACCAGGTCGTCCCAGCCGATGTTCTGCAGGTCGCGGATTCCATCGAGTCGGTAGAGGTCGACATGGTGCACCGGGGCGCGACCGCCGGCGTACTCGTGGACGAGGGCGTACGTGGGGCTGGTGACGTCGTCCACGACGCCGAAGCCGCGACAGATCGCGCGCGCCAGGGTCGTCTTTCCGGCCCCCAGGTCGCCGCGCAGCGTCACGACGACCGGCGCCCGGAGTTCCGCCCCGAAGCCGACGCCCCACGCCTCGAGCTCAGGCTGCGACAGCGTCATCACCGACGCCTCCGCGAGCGGGGCGTTCACTTCGCCACCTTGAGTTCGAACAACTGGTCGCGCAACTGGGCCGCAAGCTCGAAGTCCATGTTCGCGGCCGCCTCCTTCATTTGTTCCTCGATCATCTTCATCAAGGCCTCGTGGTCGACCACCGAGTATTTCGGCGCCGTCTCGGCGACCTTGACCGGCTTCTCGACGCGGGCATCGGCGACCCGCGTGATGAACCGCACCTGGTCCACGCTCTTGCTCACCGACCTCGGCACGATGCCGTGCTCCGCGTTGAAGGCCACCTGCGCCTCACGGCGCCGGGCCGTTTCATCGAGACAGCGTTGCATCGAGCCGGTGACCCTGTCGGCATAGAAGATCGCACGGCCGGCGACGTGGCGCGCCGCGCGGCCCACTGTCTGGATCAGCGACCGGTCGCTGCGGAGGAAGCCCTCCTGGTCGGCGTCGAGAATGGCGACGAGCGACACCTCGGGCAGATCGAGTCCCTCGCGCAGGAGGTTGATGCCGACGAGGACGTCGAACTCGCCGAGCCGCAGGCCACGGACGATCTCCATGCGCTCGATCGCGTCGATGTCCGAATGCATGTACCGGACGCGGACGCCCACTTGCTGCAGGTAGTCCGTGAGGTCCTCGGCCATGCGCTTGGTGAGAGTCGTGACCAGCACGCGCTCGCCCTTGCGCTCCCGCGCGCGGATCTCGCCCAGAAGGTCGTCGACCTGGCCGCGAACCGGCCTCACCTCGATTTCGGGGTCCACCAGGCCCGTGGGCCGGATGATCTGCTCCACCACCACTCCCTCGGACAGTTCCAGCTCCAGGTCGCCCGGCGTGGCGGACACGAAGAGCGCCCGCGGCGTGAGCGCCAGAAACTCGTCGAACATGAGGGGCCGGTTGTCGAGCGCGCTCGGGAGGCGGAACCCGTACTCCACGAGTGTCTGCTTCCGGGCCCGGTCGCCGTTGAACATGCCGCCGACCTGCGGGAGCGTGACGTGCGATTCGTCCACCACGACGACGAAGTCCTCGGGGAAATAGTCGAACAGGCAGGCAGGTCGTTCGCCCTCCGCGCGGCCCGACAGGTGCCGCGAATAGTTCTCGATTCCCGCGCACGTGCCGATCTCGAGCATCATTTCGACGTCGAAGTTCGTGCGACTCTCGAGTCGCTGGGCCTCAAGCAGCTTCCCGCTGTTGCGAAGGAAATCGAGACGATCCTTCAGTTCGCTGCGAATCAGGCCAACGGCGCGCTCCAGGGTTGCACGCTGCGTCACGAAGTGCTTCGCCGGATAGATCGCCGCCTTCTCCAGCGACGCGATCGTCTCGCCGGTCAGGGCGTTGATCTTCGAAATCCGCTCGACCTGGTCTCCCCACAGCTCGACACGCACCCCCTGCTCCTCGTACGCCGGCAGGATCTCCACCGTGTCACCCCGGACCCGGAACGTCCCGCGCTCGAAGGAGACATCGTTGCGGCTATACTGGATCCGCACCAGCGACTTGAGAATCTCGTCGCGCGGCACCCGCTGGCCCTTGTTGATCGTGACCATCTGGGCGCGATACTCGACGGGATCGCCGAGGCCGTAGATCGCGGAGACCGTGGCGACGATGATGACGTCGTCGCGCTCCATCAGCGACGAGGTGGCGCGAAGCCGCAGGCGGTCGATGTCCTCGTTGATCGATGCGTCCTTCTCGATGTACGTGTCCGTGGTGGGGACGTACGCCTCGGGCTGGTAGTAGTCGTAGTACGAGATGAAGTACTCCACCGCGTTGTTCGGGAAGAAGCTCTTCAGTTCGCCGTACAGCTGCGCCGCGAGCGTTTTGTTGTGCGACAGCACCAGCGCGGGCTTCCCAAACTGCCGGATGACGTTGGCCACAGTCATCGTCTTGCCGGATCCCGTGACGCCGAGAAGGGTCTGGAACCGGTCGCCGCGCGCGAGACCCGAGTTCAGTTCACGAATGGCCTTCGGCTGGTCACCCGCCGGAGCAAACGGCGCCTGCAAATCGAAGCTGGCCATGGCCATGCAATATAGCATGACCTTCGGTGTTTTATCGGTGGCTATTCCGGGGCTGAAATCCGCTCGCGCCGGGCCACTTCGCTGACGCCTTTCACCCGGCGAGCCGCCTTCATGATCTTCTCGAGGTGGGCGAGGTTCTCCACCTCGACGACCATCGCGCCGCTGACTTTGCCATCGACGCCGCGGAGGTCCATGCTGCGGATGTCCGTCCCCGTCCCGGTCACGGCGGTCGTGATGTCGGCATACAGGCCGCGCCGGTCGACCGCCTCAAGCGCAAGGCGGACCACGAACCGCTCGCCTTCCGCCTCCTGCCAGTCTATGTCGAGCCGGCGTTCCGGCTCGTGCGCGAGGAGCAGCAGGTTCGGGCAGT
>Ga0187893_10008891_pt1 | contig 15668 bp, 12 predicted proteins | sample MA1701074metaG_FD_139574 | JGI IMG/M metagenome (GOLD analysis project Ga0187893, IMG submission 139574) | White microbial mat communities from a basaltic lava cave in the Kipuka Kanohina Cave System on the Island of Hawaii, USA - MA170107-4 metaG ... | reverse complement strand
AGCTCGGCGCGGACGTCGAGACGTTCCTCGAGAAGGGCAGGGACGGCAAGTGGCGCATCCGCGCGGACTACCGCGAGATGTTCAAGGGGCTCGACCCGTCCGAGCTCTTCAAGAAGATGATCGGCGGCGCCGAGGAAGCGAAGAAGGAAGAGGCAAAGAAGCCGGAGCCCAAGCCCGAGCCGAAGAAGGCCGGCAGCCCCTGGCTCGGCGTGATGCCCGAGGAGCTGACCGACGAGACCCGCGCGCAGCTCGACATCGAGGACGGCGTCGGTCTCGCGGTGTCTGAGACGCGCCCCGGCAGCCCGGCCGAGAAGTCGCTCCAGAAGGGCGACATCATCGTGAAGATCGACGGGAAGGCGCTCAAGGGCGAGGAAGGCCTGAAGAAGTTCATGGCCACCGCGAAGGTCGGCCAGGCGATCGAGCTCACGATCCTGCGCAAGGGCAAGTCGCAGGGGGTCAAGCTCACGCTGGCGGAGCGCAAGGACTAGACTGGCCGGGTTCCCGATCTCGGGTACGGCCGATCGGGTGAGCGGGTGATCGGGAGATGCTATTCCTTCCCCTTCGCCGCCATCCGCCGCGCCTGTGCCAGCGGCTCCCGAAGCTGAGGCTCCACCGCGGGGAAGAGCCGGATCGCCTCCTCGAAGTCCGCCACCGCGTCCGCGTAGCGCCCGAGGTTCGCGCGCGCCATCCCGCGCACGCCCCACGCCTGCCACATCCTGGAGTCCAGCCCGATCGCGCGGCACGCGTCGGCGTCCGCTTCCTTGAACCGCTTCATCTGGTTGCGCAGGTGCGCGCGGTTCACCCACGGACCGGTCTGCGACGCGTCGATGGCGATCGCGCGCGTGAAGTCCGCGTCCGCGTCGCCCAGCCGGTCGAGCTCCATCAGCACGAGCCCGCGGTTCTGGAACGCGACGAGCCGCGTCGGATCGATCGCGACGGCCGCCGTCAGGTCCGCCAGCGCCTGCTCCCAGCGGCGCGCCTTGATGTGCACGCTCCCGCGATGCGACAGCGCGAGCGCGCTCTTCGGGCTCAGCTCCACGGCGCGATCGAGGTCCGCGAGCGCCGCGTCGAGGCGGCCCGCCTGGAGGTGGAAGGCCCCGCGGTTGGTGAGCGCGACCGCGTTCGCCGGCTCGATCTCGACCGCGCGCGTGAAGGCGTCGAACGCCTCGCGCGACCGGCCGCGCTTCGCGTGGACGTTGCCCAGCGTGATGTGCGGCTGCGCCTCCTTCGACCCGAGCTCCAGAGCGCGCTTGGCGGCCGCCTCCGCCTCGTCGAACCGCCCCGCCTCGTCGAGCACGAGGCCCAGCTGCGCGTGCAGCCGCGGGCTCGAGGTCGATGGCCCGCGAGTAGCAGCTTGACGGCCACCGTGCGCGCGAGTTGGTTGTCGTGAGCCTCCCACACGTCGCCCATGCCGCCCGAGCGCAGCCGCTCGCCCAGCATGTAACGGCCCGCGAGTGTGGTCACTCACCCGCCCGGCGCCGCGCCTCGGCGAGAGGCCCGCGGACGTCGGGCTCGAGGAGGGGCTCCAGCTCGAGGGAGCGCGTGAAGTCGGCGACCGCCTCCCTGGGACGGCCGAGCGCCAGCCGCACGTTCCCGCGCGCCGCCCACGCCGTCGCCAGCGGCGGCTCGATCTCGATGGCGCGGGTGAGGTCCTCCTCGGCCGGCGCCAGGCGGCCCTGCACGCTCAGCGCCACGGCGCGCGTCAGGAGGGCGTCCGCGTCGTCCGGGTTGATCGCGAGCGCGAGCCCCGCCTGCTCGATCGCCCCCGTGTCGTCGCCGCGCAGGAACCGCAGCCGCGCCCTCACGACGTGCGTCTGGCCCGACCGGTCGTTGAGGCGCTCCGCCGCGCGCACGTCCGCTTCCGCCTCGTCCAGGCGGCCGAGCGACGCCAGCGCCGCGGCCCGGTACGCGTACGCTCTGGGTTCGGAGGGCCGGCACTCGATCGCCCGTCCGTAGTTCGCCAGGGCGTCCGCGTACCGCTTGCGCTGCATGTTGACACGGCCCATGTTGCCGTGCGCCGCGGCGTCGGACGGATCCGCGGCGATCGCCGCCGCGAAGTCCGCGGCCGCCGGCTCGATGAGTCCCGACGTGAGATGCACGATCCCGCGCGCGTTGTGGGCGGCCCCGTCCGCCGTGTCGAGTTCTATGGCGCGCCCGACGTCCTCGAGCGCCTCCGCGGTCCTGCCGAGCATGTGCCGCGACCATCCGCGCCAGAGGAACGCGCGCGCGTCCCACCCGATCCGGTCCAGATACGCCGTGAACGATGTCTCGGCCGCCGACCAGTTCCGGTCCTGGTACGACGTCACGGCGTCGACGTAGGCGGCCAGATGCGCCGGCACTCCCGCCCGGCGCGCCGCGAGCAGGTCCCGCACGGCGGTCTCCCGGAGGGCCTGCTGGTCGGGCGTCTCGGGCGGGTCGGGATCGAACCGCCAGCGGCCTCCCGCGCTGCCCGCCGCGCTCAACGGGCGCGCACGGCGGTAGCGCTCGTACGCATCGCGCCCGCGCTCCACGAGCGCCTCGGCGTGGCCGGGCTCGACCGCCAGCGCACGCTCCCAGCAGCGCTGCGCTTCCGCCATCCGCGCCAGCATGCGCTGGCAGCGCCCCATCCACACCCACGACATGGGCCGGCGGTCGTCCACCGCAAGCGCCTGCTCCAGCGCCGCGACGGCCTCGGCGCCGAGCTGCGCCCGCCGCGGCGATCGCGCCGCGACGCTCACGAGAAACTCGTTCACCTTCGTCCTCGCCGTCTCGTTCGCCGCCTGGTACCTGCGCTCGCGGACGAACCACACCGCGCCGTAGGCCCCCAGCGCGACGAGCAGGACGAGCGCGAGGGCGGCCGTCGTCACGACCGCGAGATGGCGCGATACGATCTTGCGCACGCGGTACGCGAGGGTCGGCGCCCGCGCCCGGATCGGCTGTCCGTTGAGCCAGCGGTCGAGGTCGTCGGCGAACTCGCGCGCCGTCGCGTAGCGTTCGCCGGGGTCCTTCGACATCGCCTTCGCCACGATGAGGCCGAGGTCGCCTTCGAGCGTCGCCGCGTCCTCGCTCGACACCCGCGCCAGGATGTCCAGCGCGTTCGCGCCGTCGAAGGGCGGCCGCCCGCGCACCGCCGCGTGCAGCGTCGCGCCCAGCGCGTAGACGTCCGCGCGCGCGTCGACGCGGTCGCCGCGTGCCTGCTCCGGCGGCATGTAGGCGGGCGTGCCCACGATCAGCCCGCTGATCGACCGCGCGCCGTGCTGGGCGCGGGCCAGGCCGAAGTCCATCACGAAAACGCGATCGGCCTCGATCATGATGTTCTCGGGCTTGAGGTCGCGGTGGATCACGCCCTGGGCGTGCGCGTACTCGATCGCCCGCGCGGCGTCGCGCACGACCGCGGCCAGCGTGCGGCGGTCGCGCTTCGGCGCGTCCTTGAGCGTCGGGCCGTTGACGAGCTGCATCGCGATGAACCGGCGCCCGCCCGCCTCGCCGACCTCGTGCACGGCGGCGATGTTCGGGTGCGCCAGCTTCGCCGCCGTCCGGGCCTCGTGCATGAACCGCACGGCCGCCTCGTCGTCGCTCGACGTGAGCAGCTTGAGCGCGACCCAGCGGTCGAGCTGCATGTCGCGCGCCTTCCACACCTCGCCCATGCCGCCGCGGCCGAGCGGTTCCGCAAGCACGTACCGGCCGAACGCGTCTCCGACGACGACCATGGCGGGACGATTATAGCGTCACTTCGCGCGGCCCAGTCGCTCCGCCCACCACCGGAGGGCCTGCCGGTCCGTGAGCACGCGGACCTCGCCGCCGTCGACGACGTTCCGCATCGAGTAGCCGCGCTGCACTTCGACGAGCAGCTCATCCACGGTGCCGCGCCATCCCTCCGGCAGGCGGCCGAAGACGCGAACCTCCCGCTCGTCGTCCACCACGAGGCGCAGCCCCGCCTTGAGCACGACCGCCCGAACATCGTCGAGCGACGAGAGCGGAGCGGCGAGCACGATCTCGCGGCCGAGTTTCACGCGCGCCTCCGGCTCGTGCCGCGCGTTCAGCGCCTCGAGGAGTTCCTCCGCGTAGGGGGCCTCCTCGTTGATCCACCGCGGCTCGAGCTCGGCGAGGACGGCGCGCTGACGCGCCCGCTCCGCACCTCCCAGGAGAGTGAGCGCGATGCCCGACGCCGCGCGCAGCGGCCACTCGGGGCTCCGCTCCCACTCGGCGGCGCGGCGCTTCACGTCGTCCGCCCGGAGGCGCGCCAGCGCGAGCAGCGCCGCCGCGCGCACGCCGACCTCCGGGTCGTCCAGGAGCGGGACGAGCACCGCGACCGAGCTTCGCGCGCCGAGCGTGCCGAGCGCGCGCACCGCGCTCGCCCGGATGCACCCCTTGCCGTGGCGGAGGAGCGGCTCGATCGCCGGTGCCATCGTCCGTGCCTCCATCTTCGCCATCCAGTCCATCGCGCGCATGCGATTGAAGTCGTCGTCCGGATGGTTCAAGAGCGGCCGAAGTCGCTCCACGGCGCCGCGGCGGCCGAGCCGGTGCAGCGCCGCGACCGCTCCGTCCCGCACCTGGTCGTCCTCGTCCTCGACCAGGGGCGCGATCAGCTCGACCGAACGCGCGTCGCGCGTCAGGGCAAGCGCCTCCGCGGCCCCGCGCCGGAGGTTCGGGTCCGCGTCCTTCAGGTACCGGACGAAAAGCTCGCGGTGCGACGCGGCATCGATGCGCGCGAGCGCCCAGACGACGGCTGGCCAGCGCGACTCCGGGTCGTCCAGCATCCGCCGGAGCACGGGCGCCTGCTCGCGTGCCGCCATGCGGCAGAGGGCCCAGACGACCGACGTGCGGATGCGTTTCGCCGGGTCCCCGGCCAGCGCCGCCACGTCCGGCGCGAACTCCACGGCTCCCAGGTCTCCGAGGGCGTCGAGGGTCTTCTCGCGTACGTCGAGGCTCGCATCCCGCAGGAGCGGAGCCGTCTCGCGCGCGAGTTCGCGAGCGTCGCTGAACGCGATCGCCTCGAGCGCCGCGGCGCGGACGTCGGTGTGCGGATCCCGGAGCAGCGGGACGATGCGGGCGGCGTGCGCGCGCAAGCCGCTCCTTCCCAGGGCCTGCGCGGCGGCCGCGCGGATCGCGGGACGCGCATCGTTCAGGAGCACCGCCACGGCGGGGGCATGCTTCGCGTTCCCGAGCCGCCCGATCCCCTCGAGCGCTTTCAGCTGAACCTCCAGGCGGGTGTCCGAAAGGAGCGGGACGAATTCGGTCGCGAAGTTGAAGCGATCCAGCTGCGCGAGGGACTCGACGGCCTGCTCTCGCACGTCGGGGTCCGGGTCCTGGAGGAGCGCTACGGCCGCGCGCGCGGCGCTCTCGTCCTGGTGCTCCCACAGGTTCGTCACGGCTCTGCGTCGGATCCGCGGCTCGGGATGCCGCAGCATGGGAGCGAGCAGGGACCTCAGCGCCTCGGACCCCCTCGCGAGGTCCGCGACGTCGGACGCCCGCTCCTTCCACTCGACCGCCGCCGCGAGATCGACGAGCGGCGCGACGTCGGCCATGGAGAGTTCGTGCGCCCACGTCAGTTCGGCCGCGCCGCGCAGCACCGACAGGCGGTCTTGCTCGGTGCCGGTCGTGAACGCCGCGTCGACCGCCGGCACCTTCTCGAGGACGCGCGCACCCACCCGGCGCCGCAGGCGGACGCGGGCGAGCGCGGCCCGCGCCCGCGAGGCCACCTCCACGTCCGCGTCCGCGACGGCCTCCTCCAGCCTCCGCAGGTCGGCGTCGTCCCACGCGTGCCAGCGGGAGAGCACGGCCGCCGACCCCTTGTCGCGCAGCGCGGCGTCGTCGCCGTGCCAGGACTCGATGATCTCCCGCATGCCCGGGCCGGCTTGCAGGGCGAGGACGGCCGCGAACAGGGCACCCACCGGTGAATTGTAGCCCGCCGGGAGTCTTGGACGCTTCTGCGGGTGTCGACTTGCGGGAGGACACGCTCTACCATGAACGCACAACAAACCGCGCCCCCGCACAGTCATAATAGATACGCAGGGAGACCGTTCCGCATGCCCGATCCCGTCGAGGTCGCCCTCATCGAGCGGTGCCAGAAGGGCGACGAGCGTTCGTTCCGCGAGCTGATGGAGAAATACCAGCGGCGCACCTACTGGATCGCGCACAACATGCTCAACTCGTACGAGCTCGCGCAGGACATCTCGCAGGACGCGTTCATCCGCGTCTTCCGCAACCTGGCCCGCTTCGACACGAAGAAGAACTTCTACACGTGGCTCTACCAGATCGTCGTCAACCTCTGCATCGACCACCTGCGCAAGGTCTCGCACGGCCGGCCCGTCGACATCGACGAGGTCGGCGGGATCGAGGACACCGACGAGAAGAAAAGCCCCGTCGGCTCCACCGACCGCACCGAGCTCCGCACGCGCGTGCAGAAGACGCTCGACCGCCTGCCGCCGAAATACAAGGCCGTGCTCACGCTGCGCGACATCCAGGGGTTCTCGTGCGAGGAGATCGCGGAGATCGCCGGCTGCTCGAACCCGACGGTGCGCTGGCGCCTCCACCGCGCGCGGAGGCTCTTCAAGGACCTCTGGGACGGCAAGAGCGTCGAGGTCGGCGGCGAGGACGACGAGTCGATTCAAACGTGACGCGACGCGCCCGCGTATAAGCTGGCGTCGAGGAACACTGCGATGGGATGCGAAGAAACCAGGGACATGTTGGCGATGTTCGTCTCCGGCGAGGCGCACGACAGCGAGCGCATCGCCGTCGAGGCGCACCTCCCGATGTGCGCGGAGTGCCGCTGCGAAGCGGAGAAGTACCGCGACGCCCGCGCCCAGCTCGCCGGGCTGCGGGACGGGGACGCTCCGTCCGGCACGTTCGAGCGGATGTGGCGCGGCGTGCGCGACGCGGTCCTCCCGCCCCGCGCCCCCCGCGTCTCCTTCGACTGGATCATCCGCGCGGCGGCGGTGCTCGTCATCGGCGTCGCGATCGGCTACGTCGCTTCGGCGCAGCCCGCGCGCGAAGCGTCGCCCGCATCCGCGCCGCCCGTCGCGGTCGATGCGAAGCACGCGTCGGAGCCGGCGCCCGAGGCGGCGAAGTCGGGCCTGACGCAGCCGGCGGACGGCGGCGGACTCCGCTTCGACGGCGGCGCGCGCCCGCGCCTCAAGTCGCCGCGGCTCAAGCTCGACGGCAACCACTATCTCCCGCGCGTCGAGGCGATCCTCCCCGCGGAGGAAGTCGACTGGTAGGCGGACATGACAGCGCTGCTCCTGCTGCTGGCGCTCCAGGGTCAGCCCGAGCCTTCGGCGCTCGAGAAGATCGAGCGTGAAGTCGCCGCGGTCGCGGACCGCGCGCGCAAGTCGGTCGTCGGCGTCACGGTCAGCTTCGCGGCCGAGGTGCAGCCGCGCGAGCGCATCGTCGAGTCGATCCGGCTGAGCGGCGTCATCTACTCGGCCGACGGCCACATCGTGTGCGACGGGTCGGCCGTCGAACGCGCGAGCGAGATCCGGGTGACGCTGCCGGACGGGCGCGAGATGCGGGCGCGCCTGGTGGGCGTCGACAGGAGGTCGAGCGTCGCGGTGCTGAAGGTCGACGCGGACAAGCTCGCGCCGGCGGAGTTCGCCGACTCGAAGGACGTGCGCCAGGGGATCTACGCGATCGTCGTGGGCAACTCGCTCGGCATGAAGGCCACGGTCGACGTCGGCTTCGTGAGCGGGCTCGGCCGGTCGATCCAGTCGGGCGGCCGCCGCTACCACGACATGATGCAGCTCGCGGCGTCGGTGAGCCCGGGCGACTGCGGCGGCTTCGTCGCGAGCTCGCGCGGCCAGTTCATCGCGCTGGTGCACTCGGCGTACCAGGGCGAGATCCACGACATCCAGAGCCTTGGCGTGCTCAAGCTCTTCGGCAAGGACTACACGGACCTGATGTCCGGGGGCGGAATGACGATGAGCTTCGCGACGCCGGCCTCGACGGTGAAGTTCGTCGCCGACCGGATCGTGAAGCACGGCCGCATGAAGCGCGGGTGGGTCGGCCTGACCGTGAAGCCGCTCGACGAGGCGACGCGCGAACAGCTCGGCGTGCCCGCGGGCGAGGGGGCGGAGGTGTGGTCGGTGGACACCGAAGGGCCGGCGTTCAAGGTGCTCAAGCGCCGCGACGTGATCCTCTCGATCGACGGGAAGCCGCTGAAGGACCTGCGCGGATTCCGCGCGTGGCTCCAGGAGCAGGAGGAGCCGCGCACGGTGCGCGTCGTGTTCCTGCGGGCCGGACAGACGAGGGAGGCGGATCTTCAAGTCGTGGTGGAGCCATGAGAACGATCGCGATGCTGATGCTGCTGGCGGTTCCGGCGTCCGCCCGACAGGACGACGAACGCATCGTCCGGCTCGTGCAGGAACTGGGCGCGGACGACTACAAGGTGCGCGAGGCCGCGGAGGCGGAGCTGAAGAAGATCGGCCCGCCCGCGATCCCGCACCTGAAGAAGGCGCTCGAGGACCGGGACGCGGAACGCGCCGAGCGCGCGCGCCGCGTGCTCGCGGAGCTCGAGAGGCCGAAGCCCGAGGAGAAGGAGAAGAAGACGCCGCGGCGGAGCGGCATCAAGAGCGTCTATCGCGACCTCGCGCGCGGGCTCACCGTGACGGTCGAGGACGGGAAGATCGAGGTCACCGTGCCGGAGGAGGACAAGGAGACCGGCAAGAAGGTGTACAAGACGTACAAGGCCGACTCGATCGAGGAGTTCAAGGAGAAGCACCCCGACGTCGCCAGGAAGTGGGACATCGAGCGCGTCCTCCCGCGGTTCGAGTTCCGCCCCATGGAGCCGGGCGAGTTCGACAAGTGGTGGGAGGAGTGGAAGAAGCGCTTCGACGAGGATCTGAAGGGCCTGCGCGACCCGCTCGACGGCGACTTCGACAAGTGGTTCGAGGAGCAGCGCAAGCTGCTCGACGAACTGCGCAAGCGCCGCTTCGGCGAGTCGCCGGAGAAGCGGCCGCCCGTGCCGTCCGAGGGCGGCGGCGAGTTCGGGATCAAGATCGAGCCCGTGAACGAGACGCTCGCGGCTCAGCTGGAGCTGAAGGAGGGCGAGGGCGTGCAGGTGGCCGAGGTGAAGGCGGGCAGCCGCGCCGAGAAGTCGGGCCTGAAGAAGCACGACGTCCTCGTGAAGATGAACGGCAGGTCGATCACGGACAAGTGGGAGTTCCGGCGCGACGTGCGCGCGAGCCTCGAGAAGGGGTTCGAGCTGGAGTATTTCCGCTCGGGAAAGCGCGAGAGCGTGAAGGTGAAGGGACAGGAGTGATGGCGCCGTTTGAGGCTCGGCCGGCCCCTTGGCGTCCTGGCGCCTTGGCGGTGGCTCTCTTTGGCGCTCTCTCAGCCGATGGGTCTTCTCTCTCCGCGGAGCTCTCCGCATGAACCGCACCACCTCGGTCGTCGTCCTGGTGGCCATCCTCTCCCTGGGCATCGCCGGCGGCGTCGGCCTCCAGAAGGCGGTCGGCGTACGCGGCACGGCGCGCTCCTCGCAGGAGCGGCCGGAGGCCACGCCCGCCGCGAAACAGCTGCAGGAGTCGTTCAACAAGGCGGCCGAGTACGCGACGCGTTCGGTCGTGCACATCACGACGGAGAGCGCGCCGCCGGCGCCCGACGAGTGGTGGAGCCAGCCCCAGCAGAACATCGGGTCCGGCGTGGTGGTCTCCGCCGACGGCCACGTCGTGACGAACGACCACGTGATCCGCGGGTCGAAGTCGCGCGTCGTGCGCTTCAACGACGGTCGCGAGTTCCGCGCGTCGGTCGTCGGGTCGGACCCGGACAGCGACCTGGCCGTGCTCAAGATCGACGGGGACGGGACGAAGTTCCAGCCGCTCGAGTTCGCCGACTCGGACAAGGTCCGCGTGGGCGACTGGGTGCTCGCGATCGGCAGCCCGTTCGGCTACAACAACTCCGTCAGCGCGGGGATCGTGAGCGCGAAGCACCGCGTCGCCAACGTCGACCAGCCGTACCAGGACTTCATCCAGACGGACGCGGCGATCAACCCGGGCAACAGCGGCGGCGCGCTCGTCGACCTGAGCGGCCGCGTCGTGGGCATCAACGCCGCCATCGTCTCGAACACGCGCGCGTTCGAGGGCATCGGGCTCGCGATCTCGTCGAGCCTGACGAAGTGGGTGGTCGAGCGGCTCATGAGGGACGGCAAGGTCCGTCGCGGCTACCTCGGCATCCAGCCGTACGACCTGAACGGCGAGCTCGTCACGATGCTGCGGCAGGACGGGGTCCGCAGCGTCGACGACCTGCTCGCCGACGTCGGCCTGGACTCGCCGCGCGGCGTGTTCATCGGACGCGTGCCGGAAGGTCCCGCGGCGAAGGCGGGCGTGCGCGTGGGCGACGTGATCCTCGAGATCGACGGTCGGCCGGTGCCGCACCGGCAGGAGCTCTTCTTCATGATCGCGCAGCTCGAGCCGGGACGCGCGGTCAAGGTGAAGCTGCTGCGCGACCGGAAGACGAGGGAGCTCGACGTGGAGATCGCCGAGCGGCAGCCGACGCCCCGGCGTCGTTGAGCGGTGAATCGGGGAGCCTCATCATGGTGACGCTGATCCTCGTGCTGGCGCTCCAGTCCGAAACCTCCGTGAACGCGATGCCGATCGGCGAGAAGCCCGCCCCGTCGAAGATCACGGAGCGGGAGTTCCACCGCGTCATGGACGGCGACGCGTGGAGGAAACTGTGGGCCCGTCACGCGGGCAGGGACGTGGAGGCTCCGGCTGTCGACTTCGAGAAGTTCATGGTGGTCGCCGGCCTGCTCGGCCCCAAGGGCGGTGTGCGGCGCCTGCAGGTGCAGGCGGGATTCACCGACGAGCAGATGACCGTGCGGTTCGGGCCGCACGTGATCTGCGCCGGGCGGCCGGAGGGCGAGGAAGTCGGGTTCTTCTTCGCGCGGGTGCCGCGGTACGTCAAGAAACTGGTCGTGCAGCAGTGCGAGGGGGCCGACGGCGGCAAGCTCGTCAGCCCGAAAACCGAGCAGGAATTCCCGGCCCTCAGGAAGTAGCGCGCGCGGTACAATCCGGGCCCATGATCGCCTTCATCTTCTGTCTCTGCTTCCAGGACGACCCGGTCAAGGACAGGCTGGCCGCGGAGGCGCTCGCGCGGTTCCAGGCCGCGTGGGAGCAGACGAGGGAGCCCGCGCTGCGCGTGGCCGCCATGGAGGAGCTCTCGAAAGTGCAGCATCCCAGGGTGCTGTCGACGCTGGCCGGCCACCTGTCGGGCGGCCACATCGAAGTGCGTCGCGGTGCCGCCCGCGTGCTGGGCCGCTGGAAGGAGCTGAAACCGGAAGTCAGCCGGGCCCTGCTCGGCGCGCTCCCGGCGGCCGGGAAAGAGCCCGACCTCGTCGCCGACCTCCTCGATTCGCTCGGCTACATGGGGGAGAGGTCGGCGGCGCCCGCGATCATCGCGCGACTCGACGACCGTCAGATCCCGGTGACCCTCGCCGCGCTGCGCGCCGCGACGAAGGTGCGGACCCGCGAGATGGTGGATCCGCTCGTCCGGATGGCCCTCACGATCGAGCAGGCCATCGCCGCGGCCGACCCCAGGGACAGCGCGTCCTACGAGTCGCGCCGGCGCAAGGCGCAGGAGCCGCTGGTGCAGGCGGCGCTCAAGGCGATCACGAAGCAGGACGCTCCGGCGAAGGCCGCCGACTGGGCGAAGTGGTGGAAGGAGAACAGGGAGACGTTCAAGGTCGAGGAGTAGGACGGGACGCCCCTGCCTTCGCGACCGCCTGACTATAATCGTGGCGTGGAGTCCCTCGGGCGGTACGAGCTGTCGGAACGCATCGGCGCCGGCGGCATGGGCACGGTCTACCGCGCGCGCGACACCCAGCTCGGCCGCGCCGTCGCGGTGAAGATCCTCCGCGAGGGCGGCGACGCCCGCGTCCGCGAGCGCTTCGAGCGCGAGGCCCGCGCCGCCGCGCGGCTCGCGCACCCGAACGTCGTCACCGTGTACGACGCCGGGGAGATCGACGGGCGCATGTTCATCGCGATGGAACTCGTCGAGGGCGAGGGGTTCGACTCGCTGATGGCGCGGCCGAGCCGCGACTTGCGATGGAAGCTCGGGCTCGTCGAAAAGGTCGCGCGCGCCGTCGGCCACGCGCACCGCCTCGGCATCGTCCACCGCGACCTCAAGCCCGGGAACATCCTCGTGACGCCCGGCGGCGAACCGAAGGTCGGCGACTTCGGCCTGGCGCACCTCCTCGACGCGGACAAGTCGCTCACGCGCTCGGGCGTCGTCGTCGGCACGCCGATGTACATGGCGCCCGAGCAGGCGCGCGGCGTGCCCGGCGACATCGGCCCGCGCACGGACGTCTACGCGCTGGGCGCGATCCTCTACCAGCTCCTCACCGGCCGCGTGCCGCACGACGGCGAGTCCACCGCGCAGATCTATCACCGGATCATCACCGACGAGCCGGTCCGGCCGCGCGACTTCAGCTCGAAGATCGACGCCTCCGTCGAGACGATCGCGCTCAAGGCCATCGAAAAGGACCCGGGCCGGCGCTACGCGACGGCGGACGCGCTCGCGGAGGACCTGCACCGCTACCTGGAGGGCGAGCCGATCCTCGCGTGTCCACCCGGCGTCGCGTCGCGCGTCCTGCGGCGCGTGGCACGGCACCGGGTGACCGCCGCGGCCGCGATGCTGGTCCTGCTCTCCGTGTCCGCCGTCGCCATCGCGTGGAGGTCGCGCGTCGCGGAGCGCGAACACGCGTCGTACCGTCGCGTCCAGGAGCGCGTGAAGCGCGCGCAGGCCGTCATCCTCGAGACGCGGCCGTTCTTCTACGCCGCGGGCGTGGACGTGCGCCCGAAGCTCGACGGCGTCGAGGTGTCGCTGCGCGAGCTCGAGGAGGTCGCCGGCGAGGGCGGCGGCGAGGTGTGGGGGCTCATCGGGCTCGGCCGGCATCTGCTCGGCGACGACCGCCGCGCGGAGGAGGCCCTCCTCAAGGCGGAGCAGGCGGGCTGGGTCGACGGGCGTCTCCAGTTCACCCTCGGCCGCCTCTACCTCGAGCGGTCGATCGCCAGCTTCCTCGTGATGCGCGACGAGACGATCGACGAGCGCCGCAAGCGCGCCCGCGAATGGAGCGAGCGAGCGCTCGCGCGGCTGCGGCGGCCGCTCGGCCCCGTCGGCGAGCTCGACCGCGACGTCGCCGAGGTGTACCTGCTGTTCGCGGAGGATCGCGACGACGAGGTGCTCCGCCGCTGCGAGGCCGGGCTCGGCCGCCACAGGGGCACGCCGGGGTGCGAGGACTACTGGATGCTGATCGCGCTCGTCCACGACGGCGAGCGGCGCATCGAGGCGTGCACGCAGGCGCTCGCGGTGCGGCCGCACTACTTCTGGGCGCGGTTCGTCCGCGGCAACACATGGCATGTGTCGGGCGGGGCGTCGCGGGCGCTCGCCGACTACGACGAGGCGGCGCGGCTCAACCCGACTTCCGTCTGGACGTTCGTCAACCGGGCGTCGCTGCACACCGACGCGGGGAATCCGGACGCCGGGATCGCCGACGCGGACCGCGCGCTGGCGATCGACGCGACGTGCGCGCTGGCGTGGCTCAACCGCGGCAACGCGAAGCTCCGCAAAGGCGACCGCGACGGCGCGGGCCGCGACTTCGAAGACGCGCTGCGGCACGAGCCGGCGATGCTCCTCGCGCTGCTCAACCGCGGCGCGATGCACGTCGACACCGACATCGAGGCGGCGCTCCGCCACTACGACGACGCGGTCAGGATCCGGCCCGACGCGACGATGGCCTACGTGTGGCGCGGGATGGCCCGCATGGCGAAGGGCGACCGCGACGGCGCGCGCGCGGACTACACGAAGGCGCTCGCGATCGACCCGCGCGACGAGCGCGCGCTGAACAACCTCGGCGTGCTGCTGGAACGCGAGGGCGACCGCGACGGCGCGCTCGCGGCCTACGACACGGCGATCGACGTCAACCCGCGCAACGCGCGCGCCCGCGTCAACCGCGCGAACATCCTGCGCGCGCGCGGCCGTCACGACGAGGCGCGGCGCGAATACGACGAGGCCGTGCGGCTGGATCCGACGCTCCCCGACGTGTATCTCACGAGGGCCTACGCCCGGCGCGAGTGGGGGGACGCGGCGGGCGCCGTCGCGGACGCCGACGCCGTGCTCAAGCTCGACCCGACCCACGCGGAGGCGCTCGTGTGCCGCGGCCTGCTGCGGCGCGAGGCGGACGATCCGACGGGCGCGATGGCGGACTATGACGCGGCGATCCGCGTCGCCCCGGCGTGCGTGGACGCGTACGTCAACCGAGGCGTGCTGCGCGAGAAGCTCGGGCAGGTGACGGACGCGCTCGCGGATTACGACGAGGCGATCCGGATCAACCCGCGATGCTCGGCCGCCTACGCGAACCGGGGGATCCTCCACCACACGCAGGGAAGAACGGAGGCGGCGCTGGCGGACTACGGGCGCGCGCTCGACACGGCGCCGGCCGACTGGCCCCACCGGGAGAAGATCCGCGGACTCATGGAGCGCCTGCGACCGCGCTGACGACCACGCTCCGGTACGCCGCCCGGACGAGCTTCGTGACCGGCCCGACGCGGCCGCGGCCCACGCGCTTGCCGTCGAGCTTCACGACCGGCACGACCTCCATCGTCGAGCCCGTGATGAACACCTCGTCCGCGCGCGCGAGTTCGCCGGCCTTCATCGCGCGCAGCGACACGTGCAGGCTCAGCTTCTGCGCGATGTCGAGCACGACGCGCCGCGTGACGCCGGGCAGGATCGACAGCCCGAGCGACGGCGTGACGAGGCCGCCGTCCTCCACCGCGAAGATGTTCGACGCGCATCCCTCGAGGATCACGTCGGCCGGCCCCAGCATGAGCGCGTCCGCGCATCCGGCCGCGCGCGCCTCCTGACGCGCGCGCACGTTCTCGAGATAATTGAGCGTCTTGTGCCCGTAGAGCGGCGCCCGCGGATCGTGCCGCCACGCGACGGTCCGGAGCGCGGCGCCGAGCCGGTACTCGCGCGGCGACGGGATGTCGAGAGGCCGCGCCAGCACCATGAGGTGCCCGCCCGCGGTGAGCGTGATGCGCACGTTCGCGTCGCCGCCGCGACACACGGCGCGCACGGCGCGATCGAGGTCCGCCTGCGGCATCGCGAGCCCGAAGTGCTTCGCCGACGCGCGCATGCGCTCGATGTGATCGTGCAGGCGGAACGGCGCGCCGCGGTACGCGCGCACGACCTCGAAGAGCCCGAAGCCGTAGAGCACCGCCGGGTCCGTGGGCGCGATCGCCGCGCGGTCGGCGGGGACGAGACGGCCGTCGAGCCAGACCCTCATGGAATGGTGATTCCGATCGCGGCCGCCATCGCGGCCCCCTTCACGATCGTCTCGTCGTATTCGTCCGAGGGCTCCGAGTCCGCCACGATGCCGCCGCCGACCTGGAACCAGCAGTCGTCGCCATGCACCTCGATGGTGCGGATCGCCACCGACAGCGTCGCCGCGCCGTCGAAGCCGAGGAACCCGATCGCCCCCGTGTACGCCGCGCGGCGCGTCGGCTCCAGCTCGTCGATGATCTCCATCGCGCGGATCTTCGGCGCGCCCGTGATCGAGCCGCCGGGGAACGTCGCGCGGAGCACGTCGACCGGACCGAGGCCGCGCCGCAGCCGGCCTTCGACCGTCGCCGAGAGATGGAGCACGGTGGGATGGCGTTCGAGAACCTTCGGCGCCGTCACTCGGACGCTGCCGAAGT
>Ga0187893_10008890_pt1 | contig 15668 bp, 12 predicted proteins | sample MA1701074metaG_FD_139574 | JGI IMG/M metagenome (GOLD analysis project Ga0187893, IMG submission 139574) | White microbial mat communities from a basaltic lava cave in the Kipuka Kanohina Cave System on the Island of Hawaii, USA - MA170107-4 metaG ... | reverse complement strand
CTCGAACACCTCGTCGATCTCCTCGAGCGATAAGCTGGCGACTACGGCGCCGCGGTGCGGTATGAACGTGACGAGACCTTCCGCCTCGAGCTGCCGCAACGCTTCACGAATCGGAATGCGACTCACGCCGAGTTGCTGCGCCAGGGCGTCCTGTCGCAGCGCTTCACCATCGGGGTAGTGTCCGCGCAGGATGCGCGTGCGCAGCGCTTCGAGCGCCAGGCTCGCGATCGTCTGGCGCGGTACGGGCAGGACGAGTGGGTCGGGGGAGCCGCGTCGGGGAGTGGTCGGCATGCGTGCCATATTGGATACGATATACAGTATGCGCTAGTGGGTCTGGACGGGCTGTCAGTCCGGGTGAATAGTAGTGCCGGTCACGCGCTCCCACGTGAACAACGAAAAGAGTCCTATTTCCTCGAGGCGGCCCATGCAGGCTTTCTCTCTGTCCGCGGCACTCGCTGTCGCAATCGCGCTTGTCGCGCCTAACGCACACACGCAGTCAACCGGCGTGGTAGAGGGAACCGTTACTGAAAGCGGGTCCGGACGCCCACTCGCGGGGGCGCAGGTCTTCATCGCTGGGACATCGATCGGGGCGATGTCAGCGGCGAACGGGTCGTATCGCATGAGCGGCGCACCGGCACGTCAAGTCGAAGTCCGCACACGACTCCTCGGCTACGGGCCGTTGGCGAAGCCGGTTACAGTGCCTGCCGGTGGAAGCGTGCGGCTCAACTTCGAACTGCAGATCTCCGCGTTGCAACTCGAGCAGGTTGTCGTGACGGGGTCCGGGCAGGCCACGGAGGTCAAACGACTGGGAAACACAGTGTCCGTGGTGCAGGCGCCCAAGGATCTGATCATCAACGACGTGTCATCGCTGCTCGGCGCGCGGGAACCTGGGCTTTCGGCGATCACGCCCGCGGGCCTAACGGGCGAGGGGGCGCGTCTTCGCATCCGGGGGAACGCGAGCATTACGCAGTCCAACGAACCCGTGGTGTTCGTGGACGGAGTGCGCATCAACTCCGGTGGCGGAATGACTTCGCGCCTGGACGACATCGACCCCGCAACAGTCGAGCGCGTCGAGGTGCTGAAGGGCGCCGCCGCAGCAACGCTCTACGGCACGGAAGCGTCGAACGGCGTCATTCAGATCTTCACGAGGAAGGGCTCGACGGGCTCGCCGCGCTGGGTCTTCTCCGCACAGCAAGAGGCTATCGCCTTCCCGGCGGATCGCGTCGACCCTAACGCGGGATATGCAAGGACGCAAGCGCAAGCCGATTCGCTCGCCACGTTCTGGAATATTCCAGGACTCAAGCCGTTCCAAGTATTTGAAGTGCCGATCTGGAATAACTACCTCACCGAGACCGGCACCGCATCGACGCTAACCGCGCAGGTGGACGGTGGTGGTCCGTCGATCACGTACTTCGCCTCCGGGCGCTACCAATATGAGGATGGGCCGATCGGCGGCGCGTCGTATGGGCCCGCAGGCGACAAACTGCGCCGGTTGCAAACACTGGCCAACCTCTCGCTCGTTCCTTTCAACTCACTGCGCCTCAGCGTTAGGTCCGGTTACTACAACACGTTCAACGCCATTCCGGGGGGCGGGATCATCGGCAACAGCATTTATGGGACGTACGCGCTCGCCGGCTATGCGCGTCCGGAGTTAGCGAACTGCAACAAGTCAACATATGTCGCGCCAGCACAGTGTTCCGGTCCCGGCAACCCGTTCGGCAACGGCGCGTTTATGTCGATCAGAGAGTCGCTGCAGCAGATCACGGAGGAGCAGGTGCACCGAACGACAGGTGCGATGAGCGCGACATATACGCCGACCAGCGAAATCAATGTCGACGTGACCGCAGGCTGGGACGTGACGAATCGCAACAACTTCTCGTTCTCACGATTCCGCTACGACATCGACGAGTACACCCAGAACAATATCGAAGGGTCGCGTAGCACCGGCGCCCAGAACACGCGCGTCCTAACGTTTGACGCCAAAACGTCCTGGAACCGTCCGATCACTTCGTCAATATCGTCGGCGCTCGTGGCCGGGATTCAGGTCTTCAATGACCGATCGCAGGCGACATCGGGCTCATCAACAAACCTTCCCGGGCCCGGAATCGAAGTCGTGGGCGCGGGAGGGCAGAACATCTCCGTGGGCGAAAGTTTTCTCACCTCGATCAATGGTGGCTACTTCGCGCAGGAGCAGCTGGGTTGGAAAGACTGGGCCTTCCTCACCGTTGGTGGGCGTTACGACTTCGCGAGCGCGTTTGGCGAAGACGCACCTGGTGTTTTCTATCCCAAAGCAAGTCTCTCGGTCGTTCCGTCGGACTGGTCCACGTGGCGCAGTCCGCTCGGTGTGAATACGCTGCGCTTGCGAGCGGCCTGGGGAAAGTCGGGACGCCAGCCCGGCGCGTTCGACAAATTCACAACGTTCGCGCCGTTGCGCGGAGAAGCGGGGGCCGGTCTCGTACAGTCGCAGTTAGGCAACCAAGGGCTCAAGCCGGAGATCGCGACCGAGGTTGAAGGGGGCTTCGAAGCCGGATTCGTGCAGGATCGCGTCGGCGTCAACGCTACCGTGTGGCACCGTACAGTGAACGACCTGCTCGTGGCCCGGCTGTATCCGGTGTCCGGCGGCTTTCGCCAATCGCAGTTGTCCAACATCGGCAAGATCGACGCGACTGGCTACGAGCTCGGCGTGCACGCCTTCGCGCTTAACCGGCGCGACCTTCAGGTGGAGCTCAACGTCAACGCGTCATACGTGGAGCAGACGCTCAAGTCGTTAGGTGGAGCGCCTCCAATCAAGACCAACTCGGGTTACATCCGCCACCGGGTCTTCCTCAAGGTCGGTGACCCGTTAGGCTCGATCTACGTTCCGCGCCTCGCCGCCGCGTGTCCGGGCAGGGGAGCGACGCCCGCGAACAACAGGCTCGGGAAGCCGATCGCGTGTTATGAGCCGGGCCAGAATCCCATCAATCTGAACAACAACGGCCGCGCGGCGACCAACGCCGAGTTGCTCGCCTATTTCGCGCTGCCACGCGACCTCAAGACGACGGCTGTGCAGAATGCGCTGCGACCCTTGCTGGCGGACTACGATGGCAGCGGCATTCTCACCGAGCAGCGCATCGGTGACATCTTCCCCGACTGGACGGGCAACTTCGGCAGCACCGTCACGTTCAAGCGCAACTGGCGTGTGCTCGCGAACTTCGAGTGGCGCACGGGATTCACAGTGCACAACCTCACCGACGCCTTCCGAGGGTCGCAGCACGCAACCATCGGCTCCAATCTCAAGGACTACTCCGAGATCGAAGCAACACTAAACAATCCCGCGAGCACGCCGCAGCAGCGGCTGGATGCGGCGAACAAATACATCCGCGAGCATCGGCGACTGTTGGAGCCCGGCCTCAGCGAGATGGAGAAGGGGGACTTTCTGCGGTTCAGAGAATTGGGCCTAACGTATACCGCTCCCCAGTCCATCGCCGAACGTTTTGGCGCACGGTCGATGTCGCTCACGTTCGCCGGGCGCAATCTCCTGCTCTGGACCAAATACTCCGGGTCTGATCCTGAGATCTCCTATAGCGGACGACAGCCTGGTGGTGGTGTGCAAGCGAACTTCAACGACGCCAGCGATTCGTTCGGGATGCCCATTCCGCGGCGTTTCTCCCTGCTCGTCAACCTCGCCTACTAACCGGAGACTGCCATGACTCGCATGCATATCCGACTGGCGAAGGTAGCGCGCGCCGGCGTGTGCCTAACGGTGATCCTTGGTGGCGCAGCGTGCAGTGTCTTCGATACGGAAATCAAGAACCCTAATGCAGTGGAAGAAGGGGCGCTGGGCGACGCCGCAGCAGCGTCGATCCTCGCGAACGGCCTGAATAGCTCAGTAGCTCGCGCCTTTAGCTCCGTGTACGGGCCCTACTCCGTCACGAGCGACGAGCTTACCTGGGTTGGTTCGCGAGAAAACTGGGGCTTGCTGGACGCCGGAGAGGTGTCAGACCCAGTCAACGAGTACACTGACGCCGCCTACCCCTTCATGAGCGAAGTGCGTTGGCTGTCGGGGTACACGGTCGGCAAGCTCGAGAGCTTCGATAAGGCGGGCACGTTGCGCAACCGCATCGATATGGGTCGCACATACGTGATGGCGGGGATTGTGTTCATGACGATCGCGGACATGTACGATGACTTCATTATCGGCTCCGATCGCACGAACCCCGCGGCGCCGGTCGGTGAAGCGAACATGGTTTCCTTATACGACTCGGCGGCGGCCTATTTCGGCAAAGCACTGGCTCTGGCGCAGTCGTTAGGTAACAATGAAGTGCGGACGCAAGCGCTCGGCCTGCGTGCGCGCGTGCGATTCTCGAAGGCTCTCTGGCGCTCCCTCAAACCGGCGCGCGCGACGCCAGCCAATCCGCTGATCAACGACGCCGACGCCAGTGCGGACGCGACGGCAGCCCTCGCGCTGATGGCGGCGACGTACCGCTTTCGCCTAACGCCGACAAACGCGAACACCGGCACGAACAACTTCGCGTCCGAAATGAACAGCCGGCAGGAGATCAGGGCCGGCGGCGAGTACGTGAACCCCGATCCGAGTCGCAACAACCTCACACCGCTGGCTGGTATCGCCGGCATCAAACTGCGCGATCCGGTGACAAACCAGCCGGATCCCGTGCTCGCCAAGGCGATCGACGAGTGCTGTCGCGTCGCGTCCGGGCTTCAGGTTGGCGTGACGGTGACATCGGCCAAGGAGATGCAGCTCATCCTCGCGGAAGCGGCGCTGGCGGCGAACAACCTCACCGAGATGCAGACGCGTATCAACGCGGCGCGGGCGGCCGAAGGTCTGCCGGCCTGGGACGGTGCGAGCCCGCCGCCGCGCGACATGCTCATTCACTCGCGGCGAGTCAATCTCTTTCTGCAGGGGCGCCGACTGCACGACCTGTACCGATTCGGGCTCAAAGCCGACCGCTGGCTCCCGACCTCAATCGCGGCGCGCAAAGCTTGCTTCTTCCCGATAGCGTTTATCGAGCGGCAGTCGAACACGCTGGCACCGCAACCGCCCATTGAAAAGGCGGCGTACTGCACCTAGACCATGAGCGACCCAGGGTTGGCCGCCACGTTGGGCATGTGGGCGGCTGACCCCAGGCTATGTGATTGCTAAGGCTGGCTAGTGGATGTGCGGTACCGAGACCGGTGTGAGCGGGCGCACTGTTGCGGCCGCGGGAGCGGGCGCTGGCACAGCGTTGGGTGTCGATGGAGCGGGCGGAGCGGCAGCAAACCCCTCGCGCTGCATGCGACCCCACGAATGATCGCCGCGAAGGTAGCGCCAGAACGCCTTGAGCCGGAACCACACCGTCGCCTGGCGATAGCCTAACGGCTCGAGAAAAGCAAAGAGGATGAGGCGCAGTGAATCCGCTGGACGGCGGTATTTATGGAACGTCGCTTCTTCCATGAGAATCGCCGCGAGCGAGAGCACGATGCCGTAGAGGTAAGTCACCATAAAAAACGCGACCGCGTAGGCTGGAGCGAGCAAGCCGACCGCAGTTCCGGCGATCGTCAACACGAGGCCAATGGCTTCGATGAGTGGGGCCAACATCTCGCAGAACAGATAGTACGGCATCGCGATGAGACCCGTCGCGCCATACTTCGGATTGAACAGAACCTTGCGATGAGTCACCAACGTGGCGATGAGACCGCGGTGCCAGCGTTCACGCTGGCGCCCGAGCACCTTGATCGAAGTCGGCACTTCCGTCCAGGCGACAGGATCCGGGATGAACGTCACGTTCGCCTTGATCGCATGCTCCTTGAGGTGACGCTGCAGGCGCACGCTGACCTCGAAATCCTCCGTAACGGTGCTCGTCGCGTAGCCCAGGATCTCGGTGAGGTAGTCGCGCCGAAACAATCCGAAAGCCCCCGAGATGTTCAGGTTGCCGCCTAACAGATTCCATCCGAGGCGACCGAAGAGGAACGCGCGCAGATACTCGACAGTCTGCACACCCGGGAGCCAGCGCGGATCGACGCGCGCATCCGTGACTCGACCGTCGCGCACCGTGCAGGAGTTGACGACGCGAATCGTTCCGCCGACGGCGGCGATCTTCTGGTCGAACAGGAACGGGCGCGTGAGGCGCAGGAGCGCGTCCGGCTCGATGAGCGTGTCGGCGTCGCAGGCGAGCACGAACGGGAAGCGCGCGGCGTCGAGCGCCACGTTGAGCGAGTCCGCTTTGCCGCCGTTGATCTTGTCCACGACAAGCAGCTTGGTCCACGTGCGCGACCGATAATACGCGCGGACCTTTTGCGTGCGCAGCCGTCGCATGACAGCGGGAGGGACTTCGTAGAGGTCGTACGCGTCGATCAGCCGCTGCAGTGTGTCGTCTTTCGATCCGTCGTTGACAAGCACGACCTCGTAGTACGGATACCGCAGCGTGAGCAGCGATCGCAAGCTGTCGACGATCGACACGGCTTCGTTATACGCAGGAACGATGATGCTAACGCGCGGCGCCGCCGACGACGTTAGGCTCCGCGTCAGAACGTCTTCGCTGCCGAAGCGCCAATGCGCGAAGAGCTGCGGCCCCGCGAGGATCAGCAGCAGCGCGAAGAAGGAATTGACGAGAAACGTGTACCACAACACCGTCAGATCGGCGGCGTGCACCGCGGTCACGATCCAGCGTTCGACGTCGATCGCGAGTAACATCGCGCTAGACCTCCGACATCTCGACAACGGCGGCCGACGACAGGCCCCAAACGAGCGTCGACATGTCGCGCGCCATCGGGTCGTCACACGTCATCAGGTCGTGCAATTCCTCGCTCGCGCGTCCGCCGATCTGCGCGAGAGCGAGCGCCGAACGGTAGCGCACCCACCAGGACCGGTCGCGCACCGCCTGCGCGAGCCCCTTGATCGCGATGCTGCAGCGGAGCGCGCCTAACGCACGGGACGCCTGCGCGCGAACACGCCAATCGGGGTCGGCCAGCAGCTTGACCAACACCGGCGGCGTGCCCGGGTCTGCGTGACGACGCAAGGCGCGCGCGACGTGCAGGCGCACCTCCGGGGCCGGGTGCATCGCCAGCTCGCGCACGCGATCCAGGGCGGCGGGGCTCGCCAAAGCGCCGGCCACATCGATCCACGAATTCAGCGCGGGGATGGGCGCCTCAGGCGTTAGGCGATCGATCAGTGCTTCTGCGACGATAGCCGGCTGACGCGCGAGCGCGGCGAACTGGTATGCCTGAACCGCGTCCTGGCGCAGGTGCAGCGTATCCAGCTCCTGCTGCAAGAGCGGCCGCGCCGTGAGCCGCGCCGCGGCATCGATGGCGACCAGCCGCACGGCGGGACTGCGGTCATCCAGCAGCGCGGCGACAAGGCCCGCGTCGTCTTCACGACCAACCACCGAGAGAAGTCGCGCGGCGTCGAATCGGTGCCACCAGAGAAGCGACCGCGCGTCGCGAAGGATCCCTTTCACCCACGGTTCGTCTCGTAAGGCGCGGGCCAGCAGCTGCTGGCGTTCGAACGTCACCTGCTGCGTGGCGAGTCGTGCGAGACTGCGCAGCGCGGCGTAAGGCGACAACGCGCGGAGCGCTGTACGCACGGCGTCGACATCTCCGCCGATGACCAGCCAGCGCTGCAAGACCGGCTCGAGCGCGGCGACGCCCGCTTCCACCTCGGCATGGTGAGCGCCGATGCGCCACCGGAGGCCGATGAGCGAGAGGAACGCGATCGCTACAACGATCGCACCCGCGGTTACCGTTACCTGCAGTGCGTCGAGGCTGAACAACTACGCAGCCCCCGCCACGTGCGACGACATCGCCACCCAGCGTTGGATCTTGGCCATCAACACGCGGACGTTGAATGGCTTCGCGAGGTGGTCCAGCGCGCCGGCGAGCAGCGAGCGGACTTGCACCGATTCGTCTGCGTGCGACGACAGCACGAGGATGAGAAATGTGTCCGGCCGATCGACGCCGAGTCGCTCCAGGATCGCGTGGCCGTCGACGCCGGGTAGGTCTACGTCGAGGACGACGATCGGGGGCTGAGAACCCACAGCCATCGCGAGGAGCTCGCGGAGCGCATCGGTTCCCGAATCCAGGAGCCGAAATGGGAGTCGAAGCTGCTCCAGCGCGAAGGTGAGGATGCGCGCGAGCGCCGGATCTGACGTCGCGACGATGATTGGCGGCGCGGGTTCGCTGGCCGCGTGAGCAACGTTTTTCGAGGCTCGAGGCGTGGGGGCAGGGCGAGCCTTCGGCGGCGCCTTGGCCGCACGCTTGGCCGGCTTCCGACGACGCTTGGGCTCGGAGCTTGGCTGGACGGATGTCCCAGCGCCTGATTCCTGGGGTCTTGAACTCACGTGGGGTGGCCTGATGTCTCTGTGAGGAGACGCACAGAGGGGAGCATCCGCAAACGTGAGACGCCCTCCGGCTAGCGCCCTCCGCAGCCTGGCAGCCGAAAGGCCCCGATCCGCGTGGAATAGCTTGTGGCGCCTTTCTTTAGGTAGTCGCCGACGTACCAGATGGTGCAGTCATCGCTCGGGTCCACGGCCGTCTGCGTGTAGTCCTCCCACCTGAGCGTGGAAGTCTGTGGGGCCTCGCCCTCCACCAGCACAGCCTCGCGCAGGGTGAGGACCCCCTTTGGGTCGTTGGCGAGGCGAGCGGCCAGCCGCTGGCCGGCAAAGTGGGGCGTGCCACCGAAGGAGTATCCGATGGCGAGGTTACCACCCGCGTCCATCGCGGGGCTGGCCATCCAGCGATAGAAGCTGTCGGGCGCATACGTCCCCTGCTGGTGCAGCCTGACGTTTCGTCGGGCGTCCAGCCGAAACTCGTACCAGCGCACCCCGCCGCCTCCGGCCGCTGTGTTTACCGAGTGCACGGCGACGAGCGACTCCTGCCTCCCGATACGGCGATACACAAGCCGCGGCATGATCTTGTCGCCTTGTGCATCGAGACGCCGGTCGGTTCCCGGTTGCGGCACGCAGTTGGTGAGCTGCCCGTCGCAGAGGTAGTGATACGGCGCGACGCGCACTTTGGTCGGTCCCGTTAGGCTCGTCTTGGCTGGGTCGTCCCAGTCCACGTGCAGCGTCCAGACATAGATGCCGTCGTCGTCCATGATGCGCTTGAGCTGCGTCCCGCCGCTCGCCATCATGATGTTGGGCGCGCCTAACGGGGGGAGCGTCTGGCCGTCGAGGTCCGCGTTGTTCAGGAAATTTACGCCGTCGATCACGATGCACTGTTCAGTAGCGTCCTCGCCCTTCAGCATCCGTGTTCGATCGACGACGCACACATGCTTCTGAATCACGTCGTCGCCTGTGCTGGTGGGCACGTAGTAGCCATCAGGCCACACGGCGGGACGCGGATAATCGGGGAAGAGCGGCCGCACGAATTCGTAGCGATAGTACGGACCGAACGGGTCGGGACCGACGCTGAGCGCGTAGCACATCGCGTACGACCCTTGTTCTCGCGGTGGCGCTGGTGGCCTCGGCGCGGTGCTATCGCCGGGAGCAGGCGGCGGTGGCGGTGACGGCTCGAAGAGCCGCGTCGCTGGTCCGGGTTGGCCTGCGCGGCCGCGCACGCTGCGCTGTGCTGGTTCTCCCGAACGACCCGCGCGCGGCTCGTCCTGCCTAACGGGCAGGCGCGAGAAGATCGGCATGACGATCAGCCAGCGGTCCGCGAGCTGGTCGTAGCGCACGACGGCATCGCCGTTGTTGCGCGCTTCGCATGGCCCACCGAAGCCGCGAAAGACATTGCGCGTCTCGACGGGACCGTACAGCACTCTACCCGTCGTGTCGAACTGCGTGCCTTTCTTCGTGAAGATCGCCATGCGCGTGTTCACGATCTGCACGATGTGATCGCGGCCGACGGCGAGCGTGTTGTCCGAGGGATTGCGCGGTGTCGCGGTGCCCTGCGGTCCCACAAAGCCCACTCCGAGTCCGTCAAAGCTCGCCACGATTGCGGCTTGAGGCTTTGTGCCGTGAGAGGTCTGCTCGACGGCGGCGGCAGCCCTCCGGACAACGGGGTAGGGGATCTCGCTCCCAGCGTCCACGTCACTCTCGTCAGACGACTGCGGCGCCAAGCGCTGCGACGCGTCATGCGACAGCGCCACGCGTACGGTCACCGCAGTGCGCTCGTTAGGCCCGCACGTCGCACTTATTGCGCCGGCCGACCAAATCCAGGCGAGCCCTGCGATGTGGCGAGCCCGCCGAGTCATCGTTAGGTAGACGGTCCGTTCACGCGACGCGTCCGGCGCAAGGCAGATGGCGGCAGGCCGTGCGCCGCTCGGAAGGCCGTCGTAAGGTGCGCGTGGCTCGCGAAACCCAGGTCCTGCGCCAAACCGCTGAGGTCATCCTCGCCACCCAACACACGCTCGGCGGCGACGGCAACGCGAATCGCCGTCAGTGAGCGATGGATGGAAGTACCGCGCACCGCTCGAAATCGACGCGCGAGGTGATACGGCGAGCACGCAACCTCGCGGCCGAGCGCAGCGAGCGTCCAGCGCCTGGCAGGGTTTGCCGCCAGCTGCAATTCGACTTCTTCGGCCCAGCGTCGCGTCCGGGCTTCCGTTCCCGCGCGACGTACCTGACGCGAGTTCGCGCGGACTCTGCCTCCAGCTCGCAGCGCTTGGCGCAGCAGCGCAAGCGCGGTTTCATCGATTTCGAGTGTGGACGCTCCGCTCTCCTTCAGCGTTGGCAGGCGGCGCGCGGGGAGCAGATCGGCCGCCGGTGGTGCGACCGCCGTGCCTATCGCATCGAACGGCGCGCTGTCGTGAACGTTACCGCCGTAAGCACTTTCGAGCGCTTCCTGAAGCACGTCGGGGGAGAAGCGCAGGCTCGAGCAGTCGTCTCCATTTCCACCCGGATGGCTTACGCGATACTCGCGTCCGGCGGTGAAGAAGAGCACCGCTGCAGGATGGCCGATGAATCGGCTGCGCCCGACATGCTTGACGAACACACCGCGATGCGGCACTACGACGTGATGATCCGAGGCGGCCTCTGGAGCGCCGCAGCCCGGCTCGTTAGGGCGACAGCAAACGCGCGTGATCTCGACCAGCTCGGAGGAAAAGAGCCGTTCGTAGTGGAGCGGAGACGTGGGCTCGACGTACTGTTTGCGCAGACCGGAAAGCACAGGCGCAGCCTAGACAGACAAGGATATGGTGTCAACCCCGAACTTGGTCGGTAGAATCACCCTCACGGGCCTAACCGGGGATGCGTCATAAGATCATCGAAAGACTCGGTCGGCCTAACGATTCGTGGTACAATCTACTGAAGTACAAGGATATCGAACCGCGAGTTGACCGCGGCGCCGTCACGGTCGACGCAGTTGACGGTGACAGCCAGATCGTTCGCGCCCGAATTGCCCCATGAGCCGACCGTGCAGATGGCGCGCTCTGCGGCGCTGTTGCCCCCGAACGCCGAAACCAAAACGATCTCCGTTGCACCGGCGGGTCGCGCCAACCCGGCAAACGCCACTCGGCACTGGCCCACCGCCGTCAGCCGCGACGTGACAGATCGCCTGATGAATTGCGCGAGAGTTCTGGAGTTGGAGCGTAAGGGTTCACGGCGACGGTAACCGATGCCGATTTTCCGCTGAATTCGGCCGTGATCGTTGCCTGCCGGCCGCCCACGAGACCTTTGATCCACCCTTGAGAGTTCACTGAAATCGCGGTGGGGTCGCTACTGCGCCAACTGGCAGGCGCCTGATGCTGCAACTCACCGCGGCTAAACGTTGCGACGGCCTCTAACTGCGCACTGTCTCCCACCAGAACACCTGCCGGAGCCACGATCGTCAGCGAGACGATTTGGTTTACATCTCCCATGACAGCGGCGACCGCGCTGCATCGATCGTGGACACCACAGGACGCACGCCATAGGACAAAGGTGGGACGAGACATGGCAGCCACCAGCCCGCGAATAGGCTACAAATCACAGCATTACCTGGCGGGGTGAACCAGAAGGAAGCTGCCCTTACAAAACGGTATAGGCGAGTTCTCGCACGGCTTCAGTCGTTCATGAAGAAAATGAGCACGAAATTGGAAGCAGCAGGCGCGAGAGGAGTCTACGTTTCGCGGCACCTAACGCTTCAAGGAGAAGTCAGTGTCACGTGCCGTCCTTACCGCTCCATGGTCCGACGTTGCGCTCGCTCGCTGGTCGGAGATCGGCGACAAAATCGTGCGGCTCGCGGAAGAGTTTCCCGAAGACAAATACGATGCCCGCCCGACGCGAGAGGTGCGTTCGTTCGCCGATCAGTTGCGCCATGTCTCTTTCTGGAATGCTCACTTCTGCAAGGCGCTTCGTCGCGAAGACTCGGATGGTTCGGCCAACGAATTATCGCGCGAGAAGTACCCGACAAAGGCCAAGATCGTCGCTGTGCTGCGGAAGTCGTTTGACGACGTGAAGGCCGAGCTTTCCAACGGCGGTCGCGAAGTCTCGGATCTCGATGGCTTGATCACGTATGTGGGGCACAACGGTGAACACTACGGCCAGCTCGTCGTGTATTATCGACTGAACGGGCTCATTCCGCCCGCTTCACGTTGACGCTCGGCGCCGGATCGCGGCGAGCCAGCTGCGGCGAATCAGCGCGCTTCCTGGGTAGATCACGCGCCAATACCTGGCGAAGCGCCGCTGAGTCGCGCGATTAGTAGCGTACACGCGAGTTTCAGTCGTCACTAGCGTGCTGGCTGAGTCGTTAGGCGTCACCCGGAAGTTCATCGCGGCCAGCGCGAAGCCGGGGCAACTGATCTGGCGAAAGGCTTCTGGCGTAAGTGGAGTGCCGGCATGAACGTCCGGTGGCGCGATCAGCACCGTCGCGACGACGATCTCGCGATCTGGGTCGTTAGCCAGCGTGATGAACGACGTGCGCGTCGCAACTTCGAGTATCGGGATGCGCTCCGGCGCGTTGAGAATGCTCTCCGGTCCCGGACGGCCAAAGCGGCGGATCGTAGTTAACAGACGAAAGAAACGGATTTCTCCCGCGGTAGTTTCCTGAATCGCGCGGAAGACGCGCGCCGGCGGCGCCGCAATCACGAGGGAGTGTACCTCGCGGAACTGATGCGCCGGTACGAATTCATCCAGTCGCGTGTGCGGACTGATGACGCGCACTTCTCTTGCTGGGACGAGCATAGCGGCTATCACTGCGGCTGCTCCGGCGCCCAACAGCCACACGCCACGTTTGCGAGGTGAAAGGCGCAGCCGGCGCATCGGCCGCACGACCATAACGAGCCCAAGCAAACATGCGACGAGACCCGCGTACACGACTAGGCTAAGCATCGTGACTCGTTAGGTCCAGGCGATCCTTCGGCGGGCATAGTGCGAGCGCCTCAGCCCGATCAGAAGTATGGCTGACGTCGCTACCAGGCGCTACGTTAGGCGTGCGCGTGGCATGCCGGATGCGGCTGGTACCCCAGGCTGCTTGGTCGACTTGCATGCTGCAGCCGCCCTAACGCAATGAAAGACTCTCGCTTACTGCTCGCGGTCGCCATCCAGCTCGCAGCAGGGACGGCGCTCCCTGCCCAGGAGCGCTACACACCGCTCATGGCGATCATCGACAGAACCGGGGATTTTCTTGTTGGCCTGTTCGAGAGACCACTGCGCCCGGACTTCGCGACGGTGGTGCCAGGCAGCGGGATAGGCGCCGGCCTGACACTCAGTCCGCGCTGTGGAACCGGTTGGTGTGTGGATGCGAATGGTGTCGTGACCGTGCGCCGCTACTGGGACGCTCAGGGAACGTTGTCGTACGGCACACGCACAACCCGAGTCGCTGCATACGTGGCGCGGCGTCATATGCCGAAGCTCGACTTCTTCGGCTTGGGGAGCGCGAGTGCAGAAGGAGATCGCACCGTCTTCAGTCTCGACGGTCGGCTCGTCGGCCTTCAGGCTGAGCAGCGTCTTTCAGGTTGGCTCGCTGTATCCGCTCGCGCCGAGCAGCTGTGGCCCACTGTCGGGAGCGGACGATCGTCTGACCTGCCGAGCCTCGAGGCCTTGTTCGATGAGGCCGACGCGCCGGGCCTAACGCAACAACCAAAGTTTGCTCGTTATGAAGCGTCGCTGCGCCTGGATATTCCGGCCGGCCGCAGCCTAGCGTTCAATCAGGGCGGCGAGCTTCGCGCCGCCTACGCGTTCTATGAGGATCAGGATCTTGATCGCTACTCCTTCCGTCGCCTCGACATCGAAGTGCGGCAGCGATTCGCGTTGCTCGGTGCGCTGCGCCGCCTAACGCTGCACGGCCGGCTTTCCACAACGACGACGGCCTCTGGCACGAACGCCATTCCTTTCTACCTGATGCCCACGTTAGGTGGGTTCGATCTGCCGCAAGGCCCCGGAGACCAGACGATCGGCTCCGACGGCACGATGGCGACCCTGCGCGGGTTCACGAACTACCGCTTCCGCGATAGGCATCTGTTGTTGTTGCAGGCGGAGTATCGGATTCCGGTTTGGGGACCGATCGATCTATCGATATTCGGTGATGCGGGGAAGGTGGCCAGCAGCCGCGACGATCGCGACCTCGACGGCCTGCGTCGTGATGTGGGCGTGGGACTCAGCCTCATGCGCGGTCCCGATACTGCCCTGCGCTTCGACGTGGGATTTGGCGGTGGAGAGGGTGCGCGACTTTTCCTGACCGTAGGGCGCATCATCGCACCATGACTGTCATCCGCTCGCTGTCCCTCGTGGCGTTAGGCGTGTCGTTTGTGGCCTCTGCGTGCGCGCTCAACGGCCACGCTGCTGTGAAATCGGCGCCGCTCGCGCAATTGTGGGAGGATCCTGTCGATCTCGAGCGGCGCGATCTGTTCAATGGGCCAGGCGGCCAAAAACATGCTCCCGAAGCCGGCGCGCGCTACGAGTATCTCGAGGATAAACCGCACGGGGTAAACACCGGCTACGACGTAAAGGACTCGCAGGGCCAACGGTGGAGCGTGAAGCTCGGCGTCGAGGCGCGCACCGAAGTGACCATGTCGCGAGTGGTCTGGGCCGTCGGCTACCATCAGCCTTGGGTTTACTACAATCCAAGCTGGACGATGACGCGTGACGGTAAAAACACCGTGTTTGCTCGCTCTCGTTTTCGGCTGGAACCGCCGCATCAGGATAAGACGGGCGAATGGTCTTGGCGCAAGAATCCGTTCATGGGAACGCGCGAGATCGCGGGTCTCTACGTCCTCCAGGTTCTCTTCAACAACTGGGACCTCAAGACGGCTCAGAACGCGATCTACGAGGTCAAGGCAGACAGCGCCGAGCCGCAGAAGTGGTACATGGTGCGCGATCTGGGTTCCTCGTTAGGCAAGAGCGCATGGTTGACGTTCGGTACGAAAGACGACCCGGCCGGCTTCGAGGCGCAACCGTTCATAGTCGGAGTGCGCGGGAATCGCGTGCGCTTCGCCTTCGAGGGCGGCTGGACGGATCCCCAGATGCATTCGAGCATAACGCCAAGTGACGTGCGATGGATCTGCGGGTTGCTCGCTCGGCTGTCCGACGCGCAGTGGGCCGATGCATTCCGTGCCGGCGGTTACAGCAGCGCTGAGGGCCAGCGTTATATCCGTCGTCTTAAGGAGAAGGTCGCCGAGGGGCTAAGCACCGCTGCGATGTAAATAGTTCCGCACTCCGACGATGTGCGCCGGCCGATTCTGGAACGCTCGCTCTCGTATTCGACGCGCGATCTCGCTGGTTTCTTCGCTCAGCGCTTCGGGCACTCGCGCGAGCGCACTCACCTTGCGATTGCCGCTG
>Ga0187893_10008889_pt1 | contig 15671 bp, 14 predicted proteins | sample MA1701074metaG_FD_139574 | JGI IMG/M metagenome (GOLD analysis project Ga0187893, IMG submission 139574) | White microbial mat communities from a basaltic lava cave in the Kipuka Kanohina Cave System on the Island of Hawaii, USA - MA170107-4 metaG ... | reverse complement strand
GCACTCGACGATAAAGTCCGGGCGCAACCGCCAGATCAGCTCCTGCATCAGAACGATATCCGAGGGCATCTGAATGATCGGAATCCCGAGCCAGGTGGGCTCGTACATCAGGCGGAACTGAGCGGCGAGCTTGTTATAGAGGGCCGAGACGAGCTTGAGTCCCTGCTGGGAGTACAAAGGGACGACGGTGCTTAGGCCCTGGCTATGTACACTGATCTGGGCGTCCGGTTGCGCAATCAGCTCACGGTTGTACATGTCAGGTTCCTTGTTCGAACAAGTCTTGCGGAAAAGCGGGATTAGAGGCGAGGCACAGGTCGCGGTAACGGGCGGCCTCTGCGTCGCGGCCCACGCAGTGACAGCACTTCCACAGGAAATAGAAGGCGCGGTAAACGCTGCGCCAGTCAGCGTTGAGCGTCGTCGTGATCTGCCGGAGCAGTTCGATCCCTTCTGCGAAGCGTTCCTGGTGGAGCAAGTGCTTGGCTTGTTCAAGACGGGTCTTGTCGCGGAGATTGAATCGAAGGTTCGCCATGATCTCGCGCTGCCACTCGCCGGCTGGCCCGGCATCCGATGTGACCAACGTAGATGCCAGCCGGCGCTCGTAATTCTGTCCCGCCGCGAGGCCATTCCGCAGCTCGCAAGGAACCGCTTCCAGGCACACAGCGTGGAAGGGTCTGCGATCGCGCCAGACGGCGGCACGATAGGATTCGGGGTCGGCCACTACACACGCTTGTGAGAATCCGCTGGCCTCCAGATACAATTGCAGTGACTCGCACGATGGAATGTTCACAACGGACAACTCTGTTGCGGAACCGTCGTAGTAGGGCGATTCGAGCTTCTGGCCCGAGATGCCTCCAATGCGGTCCTGGCCGAAATAGATGACATCCTTGAGCTCCAATTCTTCGCGGAACTCGCCCGTAATATGGCGTGAGGAGAGGCAGATGGTTTCGAGGAACAGCAGGCGCCGGCACATGGATCGGATCTTGCGAAGCGCGTGCGCCTGGGATTCAAGATGATGCAGCACGCCCACGCACAGGACGATATCGAATTCCGCACCGAGCTGGTCCAGAGAATCAATGCTGGCCTGGATCAGCTCGACCCTGGAATTGATGCCGAGCAGTTCCCGGATGCGGCGGCCCTTCCAAATATTTTTTGCGCGCGGTTCGACGCCGACGATTCTAGCGAAGGGAAGATCGGATAGTTGTTCGAGGATCCACCCGTCGTAGCAGCCAACATCAAGAATGGAGAGCGACGGGATCTGTTCGGGGCGAAAGTGCCGCCAGATCGAGTCGCGGATCCTCTCCACAAGGAATCGACCACGCCCGGCGAGAGCTTCTTCCTGCGTGATGCTGACACCTCGACCCTGCCACACGGAGTGGTGGAACGGCCCGCAGGCGTTGATTTCCTCGATCTCGCCGGCGGTCAGAGGAAGCATCATAGGAAGCGCACTTCAGGAACGGGTACAATCAGGCGGCCGCCGCGCTCGCGATAAGGCGCAAGCTGTTCCGCGATTTCGCCGATGAAGTTCCATGCGAAGACGACGACGTAGTCGGGCTGGTCAGCGAGCAGCTTTTCCGGCGACACGATCGGAATGTGGGAGCCGGGAGTGTAGCGGCCCTGCTTCAACGCGCTCCGATCGGCGATGTAGTCGAGCGTCTCGGGGCCCAGTTCGAGAAAGGAAAGGAATGTCGTTGCCTTCGCGGGCGCGCCGTAGCCCGCGATGCGGTCGCCTGCTCGCTTGAGATCTGCGAGCGTGTGGCGCAGTTGGTGCTTGAGCCGCTGGACGCGACACCCGAATTCCTCGAACGTTTCGAATCGATCGACGCCGTGACGGTGTTCTTGAGCAAGGAATTGTTCCACAGACGGTTGGACCATGCCTGCTCCGCGGTGGCGTACCCACATCCGGATCTGGCCGTGATGGATTGGGAGCCGCTCGGCGTCGACAAGATCGAGGCCGTGCTGGCGGAACAGGTATTGTGACGAACGGAGACCCCAGTAGGAGACGTGCTCATGGTAAATGGTGTCGAAGGCGCACTGATCGAGGAGGTCGAGCAGGTAGTGCGCTTCAATTACAAGGGTCCCTTCGGGCGCAAGCAGACGACGGACGCCTTCGAGGTAGCTGTCGAGCCGCGGGATGTGAGGGAACGAATTGGTTGCAGTGATGACTGAGGCCAAGCCATGCGATTCGCAAATGGCGGCGGCTGAGGCCACACCGAAGAAGTCGACGACGGTCTCGATGCCCTTGTCGCGGGAGAGAGTGGCAAGGTTAGCGGCGGGGTCGACGCCGAGCGCGCGCACTCCGTGGGACGAGAACGCGGAAAGCAGTGTGCCGTCGTTGGAACCGATGTCAACAACGAGGTCGTGAGGCTTGAGACGGAAGCGCTCGACGGCGGCCGACGCCAGTGATTGCAAGTGGGCCGTCAGAGTACTCGAGGCGGAGGAGACGTAGAGATAGTTGGAAAACATCTCTTCGGGAGCGACGCGGTCAAGCAATTGGACGTGGCCGCACTCGCGGCAGAAGCCCACACGGAGGGGATACGTGGGTTCGGGAGTGTTGAGGTCTTCCGCCGCGAGGAAGTTGTTGGCCAGCGCCGTGTGGCCAAAATCGAGAAACAGCACAGGTATCCCTTTGCCGCAGACCAGGCATATTGATTCCTGACTCCGGACTCCTGGCTTCTGCATTTCTAGTGTTTGGACCACTCTGGATTCTCCTGATACCAGCGGATAGTGGATGACAGCCCCTGTTCGAGCGAGGTCTTCGGCTGCCAGCCGAGCCAATGGTGGGCTCTTGCGTTGTCGCCAGAGCACTCAAGGATTTCGTCCGGGCGCGTCGGGAGCGCGCCTATCTCGATCGGGACTGTCGAGTTCATCAGCCGAAGTACAGTCCGGGCCACTTCCAGAACCGAGCGGCCCGTTCCCGAACAAAGATTGATGGCGGTTGGGAAAGCGAGAGGAGCAGTTGCGGCAATGATCATTGCCTCGATGAGGTCGGTGATGTAGAAGAAGTCGCGTTGCTGATGCCCGCTAGTCAGACGAACTGGCCGGCCTTCGAGAGCGGAACTGATGACGTGAGGGATGAGCCGCGAGCGATGGTCGCCGGGACCGTAAGGGGTGAACAAGCGAAGGATAACAGCCTCGGTACCGTAGAGTCGTGCGTAGGTCTCGACGAGAGTGGAAGCGCATGCCTTGGCAGCGCCGAGGAGAGTGGCCGGGCGGAGTGGCGTGTATTCCTGAAGACCGGAACCCGACCCGTACTCCGCTGCTGATCCGGTATAGATAAACCGAGCGCGCGGGGTGTGACGTGCCGCTTCGAGGAGTGACAATGTGCCGAGCGCGTTTACGCGAAGGTGTTCTTCGGCCGGCGTCCCAGTCGGATTAAACGGTGTACACGCCAAGTGATAAATCACGTCCGGGCGAAATTCCTCCACGGCGCGGGACAGGGTGGAGAGATCCGCCAGATCGACGATGATTCTATCCACGCCAGGGCAGCCTGCAGGTCCCGACGCGAGGTGGCGAACTGCATGTCCCTCCAAGAGCAGGCGGTGAGTAAGATGGAAACCTACGAATCCGGAACCGCCTGTGAGGAGCGCTCGCATGGGTTCACTCGACGTGAGGCATCAGAACACGCGAGCCGAGCGGCTCGTAGCCGATGGAAACTTCCCGCAGATCCGGGAGAGCCTCCCGGATAGCATTGTGTAATTCCGGAGCGGCGACAAACAGGAAAAAGCCGCCCCCGCCCGCTCCACACAGCTTGCCGCCCCAAGCCCCGGCATCGATGGCGCACCGATACCAGCCGTCAATTCGCTCGTTGCTGATTGTGCTGGCAAGTTTCTGCTTGAGACGCCAGCATGCGTCCAGAGCCCTTCCAACGGCTTGGGGATTAAACCGCCCACTGAAGAGAACATGCAACTCGAGCGCGTGGTCGCGGAGCAGTCGCAGCTCAGACATACGTTCCGGCGTGTTGAGACGTTGTTCGGCGAGCACACGCGTGGCGTCTCGCGTGATGCCGGTCCAGAACAGCAGCAAGTGGCGGAACAGAACTTCGCGGCGGTCGCCCGTGAAATGCTGGCTTTCCACGGAAACGCTCCCCGATGCGAGAAAGCCGAAGCAATTGAAACCGCCAAATGCGGCCGCGTAATGATCCTGCTTGCCTATGGGCCGGCGAAGCACATCAATCTCGACGTGCGCGGCTTCTTCGGCAAGCTGGCCGTGCGAGACGTGTTCCCCCCGGTAGGCGTGCAAGGCAGAAAGTAATCCAACAGCGAATGCGGAAGAAGAGCCGAGGCCCGACGCCGCGGGAATATCCGCGACGGTGCTCATATAGATCGGCGGCTGAATGTTGAGGAGGCGGAAGCATTCGCGGGCGATCTCGTTACGAATTTCGCCGATCGAATGCGCTTCCTCCGTTTCGGAATAGTTCAGGCGAATCGGTGCGCCGAACAGCGTGTTGTGGCGCTTGATGGTGACGTAGACATACCGGTCGATCGCCGTGCTCAGCACCGCACCCGTCTCGTGTTGGTAGAACTCGGCCAAGTCCGTGCCGCCGCCAGCGAAGCTGATGCGCAGCGGCGTCCGCGTGACGATGAGGCCTGACCGCGCCTGCGCGGGCGCCGTCGCGTTCCGGAGCGCGTCGAGCGATGGGCTAGCAATTGCGGAGCGACCAGTCATAAGGAATGGATGGATCGAATGGCGGAATGCGAAGCATTTCTTCCGGTCGGTGCGGTTCGGATGCGCAGTTGGCCAGGATGACCGGTTTGTCGCCGTAGGCCTTGTAGCCATTGGCGATGCCGGGAGGAATCTGCACCAGTACGTAGTTGTCTTCTCCGAAGAACACCTCTTGCAGCGCGCCTTTGGTCGGCGAGTCGATGCGAACGTCGTAGAGAACGAGTTTGGCGCGTCCCGACAGAACGGCGTTGTTGATCGTCATCGTCTGATGGATGTGCCAGGCTTTGATGACGCCGGGCCAGGCACAGGAAAAGTAGATCTCGCCGAACCCGGCAAAGTGCGGATCGGTGGCCTTGAGCATGTGCATGATCTTGCCGCGCTCATCCGGGATCTGGCGGAGAGGGATGATCTTGACCCCATGGATCATTGAGTTAGCACCTCCGCCCAGCGAAGGTTCTTTTCGAGATGGCCGGACCCCAGAAGGTGACGCAGCCATCGCAAACGCGTAAATCGGGCATCCGTAAACTGGGCATGCGAGAGCGGCAGATCGCGAAATTGCTCGTAGAGGAGCCGGATGCCGTCGCATGCATTCCACCTGGGTTGGAATTCAGAAAGGAGGCGAGCGATCTTATCGAAGCTGGTCTTGTAAGTGCGCTGGTCCGCGTCGGGGCGCGCAAGGCATTCGAGCTCGCAGCCGGGGACGGTGGAGGCGGTGATTTCGGCCAGCTTGAGGATTTGATGGTTGAGGCTGGGGGCGCCGATATTAAGCGCCTGATTGTGAATCCGCTCAAGGGGCGCTTGGAGAGCCGTCAGAATTGCGGACGCGGCATCTTCGATATGGACGACAGGACGCCACGGCTTTCCGTCACCATAGATCGTGACCCTCCCAGTCGTGATGGCTGAGCCAACGAGTGAATTCACCACGGTGTCAAAACGCATCCGGGGTGAAAGGCCATAGATCGTGCCATTGCGCAGAAATACAGGCGAGAAGCCGGGACAGGCAAGCTGGGAGATGGCCTGCTCGGCCAGTACTTTCGAGCGAGCGTAAGCGGTCTTTGGATCCAGCGCAGAGTCCTCCGCGACCTCACCTGTCAAATTGGCCGCGCCGTACATGATGCAGGAGGAAGAGAATAGGAACCGTCCGACGCCAGCCTGCCGGGCGTGCTTTGCCAGCAGGACGGAGGCCTGATGATTGATGTCATCGGTCCAGGCGCTGTTGAGGTCGCCCAGCGGATCGTTGCTGAGGGCGGCCAGATGAACCAAGGCGTCGAATCCCTCGAGATCCCAGGGACTGGAATCGCGAATATCTTTGAAGATTTCATGCTCCACAGGTGGCCCGGGAACCAGCGTGCAATCCGCGAAGAAGCCGGTATCCAGGCCAGTGACAGCGTAGCCCGCCTCGATCAGACGCGTGGTGAGCACGGAACCGATGTAGCCTTTATGTCCCGTGACTAAGATACGGTTTGCCATGGTGTAGTCGCTTGCTCAGCGTGGATTAGGCAGCGCGCGATGGTAAGCAATGATTGTGTCGATGAAACCATCGCGAAGGGACAGCCGGCGGCTTCAGCGGCTTGAGCATCCCGATCGTCATCGCCGATGAACCAGGTTCGGGTGAGATCCAGGTGGAAGTCGCGTTGAGCATCGAACAGCATGCCTGGCTTTGGTTTGCGGCAGCGGCAAGGAGAGTCCCAGTCGTGAGGGCAGTAATAGGCGGCATCAATCGAGGCGCCCCGGGCACGGGCTTCCTGTTTCATACGGCGGTCGATTTCAGCCAGATCCGATTGGTTGACCATTCCCCGCGCGACCCCCGCCTGATTCGAGCAGACGATCACCCGATATCCAGCTTCGTGGAACAGATCCAGAGCTTCGAGCGCCCCGTCGAGCCAGTGCCACTCATCCCGGTTGCGGACATATCCGCCGACCGGCGGTCGCGGATTCAGCACGCCGTCCCGATCGAGAAGAACAGCCTTGGGCCAGGACAGGAACGAGCGTGTGAGCGTAAGACGCTCCGGCGTGCCGACGCTATAGTAGCGGTGGCCGGTTGTATACGCGCCTAATTGACCGCGCGCCGCGAGTTCTGGATAGACAGCTTCGAGCGGAACCGCGCCGCCAGGAAGCAAGTCCAGAACGGAGCGATCCATCAGCGTGTAGCCGATATCTATGGCGTGTAAGGCGGGGTGCGACCGGGAGCGGTCATAGATCGCGACCAGACCATTTGAACCGATCGCGGCATTTGGGCGGGAGTATTGATCGGCGTTTTCATAAACCGTCATCTGCGCAAGAGCCCGGCGCGAGCAAAACGGTTGCCACAAGCGGTGGAAGTGAAACGGCCAGTAGTTGTCGCAATAGAGGAGAAAGAAGACTGGATCCAGCAGCGGCGCGGCTGTGCGAAGACGCTCGCCCGTTTCACACTCCGGGGGAGTGACGCAAGAGTCGATTTGGATGCCGAGATGAAGGCCGTCGGCGAAATGCTCGCGTGTCGCGTCGGCAAGATAACCCAGCAGCAACACGATGCGCCGAAAACCCTGATCGCGCAGTTGCTCGATCAGATACTCGAGAAACGGACGTCCGTGGAACGGGAACATGTGTTTGGGAGCCGTGTCTGTGAACGGGCGCATACGCCGCCCGCGGCCACCTGCGAGGATTACGGCTTGCCGGGGACGTTCCAAAAGGCCTCCGTTTACTGAATGGTCAGACCCGGGAGGATGGCGCTCGCCAGCCGGGCCGCCTGATGAACGTCGTGAACTCCCGCGAGCGGACAGTAGACGGCGAGTGTATCGAGTTGCTGATTTGGGCCGAACAAGGGACCTTGGACCGGGGAGCGCACGGCTGGCGCGCGCGCCGGAATCTGGATGGCCGACATCGGAATGGCGTATTTGTCCGACAGTGCACGGATCTCGCCGAGAACCTCGTCGTAGGCGTCCGGATCGCGATTGATATTGTTGGCCATTTGCTGGACAACGGTCGGAATCTTTACCTGGAGGCGCTCGTCTTTGGGAAAGAGCATCTCCTTGGCGCGGATCATGACGTCGGCGTTGCTGATCTCGAGGTTGATGCATGGGATGAGCAACGGGTGTACGATCTGCTCGATGGTCTTGCCCTCCTCGCGATGATAGAGGTCACGGCGTTCGGCGCCTTTGCTCCGGAAGAAGTACGAGCAGCCAGTTGAAAAGCCCGAGTTCCCGCACATCGAAATGCCCCGCTCAAAGATGCCCACTTGCTCGGTGAAGGCCGCGTTCGTGATGCCCGTCCAGGCATCCGGCGCGCCGGCGGCGAAATAGACGCCGCCGGAACGTCCTCGGATGCGATCGACGAGATTGCGATGAACTAATGAGTTGTAGATCGAGGGCATCGTTCCAAAGCCGATGGTCCAGTCGTAACAGGACTCGAGAAGCCTGCGCGCGTGGAACGTCTGAAACTGGCTCCCGACGTGGATGAAGAGGCGGCCTTGCAGCGCCGGCTCGAGCGCGTTGTCCCACCAGTAGGTATACTTGCGCCAGCTCAGGACTTCGAGCGAAACGCGGTGGAGGATGTCGTCAGCGAGTCGAAGCCCGTCGGGCATAAGACCGTCGTCATCACCCATGAAGTAGATGTATTCCCCCTCGCAGAGATTGAGAGCCATCTCCCAGTTTTGGTTCATGGGGAGAACAGTCGTGGAGCGTTGATACTTCAGCTTGGGGGAGGGATATTGCTTCACGACCTCGTAGGTTTCGGGCGTACTGCAATTGTCTTGTACAATCAGCTCGAAGTCGGGGAAGTCCTGGAAGAGGACGCTGAGCATGGAAGATTGGAGCGTTTGGTGACGGTTGCGTGTTGGGATGACGATGGAGAAACGTGGTCTGGACATGGGTGCGTGCGGCGAATCATTTCGAAAAGCCCGGAGTACGCGGCGGTGGTGGGCGAAGAGGACCGGACGGCCCTGCTATAGGTTCGGCGCGCGGCGAGGTTGGCTTTAGGATTGGCCGCAAAGGAACGTGGAGGAGCGAAACCACCGATGGCAAGACTTTGACAGTGACCAATTGACACCGTCTCTTACCGTCAGCATTACCGTTAAGGCCGTAACGGCCTAACGGGTTCTCACTCTCATACAAACCTCGGCCCCCTTCATTCTAAGGATGGAGGTCATGCATGATCGGGTTTTTCTTGCTTGCTTGCACCAGCGTTTCCATCGATTGGGAAGCGCATGCACAGGCCGGTTTGGCCGCGCACGCCTCTGGTGACTGGAAGCGTGCGCAGGCGGAATTGGAATCGGCCTGGAGCTTTGCCGAATGTCTGCCTCAAAATGATGCCAGACGCGCGCGAATAGCCCATAACCTCGGGTCGATTCTGCATTTACGGGGTAACTTCGACAGGGCTGAAGACCTCTTCCATCAAGCGCTGCCGGTAGCCGTGGATTCGCTGGAGCGAGGTAAGCTCCTCAATAATGTGGCCGTGCTATACCGGGCGCAAGGACGGTTCGAAAGCGCGGAGGAGGCAGGCCGCCGGGCGATCGGGCTGCTCGAGCTCGCCGGGAATGCCGAAGCCGTCCTGCCAATGGCTCACTACAACCTGGCTGAAATCTACCGGCACCTCCACAGACTCGAGGAGGCGCGAAGGGAATTGGAAGCTGCCCGGGAGGGAATCGCCCGCGCGGGCCTTGGCGAGCGGGACCTCGCGATGGTCCTGCAATCGGAGGCCGCGCTCTGGTTGGAATTTGGTGATATCGAAAAGGCGGACCAGCTTCAATCGCAGGCCGTCGAGCTGATCGAAAGGAGTCTGGGCGCGTCTCATCCGATGCTGGCCGGCGGTTGGAGTAACCTCGCCATGCTCCGCGCGCGCCAACAGAGATACATCGAGGCGGAGCAGATGGCCCGGCGAGCGATTGCAATCTATGAAACAGCGCTGGGTGACTCACACCCGCACCTGGCGACGGCAGTCAACAACCTGGCTCAGATTCTCCGCTATCACGGCCGTCTCCTGGAAGTGGAACCTCTCCTTCGGCGCGCCGTGAACATCTGGTCGCGGTCGCTCGGACCGCATCATCTCGATACCGCCAGGGGAATGAAAAACCTGGGCGACTTCTTCGCCTCTCGAGGCAAATCGAAAGGGGCTGAGCAATGGTACCGGCGCGCGCTCGACAGCGCGGCGAAACAGCCAGAGGCCGGAAAATCACTGATGGCATCTGCCTTGGAAGGCTTGTCTGAAGTCTACCGCATGGAAAACCGCCGGACCGAGTGGATCCGCGTCCGCAAACAGATGGAGATGGGCAAGGCGCTACGATAGCAAATCCATCTTCTTCAATAATTCCCGCAGGCGCGGCTCGCTTCGGAGGTCGTCGTACGCTGGATGCACGCCCGCGGAGGCCAGTGGCAGCTCGCGATCTTGAAAGCATCGTTCCAGATGAGCGAGAGCCTCGTCCTTCTGTCCGAGGCCGAGATGAGCCAGGGCCAGCGGAACTCCCGATACATGGCGCCGCCGGGCCATGTCGTACAAAGTGGCGAGCAGGCGCTCGGCCTCGCTCCGCTTCCCCCACATTCCGTGAACTTGAGCCAAGGCGCCGACGATCCCGGGCGACTCGCCGACCAGCGAGCTGCCTTTCCGTAACATCTCCACCGCCTCGGCATAGCGTCCCTGGCACGCGAGGTTCCGTCCCAGACCGGTGTAGGCCTTGTGAAAGTCGGGCGTCTCGATCAACTGCTGGCGATAGCGCCGCTCCGCCTCGCCGTGATCGCGCGCGAGCATGAAGGTGTAGTTTTCGCTTTCGTGAATGTTGGCAGATAGCGGGTTGAGCTGGCGTGCGACCGCGACCTCGCGCTTGGCCTCGTCAAATCGCCCACAGAGCAGCAGCAGATCGCATCCGTACCAGTGACGCGCCGTGGCATATCCCGGATTGAGTGCGATGGCCCGTTGATAGTGCCGCTCGGCCTCTCCCCAGTTCCAGTCGTGCAGTGACTCCACCATTGCAAGCGAAACCAGCGCCTCGGCCAACGTAGCGTCGATCTGCAAAGCTCGCAGGGCGGCAGCCCGCGCCTGCTGGATGGTCTTCCCCGCTGGCTCGAGACCGTAATCGCACAACAAAGAGTAGGCATCCGACAATCCCGCGAACGCCAGAGCGCAGTTCGGATCGGCTTGAATCGCACGCTCGAAAAACGCCACCGATTGCCGGAGGCCTTCCTCGGTCCGCCGGTTCCATTCATAGCGGCCCCGCAGATAGAGACTGTAGGCGTCGGCGTTGCCGCCGCTAGCGGGCAAGGCGAACTCAGCCCCGGTTGATCGGATCTTGAGCACGGCCGCGATCGAGCGAGCCACCTCTTCCTGCAAGGCAAGCAGATCGTGCACCTGGCGCTCATACGTCTCCGACCACAAATAGAGTCCCGATCGAGCGTCCACCAGTTGCGCCGTAATCCGCGCCCGATTGCCCGAACGCCGCACGGCCCCTTCGAGCACGGCGTCAATCTTGAAGCGGCGGGATAGCTCTCCCGGTTCCTGCGTCCTATCGCGCAAGGCAGCGGAGGAGGTCCAGGCCAGCACCTGTAATCCCGGCAGCTTAGTGAGGACGTGAATCAACTCCTGCGTCAGCCCGTCGCTGAAGTAGGCGTTCTCCTGCTCCGGGCTGAGATTGGAGAAGGGCAGGACCGCGATCGTCTTCACGCCCGTGACGGCTACGGCAGGCTCCGCTACCTCGGCGGAACGGTACCGGAACACAGGAGTGTAGGCGCCGCGCGGCAAATCGATGCACAGACCGTCCCGAGAGCCCTGGCGGGTGTAGTATTGTTCCAGCTTGGTCCGGAGCCGGCGAGCCTCGACGCGCACAATGGGGTCGAGACGCGAATCATAATCGGCGGCGCGGTCGAACACAGCGTGCCCGATCGCCGATTCTTTCAACTGATGACCCCGTCCCTCGAGCGTCTCCTCGACGGAAAAGCGCAGGAATCGGCTCATCCTCTCGCTAGAGGAGAAGATAGGACTAGCCAATATGCGCTCAAGTTGCGCTTGGACGTCTTTGGGATTCACAGCCGGAACCGGTGATAAGAAGAGTTTAGCGGAAACACGCCTGCGCCGCCTCCGACATCCGCTGCGTTGAAGATCGGCCTTATGCGTTTTGGTCTGTCGTTAATCCTCGCGGCCCGAATCCACGCGCCATCAAGATGGGTGGTTATCAGGCGCTGGTACGCGGCGAGCCATTCCGCGGGCGCTTCCGCAACAGTTTCACCAAAACCTGGGCCCTTTGTGCCCGGCCGGCTCAGCAAGGTGGAGTTCGAGCTGCCGGATGTTTATCACACCTTTCGCCGCGATCATCGGATCATGGTGGAGGTGCAGAGCTCGTGGTTTCCTCTGGTCGACCGCAATCCACAGAAGTATGTCGATATCTATAACGCCCGGGAGAGCGATTTCGAGCGCTCGATGCACCGGGTGTATCGCCAGCGCCAGGCGGCTTCGCATCTACGGATGCTCGTGCTTCCTTAACCAGCCGATTCAATTTCCGGAGGCCCGGCTCTGCCGGCTTGGTGGTCGCAACTGATGTGGAAGTAGTTTTGGTGTCGTGCGCCCGTAGCGGGAACAGAGTCGCGCTTTTCCAGCGACTTCCGGGCCCTCGGCGCCATCTGATACTCTTGGAGAACTGTATGCCATCGGCTTGTCTGCGGCACACCCTGATTCCCAATACAACTCCTTTATTCCTCGACTATTCCTATCAATGGGACCGAACCGCTCCCTTCTACCGGCATAATCCTTGGAAATCGGAATCTTGGCAGGCCGCGGCCGCGGAGCTCCACTATCCGCCGTCGCAACGCAGGGCAGTCGCCGACGTCCTTCACCGGCAGAACGGTGAATCGCGGGCGCTGGAGCTTTTCGCGCGGCCGGATACGGTGGCGGTAGTCACGGGCCAGCAGGTTGGGCTTTTTTCCGGCCCTTGTTACACCATCTATAAAGCGCTGACTGCCGCGCGTCTGGCCGAACATCTCAACGCGCAGGGTATGCCCGCTGTGGCCGTGTTCTGGCTGGCCACGGAGGATCATGATTTTGACGAGGTGAATCACTGCTGGACCTTCGACGCCGCACAATCTCCGCGGCGTCTCTCGATCCAGCAGTCGTTGAACGGCGCGCGGCCCGTAGGCGGATGGATGGGCGACTACCCTGTCGATTTGTTTAAACAGTCGATCGCCGGACTGCCGTTCGCGGACGATGTATCGGCGACGGTGGAGCAATCTTACCGGACGGGGCGGCCATTGGGGGAAGCATTTCGGGATCTGCTGGCGCGCCTTCTGCCCTCCCGCCATCTGCTGTTCCTCGATCCGATGGACCCCGCTATACGCTCTTTGGCTGCCGGTGTGCTCAGGGAAGCGCTGCGGCAAGGGGAAGCGCTGAACGAGCGCCTGCTCGAACGGAACCGCGAACTGGAACAGGCAGGGTACCACGCGCAAGTCCACGTAGAAGCCAAGACTTCAATGGTATTTCTACTCGAGGACAGCCGGCGGATCGCATTGCGCCGGGAAGGCGGTGCCTATGTGGCCCCGCAGCGGCGCTACACGGCGGCCGAACTGGCGGAGCGAGCCGGATCGCTTTCTCCCAACGCGTTGCTGCGGCCGGTGGTGCAGGATACGTTGCTGCCGACGGTCGCGTTGATCGGCGGTCCGGCGGAGATTTCTTATCTTGCGCAGACGCAAGTTCTCTATGAAGGATTAGGGCGGCCAATGCCGGTGATCGTGCCCCGCAGCGGATTTACGCTTCTGGACTCATGCGCGGCGAAGATTCTCGATCGATATCAACTTTCTGTGAAAGATGCATTTGACGACTTCGACTCTTTCCGTCAGCGGATGGCCTATCGAGTGGCTCCACGCGCTGTCACGGAGCAGTTCTCCGCTACACGAGGGGTTATCGAGCGATCTCTCGACGATCTGTCGAAGACTGTCACGGATTTTGATCCCACTCTCGGGGCTGCGCTCGCCAAGAGCCGCGCCAAGATTCTCTATCAGCTTTCGAAAATAGAGGCGAAAATCGCGCGCGAGGCTCTGCGCCGCGACGAGCGAGCGTCGGCTGACGGACGGCTCCTGCATTCCCTGGTGTTCCCTGAAAAGCACCTTCAGGAGCGGCTGTACACGATCCTTCCCTTCCTGGCGCGGCATGGCGCCGGCCTGCTGGACACCATCTACGAAAATGTTCACCTCGACTGTCCCGACCACATCGTTCTCACGGTTTAGATCCTCATGAGCATCAATCTCGTCAAGAAGGCCCTCGCCGAGGGCAAGACCGTCTACGGTACCAACCTTGGCCAGCTCCGCTCGCAGGATGTATTGAAAATTCTGGCGCAGGCCGGATTCCATTGGGCGTTTATCGATACCGAGCACGGCGGATATGACCTTGAAACGATCCAGGACCTATGCCGCATCTCGGCCTCGGTCAACTTTACGCCAATCGTGCGCGTGGCGGACTTGCAGTATTCGCTGATCGCCCGCGCGCTCGATGTGGGCGCGCAAGGTGTGATCTTCCCGCGTGTTGAATCGGTGGAGCTGCTGGAACGGGCCATCTCCTGGACCAAGTTTCCACCGGTGGGGATTCGCGGTTTCGGATTGAACGCTTTCCACTTCAACCATGTGCCGATGACCATGCCGCAGATGATCGAGCACTCCAACGCAAACACGATGGTTGTGCTTCAAATCGAGACGAAGAAAGCGCTTGAAATGCGCGAGGAGTTGCTGGCGGCGCCTGGGATCGACGCGGTGATGATCGGTCCGGCTGATCTTTCGATCTCGCTGGGATTTCCCGGCGAGTTTCAACACCCGAAAGTGGTGGAGGCGATGGAGGCGATTCGCGACACATGCGTCCGTCGCGGCATCGCTCCCGGCACACAGACGCGAACCCAGGCGCTCGCGAAGTTCTGGCGCGAGCGGGGCATGCGATTTCTGGGCTGTTCTTCAGACACGGGCATGCTGTTTGAAAAGGCGCGCGAAATTATCGCCGCGCTCGAACAGGGGTGAGCCGAGGGGTGAGCCGCGTGCTACTAATAGGGCGTGGCGCCGGTCTTTCTCAACCATTTTTTTCTGACGCTCGACCGCGCGACGTTTGCCGCCATCCGCGGCGCCGATTGGTTGAAGACCGTCTTCGCTCCGTTTGAAGAGCGGACCACGCGCCGCAACGACGTCACCTATTCCGGCATCTACTTCTACGGGCGCAACACGTACTTCGAGTTCTTCGAGGAAGGGTCGGAGATTGGCAAAGTAATTGGCGCTACCGGAGTCGCGTTTGGGATGGAAGTGGCGGGTGGAGCAAAGCAACTCGCACATCTGCTGCCGGATCAAACGGTGATTACACGTCGCACGGAAGCCGGGGAGCCCGCGTGGTTTCATTCGGCGTCGCCCGCGGGTGCCGGGCGAGCGCAGTTTTTTCGCACATGGGTGATGGAGTATCACGCCGACTTTCTGAAGGACTGGTACGGTACGCTTCCGCCTTTGAATGCGAATCTGCTGCGACGCCGAAATGTGCTCGACCGCTATGTGGCGAAGATCGGTTTATGGGACAAGCGGAACGAGTTTCTGTTGAAAGACGTGACGGCGATCGAGCTGGCTTTAGGCAGCGCATTGCGAAAGCAGTTGCTGGACCTGCTGCAAGGCTTCGGCTATCAGATGACCGGAAGCGGCGCGATGGTTGTGGCGACGGGCCCGGAAAACCGGTTGATGGTACCGCGGCGGACATGGGGTCATTGGGAATTCGCCGGGTCACGTTTTCGTTACAGCGGAGCGTGGCGGGAGAGATGCGGCAGTCGTTTGGGAGGTCGGGTTTGCTGGTGAGTCCGCGAGGCGAGGCGGTTTGGAGCTTTTCGTAGATGTTACTTGAACGATAGGTTGGCAATGGAAAGCAGTGGAATCACCCCAATAGTGTGGCCGTAGCGAGTGAGGAAGTCACGCGTAAGACGCCTGTCCGCTGCTTAGATGGCTTCTGCTTATCCGGTTGTCTCAGCAGACCACAACTGGTAGTGTGGGGCCGTGTCCAGACCGCCGTTCCCCAGGAACCTCCGCGAGTTCCAAGCGCAG
>Ga0187893_10008888_pt1 | contig 15672 bp, 14 predicted proteins | sample MA1701074metaG_FD_139574 | JGI IMG/M metagenome (GOLD analysis project Ga0187893, IMG submission 139574) | White microbial mat communities from a basaltic lava cave in the Kipuka Kanohina Cave System on the Island of Hawaii, USA - MA170107-4 metaG ... | reverse complement strand
GGCCAGCCGATACTCGAATTCGGTATGAGGAGAGGGCCTGACCTCGGGGTCAACGCCGGCATAAGGGCTGCGCTGATAGGAGGGGCCGATTTCTCCTCGACCGTAGGTATCTCGCACATGCTCGGTTTTCCGCCCAAGGGCACTCACGCGCACAGCATGGTGCAGGTGTTCATGGCTCTCGGCGAAGGCGAGCTCGGGGCTTTCAGGGCCTATGCCGAGGTATATCCCGACGACTGCCTGCTGCTGGTGGATACGATAAACACGCTCGAGAGCGGGGTGCCTAACGCGATAAAGGTTTTCGAGGAGCTCCGGAGGAAAGGGCATAAGCCGCTCGGCATAAGGCTCGATTCGGGCGACCTCGCGTATCTCTCCATACAATCGGCTAGGATGCTCGACAGCGCGGGCTTTCCGGATACGAGGATAGTGCTCTCGAACCAGCTCGACGAGCTCGTCATATGGCAGGTGATAACGCAGATCGAAGAGGAAGCGCCCCGTTACGGGCTCGACCCCGAAAGCCTCATCAAGAGGCTCGTCTACGGCGTGGGGACGAAGCTCATAACCTCAAAAGGCGATTCCGCGCTCGACGGTGTGTACAAGCTCGTCGCCGTACGGGAAAATGGGAGGTGGGCGCCTGCGATCAAATTATCGGAAACCCCGACAAAGACGCTCAACCCGGGCAATAAAATGGCCTGGCGCATCTATGACAGGAGGGGGTATGCGACAGCGGACCTGCTCACAATAGACGAAGGCGACCCGGGGGAGAAGGAGTTGTTAAAGCTGCGCCACCCCTCCGATCATAGCAAATTCAGGATTATGAAGAATAACGAGATAAGCAGAACGGAGCCCCTTCTCGTGAAGGTGCTCGACGAGGGCGGACTCGTCTACGATTTTCCTTCCATAGAAGAGATCAGGGTGACGAGGATCGGGGACATAGAAAGGCTCGATTCGGGCGTCAGGCGTATAATGAACCCCCATATCTATCACGTCTCGCTTTCGGAGAACCTCTGGGACTTGAAGCAGAACCTCATCCGGTCGATAGAGAATGAAAGCGCCTGATTATCGTTTCCGGTCTTCCGTCTCATTTTCAGGAACGAGACGGTTTTAAATTCCGGAGGGCGCCCTGCCTTTCTCCGCCCCGGACGGTTTCACCGATTTTTTTTGTCGCTGGTTCCGGCCGTTCGTCTTCTTTTTATCGGGGTCGTACCCCTTTATCTCGAGGGTCAATATGTCGGGCCTCGAGAAATGCCCGACCCCGTCGATCACGGCTTTCGAGCGTATTATCATATCCATATCTATATCCGCATAGACTATGTCTTCCTTCCCGTATACTGGCCCTGCAATGTATTCACCCCGGGGGCTTATGATCCCGCTTCCTCCGGGGTAGTCCCAAATCGTATGCTTTTTAAGCGGGAAGCTGTCGGGGACCATGTCCTCTGTTATGTGCCCTGAAGACGCGACGACGAACACCTGCCCCTCGAACGCGTACTCGCGGCTCGCGAAGTCCATCGTCGGTTTCACGAACCCGTGCCCTGCCCAGAGCCCCGCGTGAATCTGCTCTCCCTTCATGAACATCGCATATTTCGCGAGCGTCATGTGGTGCTCGTAACAGAAAAAGCCGCCCACTTTTCCCACATCCGTATTGAACACGTTCAGGTCCTCTGCTCCTCCATTCCCCCATATGCATTTCTCGCTGTCTATGGACATGAGCTTCCTGTGCTTTCCGAGGATCGCGCCGTCTTTGCCTATGTAGAGGATCGTGTTGTAAAGCGTGCCGCCGTCCCGCTCGTTTACGCCGATGACGACATAGGCGCCCGCTTTTTTCGCGGCCTCTGAGAGTTTGTCGGTGTCGCTCCCCGGTATCTCGACCGAGTTCTTATGGAGCTCTATATATGCGTCGAGCACGAGCTTTCTTCCTTCTGCCGTGCCGATGTCCTTGGGCCAGTACGGGTAGCAGGGGACGATCGCCTCGGGGAATACTATCAGGCTCGCTCCCTGCCCGGCCGCTTCCTCGATCAGGCTCGCGATCTTCCCGATAGTTTCGGCCTTGTTGAGAAAGACAGGCGCCGCCTGTACAGCCGCAGCCGTAAATTTCCTGTTTTCGTTCTCCATAGTATCTGCCTCCACTTCTGTGCGGGATTGTTAAAGTATACATTGAAGCCCATTATCACACGAACTTAAACATGCTGTCGACGGACGGATTATTATTCGAATTCAGGCCTTATCTCCTCCGCGAAAACCCTGAGGGTATTCAGGACCCCCTTATAATCCCCCGCCAGTATATATAGGACAAGGTGCTCCACGCCCGCGTCCCTGTATTCCCTTATCCCCTTCGTAATTTTTTCTCTCCCTCCCCTGAGCGTGTCGTCCGCGCTGAATTCCCTGCCCTCGTTTATTTCGATGTTCCTTCTTAGCGATAGAGTGAAGCCGTCTCTCTTTTCGGCGGGCAGGAGGCTTTTCAGATATTCCGCCTTCTCGCGGAACGCCCCGGGCGTGAGCCCCACCGGGTGCCACCCGTCCCCGTATTTAACCGCGCGTTTCATAGCCCCTGCGCTCTCTCCCCCGACCCATATAGGGGGATGAGGCTTCCTCGACGGTTTCGGGAGGAATTTGATATTCGAGAATTCGAGGTAATCCCCGTTATATTCAGGGTTCTCGCTCGTCCAGAGCTCTTTCATTATCTCTATGTACTCGTCCGTTACCTTCCCGCGCTCCTTAAAATTGACGCCCAGCGCCCCGAACTCGCCCTCGATCCACCCCGTGCCTACACCCAGGATGACCCTCCCCCGGGAAAGCGTATCGAGCGTGGAGACCATCTTTCCGAGGACCAAGGGGTTTCGGTACGGGAGTACCATTACGCTCGTCCCGAGCTCTAACTTGTCCGTGACGGCCGCTATGTATGCGAGGGTGACGAGCGGGTCGTGAAAGGTATCGCCGAACACCTTATGCGAGGCGGGGATTACTACGTGGTCGCTAACCCAGAGGGAGTCGTAACGGAGCTCCTGGGCGAGCCCTGAGACCTCGAGTATCTGCTCCCTGTTTGCGTATAACCCGAAATTGGGGACCGCTATTCCGAATTTCATGCGGCTTTAATTTTAACATCACGGCGCAGGATTAAAATTAACATGCCAGACCGTCTCCATTATAGATGTTAAATAATTCAGGGCTGGAATTCCATAATTTTCTTGTCATGCTGAACCCTGAATAGATCCTGAAATAAATCCTGAAACAAGTTCAGGACAGGCCAGCCGCGAAAACAAATCTGTCATTGCCGTATATGTAGAATAATTCGGGGCTGAAATTCTGTGGGATGGTATGTAATGCAGTGTGCTTTATTATTTCCGTCCCCCTTTTAAGCGGGGGAGGGTTCGGGGTCCTCACTTTATCCATCCAAGAAAACCCGTTCGTGCTGAGCGTGTCGAAGCACGGTTATTTTCCCGACATTCACAGAATTGGCGTGAAAAAAAATCAGCTGTTAACGCGTTAAAAAATCTATCAGGGAACGAATGCAAGCAACAGTTCTGAGCTAGCGCAAGAACTGGTCGCATCCGGCTGATTGCAACAAAGCAACTGTATTCACTGCCCGGCACAATGATACAAATCCAAGCAATCGGACGCCCTTGCTTAGATGCAATTATGTCACAAGTCTTGCATCACTGTAAACCACGATGCTAATTAGGGAGGAATTAAAACATTTTAGCGTTAACTAGGGATTTTTTAGCCAATTCTGTGCGGGTGAGCGCCCGCAGGCACACGATCCTTAATTTCCACTTCCGCTCTTTTCCGCGATTGCTATATTTGCACTGTCGTCAATTAACAACCATAAACCACACTACGTGTGTGCAGGTTTTCATAAAACACACTTTGTGTGTGCTTCTTTCCAGGCTACGGCAGGCTCTCGTCACGGCGTAGGCCGTGCCGTAGCCGGGCCGCCCTGACGAGTCATCAAGGAAAAGAAGAAAACATATTTTGCCTTCTTTATGTATTCTAAGTCCTTAAGCAAGCTCAGGGCTAATAACGGTCAGAGCCTTTCTCACCTTCTAATCTCGTTCCCTGTATCATCTTTTGTCCCCGAATTACTTGACTACGTCCGCGAAGAAGCCCTCAGCTGTTCTTAGCCAGCAATAGGCTTTCCCCTTCGAGATAGTTTTTAAAATTAAGCACCTTTTTCACGTACCTCGACTGTTTTCTGTCCGTATCGGAGCTCCGAGCCTTTTCGAAGTTCGTGGGGCCGTAGTTATAGGCGTCTAGCGCGTTCTCAGTGGAATCGTACCTTTCGGTCAGCGAGGAAAGATAATGAATGCCGAGCCTTACGTTTACGAACGGGTCGTATAGCGATTTTTTGCCGTTATAGTTGATGCCCATTTCCTTTGCGATGAACTCACCGGTTCCGGGCATGACCTGCATTAGGCCGATTGCTCCTCTGTGGGATTTCGCCTTCGGTGAGAATTCGCTCTCTATCTGAATTACGGCGAGTATCAGGTATGGATCCAGGTTCTCGTAATGGTCGCATTCCCTGACGATCAGCTTCGCGAGCTTCCGGGCGTTTGACTGATTAATCGAGTCCGACAGCCGCAGGATGAAGAAGTATATCTCGGCTTCCTCGGCGGTCATCTCCTCTATCTTCGGCTCGGCAGCCTCGGTCGATATCGGTTCCCCGACCGCGGAACCCGCCATTAAGTACTCACGGCCTCCCGGATTCACCAGCAGACCCGCGAACGCCGGTTTTTCGTCCATGGCCGGATTGGTTGATCTGTTCAGGAACAAGACTGAAACACAGAAGAAAAGAAGAAACAAGGCCACCTTGAAGAGTCCAAAAAGGGAAATCATGAAGAAATCATATACGTTTCGTATCATAGTTATCTCCTGGCTGTGGGGGATTAGACATTAAAGACGCTATGCGGCTGAATGTCTGTTATTTGGATTGTGTGGATTTAAAGGTGTTTTCAGACCCCGTTTTAAATGAGCTTTCTCGCTTGAAGGGTTTAAACGAATCGAAGTCCGCTATGTATATCTCACTTACGGTCTGATCTACCTCAATCGGCTCGTCATGAAAATCTTTCACTTCAAACGGTGTGTTTTCTTTAAAACGATTCTTTCTAAGTATTCCCATTAAGATTGGGGTTTTCCATAACTTTTTTTGTTTTCCGGTCAATAACTATAAAGACCGGACTCCCGTTGTCAAGAAATAATTACGCAAATGCGAAGTACCATAACCCCCGCATCTGCCGTTTTTTGAAGTTATATTGCCATCTTATATTGCAATTGCGTACAAACATGCTAATTTTATACACTCAAGCCGCAGGATACCCGGGGTCGGTCGCGGGCCTTGGAACGGGGGAATCCGTCCCGGGGGCCGGGGGCGATGTTTCTTGACCGTAAAAACATTTCGTGTTAGTTTTTAGGTCGCGTTATGAAAAGAACTTATCAACCTCACGAAAAAAAGAAATTAAGGGTGCATGGGTTTCGCGAAAGAATGAGCACTACGGGCGGAAGGCGCACTCTCAAGAGACGGATAGCGAAGGGCAGGCGCAGTCTCACGGTCAAGCGCTGGAAGAAATGAGCTTTGTAGTGAGTTTATCTTTCCCAAAAGAATTAAAAATCCGTACGAACTCTGAATACGAAGAGATTTTTGGGAAGAGCAAAAGGCTCAGTACAGACCATTTTAATATACTATTCGCTCCCAATTCGCTCGGACACCCCCGATTGGGCCTCGTTGTCGCTAAAAAGGCGGTGCCCGGGGCCGTCGAGAGAAACCGTATAAAGAGGGTGCTGAGGGAGGTCTTCAGGCTGAATAAACCCCTCTTCGGATCGATGGACGTGGTTTTTGTCGCCAAGAAAGGCAGCGAAAGGCTCGATTACTCCCTCGCGAAAAAAGAGATCGAAGAAATAGTCAGGTCTAGATTATCATGATTTCGAATTTATTTGTGTATCTGGCTGCCTCGCTGATCAAGGCCTACAAATATGCGGTTTCACCTATATTACCCTCTTCTTGCAGATTCTATCCCAGCTGTTCCGAGTATGCGATAGACGCCCTCAAGAAGTACGGGCTACTCAGGGGTTCGTGGCTTACTCTAAAGAGGATCGCGAGATGTCACCCGTTGAGCGCCGGCGGACATGATCCGGTCCGGTAAAGGACGAGTGGATGACAGACAACAAAATCAATACAATCATATTCTTCGTACTATCGATATTAATCTTCCTGGGATATACGTATTTCTTTTCCACGCCCGACAAGGATCAGGCGAAGAAGCCGCCGGGGGCGGAGGTATTCGAGCAGTCCTCCCCCGCTCCGGGAGCTGACCAGACCGGCCGGCCCGAGGACTTTCCCGAGCAGACAGACTCAGACGATATGCATTTTTCCCCGGAGGGCAGGCTTATATCGATCGACACCCCTCTGTATCACGGCGTAATGGATACTGCGGGAGGAAGGATATACAAGTGGGAGCTCAAGAAATACAAAGAGAGCACCAACGGCGGCGCCCCGATAAATCTTTTTAAGGACACCCCGCCCGGTTTCAGCACGCTTTTAAAAATGAAGGGCTACGACGTGCCCGAGCTCATTCCGTTCGAGTACTCGGGACGGGACGATATAACGGTCACGGACGGGACCGCGGAATTGGCTCTTTCCTGGCGGTCCCCCGAAGGCGTAACCGTCAGGAAGATATACTCCGTCGATTCAGCGAGCTACGTATTGAAGCAAAGGCTCGAAGTGACCAATCCGGGAACGGCTCCCCTTCAGCAGAAGCTCGATATCAAGTGGTTCGGCAAGGTGGAAGAGCACGGCAGGGGCGGGAATACGATGAGCTTCGTCGCGCTCGTCTCGGGCGACGTCGAGACGGTGCAGAAGAGACCGAAAGAAGCCCGCAGCTATATGGGCGTCATAGATTGGTTCGGTTACTCGCAGAAGTACTTCATATCGAGCTTCCTCCCGGAAACGGGGGCGGATACGACGGTCACGCTGAGCCCGGTAGGGGATAAAGGCCTCGTGAAGGCGCTCTACAGCTATCCGGAAGATACGGTCCCGGCGGGGAAAACTTCAGTAAAGAACTGGGAGGTTTATTTGGGGCCGCTCGAGTACGATACGGTAAAAGCCGTCGGCTATAACCTCCAGGAATCGATTAACTACGGCTGGGTCGAGTTCCTCGCAAAGCCGCTGCTCGATTTCCTCAAGTGGCTCAACAGTTATTTTCACAATTACGGAATTTCGATCATCGTGATAACGGTGATTATGAGGCTGATTTTCCTTCCCCTTACCATCAAGAGCATGGTTTCCATGAAGCAGATGCAGGTCAAGATGGAAAAAATCAAGCCGAAGATGGACGCGCTCAAAGAGAAATTCAAGGACGATAAAGCCAAGCAGAATTCGGAGCTAATGAAGCTTTATTCGAGTAACGGCATCAACCCTCTCAGCAGTCTCGGGGGATGTCTCCCGCTCCTCATACAGCTGCCCGTTTTCATTGCGCTTTATGACGTGTTCCTCCATTCGATAGACCTCAGGCACAGCTCCTTTCTCTGGATAAACGACCTTTCGGAGCCTGAGCACCTGTTCGACATACCCGGCATAGGTATCCCCTTCAGGATTCTGCCCCTCGTCATGGGCGTCTCGTGGTTCATATCCCAGAAAATGACTCCGATGACCCCGACCGCCGGAAATGAAACTATGCAGATGCAGATGAAAATGATGCAATTTATGCCTATAATTTTCACTGTAATGTTTTGGGGATTGCCTTCGGGCTTGATATTGTATTGGACGGTTAGCAATATACTTTCGATAGGACAGCAGATTTACGTTAACCGTCTCGTAAACACTCCTAAAGGAGGCTGATGATGGCGATAGTAATAGAACGTGCGGCAAAGACGGTATCGGAGGCGGCCATAAGCGCTTGCGAGGAGCTCGGCATACCCAGGAGCGAAGTCGATATAGAGGTACTGGAAGAGGGCTCCAAGGGTGTTTTGGGGATAGGGAGCAGGAACGCCAGGATCAGGGTCACGGTTAAAAACGAGAACCTGAGCGAAAAGGGGCTGAGGTCGAAAAAAGCCCTCGAATCGATACTCAACTATCTCATCCCCACTTTTTCGGTCGTGCTCAAGGAGGGCCCGGAAAAAATCAGGCTCGATATCAAGGATACCAACGACAAGGGGCTCCTCATCGGGAAAAGGGGAGAGATGATTAAATCCCTCGAGTACGTCGTAGGCAAGATCGCCGGTAAGGATTGCGATGACGGCAAGGATAAGAGGGTCGCAATTGACGTGGACGGGTATAAGAGGCGGAAAGAGGACAACATATCAAAGCTCGTCAAAGAAACGGCGAGGAGAGTCAGGAAAATGAAGAAGCCCGTTTCACTCGAGCCGATGTCGGCTTCCGAGAGGAGAATCGCTTACCTGACCCTCAAACGGGAAGGCGGGGTGAGCTATGAGACTAAAATCGAGCAGGAAGAGAAGAGGATAATAATAACCCCTTTGACCAAGGGTCAAACGGAACGGTCCTCAACATAATCGGGACCGCAATCAATTATCGAGGGTCAGGTTTTCAATCCATACCGTATAGACAGGAGAATGACTATGACCACCAAGGAAAAGCCCTCTAAGACGGAAGAAGAGTATTTCGCCAAAGAGGAAGCGGAGAAATCGAAGAGACTCAAGGAAAAGCTCAGGCATGAGACCGAGGAAGAAGAGAGGGAGAGGGTTAAGACGACATGCTACATGAGATGCCCCAAGTGCGGCGGCAAACTCCATGAAGTTGCGTTCAGGGGGATAAGGATAGACAGGTGCGGCAACTGCGGGGGTGTATGGCTCGACAACGGGGAGCTCGAAAAGCTCGCCGGGACGGAGGACAAGAGCGTTATATCCGATGTGCTCGGCTTTTTCAGCGGGAAGAAGTAAGAGCGGTTCGATTACTTCCTGAGTGTCTTGAAAAAATCTTTAAGCAGGCTTGAGCACTCTTCCGTACAAACACCTTCCGTAACTTCGACTGCATGGTTCAGTCTGCAGTCGTTCCCTATATCGTAAACCGAAAAAACCGCCCCTGCTTTCGGGTCCCTCGCGCCGAACACGAGCCTGCCGATCCTTGCGAGTATGACGGCGCCCATGCACATGAGGCAGGGCTCGATAGTTACGTATAAGGCCGCCCCTTCTAACCTCCAGCTCCCTAATGCTTCACCCGCTCTCCTGATAGCTATCACTTCGGCATGGGCCGTCGGGTCGTTTCCGGATTCGCGGAGGTTGTATCCGGTCGAGACGATTTTGTCTGAACTATCGGTTATGACTGCACCCACAGGCACTTCGCCCATACGCCCGGCTATTCGAGCTTGTTCGATAGCCAGGCGCATGAATTTTTCATCGTCGTTCTTTGTCATTGAAGGGCGGAGCGGGGTTTCTGAACCCGTGACGCGCTTACTTCCTAGCGCTGAATTTAAGCCCCGTCTTGCTTCTGTCCCAGGTCTTATCCGTAATTTCCTTGATCTCGGCGACTTTAATTTTCTGAGTGGCGGTCACCGGGAACCCTTCCTCATATACCTCGATAAACCGCGGGACCATCGCGACCATGACCCTTTCGGCCATCCACTTCGAGAACTCCACCGGGTCGAACTTCTCCCCTGGTTTGAGCGTGATATTGAGTTTTATCTCGTCGTCGGATACGTTCGGCAGTCTGATTCCCACGGCTACCGCTTCCTGTATGGCGGGGTACTGCATCGCGAGGTCCTGTACGGCTATCGGGTCTACGTTCTCCCCCGATACCCTTATCCTGCTGAACCTCCCTACGAAGTAGTACCTCCCGTCAATTCCCCTCGCGAAGAGGTCGTCCGAGTTGAAGAACCCGTCGTCGTCGAACGCTTCCCTGGTCCTGCGCTCGTCCTTGAAGTATTCGTTAAGCGTCGTGTGCGGCACAAGCGGCTTTACGTACAGTAATCCTTTTGCTTCATCGGGCGGCGTCGGGTCTTCGTACGGGTCCCAGAACGGCCTCATTACCCTGCTCGGGTCCTGCGGGTCCCTGAGCTCTACGTAATATCCCTCCATGGAAAATCCGGACGAGCCGGGGCGGTGGTCCTCAGGGTCCTTCCAGAGCACCATTCCCATTTCCGTAGAGCCGTACCCGTCTATAACCCTTACTCCGAATCTCTCCTGAAACTCCCGAAGGTTCCGGGGGGCCGGGGAGCCCAACATGATCCTTACTTTATGCTTCCTGTCCCACTCGCCGGGTTCAGCCGCCCATAGATACTCCGCGACGGCCCCCAGCATGTTAACGCAGTTAGCGCCGCACCCCGCAGCCCATTTCCAGAAGCTCGACGCCGAAAAGCGGGGGAAGAACACGGCGGTAGCGCCCGCGCCCATGGCGCTGAATAAACACATGACCTGCGCGTTCGCGTGGCCGAGCGAAAGTACGCTCATGAGGACGTCGTCGCTCCTCACCCCCTGCTGCTGGAGATATGCACGGACAGTCAATACGACTCCCCCATGGTCCCTCGCAACGCCTTTCGGCATCCCCGTCGTCCCTGAGGTGAACATGCACCTTTCCATATCGTGGGTCGTTACCTTTACGCCCGGGTTCTTGACGGGGAAATTATCGAAGGTCGAGAACGGGAGCGTTTTTATGCCACCTATATCGGCCGGGACCTTCGCCGGATCGCCCGTCATGAATATGACCCGGAGGTTCTTTATGTCCTTGGCGATTTCTTCAATAAAAGGCAGGCTTCCGGGATCGAGAATGAGCACTACCATCTCGGAATAATTGATTACATAGGCGAGCCTATCACCCTTTTCGTCCTTATTTATCGGGACCTGCACGGCTCCCGTCTTATGAACGGCGACTATCGATGCGACGTATTCGGAGCAGTTGATCATGTACATTCCGACCTTATCGCCTTTCTTAACTCCGAATTCGTCTTTGAGGCCGTTCGCGACCCGGTTGGCCCATTCATTCGTTTCCTTGTACGAATAACTCTCCGCTATCTGGCCCTCTCCGTTCCCAACGCGGAACATAGTCTTATCCGGGAATTTTTCGGCTCCCATCTCAAGGCATTTGGTAATGGGCTTCCATTCCGACGTATCGTCGAATGTACCGAACGGGAGCGTCCCGCTGCCCAGATATTTTGTGTCACGGGGTTTAAATAATAAAAGCATAACAACCCTCCTTGTAGTAGCTTAATTGATTTCCAAGTGTTTCGGAAAATTCACCATATTACAATAAGAAAATAGGAGAAATTTGTCAACCTGACATTTCCCGGGGAATTCTGCATGTAAATGATTATTAGAAACTGCATTTTTATCTGTCTTGATAAGATACGACCATTGGTTATCGGTCACTCGCTTTGATGCCGGTTAGAATGTTGAGTCTCTTTCGATGTTGGTTATCATGTTAGCTTATTTATCGACTCCGGAGCTTATCGAGGGCATGCTTTGAGCATAACGCCAGACATATTTTTGTTTATCTCCGGGATAGCGGCGCTTTTCCTCGGCGGGGAGAGCCTGATAAAAGGGGCGTCACGTCTTGCCCGCGGTCTCGGGATACATCCCATAGTCATAGGGCTTACGGTTGTGGGGTTCGGGACCTCCGCGCCCGAGCTCGTCGTGTGTATCATCGCGGCTCTTAAAGGGTCGAGCGACATAGTCCTGGGGAATATTGTGGGCAGCAACATTGCGAATATAGGGCTGATTCTGGGTATAACGGCCCTCATAAGCCCGATATCCGTCGAGATGAAGCTGATAAAGGTCGAAGTACTGCTGATGATAGTTCTTTCGATAGCTCTATACGCGATCTCATGGAATCTCGGACTCGGCCGTATAGAAGGTGTTTTTCTCTTCGGATCTCTTTTGATTTTCACTATTTACAGTTATTACGGCGCGTTACGGGAATCTAATAGGGTAAAACAAGAATATAAGGAGTTTATCGGGGATAACAGCTCCATACTGAAGCAAGCGGCTTTCATCGTCATAGGGCTGGCCTTGCTCGTGGTCGGTGCACGCCTTATAGTTGACTCCGCCATATCGATTGCAACGGCGTTTGGGATCAGCGAGGTCGTGATCGGCATTGCGGCAGTCGCAATAGGAACGTCGCTTCCCGAGTTCGCGACCTCCACAGTCGCCGCCCTCAGGAAGGAGAACGACATTGTTGTGGGGAATATCATAGGGAGCAATATATTCAATATAGGGATACTCGGACTGGTTTCGGTAATCCGGCCGGTCAGTGTCAACCCCGAATTTTTAAAATTCGAGTATCCGGTGATGGTGCTGTTTGCGGTGCTCGTCCTCCCCATAATGAAGTCCGGCCATAGAGTGAGCAGGCCTGAAGGGCTTTTCCTTCTGCTGCTCTACACAGCGTTTCTCTTTATGTTGTTCGTCCTGTAAGGTTCAGCGCACCCGGAACTTGAGGCCGGTCTTATTCCTGTCCCAGGTCTTACCGGTGATCTCTTTAATTTCCGCTACCCTGATCTTCTGCGTGGCGGTCACGGGGAACCCTCCCTCGTAGACCTCGATGAATCTCGGGACCATAAAGACGGGCGCCTTTTCGGCCATCCATTTCGAGAATTCCACGGGGTCGAAGGCTTCGCCTTTTTTCAAAGTTATGTTCAACTTGATCTCATCGTCGGAAACTTCGGGGAGTCTGACGCCTACGGCGACCGCCTCCTGGATCGACGGATACTGGGCGGCTATGTCCTGAACGGCGATGGGGTCCACGTTCTCACCTGACACCCTGATCCTGCTGAACCTCCCCTGAAAATAGTATCTTCCGTCGATGCCCATTGCGAAGAGGTCGTCCGAATTAAAAAAGCCGTCGTCGTCGAACGCTTCCCTCGTCCGTCTCTCGTCCTTGAAGTACTCGTTAAGCGTGGTGTGCGGTATGAGCGGCTTTATAAAAAGAAGGCCTTTCGCCTGGTCGGGCGGCCTCGGGCTCTCGGACGGGTCCCAGAACGGGCGCATGACCTTCGACGTGTCCTGCGGGTCCCTCACCTCTACGTAATAACCCTCCATCGGCCGGCCGGCCGAGCCGGGGCGCAGGTCTTCGGGATCGTTCCAGAGCACCATCCCCATCTCGGTCGAGCCGTACCCGTCTATCGCGCGTGTGTTGAAGCGCTCCTGGAATTCCTTGAGGTTCCGGGGCGCGGGTCCCGAGAGCACGATCCTGACCCCGTGCTTTCTGTCCCATTCGCCGGGCTCGGCTGCCCACAGGTACTCGGCGACCGCGCCCAGCATATTGACGCAGGTCGCCCCGCATTCTGCCGCCCACATCCAGAAGCTCGACGCGGAGAACCGCGGGTAGAATACTGCAGTCGCACCCGCGCCTATTGAGGTGAACAGGCACATTACCTGGGCGTTGGCGTGCCCGAGCGTGAGTACGCTCATGAGTATGTCCTCGCTCCTCACCCCTTGCTGCTGAATGTACCCCCGCACGGTCAGCACTACGCCGCCGTGGTTCCTCGACACCCCTTTCGGCATCCCCGTGGTGCCCGAGGTGAACATGCACCGCTCTACGTCCGAGGACTTAACGTCTATTCCGGGGTTCTCGGGGGAAAACCCGTCGAAGCTCTTGAACGGAAGGGTTTTGATACCTCCGATTTTAGCGGGGACATCGTTCCCGGGGCCGGTGACGAAAACGTGCTTAATGAATTTTAATGCGCCCGCGATCTGTTCGACCATCGGTATGCTCTCCCGGTCGATAACGATCGATTTCATCTCGGAATAGTTGATTATGTATGCGAGCCTATCGCCCTTTTCGTCCTTGTTTATCGGTACCTGGACCGCGCCCGTCTTGTGAATGGCGAGGATAGAGATTATGTATTCGGAGGAATTCAGCATATAAATGCCGATCCTGTCCCCCTTCCGTATCTTATATTTGTTGATAAAGCCGTTCGCTACCCGGTTCGCCCATTTATTGGTTTCATCGTAGGTGTAGCTTTCGGTGAGGTTCCCTTCCCTGTCGGCCACTCTGAACATCGTTTTATCGGGAAACGAGGCCGCGCCTTTTTCGAGATATGTAGTGATAGGCTGCCATTCCGTCGAGTCGTCGAAGCTTCCGAACGGAAGGCCCCCTTTTCCGATGTATTGCTTGTCGCGGGGCTTGAAAAGAAGGATCATATCTCTCGTCTCCTGGTCTCTTACCGAACTTTTAGGACTATAAAGAATCAGGTGTTTATTTGTCAACCTGCGGGACTGTATATATAGGCGTGCGGGTTTTCTCTATCGGGGTTTACTCGGGGTAAATTTCTACGCGGGCTTTTGTCCGCGGGCGATAGAAATGAAGTTCCTGAGGATGTCCTTTCCGTACTTAGTCAGAATGGACTCGGGGTGGAACTGGACCCCCTCCATCCGGTGCTCCTTATGTCTTATCCCCATTATCTCCCCTTCGTCCGTCCACGCGGATATCTCGAAGCATTCGGGCAGAGTCTCCCTGTCGACCAGCAGCGAATGGTACCTCGTGGCTTCGAACGGGTCAGGGATTCCTTCGAATATCCCCTTGCCGTCATGGTGTATCTGCGAGGTTTTCCCGTGAAGAAGCCTTCCGGCCCTCACTATATCGGCGCCGTAGGCATATGCCATCGACTGGTGACCGAGACAGACCCCGAGTATAGGCGTGCGTCCGGCGAACTCCCTTATAACCTCGACCGAGATACCGGCTTCTTTGGGTGTGCACGGTCCGGGGGATACCACGATCATATTGGGGTTCAGCTTCCCCGCGTCCTCCAGTGTGATTTTGTCGTTCCGGTGTACGATGACCTCTTCGCCGAGCTCGGAGAGGTAATGGACGAGGTTATACGTGAACGAGTCGTAATTGTCTATCATTAATATCATGTCCGCACCCAGTTACTATACTATCTATATTAATATTATACGGTGTCTGGAATCAGAGCCCTGTCTTTGCGACCTCTATAGCCCTCACGAGGGCTTTGACCTTATTTACGGATTCCTGGTATTCCCGCTCGGGGTCGGAGTCCGCTACTATTCCCGCGCCCGCCTGTATGAATATTTCTCCGCCTTTGATTACGAACGTCCTTATGGTTATGCACGTATCCATATTGCCCGAGAAGCTGAAATACCCGACGGCCCCGCCGTACGCCCCCCTCCTGCTGGGCTCCATTTCCTCGATGATCTCCATTGCCCTGACCTTGGGCGCGCCCGAGAGCGTCCCGGCAGGAAAAGTCGCCTTGACCACGTCGAAGGCGTCCTTGTCTGATCTGAGCCTCGATATGACGTTCGATACTATGTGCATGACGTGCGAATACTTCTCTATCACCATCAGCTCGTCCACTTTTACGGAGCCCGTCTCCGATATCCTCCCCAGGTCGTTTCTCGCGAGGTCGACGAGCATTATGTGCTCGGCGCATTCTTTAGGGTCTGATAGGAGCTCTTTTTCAAGCTCGCGGTCCTCACTCTCCGTCCTTCCCCTGGGCCTCGTACCGGCAATCGGGCGGCTCTCGACCTCTCCTTCCTCGACCCTCACCATTACCTCGGGCGAAGACCCTACGAGGGTTTCGGTATCCGTCTTCAGGTAAAACATATAAGGCGAAGGATTCAGCACCCTGAGCGCCCTGTAGAGGTCGAACGGGTCGACGTCGAGCTCCGTTTTCCACCTCTGGGATATGACCGCCTGTATAATGTCCCCCGCCGTTATGTACTCCTTAGTTTTCTTTACGGCTTCCTTGTAATCCCCGGGTTTGAAGTTCGATACGAGCTTCG
>Ga0187893_10008887_pt1 | contig 15673 bp, 13 predicted proteins | sample MA1701074metaG_FD_139574 | JGI IMG/M metagenome (GOLD analysis project Ga0187893, IMG submission 139574) | White microbial mat communities from a basaltic lava cave in the Kipuka Kanohina Cave System on the Island of Hawaii, USA - MA170107-4 metaG ... | reverse complement strand
CGGCCCGCGCGTCGTCTTCACCAACCCTCCCGGCATCAGCTTTCCCGACCCGCCGCCGCCCTTGCAGCAGGCCGTGACGAACTTTTACGACGCGGCCGGGCGTGCGTTCACGAACGTCAACGCTCTCGGCGAAAAAGTCATCTCCTTGAAAGACGCGCTGGGGCGCATCACCCGCGCAGAAGTGCGAACGGCAGCGAACTCGCTCGTGCGTGAATCGACCACAGTCCATGCGGCCAACCATCACAGTGCGACGGTGTGGCAGGGCACTTGGTTGGCGACCACTGTGTTTACAGACAACGACGGGCAACCGGTCCTCACGCTGCGCTATCCTTCGACCAATCGCACCGAATTCACCCGACAGAGCTTCGATGTCGTGGGCAACCGCGTGGGCCGAAGCGAATATTCCGCCGAGTCGGGTCAAACCACGCAATGGGCGACGGACAGTTGGAATTACGACGGCTTGAACCGCGTCCGAACTGAGACCGTGCGGGATGGAGCGACAACGACGTTCAATTACGACGAGGCGGGCAACCTGACCAATCGCGCGATGCCTGCCGGCCTTGCGTGGAATGCCACTTACACGAACGACGGGCGCATTCTGCTTGAATTCAACTCCGCGTCCGGCAGCTACGCGCGCACAAACTCCTATATGTATTTCGGCTCTGGCAGTCCGTTTGTCGGGCTGATGCAAAGCCGCGTGGACGGGCGCGGCACGACTTGTGCCTACGGCTATGATGATTGGTTGCGCCTGACGACCAACGTTCACACCGGGGCGCTGGCCGAGCAGAACCTTACCACGGTCTGGCGGCATGACGCGCGCGGACTGCTGACGGAACTGGCCGAGAGCTTCGCCAGCGGCAGCACCGGCCCGGCGGTTACGAATAGGCGTAGCTACAATGCCTACAGCGAATTGATCGATGAAGTGGTGCTCTTGGGCGGTGTTCAGTTCTCCCGCGCCGGTCAGGGCTGGAACGCAGCCGGGCGGCGGACTGGCCTCGGGTTTGCCGACTTTGGCTACGGCTTCACCTGGCGGGCCGATGGTCTCATGGCCTCAGTCACCAGCCCGCGCCTCAACTACGGCGGCGCTTACGCCTACGACACGGCGGGTCAATTGATCAGTCGCACGGTGGGTTCGCGCACGAATACGGTGACGCAACGCGACGGCACAGGCCGTCCGCTGGCGCTCAGCACGGTGATTGCCGGCGTCACGAAGATGACTGAAACGCTGACTTGGCGCGGTGATGGTCGGCTCACGGCTCACGACGTGCAACGCTGGGGCGATTTGACCAACCAGCAATCTTTCGCCTACGCCGACGGCAGCCGGCGACTTGCGTCCGAGGCGTTGAACCTGAGTGCTTCCCAGCGTTGGACGAACTCCTTCACTTACGACGGCGGTGTCGCGGCACAACTCGGGGTACTCACCAAAGCCAGCGGAAGCGGCTCAGGCGTGTCGCCTGCGGCGTGGAGCGCGGCGGCGGACGCTTTCTCGCGGGTTGCCCACGAAACGAACACAGTCTCTCGCGTCCTCTCACACGGGAGCGTGAACGGCCCGGCGACGGTCACGCCGTATCTGGACGGCCAGCCGATGCCCGTGACGCAATTGCTCAACAGCAATGGCGGACAATGGCGTGCCAGCCTGGAATTGACGCCCGGCGCTCATCAGTTGAGAGTGGACGCGGCTCATCCGAGCGGATTGTTCACCGCCATGACCAACCATTGGTTCACCAACAACGCCGCGCCGCTCACTGTGACGAACGCGCACGACGGCGCGGGCAACGTGACACTGCGCGTCTGGCTAAACAGTTCCAACCAGATCGTGCGCTCGCAGACGCTTTCTTGGGATGCTTGCGGGCGTTTGTGGAAGCTCATTGAGCGCGATGCGCTGACCAACGGCCTCAACTGGAGTGCGGTCTATGACGGCTTTGGCCGTCGCCTGAGCGCCACCATCCTGACCGTGACGAACAACGTGACGAACACCGCCTTCGCCACGACCATCGTCCAGTACTACGATCCGATGGTGCGTTTCCTGGAGCTTGGCGTTTCAGTCAACGGACAAACGACCTGGAAGCTCTACGGTCCCGACGCCAGTGGGCACTACGGCGGGATGCAGGGTGTGGGCGGCTTCGACGCCATCGCGCCACCGCCCGACTTGTTTTGCCCGATGGTCAGTGACGCGCGTGGCAACCAGCACGCTGTTTACGATCAGCGTCACCTGAGCCTGATGTGGTTTTCCAATCGCGTGACGGGTTACGGGGCGGTGCCGGGTTATCGTCCGCCGCCGTTGGGCTTCGGAGCGGGAATGCACGATGCCAGCGCGTGGCGAGGCCGTTGGGGCGATGTGTCTGGCCTGATCTGCCTGGGCGCTCGCTACTACGATCCTGAATCGGGCCGGTTCCTTTCCGCTGATCCGTTGGGCCACGCTGCCGACCCTTCGCTCATGACGTTCGCTTACGGCGACCCCATTAATTACTTCGATGCAGATGGCCGGTTGGGCCGGGCGACATTTAATGCAATCGGGGGTGCAGGTCAGGTCCTTGTAGGCGCACTGGTCAATATGGCGCAAGTGCCATTCATGTTAGTGAATCGAGCCGGGACCTTGTTATCAAAGATTCCCATAGTCGGCCCTACATTGGGAGGTCCACTGCAATTAGCATCGACCATTGGCGACTTCGGATTGGATATGGTGTCAGCGGCTGGGAAAAGTCCCTTCCAATTTGCATCCGGCTTCGGTAATATTTCCGTTGGCGCACTTACTTTCAACGGACAAAGCCTCTCCACGGGTTTCCGCCAGCTTGGTTCTGGTTTCCTAGGCGTGGGCACTATTGTCGGCAAAGCTTGGAATTCTCCCAACACCGCTATTGGTCTTGCTTTAGGGACCGTGGGTATTCCATTCGGCGCAACTCCAACTTATGGGAACAATGCCGTTCAGTTCGAGAGGCATCCGCTGATGTTTGCCGGAGACCTTACTGTCGGCAACACCATCCATTACAATCGTGATCTCGGTCCATCCGTAGTCATGAGCGATCAAGCGCCCTTCCTATTCGGCGATCACGAACGTCAGCACACATACCAAGGCCAATTGGTAGGCCCATTTTATCTGCCCATGAATCTCGGAGGGGGTATCTGGTCGTTGATTACAACCCGCTCTTGGCATGGAAACAATTTCATGGAGCGAGGCCCTCTCGCTGTTCCACCTCGACCCTGGTAGTTTATGTAAAACTTAAATCTTATGAGAATACTCAGATTGTTCTGGTTTCCGGTTCTTTGCATCATATTGGCGTCGTGCTCACGTGGAATCGTCTTCAAAGTATTCAATAACAGTGGGGAAACTCTCATACTAATTGCGTACGACGGAAAAGGGAAACCTACTGAGTTCCGGGTATCTTCGAGAGAAAGCGTGAGTGTGCATTACACGTCACGGCTTACGGTCCGAAACCCAAAGGGCACTTGGACTTATCCAAAAATCCAGAGTATTCCTCAAATTCACCGGTATCGAAGACCCGGCGGAATTCCTGTTCAAGACCTTCAAATCGAGCCTGACGGCTCTGTTTACTTGCTCTCTCCAAAAACCAAGGAGGTGACAAAAGATTTTCCCAAACAAACAGAGGGGTTTCCTCTAAAGCCCGTTCGCGAGTAGTTCAACTGTCATTCACGTCATCAATGGTCAACCGATGCCTCAGAATGCTGAATGTCGTCACTCAGGCTATCTTTTGCTCGTGTCTCGCCGGGTGTGACGCAGCCCTTGCTCCTGTAATTCTAAACCAATACAAGGATGTCGTTCACATCTCCGTTGCGTTTAAGAACGGTCCTTCTGCGCCTAACGTACGGCTCGAACCGAATACCGGGCTGATGCAACGGAAAAAGGGCTTGGTAATTGCGGAAATCAGCGTAACGGAGCCGTCTGGACGTGTTCGGGTTTACAAACTGCCGGAATTCGACAGACTTCGCGTGAACCAGAAAGCGACCTACGAGGTTTGGTCCCTCTCGGAAGTCGGGGTCGATCTGCATGACAAGGCTTTTTACAAAACCCACTTAAAAGACAAAGCAGCCGCTCGCAATAAGCTGTATTCCAGGTGAGCCAGAGGCTGCGGAGAGTACCGACACACCTATCGCGATGAAGACTAGAGCCTGCGCAATCAGCACAGTCTGGTTAGCTATCATCCTTACCGGTGGCAATGCTGGTTGTGCGACTAAAGTCCAATATCTCGACAACAGCGAAGCGTTCAAAAAGGTCAAGGACAAGACCTTTGCACTCCGACAGGATTCCTATGTATTTCGATTTATTGATCGCCCAAAAGCAATGCCACAAGTAGCCTCAAATCCTGGTAAACCGGGAGTGGGATTGGATCTGCTTCCTAAGCATGGCGACACGAACTTGATTGGAAAATCCTTCAGAAAAGAAATGTTGATTGACGATGTCATTCCCAAGGGCACAAGATTTCAGGTTGTTGCGCTACGGCGCGAGGACAGAGTTGAAATGGGGCCATTGATGGCATTTGAAATTAGGTTCGAGGGATTGTATGGGCACAAATGGCCTCGACTTGATGCACGATGGTTCACTGACAATCGTACACCACAACCGGAATTGGTCGCTGAATGCGTTTCACTTGCGTCGAAATGAACATAACAACTGACCCGTGAGAACACTTCTTATTATTGCAATTCTTGCGCTTTGTGGTTGTCAAAGATATCGCGAATCTATGCGAGGTGTCGGCCACGCTGTCGGAGGAATTCAGACAAAGGACGTTCAGCAAGCCGATGCTTATCGAAAGGCCCTACCAGGCCACTTTGGTCTTTTGCCGCATCAGGTTCATGTCGAACCGGGCTCCGGCGTGACCAAAGTAACCATTTTTGGCGTAAATGCAGAGGCAGAGAGAAAGAGAATTACTGATGCAGTTGACTCATTGAATAAACAGAATCCGCAACTGAATCCTTTAAGGTTGAGATTTCAAGGGTAAACGTCATGAAATGGCCATTTCAGATCGTTGCGGCTATGCTGATCTCGGTTGCGACCGTTGGCAACGCTCAACTTGAAGTGACAGTTTCCCCACCGAAGGTCGTCGGCCAAAAGGCCGTCATACCGTTGGCTCTCAGGAATGGACTCTCTGAAAACGTGCGGTCGGCGCGCGCGGTTGTTTTCTTGGTAGATGAGCAAGGAAAAATGGTGGCGCAGAGCACGCGCTGGATTATCGGCGGAGAGCCAAGCAGGCCCCGTCTCGCCGCAGGAGCAACGAATTCCTATTTTTTCGTGGTCGCTCATGACCGTCCATTTTCGACTACCAATCTGACCGCAAAACTGAATATCAGCCGTGTCGTGCTTGAAGGCGGCAAACTCGTGGACTTGTCCAAGCATGTGAGCGTCACGCTTGTAAAGCCGTAAAAGTCCGAGATTCTCTCCCATCAAACTGCAGTGGCTAGAACATGTCGGTTTCACGAAGTCGAAAACCCTGCGGCCTGTGAAACCACCAAATTACGTTTTAATGGTTTATAAAAAACCGGTCGGTTTTTGCACACTCGTTTACACAGTCCGTTGAACAGGACCGAAAATGCTCTAAAAATTCAATCGCTTTGAGCAGCCAGGAAAATACTTAAAAGCCCTTGGGAAAATGAAAGACTCAACGATTCCATTGAGTTAAGCGAAAAAATCGTTTACACATGGTTTGCACACTTTGCACAGGAGGGCTTACCAATGTCGGAACACCATAAACTCATGGGAGGAAAACTTCATCTTTACCGCCGCGAAGGAAGCAGTTTTTGGCAATGCTACGCGCGTGTCGGCGGAAAGACGTGGCGGATTTCCACGAAGGAAGACAGCCTATCACACGCGAAGGATGTGGCCGAAGACTGGTATCTTGAACTGCGCGGCAAGAAGCGAGCAGGTGAAATCAAACTCGGCAAGACTTTCAAAGATGCCGCCGACCAATTCCTCGTCGAATATGAAGTCATCACCAACGGCGAGCGAAACGCACAATACGTGCAAGGACTCCGTTGGCGGCTGAGGATTCATCTTCTGCCTTTCTTCGGCCCCAAAGTGCTTTCTGAAATCACTCCGGGTCTCGTCCAGGAATATCGCGTGCATCGCGCGACATCCGTCAAGCACCCCAAGACCGGAGAACCGATCCGCCCATCGCGCAGCACACTCCATAAGGAAATCGTGACGTTGCGGCATGTCCTCAAAACCGCCAACCGGCACGGTTGGCTACCCTACTTGCCCGACCTTTCAACGCCCTACAAAACCTCCGGCAAAATCACGCACCGCGCGTGGTTCTCGCCGGAGGAATACAAACAGCTTTATCAGGCGACGCGAACGCGTGCGCAAAAGCCGAAAAACCCGCGTTGGCGGAAGGAGTGCGAGGAGTTGCACGACTATGTTCTGTTCATGGCCAACACGGGCTTGCGGCCTGACGAGGCCGCCCGTCTCGAATTTCGAGATGTCGCCATCGTGACCGATGAAGCGACAGGCGAACGCATCCTCGAAATCGAAGTGCGCGGCAAGCGCGGTGTCGGCTATTGCAAAAGCACGGCGGGTGCGGTCGTGCCCTTCACCCGCTTGCGCCAGCGAAACAAGCCACAGCCCACGGATTGCCTTTTTCCAAAGCCGCATCGCGAGTTGTTCAACACCATCCTCGACGAACTCGGATTGAAGACCGATCGCGAAGGCAACCGACGCACCGCCTACAGCCTGAGACATACCTACATCTGCCTTCGCCTGATGGAAGGAGCGGACATTTACCAAATCGCCAAGAACTGCCGCACCAGCGTGGAGATGATTGAGACCTATTACGCTTCGCACATCAAGACCACGCTGGACGCGGCGGCGATAAACGTCCGCAAGCCGAAACGGAAATCGAAAAAGCAGACAGAGGACGACGAGCAAAGCTTTCCAGAATAGTCCCTCGACTTTTCAGTTGGCTGAAAGGCGTTCGGGTACTATAGCTGAATGCGACCTTGCGGGCGTGGCGGAATGGCAGACGCAACGGACTTGGGTCAAAACTTGAGTGCCCTCGTGGAAACGCGAGCGGCAGAACTGCCCAAATTCGGGGAAACCTCTTACGTGGCAATCCCGAGCCAAGCCCGCAAGGGAAGGTGTAGAGACTAGACGGGCAGCACCTACGGCGATCGCGCTACGGTGAAGGGATAGTCCAGACCACGAACGCGACGAGCGGCGGCGAAAGTCGAAGTGGTAAGAAAATCCGTAGGGCTGAAAAAGCCCGTGGGGGTTCGAGTCCCCCCGCCCGCACCAAACCGCACGAGTCGCGATAGCGAAGGCGACTCATCGCCTTCGCTTCCGGCGCACCGCGCCACGGAATTTCGCCAGAGCGGCCAAGAGCCGGGCGACGGCGCTGATAAGCAATGCGAGATCGAATGGTGTCATGGTTTTCTCCTTTTGTTCCGTCCGCCTTGATTGGCCTGACGTGAACGAGGCAAGAGCCGGTGCCACAGCGTGACGGGAAAGGTCGCGCAGCGCCGCCCAGGCGGGGCGTAGCTGCACAAGCGCCAGCGCGGAAGCAAGCAGCCTTGGACGCCACGCGCCACCGGCTAGGCCGTGATGACGTTCAGGCCGAAAGGTGGACGCAAAGGGGAAAACCTGACGGTTGAGATCGCGTTGCTCATGCGGACGCGCCAACCACGGCACAAAAGCCCGGAAACGGGCCGTGCGGCGGGCCAAAGCCCGTGTCGCGGGAAAGGCAGGGCAGGAGCCGGTTTCCCGCTCCTATGGCCCTCTAATGCGGCTTAGGTGTGGTGCTGACCTTTTCGGCCTCCGCCGCGCCCTCGCCGTTTTCCTTCACGACGACCTCGATGGACTCGATGAACGGCGCTTTCTCGTCCTTGGGCCGCTCCCATTTGTCGGAGTCGAACTCCTGAATGAAATCCGCCGTGCCGCTTTCGAGTGCCATCACGACGGGTTGCAGGTTCTTGCCGCGCACGAGCACCATCAGGAAGGTATAGACGAGGACGAAATTTGTGCCGAATGGCCCGTCGTAAGCGATGTCCAGCAAGTAGGCGTAACCGGGCGAGCGGGTCGGCGCGAAGGCCCGGCGGATTCGCAGGCGTTCCACCTTGTCCTTCGTCCCGAAGGCGACGTAACCCTCCGGCTCGCCGGGCGGCGGTTCCGTCGCGCCTGCCGGTTTCTTCCGAAACTGTGCCAATGGATCAGTCATAGTCTTTAGTCTCTTTCCAGACGGTCCCTTTGTCCCGCCCGTTGCGGCTGCCGGACGCTGCGTTGCTGTCTCTGTAACTGCGCTTCCCGATCCGCTTCGCGGATTCGCGCCGCGTAGAGCGCAATGCCGCCGGTCAGCTTGACCACGCCGACTTGCGCCACCGTCTCGACGTTGGCGACCGCATCCATCGCCCGGCGCTTCACGTCGGCGAGGACGGAACCGCGCGGCGTCGGCGCGGGAGCAGCAGCGGTTTCCCTGCCGCGAAACAGACGCCGCTGTTTTGCCGTTTCGGGATGCGAAACGGCGTCCATTGCCCGGCGTCTGGCTTGTTCGGATGCGGCCATAGATTATCTCTCAAGGTGCGGCTCACTGCTTTCTCCCTTCGCCCGGCCTGAGTCAACCAACTTCCGCCAGCCCTTCTTGAGCCAGTGCCCGGCCCGCTGGTGCAGCCTGCCGACGAAAACAATGGACTTCTCCCACCACGTTTTGCCCATGCCATGCTGCTTCACTTCGCCGCCCTTGCGGATGGCCTTCGCCATCGGGCGGACATCGTTCAGGAGCTTCACATGCCGGATCTCCTCGGATCGTCTCGTATCTTCCACGGCCCCCCGGCGCTCCATTGCGGTAGCTTCGATGCCTCTTTTGGGTTCGGGAATCCGGTCCACGCCCTGATCTTTCAGGGATCGGTGATCGACCCGTTCCGGCCGTCCCGCTGCTTCCAGAGCAGCATTGACGGCCGCAGCCCAAGACTCGCGTTGCTGGCGCAACAGCCCCACGTCGTTCCACTCGCGGGGCTTCCTGGCGCTGAACTTTTCGCCATCCAGCCGCCGCATGGTGCAAAGGATATGGACGTGGGGATTTCTCCCCGTCCGCGAATGGTGCAGCGAAACCTCGGCAATCATGCCGCGCCCGACCAGCTCCTTTTGCGCCCAATCCCGCGCCGTGGCAAATTGCGCCTCCACGCTCAGTTCCGGGGGCACGGCCAGGATGAACTGACGGGCCAGTTGCGCATCCACACGCTTTTCCCCGGCTTCGACCGCGTTCCACAGACGCCCGGAATCGTGCGCCCAACCGGGAGCGCCTTCCGGGGCCAGTATCGTTGTGTCCACCACGCCTTTCACACGCCTGCTGTAATCATACACGTTGCCGTTGCGTTCATCCTTGAGCTTGGTTCCCGCCCGGTAGGCGGCAGCCGCGATGACTGACTTGCCCCGCTTCTCGCGGCTGAGGATGGTTGCTTCCAGCCGGAACATCGCCATAGCGATTCACCTCGCCTTCCTCAGTTTTCATTTTACCACGAACGCCATCGCGTTGTCTCTGGAGAACGAGACTGGCTGCGGGTTTGCCAACAATTTGTCTCACATTGTAACAGTCGTCCGTCCCCGTCCGCAGCGAACGAAAAAAATGGAAGGGCGAGGTTATACATTGCTACGCAACGTCACCTCGCAGGGCCGCTCCCAAGCCGCGCCCTTGACCCAGGCTTCATGGGCGGCGCTGCCGCCAGCGAGGGCCATCGGCCCTCGCGCACCCCACCAAAGGCCCGCGCCTTTGGAATCCGCCTCAAGGGCCGGCGGCCCCTGAGAACCCGCGCCGCAAAGGCGTGCCGCCCTTGCCAACCCTGCCCAAGAGCCTTGCCCTTGGAACCGCGTCAGGGCCTCTGGCCGCCCCCTGACCACCCGGCCTTTTCACTTGCGGGGCGCAAGCCGCCGTTGCCAGTCTCCCCGTCTATGATGTGGATCACAGACTTGGAAGTTGCTCAGTTCACCGATGCCATCATCCGCTATGCTTGCCTCAAAGTGCGGGTGGCCGAATTCGGCATCATTGAGCACGATGCGCTCTTGGCGGCAATCGCGGCGAAGGACCCTCAGACTCATCAGTTGTTGACGGAGTTTCTGGACGGTTATCGTGCATGGTTTGAGTTTCACAAAGAGATCGACCAGCAGGGCAAGCAGGGGCTCTTAAGCGCGGCGGAAACCGCCCGTTTGATGACGCTCACCGACCAGAAGGACGCCACCAGAGAGCGGATCACCCAGCGACTCCAATCCATCCCCTGACCCTGCTTTTCGCTTGCGAGGCGCAAGCGCCCCTTGCCAGCATCCGCCCCCAATGGACGTGGGCGCCGGAGAACTGCCAGAGTTCCACCCGCAGACGATGCTGCGGGATTGGGGCCACGGCCAAGCCTTCACGCTGGCGGACGCCCTGACGGGCGTGTGCGTCTTCGGCGCGACCGGCAGCGGCAAGACCAGCGGCCCGGCCAAGCATCTCGCCTACGGCTACCTCGCCGCCGGTTTTGGCGGCTTGGTCCTCTGCGCCAAAAAGGAGGAACGCCGTCAGTGGCAGCAATGGGCCGCTGAAACTGGACGAACCGATGACCTCGTCATTGTGGACGGAAACGGACGCTGGCGTTTCAACTTCCTCGAATGGGAAGCCGCCCGCCCCGAGGAGGGAGGCGGGCTGACGATCAACATCGTTTCCATCCTCGACGAAATCGCCGGGGCCATCGCCAACGCCGCTGGCAAAGCCGACGGCGGACAAGGCGACAACAAGTTTTGGGATGACGCCCTGCATCACCTCAACACCAACCTCGTTGACCTGCCCATTTTCGCGGGGCTGCAACTCTCCCTGCCGCTGCTCCGTTCCGTCGTGAACTCCGCACCGCAAAGCCTGGAGCAGACCCGCGACCCGGATTGGAACGCCACCAGCGCCTGCGCGGCCATCCTCCGCGAAGCCGACCAAAAGACCGCCAAGGCGGATGCGAACCTCCGCGGCGATTTCGAGGAGTGCCGCAACTACTGGCTACAGGAATACCCCGTCCTGTCGGAAAAAACGCGCAGCATCATCACGCTCTCATTTTCGATGCTGGTGCGCCCGCTCATCACCCGCCCGCTTCGCAAGCTCTTTTCGACGGATACGAATGTCCGGCCCGAAGACGCTTTCAACGGCAAAATCATCATCGTCGATCTGCCGGTGCAGGAATACCGACTCGCCGGGCGAGTCGCCAATCTCGCGTGGAAGTATTGTTTCCAAGTCGCCGTGCTTAGGCGCACGCCGCCGGTTAGGAACAATTTCTTTTTGCGCCCTGTTTTCCTGTGGGCCGACGAGGCGCAGAACTTCGTGACGAAGTTCGATGCCGAGTATCAGGCTGTCGCTCGTTCCGCTGGCGGATGCACCGTCTATCTCACGCAGAACCGCGAGAGCTACCGGCGCGTCCTCGGTAACAGCGATGCCGTCGATTCATTGCTTGGCAACTTGCAGGCAAAGTTCTTCTGCCAGAACAGCGGCGAGACGAATGAATGGGCAGCCCGGCTCCTTGGCGAACGCTGGATGCAAATCACAAGCACCAATGTCGGCCAAGGCCACACTGACAGCTTTCAGACTGCGGGGCAAAACAGCCGCAGTTCTGGTGTTAGCCGCAGCGAACAGCGAAGATTTTTCGTCGAGCCGTCTCGCTTCACCACGCTCAGACGCGGCGGAGCCGCGCACGGCTTTCAGGTCGAGGCTATCGTGTATAACGGCGGACATCTATTCAGCAACGGCAGCGGTGAGCCGCTTCCCTATCGTATGCTCACCTTTAACCAAAAATAACGCCCATGCAGCCGCAACCGCAATCATGGAACGATCTGCCTCTCCGGCAGCGCATCGAAATCATGCAGTGGCTATGCACGTTTCCGGCGCTCACGGTCATGGTTTTCCTCCGGCGCAATCTCGGCTACCGCTTGTTAAGCCCGCTATCGCTTTGCGTCGTTGCCGCCGTGATGTTCCTCATTTCGACCTTTGCCCAGCACACGCCCAACCCGGAGGGTCTGCAAATCTTCGCGCTCTTGGTGCTGTTTGTCGGCGCAAGTCAGCGATGGAGCCGATGGAAGGAAATCCGCCGGGGCGTCCGCTTGCACACCTACTACATCGGCGACTCCTGTTTGGAATTCCGCTGGCTGCCGGGCTTCATCCGGCGCAACCGGCGCATCCCGCGTTTCTTCGATCCGCTCTTTTGTTTCGCCATCGGCGCGTTGCTGTTCATGGTTTCACCCGCCCTTGGCGGCTGGATTGTGTTCTCCGGCTTTTGCCTTCGCACCTTCGAGGATGCGGTGTATCGGAAAGAGTTGGAGCGCGACCTTGATACGCTCGACGGACTTATCGCGTCAGAAGTGCAGGCCGAAGCAGTGGAGCATTTTTCCGAGGCCCCGAAAGAGGAACGGCGGCACGCAGACCTTTCCACAGGCATACCGACCGGCCTTGCGCCGGATGTCGAAGAAGTCATTGCCCGCAAAAGAGCGCGAAAAATGCGCCAGCCGCGCCCACAACGGACTAACGACGGACAAGAGCGCGAATAACGTAAATCGCCCCGAACACAATGGCGGCGATTCCCGCCATCTTCATCAGGATTCCAAAAAAACCGGTGCCTGCCAGCACGGCCAGAAAAATTATTCCCGCCGTGATGAGAGCGCCGCCTACGTATTCGCCCCCTGACAAGTGTTTCAGGAATGGACTACTCGATGGGTTCTTTATCGCTGGAGCCATCTTCGCAGAGTCGTCCCCACTGATCGTATCTGGAGTTTTTTTTTGAGCCAGAGGATCACGATGATGCTCCACCGGCCCGCGTTCGGGACCAGGCAGCAAGGGCGGAACGTCACCCTCACGAGATGGAGCGCTACTTTTTGCAACCAGAGGAGGTGGAACCGCCGGAACTCTTGGCAGACTTGGCGATTCCTTGAATTGCAGACGCAGTTTTACTCCGATTTCCGGGGAAAGTTCCACGCTCGTGGACGCGACGGACTCCCAATGATGTTCCGCATTCCAGAATCGCCGGAAATCATCTTCGACGGCATTATGCGCCGCGTCCAATTGCCCCTGAGTGAACTCCAATTGCGCGTCCCCGCTCCTTTCTCGCAATACAAATCCTTCAATCAACCGAATTGTCCGCCCTTGCTTGTCGCGAAGGACTTCATTGCTGTCTTGCCCCAGCATCTTCGCAGTGCCATCCACCACGCGGAAAACCATATCCACGACACCCACGCCTTCGCGGTATCCTTTGAAGTAAATCGCCTCTCCCGGACCAGTATCAAATCCGCCAGCGGCACGGATTACTTCCCGAACCGCTCCGGCTTCCTTGATAAAATCAGGAACAACAATCGGCGCGTAGTCCCGGAAAGGGCTGGCGCTGATAAGAAATGACCAGGCTCGCACGGGGACTTACGGCGTCAGTTTTGATGAGGGATAAGCAATGTCCAACTCGCTCACGGTATTGCTCATGCTGCATACGACGAACTGGATGGCCGTCTCTTCATTGTTCACATCTCTACGCAATCGGTTCGCCTCCTCCTGATTCTGCGCCCTGATTTCAGCGGCTTGCAAAATCTTCGTGTTTGCAGAACGACGGGCGCGGTCAGCCATCCATTTCAATACCGGCGCGTGAATCCCCCGGTTTTCCAATGCGCGATAAACGACGTTGCCGAGCCAGCCCGTCAACACTTCCCACCAGCTCAGATTCGGTTGCACTTCCCGTTCCAACTCTTTTGCGCGTTGCTCATTTGCAGCGATGGCTTTCTTCAACTCGGTTTCGATCAAATCCGGCAGGATGCAGGCGAAAGGAACCTCCACATGAATCGGGCTGGGCAACGTGCCATTTTGCTTCGCCGCCGTCCCGTTCCGTATTTTGGCGAAATCACGACCGACTGAGCTTACCGGTATCAGCCGCGTCAATGCGACCCGGCTGGCAATGAGATTTTTGAACGGCTCAAAATTGAGCAGCGCTTTGCGAACCTGGCTCACCGAGTCGTCAGAATCTTCAAACAAGTCCCACTTGCTGACGAGGAAGTGAACGGCTTTTCCACTGTGCTGCGTCATGAGGTCGCAGATGCCCTTCACGTCTTCCGTCCAAAAGCTGCTGTCGTCGTGCTTCCCAGCGAGGTGATTGTAAAGGCGCTGTCCATCAATGAGGCCCAGCAACACGTCCGCGCTTTCAAAAATGGCTTTCGTTTCTGCAGCAAGCTCCCGATCTTCAATCACGTCGGTCAACCGACCGCCCGAATAATCGTAGTAACGAATGCTGGCGGAACGGTGATTCTGGCCCGCCTGTGATTTCACCATCACGTCGAAGTCCCAAACATCCGTCTGAGCCATTTCCGTTGCCTTCGGCCAATCCACCAACAACGTCGTGTAGATTTTGTTCAGCTTCTTTTGCTGCTCCAGTTCGGCTTTCAGAAAATAGCCCGCTGCGCTCGGCGTGGACAGCTTGTGATACAGGCATCCCAAATAGACCGTTTTTCCAGAGCCGCGCGGCCCGAGAATGACGACGTTGTATTTTCGCATAGTGAGGGAGGGTGGTTATTGAGTATTAACGGCGATTAGCCCCGTTCCGGGGAATGGTCAGGCAGGGATTTCTGGCGGACTCGATCGGCAAACCGTTCCGGTTGTGCCTTTGATTTTTGTGAACGGCGATGCGCCCAATACGCCGCGCCCAACGCCGCGCCCGCGACGACACAAAAGGCCACCGTCTGCTTCCCGTTTGTCTTCCACCATGTTTCCTTGACCGACTCAGCCATTGTTCCGCGAGTGGTGGCTGGAACGGCGGGCACCTTATGTGGCTGAGGCGCTTCCTTGAATTGCAATCGCAGTTTTTCTCCCGCTCCAAAACGAAGGTCCCTGCCCTGCGAAGCTGCGGATTCCCAATGATGCTCCTGATTCCAAAAGCGCCGGAAATGCCCTTCAACCGCTTTATGCGCGTCATCCAAATGTGCTTGCGTGAACGGCTCCTCAGTCAGGCTGTTGCGCAACACTATTCCTTCAACCAGCCGGATGGGGCGTCCCTGCTTGTCCCGCAGGACTTCATTTCCCTCTTGCCCCAGCATCGCGGCAGTCCCGTCCACGACCCGAAACACCAGGTCCACAACGCCGACGCCATCGCGGAAGCCCTTGAAATAAATCGCCTCTCCGGGACCGGTCTCGAATCCGCCAGCGGCACGAATTACTTCCCGCACCGCTCCCGCCTCCTTGATGAAGTCAGGAACGACGACCGGCGTATAGTCCCGATGCGGACTTGCGCTGATGAGGAACGGCCACGCTTTCATAAGCTACCATCCTACCAAAGAAAAAAGAGCCTGTGTATGACAGTTTGATGACAGCCCTTGACTCGACGACTGCGATCACGAGGCGTCAGCTTTCTTCACGCGCAGGAATTGACCGCGAAACGGAAATGCTGTCGAGAAGATTTTTGGCCTGGAAACCTCCGTTTCCGCGAAAAAAAACAACCGCTTAGAGACACCCACACAGCCGCCTTTCGCAAGACTTGTGCTCTGTCTTCGCTCCGAGTATGAAGGGGGAGAATCGTTCTGCGCTCCAAAAGAGGGGTTTTCATGCCGTTCGAGCAAATGGTGTCCTTGTTTTCTGCCGCCATCTCCTTTGCCGGGCTGGTGTTCGTGGCCCTGCAACTGCGCGACGGCAACAAGCAGCAGCAGTTGGCCTCGCTCGTTGAGATTTACGACATCAACCGGCAGTTGCTCGCGCTCGGCTTT
>Ga0187893_10008886_pt1 | contig 15677 bp, 14 predicted proteins | sample MA1701074metaG_FD_139574 | JGI IMG/M metagenome (GOLD analysis project Ga0187893, IMG submission 139574) | White microbial mat communities from a basaltic lava cave in the Kipuka Kanohina Cave System on the Island of Hawaii, USA - MA170107-4 metaG ... | reverse complement strand
TTCACCGCGGTAGCCCACTACTACACGAACGGGTTGGGCGATCTCGACTGGGCCGGTATGCAAGCCGGTCTAGGCCGGCGCATCATCGACCTGCCCACCTACCCCTTCCAACACCAACGCTACTGGCTCACGCCCTCCCGCGAGACGCGCCGGCCGGCAGACCAGGTGATCGCCGACGCCGAGCCGGCGGCGCGGGTGAACGCCGCCGCCCCCAGGCAACTCGTCGCGGCTGCGGCGAGCATCCCATCACACCCGCTGCTCGGCAACCGCAGGACATGAAGGAGACGGACGATGGCTGAGCGACAGGCATACAAAGACGACTTCGGCGCCGAGGGCGCCGCGGTCCTTGCCAAGACCATCCACGCGGTGCATCCCGAGTTCCCGGTGCGGGAATACGTCCACGAGATCGCCGAGGCGGTCGAAGGGCTCGAGCTGAAGGCGCGTGTGCGGGTGATGTCCGCCGCGCTACGGCGCCACCTACCGCCGACCTACGAGGATGCCCTCGCCATCCTGGTCGAAAGCCTTGGCCCTGAGCTGGCCGACGACGAGGGCATGTTCACCCACGGCTGGTACCTCATGCCGGTCGCACGCTTCGTCGAAGACTACGGTCTCGACTCCTTCGACCGGTCGCTCGCCGCGCTGCGGGAGATCACCCGCCGGCACACCTCTGAGTACGCGATCCGGCCGTACCTGGTGCGCTATCCGGAGCAGACCCTGGCCTGTCTGCGCGAGTGGGTCCATGATCCAAGCCCGCACGTGCGCCGCCTGGTGAGCGAGGGCACGCGACCACGCCTGCCCTGGGCAAGCAGGCTGGAGGCGTTCGCCCGTGACCCGCGACCGGTGGTCGCGCTGCTCGATCACCTTGTTGACGACCCGTCCGCCTTCGTGCGGAAGTCGGTGGCGAACAACCTCAACGACATCTCCAAGGACCATCCGGAGTACGTGCTGTCGACAGCTGACCGCTGGCTCGCGCAGAGCGCGTCGGAGCGCACCACCTGGATCGTGCGGCACGGGTTGCGGACGCTGATCAAGGCCGGTGACCAGAGGGCGCTTGCGCTCTTGGGCGTCTCGGGCGGCGATAAGGCGCAGCTTCGCAACCTGGTGTTCAGCCCCTCCACCGTCCGGCTCGGCGAAACCGTCTCGTTCGCGTTCGAGCTCCACAACGCCGACATGCGCGAGCATTCGTTGATCGTCGACTACCTCATCCACTTCGCGCGACCGCGGGGGCGGCCGTACACGCAGGTTTTCAAGCTGGCCTCCATGGACCTGGCGGCAGCCGATACGCGGAAGATCCGCAAGAGCCACGCGTTCGAGCCGGTTCGCGTGCGCCGCTACCACCCTGGGCCGCATCGGCTCGAGATCCGGGTCAACGGCGCCGTCGTGGACGGCTTCGACTTCGAGCTCTTGGACGGCCAAGAGACATCGGTGTCCCCGTTGCTCAAGGCTCCCTGATCCACCGATTCACCGACATCCCTACCGAGGACACCGCCGTGAGCACGATCGCAACGACCAACGACCAACAGATCAGCTTCGAGAACGTGATCGACGCCCGCTCGCAGGCGCTGCTGGGCGACCATCGCATCGGCGGGCAGTGCGTCCTGCCCGCGGCTGCCCAGATCGATATGGCCCTGTCAGGGTACGAGCTCCTCGCCCCCGGGCGGGAGATCACCCTGAGCGAGGTGTTCTTCCGCATGCCGGTCGCGGCGCCTGCCGACGGCGCCGTCGAGCTGCGGCTTTCCGTCGACGCGAGGAGTTGCCAGCTCTGGAGCCGCTCGCACGCGGGCGAGCAGTGGCAGAACGCGATGGAGGGTGCGGTGAAGAGCCACTACCGCTCGGCCCCCGTCTACCGCTCGGTCGCAGATCTGCACCAGCGCTGTCCACGCGCCGTCGAGTTCGAGCGCCTGCAGCGGTGGTATCAGGTCTGCGGTGCTACCTATGGCCCGATCTACCGCACGCTGCGTACGCTCGCCCTCGGACCGAGCTCGGCGCTCGCGCTGCTCGATCTCACGATGCCCGCGGACCCAGCGGCGCAGCACCGGGTACACCCGGCGATCCTCGACGGAGCGGTCCAAGCCCTCATCCTCAGCCTCATGGCCGAGACCGACGTCCTACAACCCGCGGCGGCGGCATTCACACCCTGGCACCTCCGCGCTGTCCTCTCGCGCCGTCCGGTCCAAGGCCCCGTCTGGTGCGCGATCGAGCGCGAGGCCCCGGCCAACGGCGCCGGCGAGTGCGTCACGGGGAGTTGCTGGCTGATGAGCCGGCAAGGCGAGGTGTTGCTGGAGCTGCAGGGCATGACGTTGAGGGGCGCCCTCGAGCGTGCGGGCACGCGCATCGCGATGGCGGTGGCCGAAGCGCCGCCCCTCATCGCGCCCCCATGGTTGGGCGCGCCCGAGAGAAGCAGTGTCCCAGAGTCACCGACGCATGCGGAGACCCGAGAATGGGCAGCAGACCCTGCCCATTTGCAGCAGAGGCTGGTCGAGATGTTCCGCGAGGCCCTGCGCGCGGAGCACATCGGCCCGGACGACGATGTCTTGGAGCTCGGGCTCGACTCGATGATGGCCATCGAGGTGGCGTCGTCCCTCGCCGACCTCGGCTTCCAGATCGACCCACCCTTGCTCTTCGACCTTCCGACCGTACGGCAACTGGCCGCGCATCTCGTGCGACCGCACCGGCACCTCGAACCCGCACCACCTGTCGCAAGGCCGGGAGCACCGCCCACGCCATCCAGCCCGGTGCCGCACACCTTCCTTGAACGTCGGCTCGCCGAGCGCAACAAAGAGGACTACGCCATCCGTGACCGCGGTGACTACTTCTTCGAGCCGGTGGTCACCGCGGCGCGCGGCGGCTGGATCGAGACCGGCGGCCGCTGGCTGCTGAACTTCACCTCGTACACCTACCTCGACCTGATCGGCCATCCCCACATCGACCAGTGCGCTCGGGAAGCGATCGCGCGCTTCGGCACAGGCACCCACGGGGTCCGCCTCCTCGCCGGGACGATGGAGCTGCACTGCGAGCTCGAGCAGACGATCGCGACCTTCAAGGGCACCGAGGATGCCGTGGTCTTCTCCAGCGGCTACATGGCCAACCTTGCCACCATCGCCGCGCTGGTCGGCCCTGGCGACTACATCATCGGTGACATCTTCAACCACGCGAGCATCGTGGATGGGTGCCGGCTCTCCGGCGCCACATTCCTCCAGTTCGCGCACAACGACCTGCGCGACCTGGAGCGCAGCCTGGTCAAGGCCGGAAGCGCTGGCAAGCTCGTGGTCGTCGACGCCGTCTTCAGCATGGACGGCGACATCATCGACCTGCCGGGCGTGGTGGGCCTCTGCCAGAAGTACGACGCCGCGCTGATGGTCGATGAGGCGCACAGCCTGGGTGTGCTCGGCGCGACCGGCCATGGGATCGAAGAGCACTTTGGCCTGCCCGCAACCAGCGTGCCGATCAAGATGGGCACCCTGTCGAAGACGATCCCGAGCGTGGGCGGCTATGTCGCGGGCAGCAAGGATCTCATCTTCGCGCTCAAGCAGAACGCGCGTGGCTTCGCCTACTCGGGTGCCATCACACCGGCGCAGACCGCTGCCGCGAAGGCCGCCTTCGAGATCATCGCCGCCTCGCCGGAGCGTACGCGGAAGCTGGCGGCGAACACCCAGTACTACCGCACGCGGCTGCACGCCCTCGGCTTCGACACGCTGCGAAGCGAGACGGCGATCACCCCGGTCGTCTGCCGAAGCGCAGCGCAGGCCTGCGAGTTCGCGCGCCTCTGCCAGCGCCGTGGGCTCTTCGTGCAGCCGATCGTCTACCCGGTCGTGCCAACCGCGACTCCGCGGCTGCGCACTATCGTGACCGCGGGACACACAACGCAGGACCTCGACACCGCGATCGAGGTGTTGACCCAAGCCGGGCGTGAGATCGGGCTCATCGAGCCGTCCTGAAGCCAGAGGAACCATTGTCGCGATGCCAGCTACCCGCAAAGGAGGAACAATCCATGCCATCCGGCACAAGCTTCTACGGCTCGGTGTTGAAGGCTATCGCCTGCACCCGTAACCGGAACTTCGACGACAGCGAATACACCCAAAAGGTCATCGAGCCCAGCCGCCGCATCCGGTCGTTGATGCAGACCTGCGGCGATGAGGCCCCGACCGAGGAGCAGATCCGCGAAGCGCTCGCCCTACTCCGGCAGATCTTCGAGACGAAGCAGGTCGACGACGAAGAGCGCCAATCACGCATGCGGGAGATCATGCAGGCCAACGATCTGGACGACATGTTGATCGATGCTCCGGGGCGCTGACGTTGTGGCGATGTTCCTCATTCGGTAGAAACAGGCCCACGCAGCGGGTACCCGTGGGGAATCGCACCGCGAAGAGGAGGACGTACTATGTCGGGGCTCGGCGATGCCGTTGGGGTACCACGATACGCCTGGTACAGCGACGAGGCGTGTTACTGGCATGACCCGGGCCTAGGTGTCGGCTTCCTACCCGTTGGCCCAGATATTCAGCCGCTTCGCGAGTTCGGATCGGATCCCGACCTGCGCCGGGCGGAGGGGCTTCTGCGCAAGAACAACATCCTCGATTACTACCACTGCCAGCGACCATGCCCGGCCACGGACGCGGAACTCCTGCTCGCCCACAGCCCTGGCCACATCGCTCACATCGAGGCGCTGGCCGCCAACGGTGGGGGCGAGGCGGGGATCTACGCTCCCATCGGGTTTCATAGCGCCCTCGCTGCACGGACCGCGGCCGGCGCTTGCGTCCAAGCCGTGACCGAGGTGCTCGCCGGGACGTTTCAGCGTGCGTATTGCTTCATCCGCCCACCTGGCCATCATGCCGAGCGTGACCGGGCGATCGGCTTCTGCATCTACAACAATCTCGGGATTGCGGCACACGCGGCGCTGCTTCAAGGCGTGCAGCGTGTGTTGATCCTCGATTGGGATGTCCACCATGGGAACGGCATCCAGTCCTTGTTCTACGACGATCCCCGCGTGCTGTTCATCTCGATCCATCAGGAGGGCCTCTTTCCGCCGCTTTCCGGAACCCTACGCGACGTCGGTGACGGCGAGGGGCTCGGAACGACGATCAACGTGCCGCTGCCCGCTGGGTCTGGCCACGACGCCTATCTCGCGGTGATGAACCAGGTCGTGACAACGGCGGCGTCCGCGTTCCGCCCAGAGCTGATTCTGGTCGCCGCCGGGCTCGATCTCTCCGCCCACGACCCGATGGGGCGTCAGATGTGCACCTCACAGACGCTGCGACTGATGACCCAGCACATCTGCCGGCTCGCCGACGATCTTTGCGACGGGCGCATCGTCTTCGCGCATGAAGGCGGCTACTCGAGCTGGTACCTGCCGATCCTCGTGCGGGCGGTCGCAGCCGCGATCGTGAACCTGCCCGAGCAGGCCGATCCCTTTCTCCATGCATTGGCCAACCTGCCCGGTCAACGACTGCAGAAGCATCAGCAGCGCAGAATCGAACAGGTATGCGATATCCATCGCGCGCATCTGCTGGCTGCCGCCAGCGATCCGAGATCTTTGCTGCAGGCCAGCGAGGTGAGCTCACGATGGTCGCCGTGACCGAGAGGTGGCTCGTTCCCCTGCGCACAGGTCGCACACCGCGCCTACAGGTGATCTGCTTCCCTCACGCCGGGGGCTGGCCGTCCGCGTTTCATCCATGGGTTGACCTGCTCCCCACCGGCGTCGATCTCCTCGTGGGTCAGCTTCCTGGCCGTGGGGCGCGGCTGTACGAAGAGCCTGCACGGTCAGTCGAGGTGATCGCGGACGCCTTGGTAGACCAGATCGCCCCCCTGAACGATCGTCCCTACGTGCTGATCGGTCATAGCTTCGGAAGCGTGATCGCATTCGAGTTGACGCGTCACCTGGAGCGCTGGGGGTACGCCCTCCCCGAGTTGGTGCTCGTCTCGGCATGCCAGGCGCCGCACGTCCGCAGAGAGCCGCCGTTCGTGCACCATCTGGACGACGCACAGCTGCTGCGCTACCTCGAGCGGATCGGAGGCATTCCTGAGCTGCTTCTCGAACGCAGCGAGATGCTGCAGGCGGTGTTGCGCACAGTCCGTACAGATTTTGAGGCGCTGGAGACCTACAGATGCGCCCCGCAAGCCCCGCTTCCGGTCCCGCTGATCGCATGCGGCGCGGTGGACGACCCGCTCGTTTCACCCACCAGCCTGCGCACCTGGCACAGCCATACCAGCGGATCCTTCGAGCGGCATCTGCTGCGTGGCGGCCACTTCTATCTCTATCGGGAGCAGAACATCCGGCGACTGATCGCGATCCTCGTCAAGCACACGACCCGACGATGGAGGCCCGCCGAATTCCTATGATCGCCCAAATCCAAAAAGAGAAGAGAGGGAGAGCGACATGTCCGCCTTGTATCCCGTGATCTGCTCGAGTCAACCTGCCGAGTCTGGTGTCTTTTATCGGCGCCTATTCGGCTTTGAGCCGACCTTTGAGAGCGACTGGTACGTGAGCCTGGCGTCACCGGACCTGCGCCAGCAGATCGCGTTTATCGATTATCAGCACGACTCGATCCCGCAAGGCGCGAGCCGTGAGCCGGGTGGGGTGCTCATCACCGTTGAGGTCGACGACGTCGACGCAATGTACAGCCGCGTGGTGGACCTTGATCTCGAGACCGTGCTCGGCGTATGCGAGGAGCCCTGGGGCTGGCGGCACTTCATCATCCGTGATCCTCATGGGTTGCTCGTTGATGTGTACAAGGACATCCTGCCCAAGGACATCCTGCCCAAGGACATCCTGCCCAAGGACGAGGATGCCGCCGACCCCACGACGATCGGGCTCATCGAGACCGCATGAGGGCCGGTTCCTCTGCACCCATCCGGGCCCGCCTCGCATCTTGCGAGGCGGGCCCGGATCGCCCTCGGATGCGTCGACAGCAGCGAGCCTCGGATCCGCGGCTCCCACTGGAGCCCCGGCTACGGCCCCGCCGACACGCCCGAGAAACCTTGTATCAGGTGGCGAGCTCGGCGGCTCTTCTTTCTGCAATGGCTGATGCCACGGACGGCAAGATTTTACAAAGGCGGAATTTTAAATGGCTGATGCGGTAACGTATTGGAACGGCGTGCTCCTGGACGTCATACGCCAGGTTGGGGGATCGCCCTGCCCGATCGCCCGTGGTGGCGCGATGATGCACGGGGCAATCTACGACGCCGTCAACTCGATTATTCCTACCCACAAACCGTACCTCGGCACAGTGCCGGCAAACCCGATTGCTTCGATCGAGGCGGCCGTGGCATACGCCGCGCACGACACGCTCGCCGCGGCCTTCCCCAACTCGACGGTCGACCTGGCCTCACGGCTCACCACCGCGGTAGCGGGCCTGGACCCGCTGGCAAAGGCCGCGGGCAAGGCGGTTGGTGAGGCGGCCGCACAGATGATGATCAACGCGCGCAGCAACGACGGCGCCGACGACAACACCCCATACGCTGGCCCTCCCAACCCACAGCCAGGCGACTGGCGGCCCACCGGGTCAGGCGATGGGCTAAGTCCAAATTGGCCGATGGTCACGCCGTTCTGCATCGAATCAGGGTCACAGTTCCGGCCGCCCCGGCCGGGCGGCTTCCTGTCAAAGGCTCAGATGCTGCGCAGCGAGGAATACGCGGCGCAGGTGAACGAGGTGCAAACCCTGGGCCGGTTCGACGCGGAGGCGACGGGCAACCGGACACCCGAGCAGACAACTATCGCGTTTTTCTGGGCCAACGACGTCGACGGCACCTACAAGCCGCCGGGCCATCTGTTCGATATCACGAGGATCGTCTCGGAGCAACGCGGTCTCGACGTGGTCGAGAACGCGCGGCTGTTCGCGCTGGTCGGTCTCGTCATGGGTGACGCGGCGATTGTCGCCTGGGACGCGAAGTACTCCACCGATCTGGACCTGTGGCGACCGGAGAGCGCGATCACGATGGGCAGCATGGACGGCAACGGCGCCACGATCGAAGATCCTGCCTGGCTACCGCTATCGATCACCCCGGACGGCGTTCACTTCTCGCCGCCGTTCCCCGCGTACGTCTCGGGGCATGCGACCTTTGGCGCGGCTCACGCTGCAATCATGCGCCAGTACTTCGGCACCGACAACATCATGTTCACCGCGACGACCGAGGACCCGAGCGCCAAGGACGTCGAACGTACATTCAACAGCTTCACGGCGGCGGCGTTGGAGAACGCCCGCAGCCGCATCTACCTCGGTGTGCACTTCCAGTGGGACGGTGACCACGGCTTCCTGTCCGGCACCGCCCTGGGCGAGTACGTCTACGGCAACTGCCTCACGGCACTTTAGGGCGCGCCGAGCCGATGACGTGGCGATGACGTGGCGAGTTCTGCGAAGAGTCCCGGGGGCGCGGCGCTCCCGGGGCTCGGGTCACCAAGGAAACCCGTCGGCCAAGCCGTCGGCCAAGCGTAAACAGCGGATCACCGACGCCTGGCGGTCCATAGAGAGGCCCACCACGAGACCCATGCCAGCCGCCCTGGATGGCCCAATCACGACCATGAGGGACTCGCGACGGCCACATCTGTTGGTGGCCATGAGGAAAGATCGATTGATATGACCGTTGTCGACGCACCCAGAGCCGGACGGCGCGAGTGGATCGGGCTCGCCGTGCTGCTCTTGCCCACTTTGCTCGTCTCCATGGACCTGACCGTGCTGTACCTGGCAGTCCCGGCACTGAGCGCGGACCTCCAGCCCAGCAGCTCCCAGCTGCTGTGGATCACCGACATCTACGGGTTTCTGATCGCCGGATGGCTGATCACGATGGGCACGCTGGGCGACCGAATCGGCCGTCGACGACTGCTGCTCATCGGATCGGGCGCATTCGGCCTGGTCTCGGTTGTCGCCGCGTTCTCGACGAGCGCCGAGATGCTGATCGCGATGCGCGCGTTGATGGGGATCACCGGGGCGACCCTGATGCCGTCCACGCTGTCGCTGATCCGCAACATGTTCCAGGACCAGAGTCAGCGCACGACCGCCATCGGGGTGTGGGTCTCCACGTTGTCGGCGGGCACCGCAATCGGTCCGCTCTTGGGAGGGGCGCTGCTGGAGCAGTTCTGGTGGGGCTCGGTGTTCCTGTTGGCCGTTCCGGTGATGGTGTTGCTGCTGGCGCTAGGGCCGGTGCTGCTCCCCGAGTACCGGGACCCCGAGGCGGGCCGGTTGGACTTGGTCAGCGCGGTCCTGTCGCTCGTCGCTGTGCTGGCGGTGATCTACGGCCTCAAGATCGTGGCCGAGGACGGTGTGGGATGGCCGCCCGCGCTGTCCATCGTGACCGGCATTGTCGTCGGGGCCATGTTCCTCTGGAGGCAGCGAACCCTGACCGATCCGCTGCTGGACCTGCGTCTCTTCGCGGAGCGCGCCTTCGGCGCGGCACTCGCTGCGCAGACGTTGGCACTTTTCACCTGGGCGGGGATCTTTTTCTTCGTCGCACAGTATCTGCAGCTGGTACTGGGGCAATCGGCTTTGCAGGCGGGCCTGTGGCTGCTCCCAGCCACTGGCGGGGGGATCCTCGGGTCCATGCTGGCCCCCGTGATCGTGCGCCGTGTCCGTCCCGCCTTCGTGATGGGTGTCGGCTTGATCATCGCGGCCGTCGGCTTTGGTCTGCTCGTCCAAGTTGGTGTGGGTTCCGGGCTCGCGATCGTCGTGGTGGGATCTATCGTCTATTCCTTCGGCCTTGTTCCGACGTTCACCTTGAGCACCGACCTGATGGTGGGATCCGCCCCACCCGAGCGGGCCGGGACGGCCTCGGCGATATCGGAGACTGGCACCGAGCTCGGTTTGGCGCTTGGCATCGCTGTCATCGGCAGCATCGGCACCGCCGTTTACCGTAACGAGGTGGTCAGTGCCATCCCGTCGGGTGTCCCGCTTGAGGCGTTGGAGGCCGCCCGGGATACCCTCGGCGGTGCAGTGGAGGCGTCTGGTCAGCTACCCGGCCAACTCGGCGCGGCGCTGCTCGACGCTGCCCGCGAGGCGTTCACTCTCGGGCTCCACATGGCCGCTGTCACGAGCGCCGTCGTCGCGACGCTCCTCGCGATCGTGACCATGGTCCTGCTCCGACACGTGCGCGCAGGCTCCGAACCCGAGGGCCAACCGGACCTGACGACAGCGGCCACGACCGCCAGGCGCGAGGCGGCCACGGTGGCGCCAAGGCAGTCCATTCCAGCGCTCGAGGCTGAGGGCGAAAATTGACGGATTCTCCGACCTCTGCGCCCTGCTCTTCTATTCCAACAGCCGTGCCACCTGCAACGGCAGTTCAGGAACGGTTAGGCCGCCGTCCACAATAATCGATTGACCGGTTATATATTTGGATTCGTCGCTCGCGAGGAAGAGTGCCGCATACGCCACGTCCACCGGATCGGCCATTCTCATCAACGGAATCGCTTCTTCGATCTCCCTAATAGCCGCCTCATCCAACGCATCCTTGATGCCCTCGGTCAAGACCTCGCCCGGCAGCACCGCATTGATCGTGATGTTGTGCTCGGCGAACTCTAGGCAAGCGGTGCGAACGAACCCCATCATGCCGCCCTTCGAGGCGCCGTAATGAGCAAGCCCGGGTATTCCCACTCTCGTGCCAGTGATGGACGAAATAACGACTATCCTCCCATAGCCCCACTTCTGCATGTACGGAAGGCAAGCTTTTGTGGTAAGAAAGGTGCCTTTAAGGTTTACCGCTTGAACATGGTCCCAGTCTTCCGCCGTCATATCTTGTATCTTCACGTATGGAAAGATGCCCGCATTCGAGCATAAGATATCAATTTTGCCGTAAAGTCTCACCGCTTCTTCGGCCATCTTCCCAGTGTCAGCCGCCCGACTCACGTTGGCTTGCACCAGCGAGGCTACGCCACCTGCCGCTCGTATCTCCTCGAGAGTCTTATGCGCCCCCTCCTCATCGTTATGGAACGCGGCCAAGACTTTCGCCCCTTCCTCGGCGAATAACTTCGCGATGGCTTTGCCGATCCCCTTGCTTGCGCCAGTCACTATCGCCACTTTGCCGCTGAGCCTGTCAGCCATAACACCTCCTCAAAGGCCGCGCGCAAAGATGATGGACGCCGCAGCGGCGAGAGCCTGCGCCCTCGTCAGGCGCCTTCGATCGTTTCCTTCATGCGCGCCAAGGTCTGACGCATGTCCTCGATAAGGTCCACGATCCTCTGCGCAACCTCCTCCTCAGCGTCGTCCTTCATCGGAGGTGGTATCGCCAGGATCTCGAAGGACTCGATTACCTTGGTTCCGACGCCGTCGGGCTCCAGGGCATAGATCCAGCGGGTGTACGGGATACCCGGATCACCCGCACCGAAAACAAGTAGCCGGCCGGGATCGGCGGTGGTGATCTCGCAATGAGTCGACCACTCAACACCATCCAGCCGGTTGTGCCCGGTGAACGTCGACCCACGCACGGCTTTCACGCTGTCAGTGTTCCACTCACAGGCATAGCACTCGGGGCTAAACTCGCCTATCCGAGTAACGTCACTCAGAACAGCGTAGACGTCGTCAAGTGATGCATTGATGGTGATGCTCGCTGATCCATGCATACACGCCATGATACTCCTACTCATCCATATTCGGCGTGATCGCAAGAGCCGCGACGGCGGCAACCCACCACGACGAAGCGTGAGCGGCGATCCGCTCGACAGCCGCGTGCGGAAACAGCGCGGTGCCAAACCCACCCACCCCCAAAGCTTTGATAGCGTCTCGGCGGTCCGCGTCGTCTCCGTTCCCCTCGCTCACCGCCGAGTCTGGCACCACCACCATCCCACCGCCGCCAGCCAACGCGCGAAACCGTGCTTCGCCTCACCATCAGCCCGGGACAACGCGGTATCCAACACCCCTTGAGACACCGGAGTCGGCACGATCCTGCTGCCCCCCGCCTCCCAATCCGACACCGTCTTCGCACCCACCCTCAAATGCTCGGCGAACACGAGCAGCGGCATCCTCAACGCCGTGCGCAACGCCCGCGCCTGGAGCCCCGTCCACACCAGAACCACCATCACCACGACGCTCCCCCGTGCCATCGACTGCGATTGGGAGCCAAGAAAAGCCCAGCGTGACGGACCAGTCCAGCACCAGGGACATGCCCACAGCGCCACCACAGCACCATCGCCACCCACGACGGCACGAGTGACTCGGTTGGGTGACCGCTCGAGTTCCTCCAGATCGACGCAGACCAACCCCCAAGGGCGGTTCTGCATCCGCGTGATGACGACCGTTGCTCGACCGTCGCCCTGAAGCTTGAGGCGGCGATGGATCTGATCGACGTGTCGCCAGCTAACCGCGCCGGCGGATGTCGACCGCGCCGATGCCAAGGTCACGTCCAGCAGTCGGTTCCCCGCATCTCCCGCCGTACCGGAGGAATCGGTGCTCGCCGCTCCCGCCGCGCGATCAGCCCGAATGATGCCATAAGCTGGCTTTACATGCGTTCTGGGACTCCTATACCCAGGAGCGCTAAACCATGGCTCAAGACCTCGGCAACCCTTTCCAAGGTTCTAAGCGCCAGACGATCAGCCGTCCCATTGGGGTATTACTTGTTCTGAATGGTAGAAGCGGTTCACAACCTTCGCTAAGCGTTGCAGGTATTCGCACAACAAGTGTGGCTGGAGCTTCTCCGCACTCCGGCATAGCGTACTTCCGTACTCGTCGATGACCTTTGCAATTTCCCACAGCTCATTTGAGATCGATCCCCTGCCTCGATGACTCGCGTCTGCGGCCTTCGCGAGCAAGGCGGCCCTTGGCCAGCTCGGCCAGCCGCTGCGGGTCGGACTCGCCGGCGATCAGGGCCTCGAGCATCAACCGCCCCGACACTCCCAGCGTGTCAGAGGCCACCGAGCCCAGCTTGATGCCGGTGTCCTCCAACAGTTTGTCGACCCACTGGACCTCGCTGGCGCGGGTTTGGACCAGCCGGGTGCGGTAACGGGTCAGATCCCGCAGCTGGCGGATCGCCGGTTGCGGCACGAAGCTGGAGGACAACAGCCCGCACTCGGCCAGGCGGGCCAGCCACTCGGCGTCGCTGACGTCGGTCTTGCGCCCGGGCACGCGTTTGACGTGGCGGGGGTTGACCAGCTTCAGCTCGTCGAAGAAGCCCTCCAGCGCATACCACACCGGTTTCCAGTACACCCCGGTGGCCTCCATGACCACCAGCGTCACGCCTTGGGACACCAGCCAGTCGCGCAACTCCTCCAGGTCATTGGCGAAGGTGCCGAACTTCTTGGTTTGGGACCGGCGTCGGCCGGTCTTGCCCGCACGCTCGTCCGGGGTGCGCACGCACGCGGTCACGGTCTTTTTGTGCACGTCCAACCCGGCCACACGCTCGGTGACGACCTGCATCCCCACCTCCAGAGAAGATCCGACTGCTCGGGCGCCGTCCCCAAGGAGCCTTGGGGTAACGAACGGTGAGACACGTGCTCGTAGCAACAATTCAGGGTGCTCGAAGGCTCCAGCGTCAGGGGGTTATGCACGGGCACAGACGCACCAATCAGCGCCGACGTCTGCGGGACAGCGCAGCCATTTTCATTCTTCATGGGCGGCCCCGCAGGGGCATGAGAGGGTTATGCCGGTATACCGGCATAACCCTGCACAGTACGCCTAGAGTGGGCTCGTGGGGGCCTCTTGCAAATCAACGCAGATCAGCCCCCACGGGCGGTTTTGCACCCGCGTGATGACGACCGTTGCTCGTCCGTCGCCCTGAAGCTTGAGGCGGCGATGGATCTGATCGACGTCGCCAGCCAACCCGCGCCGACGGATGTCGACCGCGCCGATGTCAAGGTCACGCAGCTGACGCGCGAACTGCTTCTCGTTCCACGGCGCCGACTCGATCACTCTTCGCGTGCGAGCGAAGGGGCTGCGCGCCTCCTCGCTCGTCGAGAGAAAGGCGATCTGCTCATCGATCTTCCATGCATCCAGCGTGCGGGCCAGGTCCTCAACCAGCCCAGCGCGGGTTACGGCCGGATTGGGGTCGAGAAGGAATGGGCCGGGGTAGCGGACGTCCACGGCCGGGCCTGGGTCTGTCACCAAGGTCTCGCCGCCGGGGAGGATGGATGCCCGGCGAGCCGTGGTGGCCAGCGCAGGCGACCACAGGACGGCCTCCTTGAGGTCGCGGCCGTCGGCGACGAACTCCAGCTCCCAACCATCGGGAACCGCCTCGTGCGGCAACCCAGGCGCGGCCTTGATCCCTACTGCCGGCACCCGGTCGGCCAGCTTCAGGCACCAGTGCAGCGGTGGCTCACTCTGCCCGGGACGCATCCTCCCGCCCCGCGAGCGTCAAGCGGGGTCGATGAACACCGCGTCGTAGCCCGCCAAGGGGACATCGCGGACGTCCGCCTGGGCACAGACGACCCCTTCGGCGACCTCGTACACCTCCGCGTTGAGCCGCGCCATGCGCAGGTGCAGCGGGTCGAGGTCCGCGGCCAGCACCGCTCGGCCGCCGGCCAGCGCAATGAGATCTCCCCCGATGCCGGCGCACAGGTCGGCGACCTTCTGCGCGCCGGTGTACCGGCGAGCGCGATGCCGGGCAGCCGTCTCCGACGACGCCTGTTCCAGGCCACGACGGGTGAAGAACATACGCATCGCGCGGGTGAACTTGGTCCTCGCCCGAAGTCTCAGCTCATGCTGGGTCAGGGCCGCGATCACGAGTTTCGCCGGAAACTCACGGCGCAGCTCGGCGCCGACCCGCAGCGCGGTGTGGGGATTGACGTCAATGCCGCCCAGGCGGTCGAGCAGCTCGCGGCCCTCCTGCGACAGAAGAGCCTCGAGCTGGAGAATCTCCTCCGCTTTGGTCACCGGACAGAAGGTCCGGTGACCCGCCGACGCAGTCCTGCCAGTTGCTCGTCCAGCTCGGTTATACAGGGCAGCGCGGCTAACCCCGGGGCGAGGCGGGCGCGGACGCCGAGGATGCGCTCGACGCCCATCGCGTAGCCGCAGTCGAGCGCGAGGTCGAGGGCGCGCTGGAGCCCAAGGGCCGCCTCCTCTGGCTCGCCTTGGAGCGCCCGCGCGGCCGCAGTGTCGACGAGGACAGCCACGGCCTGACTCGGGAACCCCGGGATCAGCGAGACGCTGAGGACCTCGATCGCCTGATCCGCGCGGCCGAGCAGGACGAGGCCGACCCCCCGCATCCGTGCCGCGTCGGTCTCGTCACAGAGGCTGCGCGCGAAGTAGCCGCGGTCCCCGCCGGCCCCGCCGAGACGCTCCGCATACTCCATCTGGCCATGAAAGCCGCCTTCGTCGCCCGAGGCCGCCAGCTCCATCGCCAACCAGCGATGTATCGACGCGCGGGTGTTCGCGTCCGCTCGCTGCGCATGCGCAACCGCCCGGCGCAGCAGTTCCACCGCGCGCTCGGTGTCCCCTCCTATCCCACCCCTCGCGATCGACGAGTGAAGAAGGCTGGACGCCGCCAGCGCCAGCGCGCGCAGCGTCTCGTCGCCAGCGTCGTCGGCCACGCCAAACGCCAGGGCGAAGTAGCGACGGGCGACGGTCCGCTGACTTGCCAGCCACGCCAGCATCCCGGCTTGGACGTGGGACTCCACCGCCACGACGTCCAACCGCCGCCGGTCCGCGATCCCCATGGGCCGGTCCAGCAGCGCGTAGAGCGTGTCGGCGTGGCCGGCGACTTGGCCGAGCAGCACGTCGGGACGCGTGATGCGGTGCAAGCGCGCCAGCGCATCCGCCACGTCCTCG
>Ga0187893_10008885_pt1 | contig 15679 bp, 11 predicted proteins | sample MA1701074metaG_FD_139574 | JGI IMG/M metagenome (GOLD analysis project Ga0187893, IMG submission 139574) | White microbial mat communities from a basaltic lava cave in the Kipuka Kanohina Cave System on the Island of Hawaii, USA - MA170107-4 metaG ... | reverse complement strand
CTCCGACTGGCTGCCGTGGAGCTATCGCCAGACCCTTGCGCGCGAGGCCGCCGCCTCCGTAGCCTGACTCTACTAACCCCCGCTAAGCAGAGCTTCGTTACGCACGCTTGCCGGAAGCTCACGTCGACACCCACCTGGGAGTTTCGGTTGCGGGTGAGCTCGAGGGCGCCGAAGAACCAGAGCTTGTCCTTCGCGATCGGGCCCCCGATCTGCTGCGTGAAGTTGTGCTGGTAATCGTTGAAGTAGGGGAACTCCTCGTCGGGGGTGTTGTTTCCCGTAAGAGCGTCGTCCTGGAAGAAGAAGGACGTGGCGCCGTTCCAGTCGTTGCTCCCCGACTTGGTGATGATGTTCACCACACCTCCCTGGAACCCCGTGTACTCGGCGGAAGCACCCGCGGCGAGTACCTCGACCTCTTGAATGATGTCGAAGTTGGGAAAGTCCCAGGGCGAGCCGTAGGAGTGCGCGGAAACGTCGACTCCGTTGTACTGGAAGGAGTTCTGATCCGTGGTGGACCCGTAGACGCTGAAGTTCGCGGCGTTGGTCACGACATTGGTCCTCACCCCGGGAGCGAACGTGATGAGGTCGAAGTAGGAGAATCGCGGCGTCGGGACGTTCTCCACCAGCTCGTTGTTGAACCGCGTGCTGTAGCTCGCGCTCAGGGTGTCGACCACCGGGGACTCCGCCGTGACGGTGACAACTTCGGCCGTGGTGGCAAGGCCCAGCTCGACGTCGAGCTGCGCCGTGCGGCCGACCTCCACGCGCACGTTCTCCCGCTTGAGTGTGGCGAATCCCTGGAGTGCGAACGTCACCGTGTACACGCCCACGGGAAGACCCTGGAACTGATACAGGCCCTGGGTATTGGTAACATCCACCGCCGCGCCGCCGATGCGTGCGGGGCTCTCGGTCTCGACGGTCACTCCGACCAGGACCGCGCCCGTCGCGTCACTGACAATCCCGCGGATGCCGCCCGTCGACGTTTGCGCGAAGCCCGTTCCCGCGAACGCGAGGACGAGCGTGAGAGCGATCAGGCTCTTACTTTTCATGAGATCCCCTCCTTCGGGAACGACGAGGTAGAGTTCACTTTGCGACGGTTTATACCGCCGACCTCAATCGACAGTCAACCAAGATTTTGAGAAAGGGCGGAAGCGTCGAGGCGAGAAGTAAGGCGATTCGACTTCTTGGATCTACGCGGCGTCCAAAATCCTGGAGAGATCAGAAGCTCGGCGGCGTGCAGGCGCTCACGACCTCGCAGATGTCGCTCCCGATATTGCGGAAGCGATGAGGAAGGCGGCTGTCGAAGTAGTACGCGTCGCCCGCACCGAGGACATACGTCTGTCCCCCGACAGTGAGCTCGAGCTTCCCGCGCAGCACGACGCCCGATTCCTCGGACTCGTGGCGGAGCATGTCGACGCCGGTATCGGCGCCGGGGTCGAGCCGCTCGTGGAGGAGTTGGAGCGCCCGGCGTTTCAGACTGCGTCCGACCTGGCGGTAGGAGATGCCGTCCTGGCCGATCTCGACCAGCTCGTCCGCGCGGTAGATCACCTGCTCTTCGTTGGTGGGAACGTTTCCGGCGAAGAAGTCGGCGAGGGTCAGCGGGATCCCGTCCAGGATCTTCTTCAACGTCGCGACGGAAGGACTGGTTCGTTTGAGCTCGATCATCGAGATCAGACCGTTCGCGACCCCGCTCCTCCGGGCCAGGGCCCGCTGCGAAAGACCGTACGCTTCCCGGAGCGCGCGCAAGCGCTCCCCAACCTCGAAATCGACGCCCGCGGCGACAGTGCTCATACGCTCTCCTGGAGAAGGGTCCAAGCGCCGGCGACATTCTAGTACAATCCCCGCGACGGGAGGTTCCAACGATGATGGCAGGCACCCTCACTCTCCTCCTCGCGGCCGCGGGAAGCGTCCAGCAAGAAACGGCGAGCGAGATCGAGAAGCTCGAACTTGCATTCAACCGGGCGTACGAGCGAAACGACCTCGAGGAGTACTTTTCTTACTATGCCGACGACGTCACCCAATTCTTCGAGAGCGGGCGAGTGAGTCTCGCAGACTACAAGAAAGACTGGTACGCCCTCATCGCGGGCGGCGGCGGCGTCGAGAAGAACGCTCTCTCCGACATGAAGGTGCAGGTTTCACCCTCCGGGGATTGCGCCGTTGCCACCTATGTCGTGGACGTGGTCACCCGCCAGATTGACGGAAAGAAGACGAAGGAGCGCGCGCTCGAGACCGACGTCTGGTTCAAGCGCGACGGGAAGTGGAAGATCGCCCACCTCCACTACAACTCGAAAGTGGTGCCATGAGCTTGGACCTCGGGGGGGCACGGGAGGAATTCGCCCGCGGGTGGGCGCTTCTCGACGGCCTCCCGCCCCGCTCGAAGAGGAGCGAGGAAGAGAGAGCCGCCGCGCAACGAACGCGGGAGCGGATCTTCTCTCTCGCGCAGCGGCTCGCTCAGGAGAACCGCCGAGAAATCTACGACCGGCTGACGGACGGGCGGACCCGGCGAGTGCGCGTCGACGATCTCGTCTACCGGGCGGCCGAGCTCTGGCCCGGTCTCGTCCCCACGCGCGAGGAGGTGGCCCGCGAGGCTGAGAGGATGCAGGCCGACAAGGACGGCCGCGAGATCCTGCAGGGCATCCTCGTCTCCGAGCTCCTGAGCGATCAAGACACCGGCGCGCATCTCGTCTCGAGCATGCTCGCTCCCACCGAGGCGGCCCGGGCGAATCTTCCCGAGCTCATGGCCCGGGGAGAGATCGATCTCGGGGGCGCCCGCGTCGAGGCCCGCGGCGAGGTGGGAAGGGTCACCATGACCCACCCCCGCTTCCTCAATGCCGAAGACGACGAGACGCTCGCCCCTCTCGAAACCGCGATCGATCTCGTGCTCCTCCACCCCGGCCTCAAGATGGGCGTCCTGCGAGGGGGGAAAGTCGAGCACCCGAAGTACGCCGGGCGGCGGATCTTTTCTTCGGGTCTGAACCTCACGCGGCTCTACCACGGGAAGCTGTCGTACCTCTTCTATCTGGTGCGCGACCTGGGACTCGTTCACAAGCTCTATCGAGGTCTCGCTCTCGAGACCCAGAGTCTCGACGAGCCCGAGGCCACCCTCGAAAAACCCTGGATGGCGGCGGTCGACGGATTCGCCATCGGCGGCGGGTGCCAGATCCTCCTCGTCGTCGACTACGTCGTCGCCGAAAAGGGCTCGTACTTCAACCTCCCCGCCCGCAAAGAGGGCATCATCCCCGGCGCCGCCAACCTGCGGCTTCCCCGATTCATGGGAGAGCGGATGGCCCGCCAGGGCATCCTGTTCGATCGCACGTTCCACGCGGATGCAGAGGATGCCAGGACCCTCGTGAACGAGGTCCACCCCACGGCTTCGATCGACGCCGCCATCGAGCGCGCCATCGAGAACGCGCTCGGCTCGGGAATGGTCAGCGCCTCGGGGAATCGGAAAGCGCTCCGGGTGCAGCTCGAGCCCCTCGACACGTTCCGGCGCTACATGGCGACGTACGCGCGCGAGCAGGCCTATTGCCACCTGAGCGAGCAGTTGATCGGAAACCTGGAGAAGCACTGGCAGGCCACGTCCCGGAGGCTGTGAACATGAGACGCGGCCCGGGCTCTCTCCACCGGAGCCTCAAGTCCATCGAGTTCCTCGCGACGCGGGACCGGCGGGCCGTCCTCGAAACGGTGCTCGCGCCGGAGCCGCCAGCGGTCTCCTTGCGAGCGCGCATTGGCCTCATCTACCGATTCGTCCGCGCGACGAACGCCGTGCGGGGCTACCACACTCTCACTGAGATGCTCCGCATCTCGAACGCCATTCTCGCCCGCACGGGGCGGAGCCCGGTCATCCTCGAGGCCGGATGCGGCTACGGCGCGAGCACCGCGAAGCTGAGCCTCGCGACGCGGCTCGCCGGAGGCTCCCTCATCGCCTGCGACTCGTTCGTGGGCATCCCCGAGAACGACGAGAAGCACGAGCTTCTCGACGGCCGGAAGACGGAGTTCCGCGCGGGTGCTTTCAAAGGCCGGCTCACCTCCGTCCTGCGCACCGTCGAACGGTGGGGCGCTCCCGAAGTGTGCCGATTCGAGAAAGGGTGGTTCGCGGACGTTCTTCCCCGACTCGAAGGCCCGTTCGACGTCGTCGTGCTCGACGTGGATCTGGCGGAGTCCACCCGTACCTGCCTCCGGGAGATCTGGCCGCGGCTTCGGTCGGGGGGCGTTCTCTTCTCTCTCGACGGCCAGCTCCGCGCAACGCACGAGATTCTGGGCGACCCCGGATTCTGGCGGGAGGAGGTCGGCGCGGAGCCTCCGCCCATGGAGGGGCTGGGCCAGTCCAAGCTTCTCACTCTGACCAAGGCATGAGCCTCCTCGCGATCGCCCTTCTTGCCTCCGCCCCGAACGTCGTTCTCATCACCATCGACACGCTCCGCGCCGACCACGTCGGCGCCTACGGTGCCTCTGCCGGCTCGACTCCCGCCCTCGACGCTCTCGCCGCCGAGGGTCTTCGGTTCGAGAACGCGATCTCGCCCGTGCCCCTCACCCGGCCAGCGCACGCGAGCCTTCTCACCGGCCTCCTTCCACCGGAGCACGGAGTGCGCGACAACCTGCCCGCGAAGCTCGATTCCTCGATTCCGACGCTCGCGACCCGGCTGAAGGCCGATGGTTACCACACCGCGGCCTTCGTCGGGAGCTTTCTCCTCGGACGGGGAAGCGGGTTCGAAGCAGGGTTCGACGTCATAGGGGACGGCTCCGCCGAAGGCGTCAACGATTCCATCGGGCCGCGGGCGGAGCGCCGGGCGGGAGAGGTCGCGGAAGAAGCGCTGCAGTTTCTCGCGTCCGCATCACCTCCGTTTTTCCTTTGGGTCCACCTCTATGATCCCCACGCGCCCTACGACCCCCCGGATGGTTATGCCGGCAAGGGATACCGAGGCGAGATCGCATACGCGGATTCGCAGGTAGGCCGGATCGTAGACGCGCTTCGGGCGCGCGGCCTGCTCGACTCCACTCTCGTCGTCGCCACCGCCGACCACGGCGAGGGCCTGGGAGATCACGGCGAGGACGAGCACGGCGCCCTGGTCTACGAGGAGTCCCTTCGTGTGCCCCTCATTCTGCGAGGACCGGGCATCGCTCGGGGCCGCGTCGAGCGCGAGCCGGTGAGCCTCGTCGACGTCGCGCCTTTCATTCTCGAGGGCGGAAAGGGCGCCCTCGGGCGGCCGTTCAGGCCCATCTATTTCGAGTCCTACTACGGAAGCCTCCATTTCGGCTGGGCGCCCCTCCGCGGCGTCCGCGAGGGGCCGATGAAGCTCATCTTCGCTCCGCGCGCCGAGCTCTACGATCTGGACTCCGACCCTCGCGAGAGGCGCGACCTGGCGCAGGAGAAAAGAGACGTCGCCCGACGGCTGTATTCCGAGCTGCAGAACGTCGCGGAGAAGACTCCGGCCGCCGGGCCCCTCGATTCCGCGGATCTCGAACGACTCGCGAGCCTGGGCTACGTCGGCTCCATCTCGAAGAAAGCCTCCGGCGCCGATCCCAAGGACGAGATTCACAAGCTCTCGGACTTCGGGAGGAAGCTGCGTGAGGCGATCGCGCGTTTCCACCGCCGCGACTGGAGGTCGGCGGAGCCTCTCTTCGAGGAGCTCGCGGCGCGGGACATTCTCTCGTTCGAGGTGCACCTCTACCTCGCCCGTTGCCGACGCCTGGCAGGAAACCTCCCCGAGGCGCTCCGGGAGTACGAAGCAGCGGCCGCGATCTACGACGGCTATTCGGTGTTCCACCTCGAGTACGGGCGGGCGCTTCTCGCCTCGGGCGATCCGAAGGGCGCGGCCGCCGCGTTCGAAAAGAGCCGTGCGCTCTCCCCCACGTCCGGGGCCGAGATCGGGCTCGCCACCGCCGCGAGAAAGCTCGGAGACGCGCCCCGCGCCATTGCCGCCCTCCGCCGCGCCCTCGCTCTCGATTCGAAGGATGCCGATTCGTGGAACGAGCTCGGCGCGCTCCTCCTTCAGGGAGACCAAGTCGGGCCCGCCATCGAGGCCTTCGAGCGCGCCGTCTCCCTTCGGCCGGCGGACGAGATGTTGAAGCGCAACCTCGAATTCGCGCGTGGTATAAGAAAGCCCCTCGAACGGGAGTAAATCGATGACTCAATACACACGATCCGAGTTCTTGAAACTCTCCGGAGCCGGCGTCGCCGGCCTCACGCTTTCGCCCTCTTCCGGAAAGGCGCAGAGCGGCGGGACGGTCGATGCCAGCCGACCGGATCTCGTCCTGGTGAACGGACGCGTCCTCACCATGGACGACGCGCTCCCGCGGGCGGAGGGGTTCGCCGTCAAGAACGGCCGTTTCGTCGCCGTGGGCTCGAACGACGACGTGCGGAACCTGGCCTCGCGCGCGACGGAGGTCGTCGACGCCGAGGGAATGACCGTCACTCCGGGATTCATCGACGCCCACTCCCACCCGGCGTCGGGTGGCGTCCGCGAGCTCGTGTCCGTGAATCTCGATCTCCGGAGCATCGGCGCCATCCAGGACGCGATTCGCAAGCGCGCTTCGGAAACTCCGCCCGGGGAATGGGTGCTGGGGTTCAAGTACGACGACACCAAGGTGCGCGAGGGCCGGCAGATCACCCGGACGGAGCTCGACGAGGCGGCGCCCAACCACCCGGTCTTCGTCTCCCACCGCGGGGGGCATGTCTACTGGTACAACACGAAAGCGTTCGAGAAGGCGGAGGTCACCGTCAACACACCCGATCCTCCGGGAGGAAAGATCTACAAGGAGAACGGGGAGCTCACGGGTAAGGTCGCCGAGCGCGCGAACGATCTTTTCACCAACGTCGTGCCCTCGGGCTCGACGCGCGAGGAGAGGCGGGCGGGCGCAAAGCTCATCTCCGAGCTCATGACGGCTTCCGGCCTCACCTCGGTTCACGACGCGAGCTGCGGCACGGACTCCGCCATCGCCTATCAGGACGCTCTCCACGCGGGCGAGCTGCGGATGCGCGTCTACATGATGGTCCGGGGATCGATGTTCGAGGGTTGCAAGACGGCGGGCCTCTATACCGGCTTCGGAAACGAGTGGCTCAAGGTCGGTGGCGTCAAATTCGGGGCCGACGGATCGGCATCGGGACGCACGATGGCGATGTCGACTCCTTACGTCGGCCGCCCCGACGACCACGGAATCCTCACCATGACCCAGGAGGAGATCCACGAGGCGGTCGAGGACGCCCACCGCCACGACTTCCAGGTGGGAATCCACGCCAACGGGGATCTCGCGATCGACATGGTGCTGAAGGCCTACGAGCGGGTCCTCGAGAAGTGGCCTCGGAAAGACCCGCGCCACCGGCTCGAGCATTGTTCCCTCGTGAACCCCGATCTCCTGCGCCGCATCAAGGCCACGGGCTCGATCCCGACACCCTTCTACACCTACGCCCACTACCACGGACGCAATTGGGAGGAATACGGCCCGGAGAAGATGGAGTGGATGTTCGCCCATCGATCGTTCCTGGACTACGGGATTCCCGTCGCCCCGGCCTCCGACTACGTCCCCGGTCCCTTCGAGCCGATGATGGCCCTCCAGAGCATGGTGACGAGGAAGGACGTCGAGGGCCGGGTCTGGGGCGGAAGCCAGAGGATCTCGCTCGACCAGGCGCTCCGCATCTGCACCGTCAACGGCGCCTACGCTTCGTTCGAGGAGAAGGTGAAGGGCTCGATCACCGCTGGGAAGTACGCCGACTTCGTTATCCTCGGCCAGCACCCGCACGAAGCCGACCCCGACAGAATCAAGGACATTCCCATCGTGCGCACGGTGGTCGGCGGAAAGACGATGTACTCGCGGACCTGATCTTTCGGTTTCACGGATTCTACACCAGGGCGGCGCCGACGCGGAGAAAAATCGGCTAGAATCGCCGCACCCATGAAGCGCCTTCCGGGAGCTTTCGTCCTCGCGCTCGCGGCCGCGGCCGAGGGAGAGACGACGAAGCTCTCTCTCGACGAGCTCCGGGACAAGATCGCGGGGGGGTGGGCGGGCCAGACCATCGGCGTGACGTTCGGGGGGCCGACGGAGTTCCGCTACAACGGAACGATGATCCAGCCCTACGAGCCGATTCCCTGGTACGACGGCTATCTCCTCGAGACGTTTCAAAAGATCCCCGGCCTCTACGACGACATCTATATGGACCTCACGTTCGTAGAGGTGCTCGAAGAGAAGGGGCTCGACGCGAGCGCCTCGGATTTCGCCGAAGCCTTCGCCCATCGAGGCTATCTCCTGTGGCACGCGAACCAGATGGCGCGTTACAACGTCCTCCAGGGGATCGGTCCCCCCGCCTCCGGCCACTGGCGCAACAACCCGGAAGCCGACTCCATCGACTTTCAGATCGAAGCGGACTTCGCCGGTCTCATGAGCCCGGGGATGCCCAACGCCGCGGCCGGGATCGCGGACCGGGTCGGGCACGTCATGAACTCCGGAGACGGCTACTACGGCGGAGTCTACGTCGCCGCCATGTACGCTCTCGCTTTCGTCGAGAACGACGTCGAGCGCGTCGTGGTGAGGGCGCTCGAGGCCATTCCCCGGGAGAGCACGTTCCGCCGGACGATCGAGGACGTGATCCGCTGGCACCGCCAATACCCGGACGACTGGCGCGAGACCTGGTTCGAGATCGAAAAAAAGTGGTCCGAGGACATCGGAAGCCCGATCGGCGTCTTCCGCGCGTTCAACATCGACGCGAGCCTCAACGCGGCGTACGTGGTGATGGGTCTTCTCTATGGCGGCGGGGATTTCGCAAAAACCCTCGACGTCGCGACGCGGGCGGGCCAGGACTCCGACTGCAACCCTTCGACGGCCGCGGGCATTCTCGGAGTCATCCTGGGGTACGAGGGGATTCCCGCTCCGTGGAAGGCGGGTTTATCGGCGATCGAGCCCCTCGATTTCCCTTACACACGGACTTCTCTCGATGAGGCGTATGAGCTCTCCTACCGGCACGCGCTCCGGTCGATCGAGCGACGAGGCGGCAAGGTCGTCGAGAGCGAAGTCGAGATCGTCGTGGAAGAGCCGAAGGCGGTCCCCCTGGAGCGGAACTTCGAAGGCCATTACCCGGTGGAAGAGATCCTTCTCGGTCGCGAGGTTCGCGAGGAGACGTCGTTCTCCTTCGACGGCGTCGGATTCGCCGCCGCGGGAGAAGCCCGAGCAAAGGACGGAAAAGACCACGTCCTGGAGGCGGAGCTCCACATCGACGGAAAGCTCGTCGAGAAGTTCGACCTCCCCACGAACGCGAGCGCCCGGCGATTCATCCCCGTGTACCGCTACGAGCTTCCGCCGGGGCGGCACCAGGCCGAGGTGCGCATCACGAACCCATCCGACGCCGCGCACCTCTTTCTCGACTACGTCATCGTGTACGGACCTCGTTGAAGAGCGTCGTCTTTCTCCTCGCCCTCGCGGCCGCCGCTTCCGCGGACGACTGGCCGCAGTTCCTCGGACCGGAGAGAAACGGCGTCTACAGTGGTCCCGCGATCGGAATCGACTGGCCCCAAGGCGCTCCGCCGAAGCTGTGGGAGAAAAGGGTCGGCGAGGGCTTCGCCGGGCCCGCGGTCGTGGGAGAGCGCGTGCTCCTCTTCCACCGCTTGGACAACCGCGAGGTCCTGGAAGCTCTCGACACTTCCACGGGTGCGTCGCGCTGGCAGTACGGCTACGAGACCCGCTATCGTGACGATTTCGGGTTCGACGAGGGGCCGCGGTCCGTTCCCGTCGTCGCCGATTCTGTCGTCTACACGTTCGGAGCCGAGGGTGTCCTGTCCGCGGTCGCGCTCGAGACGGGAAAGCCACTCTGGTCCGTCGCCACGATGGGGCGATTCGAAGTTCCGAAGAACTTCTTCGGCGCCGCCGGGTCTCCCCTCGTCGTGGACGGCCGCGTGCTCCTGAACGCCGGCGGAAAGAAAGGGGGCATCGCGGCCTTCGACGCCAGGAGCGGCGATCTCCTCTGGACGGCGACGGAGGATGAAGCCAGCTACTCCTCGGGGATCGGGGCGACGCTCGGCGGGGAGAGCGTCGCCCTGTTCTACACGAGGAGCGCCCTCGAGATCGTGGACCCGGCCAAAGGGACGGTGAAGCACCGATTCCCCTGGCGTTCGCGCTCGCGAGCTTCGGTGAATGCAGCGGTGCCTCTCGTTATCGAAGACGTCATTTTCCTCTCGGCAAGCTACGGCACCGGCGCCGTCGCTCTTCGGTTCGCGCCCTCGGGACTGACGAAGCTGTGGTCCTCCGACGAGGCGCTGTCCTGCCACTACGCGACGCCCGTCCATCGCGACGGCGTCCTCTACGGGTTTCACGGCAGGCAGGAGTTCGGACAGGAGTTCCGGGCCATCGAGCTTCTCACGGGCAAGGTGCTCTGGAGCGAAAAGGGGTTCGGAGCGGGCACGGTGACTCTCGGCTCCGACAAGCTCGTCATCGTGAGGGAATCGGGGGAGCTGGTGATCGCCGAAGCGTCCCCTCGCGAGCTCCGAGTCCTCGCCCGCACTCGCCTGCTCCGAGGGACCGTCCGCGCCTACCCCGCTCTGGCGGGCGGCGTGATCTACGTGAAGAACGAGAAGACCCTCGCGGCCTTCGACCTGCGGGTCGAGCAGTAGCCCCGAAGAAGTGGAGGGCCGTCTTGTTCCGACGGACCGTCTTGGAGCGATCGACGAAAGCGTTCGATCGAGCGCCGCGGTCGTTATGGCAAATATTGACAATAAACGGGCATGCCGATACACTGGGCACAAGGACGGAAGGAGTGAAGCGATGCCCAGCACGTTGAACCTGTCTCTTACCGACGAGCTGCGGTCGTTCATCGACGCGAATTGCGGCGACGGCACGATGTACGCGACGCCCAGCGAGTTCGTGCGCGACTTGTTGCGGCAGCGCAAAGCGCGGCAAGAGGCGGAGTTAGCCCGCGACGGCATCCTCGCCGGCTATCGCGATGCGATCGACGGGCGCGTCCTCGAGTTTCGTGGTGACTTGTTCAGCCTGCTGAAGAAGACCGGCCGGTGAAAACGAGGACCCCGCGCCCCAGGCTGCTCCTCACGAAACGGGCGCTGTCCGACTTGGCCGAGGTAGAAGCGTACTCGATCACCCAATGGGGAAGGCGCGTCGCGACCCGATACCTGAAGGACATCGAGTCGAGCCTGCGGCTCGTTGCAGATAATCCCGGCATCTTGCGAACCCTCGATGGTATGCCGTCGGAACTCCAGTTCCATCGTGTGAACAAGCATTGGCTGGTTTTCGACGTGTCGTCTAGCTCGATCGTCGTGCTTACGGTGATTCACGCGAGCATGGACGTTCCCGCGCGGCTGGCCGAGATTGTGCCCCAACTTGCCGCGGAAGTCGCGCACCTGCATGGCCAACTGGAGTCCACGCGAAAACAGAGCTAGTCGTGCGATCGTCAAGGGCTCGTGCCCGTCCGGGGGCGGCGCGTGATGGACTCCAGCACTCCCGCGACGAGTCCCGTTCCCCTCTTCCTCCGCTCCTCGTTCCAGACGACGACGTCGTCGAGCACGCTGTAGGCGGCGGGCACGACGAAGAGAGTCAGCAGGGTCGAGACCAGGATTCCTCCGACGAGGGCGATGGCCATCGGCTTCTGGAGCTCGGCGCCGGGTCCGATGGCGAGGGCCGGAGGCAAAGCACCCGCGATCATCGCCGTCGAGGTCATCAAGATCGGCCGCAGCCGGATGGGGCACGCCTCGAGGATCGCCTGGTGGCGCTCGACGCCCCGGGCGCGGATCTGGTTCGTGAAGTCGACGAGGAGGATCGAGTTCTTCTTCGAGATCCCCATGAGCAGGATGAGCCCGAGGAAGCTGTAGATGTTGAGGCTCTGTCCTCCGATCCAGAGAGCGAGGAGCGCTCCCGAGGCGCTGAACGGAAGCGCGAGGAGAACCGTCATGGGATGGGTGAACGCGTTGAACTGGCTCGCGAGCACCATGTACGCGACGATGATGCCCATGAGGAGCGCGAAGCCGAGCGACTGGAAGGATTCCTGGAACGTCCGGCTCGTCCCGGACGGGATGGCCCGGTAGCCCGCGGGCAGGATCTCCTGCGCTGCGGCCAAGGAGACGTCGATGGCATCGGCCTGTGACGCACCGGGCGCGACATTCGCGAAGATGGTGATCGCCCGCTCGCGGTCGCGGCGGGTGATCGCCTGCAGGCTCGGCCGCTGCTCGATCCGGACTACGTCGCCGAGGCGCACTAGGCTTCCGTTCTGCGAGCGCACGAGGAGGCGGTCGATGTCCTCCGGCCTCTGGCGCTGCGAGGCCAGAAGACGCACGCGGATGTCGTAGCGGCGGCCCTTGTCCTTGAACTTCGCGACCCGCGCCCCGCCGATGGCCGCGTTCACCGTCTCTCCCATCGCGGCCATGCTGATCCCGAGGTCGGCGGCCTTGTTTCGAATCGGAATCACCTGGACCTCGGGCATGCCGATCCGATAGTCGCTGTCGACGTCGGTCGCAAGACCGCTCTCCCGCATCGCCGCCATGATCTCGCTCGACTTCTGGGCGAGCGTGTCCCAATCCCGGCCACGGATCGACAGCTCGATGGGAAATCCGCGGGACGCGGAAAAACCCGCCGTCGAGAAGTCCTGGACGCTCACGCGGATTCCCGGGATCGATCCTCCCACCCGCCGCATCACGTTCATGAACTCCTGCTGCGTCAGCGGACGCCCGGTCTCGGGGCTGGGCGGGCGGTCCTCGAGATCCTTCATCATGAGAAAAATAAATCCGGAGTTCACCTCTCCTCCGCCGAAGCCGCCGATGAAACCCATGTAGCGATCGACTTCTCCCCGGCTGGCCGCGAACTCCTCGAGCTGCTGGAAGGCGCGATCCGTCACGTCGATGCTCGTTCCCACGGGCGTCATGAAGCGGACGCCGAAGCGACCCGAATCCTGGGTGGGCACGAACTCCTGGCGAAGGAGCGGAAGAATCCCGAGCGAGAGAACGAAGAGGACCAAAGCACCCAGCATGACCCACGCCCGGTGGTGGAGCGCGGGCTCGAGGGCCCGCAGGTAGGCACGGGAGAGGGTGGAAAACGCGCGGTCCACCGCCGTCCCGAAACGCCCGCGGCGCTCCCCCACCTCGAGAAAACGCGAGCAGCGCATGGGCGTAAGAGTGAGCGCCTCGAGGAGCGACAGCAGCACCGCGACCGAGATGGTGACGCCGAACTGGAAGAAGAACTTCCCGATGATCCCCTTCATGAACGCCACAGGCAGGAAGATGGCGATGATGGCCGCGGTGGTGGCGGCGGCGGCGAAGGTGATCTCCCGCGCTCCCACCGAGGCCGCGGTCACCTTCCCCTTCCCCTCCTCCCGGTGGCGATAGATGTTCTCGAGCACCATGATGGCGTCGTCCACCACGATGCCCACCACCAGGGTGAGTCCGAGGAGGGTGAAGGAATTGAGGGTGAACCCGAGGAAGTACATCACGATGAACGTGCCCAGGATCGACGTCGGGATGGCGAGCACCACGTTCACCGTGCTCGACCAAGACCCGAGGAAGAGCCAGCACACGAGGCCGGTGAGCACGGCCGCCAGGACCAGAGTGAAGAGAATCTCCCGGATCGACTTCTCGATGTAGGTCGTGGTGTCGAAGGAGACGTTGAGCGCGAGGCCTTCGGGAAGCTGCTTCCGAATCTCCTCGAGTCGGGCGTTGACTCCGCGGCCCACGTCGACGGCGTTCGATCCGCGGAGCTTCTGGACGCTGATGCCGAGAGACGGCTCGCCGTTCGAACGGGCGATGCGGCGCCGGTCTTCGAGCCCGTCCTCGACTACCGCCACGTCCTCGAGGCGCACCGGCGCCCCCGCTTTATAGGACACCACCAGGCTTCGGAACGCGGTGAGGTCGAGCGCCTCTCCCTCGGCGCGCACGTTCATTTCCCGGTCCGGCGTCTCGATGCGACCCGCGGGAACTTCGAGGTGCTCCCTCTGGATGGCGCGGATGACGTCCTGGAAGGTGAGCCCCTGGGCTTCGAGGCGCACGGCGTCGACCCAGACGCGCACGTTGCGCTCGCGGTAGCCCTGCAGCGACACCTCGCCGACTCCCGGCACCGTCTGGAACTGGGGACGGAGCACGTTCTGCACGTAGTCCGCGAGCCACGTCGGGGAGCGATCGCCCGCGAGCGAGAGCCGCATGATCGGCTGGTCCTCGGGGTTGTTCTTGGTGATGACCGGAGGATCGATCTCCCGCGGCATTCTCCGGGCGGCCTGCGCGACGCGCGTCTGCACGTCCTGGAGGGCGGCGTCGATGTTGCGGTTCAGGTCGAACTCGACGGTCACGTTCGCCTGCCCCTGGCGGGAGGTGGAGGTGACCTCACGGACGCCTTCCGCCGAGGTCACGGCGTCCTCCACGATGTCCACGATGTCCGTCTCCATGATCTCCGGAGACGCGCCTTCGTAGGTGATGCTGACGTTCACCACGGGAAAGTCGACGTCGGGGTTCTGGCTGATCCCGAGGCCCTTCATCACGTCGCCGTAGCCGGTGAAGGTGAGAAGCCCGAAACCGATGAGGGCGATCATCAGGATCCAGGCGAAGACGTGGTTGCGGATCGAGATATCCGCGAGGGTCATCCCCGTCGCGATCTTCAGGGGATCTTCCTCTTGCGGGAGGGGCTCGGGCGTTTCTCCTGGCGTCATCGCGGCCTTCCTTCCGGTCCGGGTGGCGGGGTCTCCGGGTTGGACGTGTCCACGTCCTCGACGGCGATGCCGTCCGCGAGGAGGTCAGACCCCTCGACGACGACGGTCTCGCCCCCCGCGAGACCCGAAAGGACTTCGACCAGGCCGTCCTCGGTCTTGAGGCCGATCTCGATCGTCTTCTTCAGAGCTTTTCCGTCTACCACCGTGTAGGCGACGAACCCGCTCTCGCTCGCCTTGATCGCGGCCTCGGGCACCACGACCGCGTTCTCCTTCGTTCCGGCGTCGAATCGCACTTCCGCGAAGAAGCCTGGCTTCAGCTCGCCCGTGTTCCGGACCCAGGCGAGGACCTCGACCTGCCTCGTCGTGGGGTCGGCGACTTCTCCCACGTGATAGACTCTGCCCACGAAGTCGCGCGGGCCGATGGGAGCGACCCGGAAGCTCACGTCCTGTCCCTCGGCAACGCGAAGGGACTCGCCCTCCGAGATCTTGAATCTCAGGCGCAGGCGGCTGACGTCCACGATGGTCGCGAGCACCGTCCCTGGGCGCACGTAGGTCCCGGTATCGACGGTGCGGGTGTTGATGACCCCGCTATGAGGCGCCCTCACTTCCGAGCGGCGCTGGTTCTGAAGGGCGATGTCCCGAGCGGCCTTGGAGGCGGCGACGTCGGCATCGAGGCTCTCGCTGACCGCACGGTAGCGGGCCACTTCGTCCGCCGCCAGCAGCTCGGCGTTCGCGAGCCGCTCGCGGCGCTGGAGCTCTTCCTGGGCCCGCCGCAGATCGGACTGCGCCCTCAGGTAGTTGGCCTCGGCGCGCTCGCTCTCGAGGCGGTACCTCTCGGGGTCGATGGTGACGAGCACGGTGTCGCGAGTGACCCGGGCTCCTTCATGGAAACGGACTTCGGTGACCGCTCCTTCCACTTCGGCCGTCACCTGGACGATTTCCTCCGCCTCGAGAGATCCGAGGGCGGTCACCCGGTAGGCGACGTCCCGCGTTTCGACGGGGGCGGTGCGCACGGGAATGGACCGAGGGCGTCCTCCTGCTCCTCGTCCGGGGGCTTGCGTG
>Ga0187893_10008884_pt1 | contig 15679 bp, 11 predicted proteins | sample MA1701074metaG_FD_139574 | JGI IMG/M metagenome (GOLD analysis project Ga0187893, IMG submission 139574) | White microbial mat communities from a basaltic lava cave in the Kipuka Kanohina Cave System on the Island of Hawaii, USA - MA170107-4 metaG ... | reverse complement strand
CCCGTTCACCTTCGCATCCTCGAACACGCGCCGCAGCGAACGCTGCCAATCGGCGACGGCAGACTTCCGCAATCCGCGTCCCGTCCAGAAGAAGTATTCGCTGCCGTTCTCGATCTCGTTCAATGCGTCAACGGCTATTTCTGGCAACGGAACGTAAACCGGCTCACCAGTCTTCTGGGTGCGGAGGAAGAGCCGGTCGTCGTCCAAGTGCTCCTTTCGGAGCCCGACACAATCGCCGATTCGGAGCCCCGAATACCGGAGTGCGAGTACGAATGCGCGAACCCGCGCCGGATTATCGTGCCCGAACGAATTGCGCTCCGGATATTTGTCGCACGCTTGGAGGATCTTCTTGATCTGCTCCTCGGTGAACACCTTCACCCGCTCGGACGGCTTGCCGATCTTCGGCGGCTTCACCGCCGCGGCCGGATTGACCTTGGCCCAATTCGCGCTGTGGCAGAACCAGAAGAATGCCCGCAGGCGCTCGAGGTTCTTCTGAGCGGTGATCGCGGAATCGGTCCAGCCGGAACGAAACTCTCGGACCGCGGTCACATCGAGCTGCTTCAGCAGCCGGTATCCCTTCTCCTCGCACCAGGGCAGCAGGCGCTTCTCGAGAAGATTCCTGTGTTTCGAGAGCGTGGCGGCGCTGCGCTTCTGGCCGTGTTCGAGGTCGTGCAAGAACTTCGAGACCGCTTCCTTGATAGTCGGAACTTCCCGCTTGACGACGCCAATCTGGCCGGATGCCTCCCAGCCGCGGATCAAGTCGGAGGCGGCTTCCCAGGATGTGAGGTCGAGGGCACGGCGGATCTTTTCGCCGGCGAGCGTGCCGTACACGTGGATCGGGCAGCTGCAGCGGCGGTATCGGGACGAGGTATGCGGGCAGGCTTTGACGTGCCTCCGATCAGCCTGAGCATGAGCCCACGCTACAACGAAGGGCACGTTCGAGTCACGCGACAAGTCGTTGATTTAACAAGACCTTCACAATCAACAACTTAAGTTGGTGGAGGCGGCGGGAGTTGAACCCGCGTCCGAGAACGCGTCGTCGCAGTCCACTACGTGCGTGTCTCCATTCAATGGTCGCGGACGGTTAAGAACGGAGCCAAGTGCGCCGCCCGCCAGCCTCGATTAATCTCATCCCCGCGCCTCGAGGCGCAACGCGGGGACCAGCCTGCTGAATGACGGTCAGTCCCAAGCCACAGGCCCTCTCAGGCTGACCGCTCACTGGTTATTAAGCAGCGAGAGCGTAGTCTGCGTTCGCAGTTACGTTTGGTTTCCACAGGATTTACGAGGACGTGGGCCTCGGCACGCGTTCCGCGATTCCGCACCCCCGTCGAAGCCAAATCGCCCCCGTAGAGTCAGAACCGTCGAATTGCCAGTTCAGTGTACTAGGAATTGGATGCGCCCGTCTTCACACCGTTTCACCAGCTCGTCCTCAACTTCGTCATGAGGGACGTCTCAGCCGTTGCCAGCTTCCCGAGAGGCGCGCGGCAAGAATCGCCATGTTGCCCTGGTCGCCGACCATGACCCGCTTCAATCTGAATGGGTGGTCGGTTGCTTCATTGAAATCAGGATCAGCCGTCACGGCGCAGCGGTAACCGGCATCTCGAGCCGCGATCGGTGACTCGCCATTGAAGCGTCCGTACGGGTACGCGACAGTCGTGCACGCCACACCGAGCTCCTGCTCGATGCGATCCCGCGAAGCTCGCAACTCCGACGCCTGGTCGTGGTGCGTCATCGCGGTCAAATCACCGTGAGCCAGCAAGTGGGAGCCGACCGACAGGATGCCACCGGCAACCGCCTTTCGCAGGTCGTCCCACGTGGCGAGTGCAAACTCGGGGAATCGTCCGAGGAGTCCTTCCCGGTCGATGAGCTGATCGATGGCCGACTGCACGGCCGACCGCGCGGGCAGCGGGACATCGAGGATCTGCCGGCTGAGCGACATCAATTGAGTTTCCTGCCGGGACGGCGACGCGCTCAGTACTCGGATTCCTGACCCGATGTCGAACGCCCTCCGCGATTCCCACGCGCGCTGCACCAGGAGCCGAAGCCCGTCGAACCAGTAATACCGCTGCGTGCCGACGAGATCGGTCGACACGAACACTGTGGCTGGAATACCGGCGTCCGCCAACAGCGGCAGGGCCACCCTCACCGTGTTTTCATACCCGTCGTCGATGGTCACCGCCACGGCGCGCGGCGGAAATGGTGTTTTCGTCTCCATCGCGTCGACGATGGCCGCGAGCGACAGCGGCTGGTAGTGGCGTTTGAGGTGATCGAGATGCCGGGCGAAGTCGCGCGCCGAAACGAAGAGATCGCCGTAGGCTGCCGGGCCGCGGAGATCGCCGACGACGCCGTGATAGAGGAGCACGGCAAGATCTCGCTTGCGGTCGGCCCGCGATCGGCGGACAGCGCCGGACAACTGCAATCCGATTGCGATCAGTCGCTTCAGCTGACCTTCGGCTGCTCGCGAGAACCGGGACGCCTCACTCACCGGCCGGTTCCACCAGAAATGATTCGAGCGCCAGGTAGTCGAGGCGCCCGTCCTTGAAGGCGCGGATGGCGTCGGCAGGCGAACAGACAATCGGCTCTTCGTGGATGTTGAAGCTCGTATTAATCACCGACGGCGCGCCAGTGCGCTTCTCGACTTCCTCGAGGATCGCGAACAGGTCGGCGTTGAACTCCTTCGAAACGAACTGCGGACGGGCCGTTCCATCAACGTGGACGGCCCCCGGGCTCAGATCCTTCATCACCTGAGTGCACGGCAGGCAGACGGTCATGAAACGTGCGGTGTGGATGACTTTCTTGCTCTCCTGGTAGCAGCGGGCCGCCGCTCGCTCGAGCGTAGCCGGTGCAAACGGCATGAAGTCGTTGCGCTGAAGCCGCTGGTTGAGCGCGTCGGTGACGCTCGGCTTCGACGCGTTCGCCAGCACCGAGCGATTGCCCAGCGCGCGGGGACCGTACTCCATCCGTCCCGTGAAGCGACCGACGATGCGATTGTCGGCAATGAGGCCCGCGATGGTACCGGCCACGTCCGGCATTCTCGTGTAGCGAAGTCCCGAGCCGGCGAGCGCCGCTTCGATGGCCCGGTCATCGTACGACGGTCCGAGGAACACCGACTGCATCGGCGATGGCGCCCGCAGATCGCCGACCTCGAGCGCGGCGGTCATGGCAGCGCCCGTCCCGGTGCCCATGTCGCTCATCGCAGGGTGAATGAAGAGGCTCGTCACTTCGGGCAGCTCGACGATGCGCTGGTTCATCTTGACGTTGGCGAACACGCCGCCGGCCGCCGCGATGTCTGACACGCCTAACTCTCGTAAGTAGTGCTGGACTGTCCGGAGCACGACGAGTTCGAGCGCGCGCTGATGGCCGGCCGACACGTCTTCGCGTGAGTACTTGCCGGCGATCTTATGGACAATTGTTGAATCGAGCGGATCGAGAAAGTCGTAGCCGTCGGCGCGCTCGGCGAAGCGTGACATCACGACTGGCGTGACGCGTGCGGTGTCACCGTACGCCGCCAGCCCAACGATCTTGCCTTCGTGACGGTCCGGCACGAAGCCGAGGGCCGATGTCACGCCCGAGTAGAGGATGCCCACTGAGTTGGGGAAAGGAATGGCCGCGATGAACTTGAGCGTTCCGCCTTGCCCGAGATAGATCGATCCGGCTTTGCCGCTGCCATACCAGTCCAGCGTGATGACGAGGCAGCGATCGAGCCCCGAGGTGAAATAGGCGCTCACCGCGTGAGTGAGTTGATGATCGTAGCGGCGCAGCCGATCGCTCAACCCGAGAGCCGTGAGCCCGCTGGCCAGCTCACGATCGGACTCCGAGAGCTTGCGATAGAAACCGCCGAAGGATCTGCCGAGTGCCCCGTAATGTCGGAAAGCGTGGGCCGGGCCGCGCTGCCGCAGCTTGCTCACGACCTGCGCCATGTCGCGGAGAGTGCCGGCGCCGAGCAGCCGGAGTTCGTGCCAGACGTCGAAGAACGGGTAGGCGACGCGATCGATCTCGGATGCCGACAGGCCCGACAGGGCCAGCACCGACTCGACCGCGCGCGAAGGAAACCCGGCCTGTTGCTTCACGCGCGTCAGCCGTTCTTCCGATACGCTGGCGACGATGACCCCACCGCGGATCACCGTGGCCGTGCTTTCCTTGTCGAGGGCTGAGATGCCGAGGATATTCACGAGGTAGGGTAGGCCCAGTTCGGCGGCAGCCTAAGCTCAACTGTCGCCTGCAAAATGTAGCACACTCGATTGTCTGTCACGTTTCGCCCGCCCGCCTCGTCCTACCTGATTGAGAGGGGGACAACATGTTCAAGTGGCTCATGCACCGGGGGGTCGCGGCGTTTGAGCGCCAGTGGAGCTACGATGCCAGCTACGTGCACGAAATGATCGACGCGGATCCGCGCGCGGCCTGGAAGTTTCAGCGCGCCGCCGCGCTTGGTACGTATCGACAAGACGCTCCACTCGACGCCCTGGCCGCTGCCGCCATCACCGCCGTCCGCCACGAGGATTGCGGGCCATGCACTCAACTGGGCGTGATGATGGCAGAAAGGTCAGGGGTGGATCCGAAGGTACTGCGCGCGGTGTTGACCGAAACGCCGTCGATGATGACGCCCAATGCGGCGCTGGCATGGCGATTCACGCGCGCCACGCTGAATCACGATCCGTTGGCCGATGAATACCGCGAGGAGATCGTCAGGCTGTGGGGACCGCGCGCGGTGCTGGCTCTCGCATTCGCCATCGTCACCTCACGCCTGTATCCGACGGTCAAGTACGCGATGGGCCACGGCAAAGCGTGCACGCGCATCGTCGTCGATGGCGCGCCGATCGCCTTCGAAAAGTCCCAGGTGTCTGCGCAACACGCATGAGTACGGATCCGTCCGCGGCATTCGAACCGTACCGGCGGCGGCTGCTTGGTCTTGCGTATCGCATGCTCGGCTCGATGGCCGAGGCCGAGGACGCGGTGCAGGAAGCGTATTTGCGCTGGCATGATGCCGACCGCGAGCGAGTCGAAGAACCGCAAGCGTTCCTGATGACGGCGACGACGAGGATTTGTCTCGACGTGCTGAAGTCGGCGCGGGTTCGACGCGAGGAGTATGTCGGCCCCTGGCTGCCTGATCCGATCATCGATACCACGTCATTGGCTCCCGATGCGCAGACCGAACTTGCGGAGGATCTGTCGGTGGCGCTGCTGTTGGCCCTGGATCGCCTGTCACCGCCTGAGCGCGCGGCCTTCCTGCTGCACGACGTGTTCGACTACTCATTCGCGCAGGTCGCGGTTGCGCTGGGGAAGAACGAGGCGGCGTGCCGCCAACTTGCTGTCCGCGCACGATCGCACGTGCGCGGCGACCGGCATGCGGCCGCGTCGAGCCGGCCATCGACGCTTGATCCCAAACATTCCGAGCTGCTGTCGGCGTTCGTCAATGCCACGCGCACGGGAGATCTCGGCGGGCTCGCGCGCATGCTGGCCCACGACGCCAGGGTCGTCACCGACGGCGGCGGCAAGGTGCCGGCGGCCCTCAACGTGATCGAAGGCGCCGATCGTGCCGCCGCATTCCTGGTTGGTGCCACGCGCAAGGGTTGGCGCGACGACTATTCGTTGCGATTCGAGGTCATCAACGGCCTGCCGGGTGTGGTGATTGACGGCTCTGGCGGCGTCGTGCAGACCAACGCGTTCGAGATCGAGGACGGCTTGATCAAGACGATCTACGCGGTGAGGAATCCCGACAAGTTGAAGCACCTCTCGTCGTAGTTATTCCTTCACGCGGCCGAGGGCGCCGCGCAGCTTGTCGGCCAGCGATCCCACTGACGGCGTCGGCGCGGCATCCGGCCTTGCGGCGTAATCGCGGATTTCCGCGCGTTCTTGTTGCTCGGCGACGGCCTTCTTACTCAGCCGGATACGCCGGCTCTCCGCGTCGATGTCGAGCACGACAACATCCACCGTCGAGCCGGTTGGAAACGCCTTCCGGAGATCGGCGCCACGATCCAGACCGGTCTCGGCGAACGGGATCAAGCCCGTGAACTCAGCATCGAGCTCGACGAACACCCCGAAGTCGGCGACGCGCGCCACTCGACCCGCGTAGACCTCGCCGGACTGAAACTTTGCTGTCACGCTTGACCAGGGATCGTCCTGAAGCTGTCTCAATCCGAGCGAGATCTTCTGCGTCGCGTCGTCAACCTTCAGCACCTTCACCGCGATCTGATCGCCGACGGCGACCACTGCGTTCGGATTGGTCACCCGCGTCCAGCCCATCTCCGACACATGCAGCAGGCCCTGCACGCCGGCGCCCAGGTCGACGAACGCGCCGAAGTCCACGACCGAGGCAACGCGTCCGGTCAGCACCGCGCCCGGCACAATCGCCTTGCGCGCCTCGGCCGCGCCCGCACGTTGTGCGTCCTCGAGCTGCTTCCGCCGCGACAGGACCACGTCCTTGCCGCCGCTCTTGAACTCGATCACCCGGAACGTATAGGTCTTGCCGACGTGGATGGCTGGATCATCTGTGCGGACGATGTCGATCTGCGAGAGCGGACAGAACGCGCGCTCGCGCGCGACCCGTACTTCGTAGCCGCCCTTCACAGCCTGCACCACCTTGCCTTCCACGGCGAGACCCGCACCGTACGCATCCTCGAGCTCGCGCAGCGTGGCGGCATTGCGCACGCCCTTGCGCGACAGCACGATCCCGCGGTTCGTCGAGACCACCATCGCCGTGATGCGGTCGCCGACGCTCATCTCGATGCCGCCGTCTTCGTCCTTCAACTCCGCGACGTCGATCTCCGCCTCGCCCTTGCTGCCAATGTTGACCAACGCCACCTTGGGGCCGATCGCGACAATGGTGCCGTCCACGGTCTGGCCGCGGGTGAACTGGCGGGCGGCCTTAACCGACGCTTCGAACATCGCCGCGAAATCCTCTTCGTTTTGGGTCACCGCTGCTCCTTGAATTACCGATCGATCCTGTCACAGGGATGAAAGGGGTCAGACCCCGAAATTCGCCCTCAGCCACGGTCGATTGGGGACAGGGCCCTTGTCCACTGGGAAATGCCGTCAATCGATATCGCTCACTACCGAGAAATTCTCGAACCGCGTGGTCAGGACTCGAGCCGGCGCCTTGCGCTGCGCGCGAAGTCGACGCGGTGCGTCCCCAATCATCCCTGCTCCAAGGCGAATTTCGGGGTCTGACCCCTTTCATCCCTCACATCCGGCGCAGGGCGCGGTTCTGCCACCTCTTGATCCGCCACCGGACGCCGGCAGCGTAGGCGACGTAGTAGCCGATCACGATGCCGCCGGCGCCGAGCGATTGCGGGATGCCGAACGCCGTGACAAGTCCGGTTCCGGCAATCCCGGCCTGCGCGGCGAGCCACGATCGATAGACGCCGTATAACAGCCGAGCCGTGACAATCAGCGTCACGCCCAGCACCAACCAGCGGTTTGGCGTGTAGTGGAAAGATCCAGGCGTCGCTTCCCAGCGCGTTGCCACCAGCCCGACAATGCCGAGCAGCACGCCGATCCCGACCCCGGCCAGGGCGCCCAGAAATGCGTCTTGTACCCATAACGAGGTCGCGCCAGCGCCTACGAGGAAGAGGATGGTCGACCCCGTCATGATCACCACACCGAACGTGGCCAGCCAGGGCCGCGCCTGCCGTCGCGCCGTACCGACTCGATATCGCTGCACCAACATGAGCGGCGTCATCACGATCAGGATGACCGGTAGCAGGAGAATCAGAATCAGATTCGGCACGGATCCAGAATAGAGCGAACCATGTGGCGGCGGTTGTGGGGCACTGACCTCGGGCGGGCGAAATATCTGCTCTATGCATTCCTGGTGACGGGCGTCGTACTGCTCGGCTGGATCATGAAGCAGAGCCACGGCGTTTACCGACTCACGCGCGGCGTGGGCGATACCTGGTTCCACACTGCGGATGGCAAACGCTGGTTCCGCCTCGACGAACAGCGTCACGACGTGGCGATTGCCGCCATCTCACCGCATCTGCAGAACGCGTTCGTCGCCGTTGAAGATCACCGCTTCTTCCGACATCCCGGGATCGATCCGATCGCGCTTGGCCGCGCCGTATTCCGCAACGTCACGACCTCCAGCATCGAGGGCGGAAGCACCATTACGCAGCAGCTCGCGCGCACGCTGTTTCTGTCCAATCGCCGCAGCTATGGCCGCAAGGCGCGAGAAGCAGCGCTCGCGATGCTGATCGATCTGCAGTTGTCGAAGCAGCAGGTACTCGAGCTCTATCTCAACCGCATCTTTCTCGGCTCAGGCATCTACGGCGTCGAGGCGATGTCGCAGCGCGTATTCGGCAAGCCCGCGAAAAATCTTTCAGTGGCCGAGAGCGCGATGATCGCGGGATTGGCGCGCGCCCCGGCGACGTTCTCACCGTGGAACAATCCGGACGAGGCGATCAAACGCAGCCACGTGGTCCTCGCGCGCATGCGCGATGAAGGCTTCATCACCAACGACCAGTATCGCGACGCTCGCCTGGACCGGCTTCGCATCCGGCCGTACCGCAGCGACCACGACGGTCGTCACGGATACGCCAAAGCGTATTTGCGCCAGCGTTTCCGCGACAGCTTCGGCGGCGATCATCCCCCGGATTGGCGAGTCGACACCACGTTCGTCGCCGCGTTGCAGGACGCCGCCGAGGCCGCCGTCGAACGCGGGCTGAGCAACACCGGCAAGCCGGCGCTGCAAGCCGCACTGGTCGCTATCGATCCCGCCACCGGCAACGTGCTGGCGCTGGTCGGCGGCCGCGACTATCAGCGTTCGTCGTTCAATCGTGCCAGCCGCAGCCGCCGGCAGCCCGGGTCGGCGTTCAAGCCGTTCGTCTTTGCCGCGGCACTGGAGCGCGGCATGTCGCCGGTCACCGTGCTGACGTCTGCCGATGAGCCGATGACGTTGCGAGCCGCGTTGATCGACTCGAGCAACACCGCGGCGATGTCGTTGCAGCGGCACGTCGGGACGCGATCGGTGTTGCGCCTGGCCAGTGAGGTCGGACTGCCGGATCTGCCCGGCGTGCCATCGCTCGCGCTGGGTGCGGGCGTGGTCTCCCCGCTGGCCATGACCGCCGCGTATGCCGTGTTTCCGAATGGTGGCTTCGCGGTACAGCCGCGCGACATCACGCGCGTGCGCGACGCGGATGGCGCCACCGCACACCGAAAACACGTTGAACGCGAACGCGTGATTGCGCCGCCGGTGGCGTTTCAGATGGTGTCGATGTTGGGCGATGTGGTCGATCGTGGCACCGGCGCGCCGGTGCGGCGTCTCGGCGTCCGCTTCCCGGTAGCAGGAAAGACCGGCACGACCAACGACTACAAGGACGCGTGGTTCGTCGGATTCTCCTCGTCCATCGTGGCCGGCGTGTGGGTCGGCTTCGATCGACCGGAGTCGATCGGCCGAGACGCCTCCGGCGCGCGCTACGCGCTGCCGATTTGGGCGGACTTCATGCAGCGTGCGGCACCCATCCGTCCGCCGGCGGCATTCGAACGGCCAGCCGGACTCGCAGAGGAAACACTGTGCGCGATCACCTATCGCCGGCCGGTCGATGGCTGTCCGCATTACACCGAATTCTTCAAGGAAGGTGACGAGGTGCCCGATACCCTGTGCACGCTGCACCAGGGGTCGATCCGTCAGCGCCTCGCACGAACGATTCAAGGCGTGATGGCGGAGGTCGGGCGCCGCGTGCGAGGCATCTTCCGATGACCATCCGGGTCAGGGGTGCGACGGCCGGACCCTGATGACAATTCACCTGGAGGCCGATACAGTGATACGTTGACGCCCTGATCCCCCTTCATGGCCCTCGTCACCTCGGTCGTCATCGTCCGCCCCGAACACCTCGTCTCCGTCAAGAAGCGTCTGTCTGAAGCCGACTTTGTGGCGGTGTTCTCCGAAACCGAATGGCTGCAGGTGGAAGACCGCATCCTGGAGAAACCGCCGGAGGTGCTGGTGATGCAATTGGCATTTGCAACCACCTCGCGCGGCGCCACCCTGGTGTCGGCGCTGAAGAGCAGACCACAAGAGCACGGCACGGCGCTGCGGGTGCTGATCGAAGACGAAGTGAAAGCCCCGGTGATCCTGTCGGAGACCGATCTGCCGCCGGCCGATGCGTTGCTGGAAACGTCGCGTCCGCTCGATCGCGCCGGCACACGCCAGGCGACCCGCTACCCCATGAGCGGGATCCAGATCGTCGTCAATGCCGACCGGGGGCAGCTGATTGATTTGTCGGTGTCGGGCGCGCAGGTCCAGGTGCAGCAACGGCTGCGACCGTTGAAGGTCGCGCGAATGACGATCCCGCTGGCCCAGGACGACATGAAACTGCAAGGCACGGTCGCCTGGGCGATTGCGGTGCCAACCGCCGGGATGATCGAGTATCGCGCCGGTATCGAGTTCGTCAGCCCCGACCAGAAAAAGCTGGCCGCATTCTGTGCGAAGCACGGCGGCGCGCCCGATCTGACGTTGGGCAATCCGTCGAATAACTAAGAACGAAGAACGAATAACGAATTCAATTCGAAAACGCGGCAATGCCGGTCTGCGCGCGGCCGAGGATCAGCGCGTGCACATCGTGCGTGCCTTCGTACGTGTTGACGACCTCGAGGTTGACGAGGTGACGGATCACGCCGAATTCATCGACGATGCCGTTGCCGCCGAGCATGTCGCGGGCGTCGCGGGCAATCGTGAGCGCCTTACCGCATGAGTTCCGCTTCAGCATCGACGTGATCTCCGGGGCCGCGCTGCCTTCGTCCTTCATGCGGCCCAATCGGAGGCATGCCTGCAGGCCGATCGCGATCTCGGTTTGCATGTCGGCGAGCTTCTTCTGGATCAATTGATTGGCGGCGAGAGGACGACCGAACTGCTTCCGCTCGAGTACGTAGGTGCGGGCGCGGTGCCAGCAATCCTCCGCGGCGCCGAGCGCGCCCCAACAGATGCCATACCGCGCGCTGTTCAAGCAGGTAAATGGCCCCTTCAAACCGCGAATCTCCGGAAACGCGTTGTCGTCGGGGCAGAACACGTTGTCCATCACGATCTCGCCGGTCACGCTGGTTCGGAGTCCAACCTTGCCGTGAATCGGCGGCGCGCTCAGGCCTTTCATGCTTTTCTCGAGAATGAATCCGCGGATGACGCCTTCATCGTCTTTGGCCCACACGATGAACACGTCGGCGATCGGGCTGTTGCTGATCCACGACTTGGTGCCGGTGATCGCGAAGCCGCCGGGCACTTTCTTCGCGCGGCTGGTCATGCCGCCGGGATCGGATCCATATCCCGGTTCGGTGAGTCCAAAACAGCCGATCCATTCACCTGTCGCCAGCTTCGGCAGGAACTTCCGTTTCTGCGACTCGGTGCCGAACTCATTGATCGGCACCATGACGAGTGAGCCCTGCACGCTCATCATCGACCGGTAGCCGGAATCCACCCGCTCCACCTCGCGCGCCACCAGTCCGTAGCTGACGTAATTCATGCCGGCGCCGCCGTACTGCTCCGGAATCACGATGCCGAGCAAATCGAGCGCGCCCATCTCGCGGAAGATCGAAGGGTCGGCCTTCTCGCCGCGGAACATCTCGAGCACTCGGGGCGCCAACCTGTCCTGGCAGTAGCTGCGCGCGGTGTCGCGCACCATCTGCTCCTCGTGGGAGAGCTGCTGGTCGAGGAGCATCGGGTCGCTCCAATTGAACCGGACGTCGGTTGTCGTCGCCATGGAATGCCTCAAACGGTTTGCGCTCAATCGTTTAGTGGTCGATCTTACCTTGACTTCATGTAGCCGCCGTCCGCATAATGGCTGGGTTAAGGACTCTGGCGCGCCTCCCAGCCGCTGCGGCGTCCCAGTCAGGGTTCCCCAATTTGCGGACTTTGCGCGTTGGGGCTTAATGACCCCCCCGGGTCGAGAAGACCAACATGTTTGATGACCGTGTGCGATCCACAGTGGATCAGTCCGTGGGTGCGCTCGTGCAGCAACTGCTCGCGCAAGCGCTCGAAGAACGCGAGGCCGCTGCACGCGATGCCCGCGCCGTGGCGTTTGCGGAAGCCGAAGAAAAGACGCTGGTTCGAGTTGCCGACGCCGAAGCGCGGGGCCGCGTCATCACCGAAGAGGCCGTCAAGAACGCCCGACAGGACGAGCGCGACATCGTGTCTCGCGAGGTTCGCAGAAAAGTGGAGGCCGAAGTTGAGCCGAAGATCGCCGACGCCGTGGCCAACGCCGAGGCTCGGGCCCGCGTGGTGCTGGCCGACTCGCAAGCCAAAGCTGCTGAGGATCTGAAGGCTGCGGTCGCCGCCGCGCGTGTGAAAGAACGCCAGGTCGAGATGGCCGGCGTCACGCGGTTGCTCGAGAGCGTGCGCGGCCTCGACGGGGCTCTCACGTTGAGCGAAGTGCTCGATGCGCTGGCCCTGGCGGCCGGACGCGAAGCCGCCCGAGCGGCGGTGGTGGTGCTGCGCGGCGAGCGGATCAACGGCTGGCGGCTGTCGGGGTTCGGCCCGCGTGATTCGCAACCAAAATCGATCGACTTGCCGCTCGCGGAGTCCGGAGTCATCGGACTCGCCGTCGCCGCGGCGCGTGCGGTGACCACGCGCGACGGGCAGAGCGCGGCGGCGGGACCTGGGTTCGACAAGATTCCTGCCGATCGCATGGGCATGGCGGTGCCGGTCGTGGTCGGCGGGCGCGTGGTGGCCGTCGTCTACGCCGACGCCGTGACGCTCGATGGCCACGAGCGAGCGGTTCCCAGTTCCTGGCCCGAGCTGATCGAAGTGCTCGCGCGACATGCGGGTCGCTGCCTCGAAGCCCTGACGGCGCAAAAGACGACCACGCCGAAGGTCACGTCCGCGGGTGCGTCAGGTGCGGCGGGTGCGTCAGGGGCGGCGAATGCGCCAGGCGCGACAAGTGCGGCGGGCGCGACGAGTGCGTCCGGTGCGACAGGTGCCGCCGTATCATTGGAGATTACCGACGGGATAGCGGCGGCAGCGCGCCGGACGGCCCGGCTGTTGGTGTCTGAGATTCGTCTATTCAATGAACCCGCCGTCACCGAAGGCCGGCGGCAGCGGAATCTCCTGTCCCAGCTCGCCCCTGAAATCGAAAAGGCGCGAGCGGCGTATAACGAACAAGTGCCCCCGGGTGTTCGCGGCCACACGGACTTTTTTCACCAGGAGCTCATCCGCACGCTTGCGGGCGGAGATCCCACGCTGCTCGGCACGACGTAACGATGGTCCATCAGACGACTCCCCACGACGGTCTGGCGCGAAGGTTCAAGGCGATCGTCCTCGCGGCGCTGATTCTTGGCGCCGCGTTGTCCGCCGAACAACTTGTTGTTCCCGGCCGCACCGGCACGGTCGTGCCCGTCAAACTCTCTCCGACAGCGCATCCACCCGTGCCGGCGGAGTTGTCGTCGATGTGGCTGGTGCCGGCGCAGGGCGCCAAGCTCAGCCCAGCCCTGAGCAATTTCGTCCGCGGCGTCAAGCTGATTGAAGAAGACGATGACGCGGCCGCCGGTCTGCCGCTCGTCGGCAATACCAGACTGGCCGCGACGGCGGTGGCGGATTACGCGAAGTACTACACGGGCCTGGCGCTGATGAAACTCAAGAGGTACGCCGAGGCGGACGGCGTACTTGGCGATCTCGCGTTGAGTCAAATCGACGGTCACCTTCCAGAAGACGCCGCATTCCTCCAGGCTCAGGTCCGAGAGGCGCAGAAGGACGACAAGGGCGCCGTCGTCATCTATGAATCGCTCGTCACGCGGAAGCTGGCGCGGCCACAGTTGGCTTGGCTGCGCCTCGGTCTGGCGGCCGAGAGGGCGGGGCGGCCGGCGCGCTCGGTTGAGGCGCTGCAGCGTGCGTATTACGACTACCCGGCAACGGCCGAAGCGGACCAGGCCGGTGCCGAGCTGGATCGTCAGGACGTGGACGTCGATGCGGTGCTGGCGCCAAAAGAACTCGCGCGCGCGGAAAGGTTGTTCCAGGCCCGGCGCTGGGCGGGCGCCAAGGCGTCGTATGCGAGCGTGCGGCCGTTCTTGAACGGCGTCGATCGCGATCGTGTGGCGATGCGAATGGCGGCCGCGGACATTGCGCTGGGCCGTCACCGCGATGGTCGCGACGCTCTGCGTCCGCTACTCGAGGGTCCGCTCGCGGAGGAGGCCAACTTCCACGTGGTCACCGCCACGCGCGGCCTGGGTCTCAAAGCCGATCATCGGCGGCTCGCACGAGCCTACATCGAACAATTCCCGACCAGTCCGTTCGCGGAGGAGACACTCAATAACCTGGCCTCGGCCCACATCGTGGACGACGAGGACGCGGAAGCCGACGCGATATTCAGGGAGATGCTCGTGCGGTATCCGGCCGGACGTTTTGCCGATCGCGCCGCGTGGAAAGCCGGCTGGACCGCGTATCGCGAAGGCCGGTTTACCGAGGCGCTGCAGTACTTCGACAAAGGTTCGGCGCAGTTTCCCCGCTCTGACTATCGCCCGTCGTGGCTGTACTGGTCGGGCCGCGCGGCCCAGCAGGCCGGCGACGTCGAAACCGGCACCGCTCGTCTGCGGCTCGCGGCGACCGACTACCACAACTCGTACTACGGCCGGCTGGCGGTGGCTCGCCTCAAGGATGCGCGAGGCAGCGCGATCGCGCCGACCCTACAGAAGACGAAAGCCGCCGTCGACATTCCAACTGCGAGCCGGATAGCCACGCTGTTGTCGGTGGGACTCAACCGCCAGGCGATGGACGAGCTGCAGTACGCACAGCGGATCTGGGGCGATTCGCCGCAGCTGCAGGCCACCATCGCCTTGACGCACCGGCGGCTCGGCAACGTGCGCGCCGGCATCAACGCCATGAAGCGCGCCTATCCGCAGTACCTGGCTGCCGGCGGCGAGACGTTGCCGACACCAATCCTGCAGGTGATCTTCCCGGTTGACTACTGGGCCCTGTTGCAGAAGTACTCGAAGCAGCGCGGCCTCGATCCGTTCCTCGTGGCGGCGCTGGTGGCGCAGGAATCGAATTTCGACGCCGGCATCCGATCCCACGCCAACGCCTACGGACTGATGCAGATTCTGCCGAGCACCGGCCGCCAGTACGCGCGCAAGCTCGGCGTGCGGCCGTTCTCGACGCGCCGGCTGACCGAGGCCGAAGTCAACGTCAGGCTCGGCACCGATATTTTTGCTGATTCGATCAAGAAGTTCGGCGGCGTGCACTTCGCGCTGGCGGCCTACAACGCCGGCGATGGCCGCGTGGTCCGCTGGCAGCGCGAGAAGCCCGGCCTGCCCCAGGACGAATTCATCGACGACATCCCGTTCCCCGAAACGCAGAACTACGTCAAACGAATTCTCGGAACAGCTGAGGACTACAGGTACTTGTATAGTGCTCATCAGTGACCAGGATTCGCAGCGCCAGGCGCGTCTCGTCATTTGCCGATTCGGTGTTTGGCGAAATGACGAGGCTGGCCAAACTCCATAACGCCGTCAATCTCTCGCAGGGTTTTCCGGATTTCGACGCGCCGAAGGCAGTGAAGGACGCTGCCTGTACGGCGATTCAGGCCGAGCAGAACCAGTACGCGCCGCCCTACGGCACCGCTGCGCTGCAGGCCGCCATCGCCTCGGATTTCACCAGGCGGTTCGGCGTGCCGGTCACTGCCGACGAACAGGTCACCGTGTGCTGCGGTTCCACCGAAGCGATGATTGCCGTGATGCTGTCATGCCTCGATCCCGGCGACGAGGTCAT
>Ga0187893_10008883_pt1 | contig 15684 bp, 8 predicted proteins | sample MA1701074metaG_FD_139574 | JGI IMG/M metagenome (GOLD analysis project Ga0187893, IMG submission 139574) | White microbial mat communities from a basaltic lava cave in the Kipuka Kanohina Cave System on the Island of Hawaii, USA - MA170107-4 metaG ... | reverse complement strand
CTCCTCTTCGCGTTCGCGACGCCGCTGCTCTTCCGCAGCGCGGTGCTGAACCACAATCAGATGCAGGCGGTCGCCGCCTTCGCGAGCTTCACCCTGCTGCGGCCCGGGAGGGGGGCTCCCGCGTCCGCGCCGCGCCGGCTCCTTGGCGCCGGCGCGCTCGCGGGCGCGACCGTGCTGCTCGACTGGTCCGGGGCGGTGCTCCTCGCCGGCCTCGCGCTCCTGCTCCTGGCCGACGCGCGCGCGGCCGCCGGCCCGCGCGGGGCCGTGCGCGCCGCGCTGCCGTTCGCGGCCGGGGCGGCGGTCCCGCTCGCGCTCCTCGCCCTCACGCAGTGGTGGCAGTTCGGGAACGCGCTGCTCCCGGCGCAGCGCTGGATGCCCGACGCGCACTTCAGCGTGCGCGGCTGGCACGGATTCGACTGGCCCCGCGTCGACCTGCTGGCGAGCAACCTGTTCGATCCGAGCTTCGGGCTGTTCGCCTTCGCGCCGCTGCTCCTGCTGGCGTTCGTCTCGCGGCCCGGCGGCCGCGAGCGGCCCGCCGGACCGGCGGAGGCGCCTCTGCTCGCCGGTCGCGAGCGGCGCTTCGTCCTCGCCCTCTTCGCCGCATTCCTGCTCTTCAGCGCCGCCAACCAGTTCACGCGGCTGCAGTGGAACACGGGGTTCCGCGGGCTCGCGCCGCTGGTGCCGTTCCTCTTCCTCGCGAGCGGCGACCTGCTCGCGCGTGCGGGCCGACGCACGCTCGTCCTGGTCGCGGCGCCCCTCGCGCTCCACTCCTGGGTGCTCGCGATGGCGCGCGCCACGCCGCCCGTCGAGCCGGTCGCGTTCGCCGACTCGACGATCGCGCGCTCGTGGACCGCGATCCTCGAGAGCGGTCCCGCGCTGCCGTGGCTCACGGTCTGGCGGCAGACCCAGCCGGGCGGCGGTCCGGCGTGGGCGGCGGCGGCGGCGCCGCTCCTGATCGGCGCGACGGCCGCGCTCCTCGCGCTCGCCTGGCGCAGCGGGGCTCGCGCCGCCGCGGGAGCGGGCGCATGAGCCTGCGCTTCTGCATGCTCACGACCTTCTATCCGCCGTTCCATTTCGGCGGCGACGCCATCGGCATCGAGCGGCTCTGCCACGGACTCGTGCGGCGCGGCCACCGCGTCACCGTGGTGGTCGACGAGGACGCCTGGCGCAACCTCGCGCGGGGCGCGGCCGAGCCGCCGCCGCGCGCCCGCCCGCCCGGACTCGAGGTGGTCGGGCTGCGGGCGCGCTTCGGGCTGCTGAGCAGCCTGCTCACCCAGCAGTTCGGCCGCCCGGTCGTGCACGGGCGGCGCATCGCGCGCCTCCTCGCCGACGCAGTGCCCCGCTTCGACGTCATCAACTTCCACAACGTCTCGCTGGCGGGGGGGCCGGGACTGTTCAGGTACGGCGACGCGATCAAGCTCTACATGGCGCACGAGCACTGGCTGGTCTGCCCGACGCACGTACTGTGGCGCCACAACCGGGAGCTCTGCGACGGCCGCGAGTGCCTGCGCTGCGTCCTGCGCCACCGCAGGCCGCCGCAGCTCTGGCGCCACACCGGCTTCCTCGAGCGCGAGGCGCGCCACGTCGACGCCTTCATCGCGATGAGCGAGTTCAGCCGGGCGAAGCATCGCGAATTCGGTTTCCCGCGCGAGATGGAGGTCGTGAACTACTTCCTCCCCGACCCGCCGTCCGGCGCGCGCACGCCGGAGCCGGCCGGCGCCTCGCCCCACGCGCGGCCCTACTTCCTCTTCGTCGGGAGGCTCGAGCGCATCAAGGGGCTCGACGACGTGATCCCGCTCTTCCGCGAGCGCTGCCGGACCGCCGACCTCGTGATCGCCGGCGAGGGCGAGCACGGCGCGGCGCTGCGCGAGCTGGCGCAGGGCATCGACCGCGTGCGCTTCCTCGGCCGCGTGCCCTCCGAGGCGCTCTCGCGCTGGTATCGCCACGCCCTGGCGCTGCTGGTGCCGAGCGTCTGCTTCGAGACCTTCGGCATCATCCTGATCGAGGCGTTCCAGCAGCGCACGCCGGTGATCGCGCGGCGGCTCGGGCCATTCCCCGAGATCGTCGAGCGGGCGCAGGCCGGCGAGCTCTTCTCCACCGGCGACGAGCTGCTGGCGGCGATGGCGCGGATGCAGGCCGACCCGGCGCTGCGCGAGCAGTACGGGCGGCGCGGCCACCAGGCCTACCTCGACCACTGGTGCGAGAGCGCGGTGATCCCGCGCTACCTCGACGTGGTGCGGCGCGCGGCGCTCCGGCGCGGGCGCCACGAGGTCGCGGCGCGGATCGGCGGCGCATGAAGCGCTTCGGGATCCCGCTCGCCGTCGCCGCGGCGTGGTGCGCGCTGATCCTCTTCGTGCACCGCGACAGCCCGCGCACGCTGGTCTCGGCGCACGGCCTCCTCCACGCCGCGATCGCCGGGCAGTACGCGCCCGGCGTCGAGCGCCCTCCCTTCGCGACCCCCCCGGAGAACCCGCTCTTCGCGGGGACGCCGCTGCCCTACTACTACTTCTTCCACGCGGTGGGGGCGCAGGTCGCGGCGCTCCTCGGCACCGACGTGATCCACGCCTTCGAGCTGCTGGTGATCGCGGCGGCGTTCGCGGCCGTCCTCTTCGGCTTCGTCCTCGGAGCGCGGCTCCACGGCGGCGGCGCGGCGGGGCGGGCGTTCGGGGCCGCCTTCGCGCTGCTCCTCTTCGCCGGCTGCCATCCGCAGGGACCGCTCGTGCTGCTCGCGCGCTGGATCCGCGACGGGAGCGCGGCGTTCGCCGACCGCGGGCAGTATTTGTGGGGCCTGGTCCATCCGATCAACGGCGCGATGCGTCTTGGCGACTACTGGGGAGCGCTCGGGCCGCTGGCGTCCTACTTCTTCAACGTCACCGCCCGCCCTCTCGCGCTCGCGTCGCTCGTGCTGGTGATCGCGTCGCTTGCGTGGGTGCCGGCCGAGGGGCGGCGCGGCTGCGCGCGGGCGCTCCTCGGCGTCGTACTCGCCACCGCGTTCTGCGCGCTCTGGAGCCCGCTGATCGCCCTCGCGGCCGCGTCCGCCCTCGCCCTCTCCTTCGCCCTCGACGCCGAGCTCCGCCGCCGGCGCGCCCCGGCCGGGTCGGGGAGCCGGCTCGTGCTGCGGCAGTGGCTCTGCGCGGCGTCCCTGCTGGCCGGCGCCGCGCTCGCCTGGCCGTGGTATCGCCACCTGCTCGGCGACGGGGCGGGGACGGTCGCGTTCGGACTGCAGCCGAAGCGCGCGCTGGGCATCGTCGCCTCGGCCTGGCTGGTGGCGCTGCTCGCCTGGCGCGGCGCCGCGCCGATCCGCGGCGACGCCGGCGCGCTGCCGCACGTCCTCTCGCTCGCGGGGCTGCTCCTCGCTTCCGCCGCGATGTTCGTCGCCCTCCCGGTGGGCAACGAGGACAACTTCCTCCACGCCGCGCTCGTGTTCTGGTCGGGCGCCGCCGCCGGCTTCGTCGTGGCGCGGCCCGGACCCGAGGGCGGCGGGCGCGGCGGCGCGCGGCGCCGGCTGGTCGCGCTCCACCTCGCGTTCCTGCCGACGCTGGCGATCGTCGTCCTCGCCTACACGAATCGCCCGCCGATCCCGATCGCGCTCGAGCGCGGGGAGCTGCAGCGCACTCCCGCCGACGGCCCCGAGGCCCGCCTCTACCGCTGGCTGCGATCCAGCACGCCGGCCGACGCGGTGGTCGTGCAGGACCCCGGTCGCGAGGGCCGCCAGTGCACCGGGAACACGTCGGAGCTGCCGGCGTTCACCGGCCGCAGCCTCTTCACCGACTATTGGGGCCACTACCTGGTCGCGCCCCATCCCGAGGCCGGCCTGCGCGTCGAGCTGTCGCAGCGGCTCGCGCGCGGCGAGCCGCTCGCGCGCGCGGAGGAGCGCTATCTTTCGGCGCTCGGCCGGCCGCTCTTCCTCGTGAGCCGCGGCGCGGACGCGGCGACCGTGGAGCGGCTTGCGTCCGCGTTCGGAGCGCCGCGGTTCGAGGCCGATCCGATCCGCGTCTTCGCGTGGAGAGCGCACGAGTGACCGTGCACGAGTCGACCTCCGCCCCGCGAGCCGCGCTCGTCACGGCGCTCGGCCGCCTCTGGATCTGCGGACTGCTCGCCGCGGCCGCTCTCGGCAGCTTCGACGTGGCCGCGAACGCGCCGCGCTCGCGCTGGTTCGAGGCGGGCGAGATCGTCGCGATCTGGGCGCTCCTCGGCGGCGTCGCGGCGCTCGCGGCGCTCCCCGCGGCCGCCGCGCTGCTCCTGATGCTGCGGCCCCGGCTCGGGCTCGGCCGCGCCGCCGCCGCGCTGCTCGGGACGGCGCTCGCCGCCGTGGTGGTGCTCGCGCTCGAGCACGGGCTGTTCGGGCCGGTCGCCGCGTTCGTCGCACTCGGGCTCTCGGCGCTCCTGGCCCTGCGCTCCGCGGCGCTGCGCTCGTTCGAGCGGCCGGGCCGCTCGCGCCGGCAGCGCGGGACGGCGGCCGCGATCCTCCTCCTGCTGGCGGCCGCGCCGCCGATCGGGCGGCGCGCCGCCGCGCCGGACGGACCGGCGCGGACGACCCGCGACGGAGGGCGCCCCGACGTCGTGCTGATCGTGCTCGACACGCTGCGCGCCGACCACCTCGGCGCGTACGGCGACCGGCGCTCGCTCACGCCGCGCTTCGACGCGCTCGCGCGCGAGGGCGCGCTCTACGCCCGCTGCTTCTCGTCCGCTCCCTGGACGGTGCCGTCGCACGCCTCGCTCTTCACCGGCCTCCACCCGCCGAGCCACGGCTGCTCCTTCGAGCACCACCGCTGGCTCGACGATGACTTCACCACGCTCGCCGAAGCGCTCGCGGAGCGCGACTACCGGACCGCGGCCTTCGTCGCCAACGACTACCTGCGGCAGTCGAACCTGCTGCAGGGCTTCGAGACGCAGGTGGACCTGGGCGCGGGCGCCGGCGCGCTGGCGATCCGGCCGCTGCTCGAGCTGCTCGGGTGGCCGGCGCGCTGGTGCGACCACGGCGCCGCCGACGGCGTCGAGCGCATCGACGAGTACCTCGCGCGCGACGACGGGGAGCGGCCGCTCTTCCTGTTCGTGAACCTGCTCGAGGCGCACTGGCGCCACCTGCCGCCGCTCGCGGAGCGGATCGGGCAGACCGAACCGGTCCCCGGCGTCTGGACCGCCTCCGACGTCTCGCGGCGGTTCTACGGGCCGCTGCAGATGGCGGGCAAGCGGATCGACGGACCGCTCCAGGAGTCGATCGGCCGGCTCTACGCGGCCGCCGTGGCCTACCAGGACGGGAAGCTGGGCGAGCTGATCGACGTGCTGCGCCGCCGGATCGACCTCGACCGGGCGGTGGTCGTGGTCACCTCCGACCACGGCGAGAACCTGGGCGAGGGGGGGCGCTGGGACCACGTCTTCGCGGTGAACGACGCCCTGCTCCACGTGCCGCTGGTGATCCGCCATCCTCCCGCCTTCCCGCCCGGGGCGCGCATCGACGGGCTCTGCCAGCTCGTCGACCTGCCTGGCACGCTCCTCGGGCTGGCGACCCGCGACCCCGGGGCGAGACTGGACGAAGGGGCGGCCGGACGCTCTCTGGTGCCGGAGCGGTTCGATCCGCGCGACGTCGTCCTGGCGTTCGGCGATCCCTACCTCGGCCACCTCGGGGCGATGGAGGCGCACACCGGATTCAGCCGCGACGTCCTGCCGTTCGCCGCGGTGCAGCGCGCGATCCGCGACTCCACGCACAAGCTGGTGCGCTCGAGCGTGCGCGGCGAGGAGCTGTTCGATCTCGCCTCGGACCCCGACGAGACCCGGGACGCCGCCGCCGACGCGCCGGCGCGGCGCGACGCGCTGCGCGCCCGGCTCGACGAGGAGCTGGCGCGGCTCCCCGCCTACCGCGGCCCGCCCCAGCACCCGGCGAAGGACGTGGAGACGGGCTCGCACGACGACGCGCGGCTGCGCGCGCTCGGATACGTCAGCCGGGAGCGACGGCGATGAGCTTGCGACCCGTCCGCGCCGCGCTCACCATCGCGTTCGCCCTCGGGCTCCTCTGCGGGCTCGGGGAGGGGCTCGGGCTGTGGGCCACGCAGGAGTTCGTGGGCTCGCGCTGGAAGACCGTGCTCTCGGCGGGGCCGGAGGTCATGTGGGTCGCCCCGCTGCTCGACGCGCTCCTCTTCACGGTCTTCGCCGCGCTCGTCGTCGGAGCGGCGCGGCTGGCGCGCCGGCCGCCGCCGCTCGCGCTGCTCACCGGCGCGTGCGCGGCGGGGCTCGCCGTCGACTGGGCGCGCTTCACCGACGAGATCGCGCGCCGCCACGCGCTGATGATCGGCGCCGCGGTGGGCCTGGTCGCCTGGCTGGGGACGCGCGGCCGGGAGCGGCAGGTCGCGCGCGCGGCCGGCGTGGGCGCCCGCGTCCTGGCGGCGATCGCGCTCCTCGTCTTCGCGGGCCTCACCGGCGGGATGCGGCTGCGCGAGCGCATCGTGGTCGATCGCCTGCCGCCTGCTCCGCCCGACGCCTTCGACGTGCTGGTGATCGTGCTCGACACCGTGCGCTCCGACCACCTGTCGGCCTACGGCTACGCGCGGCGCACGACGCCCGAGCTCGAGCGGATCGCCGCCGAGGGGGTGCGGTTCGACGCCTGCTTCTCGACCTCCTCGTGGACGCTCCCGTCGCACGCGTCGATGCTCACCGGGCGGCTGACGTGGGAGCACGGCGCGGCCCTCGACGCCCTCGACGGGCTCTTCCCGGTGCTCGGCGAGGAGCTCCTCGCGCAGGGCTGGAGGACCGGCGCCTTCTCGGCCAACCTCTGCTACTTCCAGCGCCGGTTCGGCTTCCGCCGCGGCTTCCTCTGCTTCGAGGACTTCGGCTGGTCGTGGTTCAGCCGCTTCACCGGCACGCTGGTCGGACGCGAGCTGTTCGACATGGCCGGCGGGGAGGTGCGCGAGTCGGTCCTGCGCAAGCCGGCGCACGCGGTGACCGACGCGTTCCTCGACTGGCTCGACCGCCGGCCCGACCGCCCCAGCTTCGCCTTCCTCAACTGGTACGACGCCCACGATCCCTACCTGCCGCCGCCGCCGTTCGCCGGCCGCTTCGGCGGCGACGGGATCACGGCCGGCGACCCTCCGCCGCCGCAGCCGGGCGAGACGCGGCCGTGGACCCGCGAGCAGCTCGACCGCCACCACCAGGCCTACGACGAGTGCATCCTCCTGCTCGACACCGAGCTCGGGAGGCTGCGCGCCGAACTCGAGCGCCGCGGTCGCTTCGAGCGCACGATCCTCGCCGTCGTCGGCGACCACGGCGAGGCGTTCGGCGAGCGCGGCGCGCGCCTCCACCGCGGTTCGCTCCATCGCGAGCAGGTGCAGGTCCCGCTGGTGATGCGCGCTCCCGGGCGGATCCCGGCCGGGAGCGTGGTGGAACGCGTGACGAGCGTCGCGTCGCTGCCGGCCACCCTGGTCGACCTGCTGCGGCTCCCGATCGAGGTCTTCCCCGGCCCGTCGCTGGCGGAGTGCTGGCGCGACGACGGCGACGAGGCCGGCGACGAGGACGGAGTGGCGCTGCTCGAGCTCGCCCACCATCCGTGGAACGAGTACCGCCGGCGCGAGTGTTTCGACGGCGCGCTGCGCTCGATCGTGCGCGGACGCTGGCACTACGTCTGGCACGAGAAGCGGGGGCGGCGGCTGTACGACCGGATCGCCGACCCGCGCGAGGAGCGCGACGTCCTGGCGGAGCACCCCGACGTGGCGGCGGCGCTCGAGCAGGAGCTCGACGCCGCGCTGGCGGGGCTGCAGCGCCACCCCCTCGAGCCGACCGGCGTCATGCCGGGCGAGCGCGCCCGCCTCGCCGGCGTCGGCTACATCGGCGACGAGCACGGCGACGACCGCTGAACCGGGACGGAGCACGCCGCGCCGGGCTCACCGGTATCCGATCGCCTCGATCCGCCGCCGGTCGTCCTCGCTGAGCAGGACGGCGCCGCCGCGCACTCCGGCGGCCGCCGCGGCGCGATTCTCCTCGGCGCGGGCGTCCAGCAGCGCCGAAAGCGACCGCACGATCTCCGGCCGCCGCGCCGCGACGTCGACGCGCTCGGCCGGGTCCTCGTCGAGGTCGAAGAGCCGGCACTCCCCGCCGTGGCGCAGGAGCTTGTAGCGGCCGAGCCTCACCCCCTCCTCGCCGGCGCGCGCGCCGAGGAAGACGGGGGCCTCTTCCGCGGACTCCTCGCCGACCAGCCCGAGCAGCGATCTCCCCTGGGCGGCGTGGAACGGCACCTGCGCGAGCGCGGCGAGCGTCGACGCCACGTCGGCGAGCGCCGCCGGCGTCGCGACCACCGCGCCCGCGTGCCGCGCGCCCGGCCAGCGCAGCAGCAGCGGCACCCGCACGCTCTCCTCGAAGAGCTGGGAGTCGTGCAGGAAGCGGCCGTGCTCGCGGAACTCCTCGCCGTGGTCGGCGGTGATCGCGACCGCCGCGCGGTCGCGGAAGCCGGCGCGATCAAGCCGCGCGAGCACCCCCCCGAGCACGCGGTCGGTCGAGCGCACCCCCTCGTCGTAAAGATCCGAGACCAGGCGCACCACCTCGTCGGGGACCGGCGCGCGGGAGTCGTTCCAATGGCGCAGCAGGCGCGACGCGGAGAGCGTTCCGTCGTCCGGATCGCTCCCGTCGAACGGTCCGCGGTACCAGCCGCTGAAGACGCCCGCGTCCTCCGGCGCGCGGTCGTAGGGGAGCTGCCGGAAGTCGGAGTGGACGTCGAAGCAGTGCAGGAAGAGGAAGCACGGCTCGCCGTTGAGATCGCGCAGCAGCTCGTCGAGCGCCCGCGCCTTGCTCGCGAGATCGCCGCGCACCACGCGCCAGAGCTCGAAGCCCCTCGCCAGCCCGTAGGCAGGGTGGAGCCAGAGGCAGTCGTCGACCACCGCCACGGTCCGCCAGCCGGCGGCGCGGAAGGCGGTCGCGAGCGTGGGCACGCCCGCGAACATCGGCTGCCGCTCGTGCACCTGCGCCCCGTCCGCCGTCGCGCCGTGCGCCGCCGGGTCGAGCCCGGTGAAGAGGGAGGCGTGCGCGGTGAGCGTGAACGGAAAAGGGCTGGCGACGTGATCGAAGCGGACGGCGTCGCGCGCGAAGGCGTCGAGGTTCGGCGTCGTGTCGCGCGCGTAGCCGTAGCAGCCGACCCGGTCGGCGCGCAGCGTGTCGAGCGAGATCAGGACGACGCTCGGGCGCGCGGCACCGAGCGGCGGGCAGTCGGGAGGGGCGGCGAGCCCGAGGAGCGGCGGTGCGGCGGCGACGGTCAGCGCGGCGGCGAGCGCGCCGCGTCGTCCCGCGGCCGCCCGCCGCGCGACCGCCGTCGCCGCCGCCGTCGCGCCGAGCGTCGCGAGCGCGACCGCCGCGCTCCCCGCCTTGCCGCGCATCGTGCGCAGATCGGGGGTCGCCGGCGTCGGGGCGACGAGGTGGCCGGTGACCGCGAAGAACGCGGCCGCCGCCAGCGCCCCGCGCTCGAGCGGAAGCCGGGCCGCGCGGGCGCGCGGCGGCGCGAGGCGCCCCGCCGCCGCCAGCAGCAGCGCCAGTCCGGCGAGGGCGGCGAGGACGAGCCACGCGGCGCTCCCGTCGAGGTGGCGGCGCAGCGCGTTCCACGCCGGCGCAGGCAGCCCGGCCTGGAGCCATCCGTCGTGCCGGAGCTCGAGCGCCGCGCGCGTGAACGACGCGAGACCGGCGAGCGCGCCGCCGAGGAGCGCGGCCTCGACCCATCCGGTCCGGTGATCGGGCCGCACCGGCCCGGCGCGATCCCCCGCGGCAGCCGTGGTCGAGGCCATCGGATGCGAGCCTAGCACCGGCGGCCGGCGCCGCCGCGTGGGCGATTCCGGCTTCGCCGGTTGACGCTCCGGCGGTGCGGCCGAGTAACGTCTCGCGCGGCTCGGGGAAGATTCAGGGCTCAGGCGACGGATGACGGAGTCCGGCGAGGCGCGCGGGGGGTCCTGGGCCAGCGCGCCCCGTCCCGCGCGCCGCGCGACCGTCCGGCTGGCGGCGGCGGCGGCCATCGCGCTCCTGGTCGCGGCGGCGGTCGCCGCGCTGCGCGCCGTGGCGCCGACCCGCGACTTCAGCGCGCGCGCGCTGGTCGGCGTGATGGGGGTGGCGGCGGGGACCTACGCCGCGCTCTCCCTCCTCTGCGCCGGGCTCGCCGGCGGCCCGGCGCGCCGCATCGCCGGCCGGTTCGCGCTGGCCGTGGCGGCGGGAGCGGTCGTGCTGGCCGCGCTCGAGCTGCCGGCCTGGTGCTGCCGGCTCGACTGGCGGCGGCTGCTCGCACGGCAGGACGAGGCGTTCTTCGGCCGCATGAAGCCGTGGAAGAACCCCTGGAACCTGCGCGACCCCGAGCTGGTCTACCGCCGGCCTCCCGACACCCGCGTGACCGGGCGCGCGCTCGGCGACTGCGTCGCCCTCCTCGGCGTGGCGCGGGCGACGCCGTACGAGTACGACGTCGTCTACGACTCGCGCGGCTATCGCAACGCGCCCACGCCGGCGTCGGCGACCGTGGCGGTGATCGGGGACTCGTTCGTCGAGGCGGCCCTCGTGCCCGGCGAGGAGCTGCTCACCACGCGCCTCGAGCGCGCGCTCGGCGTCCCGGTGGCCAATCTCGGCGTGGGCGGCTACGGTCCGCTGCAGCAGGCGGTCGTGCTGCGGCGCGACGCGCTCCCGCTCGCCCCGAGGCTGGTCTTCTGGTGCTTCTTCGAGGGCAACGACCTGCTCGACGCGCGCCGCATCGCAAGGCACGCCGACGACGAGCGCGAGCTCGCGATCACCTTCGAGGAGCGCAGCTTCGCCGCAAACGCCGCGAGACTGCTCGTGCGCGCGTTCGCTCCCGTACGGCGCGTGGACTCGGAGGAGGCGCGGCGCAGCTCGGCCACGTTCACCGCCGCCGACGCGGATCGCGGCGCCACCGTCTACTTCCCCTTTCCGGCGCGGCCCCTCTCGCAGGACGATCGGAGCACGCTCCGCGAGGTCACCGCGCTCCTGGAGCGCGCGGCGGCGGAGTGCAGGGAGCGCGGCGCCGAGCTCGTGCTCGTCTTCGTGCCGGAGAAGTTCCGCGTCTACCGCGATCTGTGCGACCATCCTCCCGACGCCTACGCGCGCGACTGGCAGCCCTCGGAGCTTCCGGAGCTCCTCGCCGCGTGGGCGCGCGGCGCCGGCGTCGGTTTCGTCGACCTGACGGCCGCGCTGCAGCGCGCGGCGGCCCGCGACGGGCTGGTCTATTTCGCCGACGACGGCCACTGGAACGGTCGCGGCCACGCCGTCGCGGCCGGGGAGCTCGAGCGGGCCGCGCGCGAACGCGGGATCGGGACGGCGCGATGACGAGCCCGGCGCCGCTCCTGCCGGGAAGCGCGGCCGCGGGCGCCTCGCCGCGCGCGGCCCGGATCGCCGCGCTCCTCGCCGCGGCGGTCTACCTCGTCCACGCCCTCTCGACCCGCCGCGTCGTCGACGACTGCTACATCACGTTCCGCTACGTGCGCAACTGGGTGGCGGGCCACGGCCCGGTCTTCAACCCGGGCGAGCGGGTGGAGGGCTACACCAACTTCCTGTGGACGGCGCTCCTCGCGCTGGTGCACCGCGTGGCGCCGGAGATCGACCTTCTCGACGCGGCGCGCGCGCTCGCGCTCGCCTGCGGGGCGCTGCTGCTCCTGCTCGTCGCCCGCCGCTCCTTCGCGCGCCGGCCGGAGGACGGGCTGCTGCGCGCGTTCGCGCCGCTGCTGCTCGCGCTGCACGCCCCGATCGCGGTGTGGAGCACCGGCGGGCTGGAGACCATGCTCTTCGCGCTGCTCGTCTTCTCGGCCGCGCTCGTCGAGCTCGAGAGCGAGCGGAGCGGACGCGGGAGCTGGCGCGCGCCGGCCCTGCTCGCGCTCGCGACGATGACGCGGCCGGACGGGATCGCCTTCCTCGGGGCGCTCGCGCTCGCGCGCGCATTCCGCGACCGCGCCGGCGGGCCGCCCCGGTGGCGGCACGCGCTCGGCGGGGTGCTGGTCTTCGCGCTGCTCTTCGCGCCCTACTTCGCCTGGCGCTGGAGCTACTACGGCCAGCTCCTGCCCAACACCGTCTACGCCAAGGTCGGCGGCCGGCTGGCGCAGGTCCGGCGCGGCGTCGACCACGTCTGGAGCTGGGGGCGCGACACCGGTTTCGCGCTCGCGCTGCCGCCGCTGCTGGCGCTCGCGTGGCAACGGCGCGAGCCGTGGGTGCGGCTCTTCGCGCTCACGGCCGCGCTGGGCGGCGCCTGGGTCGTGGCGGTCGGCGGCGACTCGCTCGGGATGTTCCGCTTCATCGTCCCGCTGGCGCCGTTCCTCGCGCTGCTCGCGCAGGAGGGGCTCCTGGAGCTCGCGCGGCGCCTCGGCGGTCCCGCGGGGGGGCGGCGGCGCGCGGCGGTGGCGCTCACCGCCGCGGTGATGTGCGCCGCGGCCGTCTGGGGCGCCCGGCCGTCGCTGATCCGCCGCCTCTTCCCGGAGCGGTTCCGCTTCACCGAGCGGTTGTCGGGGCTCACCTTCCCCGGCGACGGGATCGTCCACTCCTACGCGTGGTTCGACCACTACTTCGTCGACCGCCTCGCGGCGGCCGGCCGCTGGCTCGATCGCAACGCGCCTCCCGACGCGTGGGTCGCCTCCTCGCCGGCGGGCGCGATCGGGTTCCACATGCGGCAGCCGCTGCTCGACATGCTGGGGCTCAACGACGTCCACATCGCCCGTCAGCCGGTGGCGACGATGGGGAGCGGCCGCGCCGGCCACGAGAAGGGCGACGGCCGCTACGTGCTGTCGCGCCGGCCGCGCTACGTCCTGATGGGGAACGTGGCGGTGCACGATCACCCGCTCTCCGACGACGAGATCGCCGCCCAGAGCCGCCGCCTCCGATCCGAGCGCGAGCTGCTCGACGACCCGGAGTTCCACCGCCTCTACGAGAAGCGCAGCGTCCCGCTCACCGAGGCGGAGCGGGCCGGGATCGCGCCGGGCAATCGCCGCATCTTCCAGTGGTTCACGTTCTACGAGCTGCGGTCGGGCGCGCGCTGAGGGCGGGCGGCGCCGCGCGCGCGACGGCGTGGTAGCTTCAGTCGGCGCGCCCGGACGACCGACGAGCCGTCGGTGCGGTCGCCGACCGGCGCGACGCGATCGGCTTCGCCTGCAGACGGAGAGTCCATGAAGGTCTTCATCACCGGCGGCGCCGGGTTCATCGGCTCGCACCTGTGCGAGCAGCTCCTCGCGCGCGGCGACGAGGCGCTCATCCTCGACGATCTCTCGACCGGCGCGATGGAGAACCTCGAGCCGTTCGTGGGCCGGCGCGGCTTCAGCTACCGCATCGGGTCGGCCACCGACGCCCCGCTCGTGGGAGAGTGCGTCGACCGCTGCGACGTGACCGTGCACCTCGCCGCCGCGGTGGGGGTGAGACTCATCGTCGAGCGGCCGGTGCACACCATCGAGACCAACGTGCGGGCGACCGAGGTCGTGCTGGCCGCCGCCGCCAAGAAGCAGCGGCCGGTGCTGATCGCCTCCACGAGCGAGGTCTACGGCAAGGGGAGCAAGGTCCCCTTCTCCGAGGACGACGACCTCACGCTGGGCGCCACGGCGCACTCGCGATGGGCCTACGCCTGCAGCAAGGCGCTCGACGAGTGGCTGGCGCTGGCCTACCTGCGCGAGAAGCGCGTGCCGGTGATCGTCGTCCGGTTCTTCAACACGGTGGGGCCGCGGCAGACCGGGCGCTACGGCATGGTGCTGCCCAACTTCGCGGCGCAGGCGCTGCGGGGGCAGCCGATCACCGTCTACGGGACGGGCGAGCAGTCGCGCTGCTTCGGGCACGTGCGCGACGCGGTGGAGGCGGTGGTGCGCCTGCTGCGAACGCCGGCCGCGTCGGGTCAGGTGGTGAACGTCGGGAACGACGAGGAGGTGACCATCGAGGAGCTCGCTCGCCGCGTGCGGGACGCCGCCGGGAGCGCCAGCCCGATCGTCAAGATCCCCTACGGCGAGGCGTACGCCGAGGGATTCGAGGACATGAAGCGCCGCGTCCCCGACCTGCGCCGGCTCGAGGCGCTGACCGGGTTCCGGCCGCGGACGCCGCTCTCCGCCATCATCCAGGACGTGCTGGCCGACCAGCGCGCGCGGCTCCCGGCGCACCCGTAGCGCCGCGGCGCCGCGCCGGTCAGTCCTCGCGCACGACCTGCGGCGACTCGCGCAGCCGCACCAGGTCGACCTCGAAGATCGCCAGCTCGAACCAGTAGCCCACCCGCGGCCCGAATCGCGAATCGAACCGGCGGCGTCCGAGCGTCTCGACCGGGCGGGCGTGGGCGTCGAGCCACTCGCGCAGCCGCCGCTGCCCGCCCGGCCACGCGTACTCGCCGCGCTGCCGCGGGATGATCAGGAGGGCGCGCCGCCGCTCGCCCTCGCGCAGCGCCTCGTCGAGCTTCGTCAGGGTGCCGGGCATCTCCATCACGTGGCGGTCGTCGTGCAGCTGCTCCTCGAAGTAGTACTCGAGGATCCCCGACCAGTCGGAGACGACGCGGTCGCCCGGTCCGCGGCGCTCGCTCACGACGCGCGCCGCCTCGGCGAACGGGTAGCGCTGGCCGTCGACCAGGTTCGAGGCGAGGAGCGGCGCCTGCGAGAGCAGGACGAAGGCGAGCACGGTCGCACCCGCCGGCCGGCCGCCCGCGCGCCGGAACAGCGACTCCGAACCCCAGGCGGCGAGCACGATCCCGGCGGCCACGACCGCGCCGAAATAGCGCGGTCCGACGTCGTGGTTCCGGTTCATCCAGAACAGCACCACCGCCGGGATCGCCGCCGCCGCGAGCAGAGGCGACGCGACGCGGACGCCGAGCCGCCGCGAGAAGAGGGCTCCCGCGGCGCCGAGCGCGATCAGCGCCGGCCCCACGTTGTAAGTGAGCGACGCGGCCAGCCGCCACCACGGGTAGCGCGCCTTGCCGGTGATGCCCTGCTCGATCACCGCGCCCACGCCCACCTTCCCGTGCGGACCGAAGTACCAGGCCACCAGCGCGAGCGCGGCGGCCACCGGCAGCATCCGCAGCGCCACGCGCCCGCGAGCGACCAGCGCGAGGTGGAGGAAGATCGTCGCCGCCACCAGCAGCCCGGTCAGGTGCGAGAGGACGAGCAGCGCGCACGCGACCAGGCAGAGCCACTCGTCGCGCGGGCGGCGGTCGCGCCCGAACCGGGCGGCGGCGAGGACGGCGACGCCGCCGAAGAAGAACGCGGCGCTGCGGTAGCGCGCGTCGCGCGACATCTCGACGACCTCGGGGCAGAGCGCCATCAGCGCGAGCAGCAGCAGCGCTCCGCGCCCTCCCAGCAGCGGCCATGCCAGCCACGGCAGCACGACCAGGGCCGCGATCCCGAAGACGAGACTCCCGAGCCGGACCGCGAGAGGCGTCGGCCCGAGCAGCTTGAACGCGCCCTCATTGATCAGGAGGCTGAGCGGATTGGTGCGGTAGCCCCAGCGCAGCCGCCACGCCTCCGCCGGCCCGATCCCGGGCGCCTCGACCGGCCTGGGGAGCGCCATCAGCGCCACCCGGTTCCGCCAGCCGCTCCACGCGTCCACCGACTCGGCCGACTTGCGCGCCGAGCGCGTCTCCCAGACCGAGTAGATCTCGTCGCCGTTGATCGAGAGCGTGCCGACCTCGTGGCAGCGCAGCGCGACGCCGACGGCGAACAGAAGCACCGCGAGCACGGCCGCGCCCCGGCGGGTAGCGCGGACGGCGTGCGTGCG
>Ga0187893_10008882_pt1 | contig 15684 bp, 15 predicted proteins | sample MA1701074metaG_FD_139574 | JGI IMG/M metagenome (GOLD analysis project Ga0187893, IMG submission 139574) | White microbial mat communities from a basaltic lava cave in the Kipuka Kanohina Cave System on the Island of Hawaii, USA - MA170107-4 metaG ... | reverse complement strand
CTGCAGAGCGCCGTAGTAAAGAGTTTGCACAAAGCGCTTCAGCCGCTGATCGTCGCCGCTACTCATCGTCACCAGCAACTGACCATTGCGATAGCCGTACTCTTTTGTCACCACAAAGGTAGCTGCTCCGGCTGAGTACTCAGCTAACAGCGCGCCATCCATCCCGCTCGATTCCGGCGGCGCGTTGCTGGTGCCACTGGCTGAGTTGCGAATGATAGATGCCTTCGCGCCGTAGGATGCGACCGATCTCGCCCGGCTCACTGGCTTGGTCCACGGCGGCGAGGATCCGTCGTTTGTCACTGGCGCTGAACTTACGTCGCTTTGCCTTCTCTGCTTTAGCAGCACCTGCGGATCGGGAATCGCTGGCCCGGCTCCGTGCGGTGCCGTGGAGTCCAACTGCCGGTCGCGCTCCGGCTCGCTGCGCTCGCCTGCGCGCTCCCGCCAGCCGGACTCCCCCACAGAATCAAGAGATTTAACTAAGGGCAATGACATGGGTGCTTTTCCTTCTCGCCCTACTACATTAAATTAACACCAGCTTTTTGTCTCACCCATTATTGGCACGGAGGGCATGCCGGGCATCGGTTAGCAACACTCTCAGCCATCGAAAACTCGTTGATCTGGGCCTTGGCTTTGGCTTGCAATCCTTTTGGTAGTCTGTTGAGCACGGCCGTCTTGTGTTTCCAGCAACGTTGGTGCGGGTCGCGCCAAAAAGGTGCGGCAAGGCTTTCCAGAACCCCAAATTTCCGTCACCGGTGGCCTTCGGGTCAATCGTCAGCTCGCGTTGTTTCAGAATTTCCAAACCAAACCGCATTTAAGTCACCCCAGCCTTGGAAGCACCAGACAATTCTGGGGAGGCGAGAAGTTTTATGAAGACTTCCAAAATGATGTTTAGCTTTGAGGCATCGCCATTCCCGGTGAATTTTCCGTCTCTTATCTCACAGAAAACCCAGTCGTGTGCACCGTTGTCATGCTTGTACGGCTGCATCGCCACAGATTCTAAATTCGAACCTACCAAATCAATTGAGACGCTCCATCCAGGATTATCCAAAGTGTCTATAGCTACACCGTAGTAGTGCTCCCAATCTCCATTGCACTGGGCGGCATACCAATCCTGAATTTTCTCTATAGTGTTCATGCTCAATGTTCCTTAGTTTCTTGCGTACCGCTCTATTATCTTCCGGGCGGTCCGAATGTCTTGTTTTGTTGCTGGGCGAGTCACCTGTTGACCGACGTTGATTCTTCCGCCGCCCAGCTACCACCTGCTCTGGTCGTGACCGTCCCGAAAGATAGCCATTGATGACGATGCGGTCGAAACAGTGATATACAAAGAGCAGCAGGCTGCCAAACAGCTTGTTAAAGAGTTCCATCGGTCGTCTCCTCCTGTCGCTTTGGATCGCAACAAGATGACCGGACAGATGACCGATGGACTCAAAATTTCAAATATCTTTGGCTAGAGTTCAACCAAGCAAAAACCATTCTACTTCTTCGTTTGTCGAAGGAGCCCGAATAGTAGCCGGGCAGTGGAATAGAAAAGAGAAGGTGCTACCACGAGGAGTTAACCAAAACTCCTCCAGCTTTGGTTGGTTGATGATGAATTTGTCCTCAACGCCGGTGACGAGTAGAAAACGGAACTCATTGTTCTCATTTGCAGAGTCACATAAAGTACGAATAGCCATTAGCCATTCATTAGGTTTGATTTCAGCTCCCTTGTTTCTAACTTCTGCTAGAAGTTTCTTTGCCAAGGACGACCTTAGAACTCGCTATGTAGGTGCTAGACTTGAGTAACTCAAGATTTCAATCTACTCCAACTTCCCTCCGCCGCCTTACCACATGCTATGGTCTAGTAGTAAGTGATCGTCCGGTAGGTAACAAAGATCGATTCATTAAGAGAACTCATCGGGCTGACCGTGTGAACAGAGGTGATTCTTTTGATCCAATTGCCCTTCGGGTCTAGCTCATAATTGTGAAGAAGTTTCTTTCTCAGTGACCCGTCTGAGTTGTAAAGAGCTTCCCAAGTCGGATTTCCTGTTTCACCATCGTATCCGAACAGCCACTTTTCCTGCAGCAAGCCCTGTCCATTGTAATGCGCTACTTCCGTGATGTTCCCCTTAGAATCGAATTTCGAGATCCTTTTGCCGACGATTTCGCTGGAGTTTTGGATCAGCTCTTCAACCCAGTTACCATTGATATCATGCTTGTAATCGCGATTTCGACTGATCTGCCCCTTTTTGTCGACCGTTTTGATGCCAATTGTCTTTCCGTGAGGGTCACGCGAATAGATTCTTGTTTCGATTAGGTTACTCTTGGAGTCATAGAAGTTCTCCTGAGAGAGCCACCCCTTTGAGTCATAGTGGTAAGTTTCCCTGCCCAGATAAAAACCGTAGTCATCGTAAATACTTCGTTCTGTCGCCTTTCGTTCCCTGTTATAGGAAATAGCCTCAACCTTAACGCGGCTCAGTTCTTTCCCGTCGTTCGCAGATGAAACGCGGGCCGTTTCTGATCTCACACTTCGCACCGGACCCTTCAGATCATCTCTTTTTCCGAATAAGCTTGGTTGCGAATCAGCATTCACGGGTAGTAAGAAAGCCAACGCCATAAGGACTCTAAAGACCAACATACCTCAACCTTTCGACGACAATAATGTTGTTTTTGTAAGAATGGACCCAAGCACTAACAGGCCCACCATATTGAGCAGCGCCGGAAACCAAACCACCAGAAGAATATCCGGAATAACCACTGAGCTGGGTAAGGGCATCGAACGTATTAGCAGTATCGATGGAAAACCCAATGCCGTAATCACAAAGTCAATTGTGCTGTGACCGCCACCGAACCCACCCTGTACTAGCAACAGAACGGTGGAGATCACGCCAGTTACAGCCGGAATCAAGATCAAAACTCTTGTGAGACGGGAAAGCCGCATTAGAAAAATGCTCATGACATACCAATCACGCCTTCGCCGGGAGCGATCTTGCATTTGCGGTTTCGCAAGCTGAGAGCACCGCAACATCAGCGGACAGGTTCATGTTCATGATTTCGCGTGCCTCCAGCCGGCCATCATTCTCAGGATCGTCTTTTGTCTTCGTCAGCTTCAAGTCCCTCATCTTCCCCTCAGCTTCCTCTCATCGAGGAAGCTGAGGTTGGCGATGATGGTTGTCAACGTGATGCAAAGCGTAGTAGCAAAAAGAATTGAAGCTGGTGCCGAGGGCGGGAGTCGAACCCGCACGTCCTTGCGGACAACGGATTTTAAGTCCCGTGATCGGGCCATTACCTAATCTTACGAAACGATACAAGCCAGTATTTACGCGCCTGGTGGTCGTCAAGGTATCGCTCCGGCTGGCTTCGTATCAACACATCCCGCCACCATCTTAGCCCCATCTTTTTTCTGAAGGATCAGATCTCTGAACCTGGCGCTCATCAATCGCCCGTTCGGCAGAATTCAAGTTTATGCTCTTTCAAAAGTTGCAGACACCACGAGTTCATGACAATTTGCGGCTTTTTCGGAGTCACTGTGCGTCTTTGTTAGCTTTTACGCTTAATCTATAATGACTGGGTGCCAGTAAGCATAGCTGCATTTGAGTTGGCACATTGTTTGGAAACAAAGATTTCGCTCTTGACGAGCGTGATCGATATTTAATTGAGAGCCAACCATGAGCGATGAGAAGTGGATTGTTTCAGACAAAGATCATCTCGGTGGCAAGCCGCGCGTTCAAGGAACACGCATCTCAGTAGCGTTCTTACTTGAATGCCTTGCTAACGGAATGAGCGTAGCCGAGATCGTCGATGCTTATCCGACATTGACCAAGAACGCCGTGCAGGGCGCGCTGCGCGAGCTGGCCCAGGAAAAGGAAGCGACAGCCGCTTGAGGATTCTCCTCGACGAAAACATGCCTCGCAAGTTGCTGGCTGCCTTAGTAGCAGAAGGTCACGAAACGGACTCGGTGAAGTCGCTACAATTGCAGGGAATCGACAACGGAGCGCTCTACCAACTTGCGGCGACCGATTACGATCTTTGCTTTACGCGTGACGCAGAGTTTTCAAGACGCGTGCTGTCGAAACCCGCTGCGCGCTTGAAGTTGGTTCATGTAGTGATTCCACAAACCCGGCAAGACGAATTTGTGCAGCAATTCCTCAACGCTTTTCGGAAGACAGATTGGTCGAAGCATAACAACGGCGACGATTGGCCAACAGAAGATTATTAATACGGACGCGGTCATCTCACTACACATATCAAAAGTGGATCTTGTGTACAGTGTCATTGGTGCCGAGGGCGGGAGTCGAACCCGCACGTCCTTGCGGACAACGGATTTTAAGTCCCGTGATCACGGTGCTACTTAATCTTACGAAACGATACAAGCCAGTATTTACGCGCCTAGTGGTCGTCAAGGTATTGCTTCGGCTGGCTTCGTATCAACACGTCCCGCCACCATCTTAGCCCCATCTCCTTCTGTTGGAATCGATTCTTCTAAGAATTGCACCTGCGAGTAGCAAGGCACATAATCAGTTTCGTGTGCCCGTGATAGTAGATTGAGCAGCGTGTTGCGCAAACTAAACGGCCATCAACACCTGGGCCAGTTGCGTGAAGGGGTGAGGTTTAAAGACGGACTACAAGAGGACGCTCAAAGTCGCCCCCTAAGGTCGCCATACACAACATTTGACAGAAACTCTCTAAATTAATGTCCTGCGATTCGAGAAGCCAGGTGATTGAAGAAGGACTTGGTCTCGCTGAGGAATACATTTCAGATCGGACGGCCTTCGTCTATCCAGATCCTCTCCAGTTCCTTGTGCCATTCTTTTTCGACGCCTTCTTTGCACTTCTCTAGACCCTCCCATGCTTCAGCAATCTTGCAGTGTAGGTATTCGTTAACTATCTCTCGACTAATGAGTCGGTCCTTGTAGTTCGGTGTCTGGGCTTCGCGTCCCTCTATTTCCTTCAGCAATTCGTCGCTTTGCTTTGGTGCTGCCTTCATTCTCTTGCAAACCTCTAGAATTTCAAGATACGGCCAACCAGCGGTCACCTTTGCAATTTTCTTCGCCTTCGGGCATCCCAACTCACGAATAATCTCGAGGCGACTTTCTTTGTCGGGATACACCACGGGTATAGCCCGGTCGATGCGACCCTTTCGAATGAGAGCTGGTTCCATCTTTTCCACACAGTTAGTAGCCAGAAGAAAACACGTTTCCTGCCTCGGACAGGACTCGCGCAGGTCAGCCAGACGGTTTAGCATTGACGGAACCACCAAGTCTAAAAAAGCCAAAGAAACATTTTTGAGGTCACGCCGCCGCAGCAAATCATCAATCTCGTCAAAGAAAATCGTAACGCCTCTCACATGGCTAAGAAGGTCAAAGATAAAACGAGCTTCAGCATCAACCCTGGCCTCTCCCATCCGTGTGAAATCACCGGGTGTGATCCGAATTAGGCGCGGCTCCTGACGCCCCCAACGGCTTGAATTCTTCCACAGCTCATCGGAAAGAGCCTGGGCCAACATGGTCTTTGAAGAACCTGGTGGTCCATGTAGAACGATGGAGTATTCGGCATTCCCATAGTTTTCATCCTGTGCCATACGAGCGATCCGGGCAATCTGACCATGCAGCCGCTTCTCTAGTTTGGCACCCAGATCCAGTGGCTTGATGTCTTCAAGTTTTTTAGTTACCGGAACAAATGAGAATCGCCTTTTTGCGACTTCCCATAACCGATATTCCGCCAAGTCTCTAATCTCTAGCAGGGCGTTGATCGCTAGAGCGGTTGCGGCAAGATGAATCTTACGCGGATGGCGTAAGCGATCGGATGCCCAACCCACATAACTGTCTACTCTAATAAGAGTTCCCTTCAACCAACCCACATATTCGAATAGTGCATCGTCCGCTTCATGGATGCTCGGATATATCTCGAGCGCCCTGGTCAAGGTCCAAACAATGTCCGAGGTTTTGGTCGAAATCGAAGTACTGTAATCAGAGGAATAAAAAGGCTGGCCCGGACTCCAACTACCGTCCCGGCGCGCACCCTCTAAAGCCTTCTTGATCGCATTGGATACTTCCAGCTCTGATGGCATCAAGTTCCAGCGAACTGCAACGGCGAGCCCGCTTACCAGTTCCGATGGATCAAAATCGGTAAAATTTCCAGCAGTCACGTAGGAAATTTGGCGATCGACGACTTGACGACACCAATTAGCCGGTTCCACAACCGAATCGTTCATCATATCGGCGACGGCTTTATTAGCGCTTAACAACTTCTGCAAACACTTCAAGATGCCCTGGAAGGCGGTTTTGTTCTTCTTATTTACTATTTTTTGAAGGGTCAGTTGCGGGAGAGCCCTTGACTTAACTTCACACTCTTGAGCGGCCGATTTCAGCTCTTCGAGGGCTTCCCTGCAGATATCCAAACTACTCCTGGCTGAAGTCTGTAAATCCTTCCAATATTTGCGCGAATATTTCCCGCTAACATACTCTTCGGTGAAATTCAGGCCCCTTTTCTCCAACTTTTTGTATTCCTCAGGGTTCAGCTGCCTGATGATCTTGATCTCGAGGGCGCGAAGCACGCCATCTGCTTTGCTTAAGACCGCAGCTTCTCGTTGACCAAGGGAAAGAAGACGCTTCGTGCACTCAACTAAAACCTTCTGGTAATTGGCCTGGTTATCTCGATGGACGCTGATTTGGGCTGACTCTTTTTCCAAGAAGAGCGCACATTCGCGGAGAGAGTCACGTTCGATTGACATCTCGGATAACACTAGCATCTTCGAAGCGAGTTCATCGAGATCCATGCTGTGTTTTCCCCTTTTACTCTCTAGGTAATTAGTTGCAGGCTTCCAGAGCTTATTCAAATATTCGGAAATCTCGCGCAAGACTTCGGCTCGCCGGCGACAGATTGACTGAAGAGTTTTAATCGGAAGAAGACAATTTGCCGTAACGTAGGCACTTGGCTCCCAGGGCTGAATCGCTGCCCCGATGTTCGCCGCATCAGGAGAGCGCAGATGCAAAGCCCAGAGCATTGCAAAGAAAGCCAGAAATCCCATCCCACTGTGAGCCTCTGCCTCACTTGAGTTCAGAAATACGCGAAAGACTTGCGAAGCCGTTATGGGGTTTAGGGCTCCAAACGCATGACTCTTAAGTAGCTGGAAACACTGGTTAAAGCTGGAGGGCCTCTTGGGGGTGAAGGTCAGCGATGCGTCTCTATCAAGGGGTGCTAAAATGTTGAGATCTTTTTCGAGCCACGTAAATCGTCGGCGCATTCGCCATACTCGCTGCAAGGTTGCGGAACAGAGAGCCCAAGTTGTTAGGTGTTCGCTTTCCTTCGGCCTTACACCTTCTGAAATCCATGGCGGAAAGTAGATTAACTTAACGGCGGGAAAGCCAAGCTTTTCGCCCGGTTCTTTAATGCCATTCGCGAGGCGAATAAGCGTTTGAACCGGGCCCTCCAGCATAGCATCGATCTGTTGTATACGATCCAAATAGAAGTAGGTTTGTTTTTCTAAACCGATCACGATGAAACCTCCTTGTGTCGGTATATTTGTCGCGGGTTGGTTCAAAGCAGAACAATGAGCCAGAGTCCGAGCGGGAAGAGCCAAAGGGCAGGGTTCGAGTCAGGCTAAAGCGTTTTCTGCATGCGAGGTAGAGTTATGCTATACCCAAAAAACATAGAATAACAAGAACAGGAAACCGTTTACCTGAGAACTCGACAGGGATGCTGGTTTATCACTTGTCATTTTTTCACAGTAACTTCTTTGATCCATTGAATTGGCATCGAGAGACTGACTTAGTACTAGAAAGATATAGCGAACCACTTCATCGCCTTTCAACCGCGAGGTGGTAGTGACTTCATCGCGCAAGATTTTTCATTAGGCGAGTTGATCAGAGGCTCCTTAGAGTGTCTGGCCAGCGCTTCTATCACAACCGTGACACAAACAAGAACGGCCACCTTTAATGGTAGCCGCAAGTAATTTGAATTGGTCGGGGCGAGTGGATTCGAAACCACCGACCTCACGGTCCCGAACCAAGCGGGATACGAAAACTTAACTATTTGATTTTGAATCGAGTTGCAGCCACGAGCAAAATCACGCCGCTGTAGTTGAATGGAGGCAGATGTCAACAGATGTAAAACCCTTGTTCTATTTAACTATTCCTGCCACAATTCTGCCACAACGAAAAATGGAGTGAGCTTCGCGCACGAAAGATGCATGTATTCATAGTTAAGGTAGTTCGCCACCTGAAAGGCTCAATAAACGCACTGTTTCCGTTCAAGACTCATGAGGTGGCGTCCACTATTCGATGTCTTTCGCGGTTGTCATCAGAAAGTCTTCACCTGTTAAGTGACGATGGCTTGCAGCCCTACCGCCAATGCCTGAAAGGTTCCGCTGGCTGCCAGATTGTTCAGGAACCCAACCAATACTGTTCGTTTTTCCGAAGGCATCGCCTCGAGAGTCGATCTTAAGTCGTCTATTGTACGTTGCGTCAGTTCTCCCTGCGCGGCTAGCCGTTCCATGCCTCCTAGGGCGGCTGCCACACCAACGATCACTTCGACCTGCCAGTCAGTCTGTTTTTCAAGCAAGCTGAGCACCTGCTGTATGTCATTTCGAATACTCTTCATCTCGTTCTCATCGGCATATATCGTTCTACCGGCAACCTCGATTTCTTCTGCCGACTTTTTGAAAAGCTGGATACTCTCTTGGAGACTAAACAAACGACCACCCACTGCCACGCCCAGTGGGGCTTCTTTGGCAATACGACCAAGCGTATCCGGATGAATCGGCGGGCACTTACAGATTTGGCGTCTGCACTTGCGGCACTCTGACGGATACTGATCGATCATCTGCCGTTCAAGTGGAACGCCTGTACTTTCTCGATTGTCAAAGTCAAACTGATTTGCGAATCCCATCAGCCAAGCAAACACATCGGGTGCCTCCGAGACGAAGTATTCCGGTGCTACGGAAAGAGTTCGAACCGCCTCACATAATTCGCCCAGCTCCTCAGTGAGACGATGAACGTTGTTCTCATGATCGGTTGAGGCATCCCGCGGATAGATATCATTAAACATGTGCTGCCATTCCGCTAGCTTTCCTGGCGGACCTGTCAAGCCGCTTCTGTGTTGATTTAGCGCATCCCAGTCTATGGTACTCCGACCCCTTTCTGATTTCTTTGCATACTCGTCCTTGGTGTGGCTTTCACATTTAGTGTAGGTTTATGCGGGGATTTCGCCTTGAAATTTGCAAGCAAAGCCTGAAGTTGTTTCATAAACTTCTCAGCATCTACATCGCTTTCCTTGCCAGTCATCAACGAGAACTACTGATCGAGATCGCCGATCAGCTTCACTGCTACCACACAAACGGCGGGTTAGTCACGCCACTGCTTCAGTGCCCGATTAGTGATTGAGCAGATACACATCCCATGCCCAACGGCTGGCCTTCTTGCCCTTGGCGTCATCCACTTTCGCTCGATAACGAAATTGATTTCCGTACTCGTCAGTTCGCTTCGACTCTTTGTAATTGAGTGAGATTGAAACAATGCCAAGCTCTAGCAGCGTGTGCAATTCTGACCCCTCGGAAATGCCATTGTGGTTAGTGTCCTGCCACAACTGGAGGTGGGAGAAGATAAAATCACGCTGATCGATGATACCGTCGCTATTACCACCATTCACGGTAGTATCGTATTCCGCCAAGGCCAAAAAGCCGTTTTTCTGAACGCCTGCCGGTGGCTCAGGTTGGGGGGTTAGATTGCCAAACAACTCGCGCCCATAATCGACGCGTCCATTGCTGTTTCGATCAAGAACAAGCCATGCGTCATCCGATCCCGCAGCAGTCCAGGAGAGTGTCTCGCGTGTTCCGTTGGTGTCGAGATCGAAGTTAACGCCCTGCTGGCGGCCCGTCATCCTGAAACCGTCACCTGCGACGTCAATCACAATGGGTGAGGTCGGGTACCAGCACGTACACCATTCGAAGCTCCATGAGCCACCGCTGCCGTTGTCGCAAATCTCCGGCACCAAGTCGCAAGGCGGCGGCGGATCTTGCTGACACGTGCTGTTTGTAAAGTTCCAGAACCACCCGGCCGCTTCACACTCGGCCTGAGTACAGTTGCCGCCGATAAAGCAAACATTAGGAGGAAGGGGAGTACTGCAGTTGAAAAACGTGGGGAATTCAAACACCAAGGGCACATCGCCCGGATCGCAACCGAAGGACGAAAACCGGACATATACAAACCGTCCACTCGGAACGTCGACAGCCGACCCACGGCATGTCAAGCTGGTCGAGGTAGCACCGCCTTGTACCTCGTCTAAGACCCATGAAGCGTTACAAAAAGCATTCACATGGCAAGTAGCAGTCATTAGACTGAGACTGTCGCTGATTGCCGAAAAGCAGGCACCCACCGCAGTACATCTTGCTCCCGTGCCACCCCCACCTGGGGGCATGATAAATACATCGGTGCAACCAAAGACAAAAATTATCTCGCTCGCCCAGTTGGGCCTGACGGTGAAAGAAATGAGAAGGAAACTCATTCCTGAGATGAGCAGTAAGTTTCTTACGATTCTTCGACTGCGGGTCACGCCAAATTTGAAATTTGATCTTATTTGCATTTTGGACTCCCTGTGATGGCGGGCAACACCAACCAACTTGGCGGCCCAAGGGGTCTTCTCCTTGCAACGCTGGTCGCAAAGAGCAAACCAACGCGAGGCTGAGGTGCGATTTATCTCGGCTGTACTGCTTCTATTACCTCTTGCTCTTCTGCTTCAGATAGCTTTCCAATCCAGAAATTAACTACGCGTCCCGTCGAATCGACGAGGATCAGTGTTGGTGTCGCCGTTACGCCGAGCGTGCTGTAATTCAACGCGGGAACCGACTCCAGGTTAAGTTGATTCTGGTGTTTGTACTGTTCCACTTCAGTCTTTGGATTGGGAAAGACTGCGACGACCCGGGTTGCCGGTTGAGCCGCTTGCTGCTTTTCCAAAAGTTTCCGGTAGAAGGGCAAACTCTCGGTGCAATAGTTGCATTTGGTGCTGACAACGGTTACCAGCGTCTGGCGCGTAGTGCGATAATCGATTGACGGCAGTTGCGCGAGGACTTGGCCCTTTTGCAATCCATTCTCAAGTTTTGCATTGCCCGAGCCTGGCCACCAGCGAGTTGCTACGATAGTGCCCAAGAGGGCCATCGCCACCACTAATACGGCGACGTTACTGGAAACCTCTATGTATTTGGCCCAACTTTGGCGGTCCATCAGCGAGTCCCGGTATTACTTAATCTTTCTTACGAAGCGTGACCCAAGGTTTGTTTTTGTTCATCTCGAGCCGGGCCTTTTCGAGGGCCTGCTCCTCACCTTGGGCGTTTTTTGCTTGCAGGAATTCAATCGCTGCCAGTTTTTTGAAGTAGTTGTAGTAATCCGATGGTGTTGACTTGGAGCCAAGATCCTCGAGTTGTTGAGCAGCGGTTTCCTGCAGGCGTCCATGCTGCGAGTCGCCGAGCTTGCTGGAATTCGACAATCCGGCGGCCAATTCATTCAGGAAGTCGCGCTTAGCTTCTATCACCGCTTTGGTTTGATTGAAGAAATTGCTGGTGTCAGGCCCGACAAAGGTGCCATCGTCAAAAACTGCTGCATCTATTGACACCGTGATGGCAGTGCATTGGGCTGCCTCAGCCCTGAACCGTTGTAAGAGCGTGCTTTGATCAAGTCGCTTACCTTGCCTAAACTCTTCTGCCTCTTCACGACTGATTTTAATTCCCAGGTTACCACCCCCTTGGGGGGAAAGCAGTGAGAGGAAGATCGCTGAATGAGGCTCTATCTGGCCCGACTGTCGGCTAAGTTCCGGGCTAAGATTCTGGTCGCCCATAAGCGCTTGCGGATTTAGTAGAGCTTTCCGGTAATATTGGTTGCTGCCATCTGCTTTGGTGAAGCACCATTGAATCAGATAACCGACGACGGTACTCTCTCCTTTATTCTCCAGAAAAACTGAAAAAGGTTTTAAGGCGTCAGTTACTTCATTTGACTGGCCTCTAAACTCCTTATTTACCCTTTCATCGAATGATGGATCTGAGGGACTGATGAGCCTCAAGTTATGGTGAGGCAAGTCTTTAATGTGCATTTTTATGCTCCCTTGTGGTGCATTCTTGCTCAAGACAAAGCCTGAAAAGAAACTAACCAAGATCACGAGGAATAAGGAAACAACTATATTCTTTTTCATTTGATACTCCCTTCGGACAAGGAACAAGAGATTCCCCTTATCTTGACCCGATTTGGTCTTCAATAAGCAGCGGTGAACGGTTCAGTCCCTTAATCGGGAACGTGAGCCTAATGAGCCTCTTACCCACAATGATCGAGGGTTGACTGTCGCGAGCATCCGAGGATGGGGGCGGCAGGCAGCACAGTGAGGCCTCCAGTATACTCCGCTTGTCAAGTCCGAGGCCGATTCTTATTGGGGATTAGAGTTTCACTTAAGGGGCCCCAGGCTCTGCTTTTGGAAGATGCCTGCTTGTCACCGCCCGCATCTTCCAGTTACTTGCTTGTCAACGTTTCCCACTTTCATTTTTAAGCGGGCGACAGCCGAGATTCCTGTCGGCCCTCTCCACCACAAACGAAGAAAAAATCATTCTTGACGGAACGTTGCAGTCGCCGGGTGATGACGTGGTTACAAGCCCCGCCGAGCCACTCCCGATCATGCGCCCCCCGCAGAGCCATTCGCGAACCACGTTTTCGTGCCCACGTCGCGAATGGCTCTGAGCTATGGAAGATCACGCCGTCCCTCAAAGGCGGATCTCCCATTGCCAGGCTTTAAACATCTCAAGCATCTTGCTCGCGCTCGTGAAGTAAGCGAGTGATTGTCTCGACGAGCAATGAGATACCTTGAGGCTTGTGCAAAAACACGACACCCCCGCTTTGGGGCTGTCGCTGATACGCAGCGTGTTAAAGCGTTAACTTTTACTGTTTTTAGCCTATAACTGCTTTCGTTTCTGGACTTACGCTTTAACTTTTGTGTTGTGCGGTTAACTTTCGCAGCTATCCCTTTGGCGCTCAATCACTTGCCCGTTAACTTTTGGCTTTGTGAGGCTCTCGTGGTTAACAATCCAGCCGAATCCCTTTCGTGTCTATGAGTTAAAAGTTAACCGGCTTGCCCGCCAGCATTTTCAGGCGTGATCATCACACGAAGGGATCGCACATTTAGTGCTACTCCTTCCCCCAAGAGGCCATCCGCTATTGGTGACGCCTCCGCTAGGCATCAGTTTGGACCAAGCCTCGAGCGCAAGCGCAAGCGGACCCAGCACAGGCGAAGCGCAGACGAGATCATCACCGAGTTGCGCTTCGCGCCGAAGGCGAGGTTTCGAGATAACTTCCGCTGTGGTTTTTTCCCACACCACGAAAAGCCTCGCTGTGGAAAAAACCAACAGGGTTCAATAAAAAGCAACGTCACGGTAGGCTGAAAAGAACCTGTCAGCGGCCCACGGTTTAATTTCCCTTAGCGACCATTTTCAGTCGGCAGCCCGCCCGCACAACTCTCCGCAAAGCCTCCGAGTGCTCCACTCCGTTCCGCCCCTGCGGTGTTCGTTGAAATGGTACGAAGGGTAGGGAATGTTGTCGCCAGGTTCCACTGTGGGTTCATTCCGTCAACTGCTTTGTGGATTCGGAAAGGTCAGGCTTCGAGGAATTCCGACCACCCCGGGACGAAAAAACAACTCTAAAGCAAAACTGGAAACTGTAAAAGAGTGTAAAGCGTGTGATTTATTCCTTCCACTGCGCTCAAGCCGGCTTAAAGAATCACGGCGGCTGATGCTCTCGCCACTTTAGTGGGAGATTGCCGGAAATGCTTTTTTCGCCCCTGCTACTTTCAGAGTTCCAGAGCTTCTAGTTTTCCCTGATACAGTACCATGATGCACCGCAGCAATGACGCTATTACCACGAACATTCGTGTGAGCGTTAGTGACCATTGTTCCGCCGATTACAGTGTTGTCAATTACCGTCCCATCCGCCACGATGTTTCCATTTGTGACGGTATTACTGCGAACGGTACTGCCGATGCCACTTGCGTTGAGGTTGCTGCCTATAACGGTATTATTGACTATCGTGCAGCCGGGACTACAAGCGATGCCGTCGTCTTGATTGAACCTGGCAACACTCTCGCTTATGGTGCTGAATGAGCCGCCGTGGATTCCTTCCTTCCCGTTGTTTTCAGCGATGTTGCCAATGAGCAAGCTTGAGTCTCCGACATCGAACCCGGCATTGTTGTTGTCGATGGCCTTCACCCGCTCCACAATGGATGATGTGCTAGCCATGAGACTAACCCCAATTTCAAAGTTCGTGATAACACCGTCGCGAATGGTTATACCCCTCCGCGTTATTTGTCGGTCTGTGATGCCCAAGCCGGTGCCATCCCCACGTATTGTAAAACCGCCAAGGTCAAGTGTGACAAAATCGGCAGCTATGACGATGCAATCACCTCGGGCCCGTATGTTGTTACCTAATACATACGAACCCGGAGCCGTAATGGTCTGCGGTCCGGTGATCACTGTTGCGCCCTTCACCTCAACTGAATTGATAAGTGCGAATCCGCACAACATGAGTGAGCCAAGTACTACCTTTATCTTACTTAACATTTCGAACTCCTTTCTTGATGCTCTCTTGCACGTTAATCAAGGTTTCGCTCTGTCGCCTGACTCGTTCCATAAGGCCTCCAGCCTACCTTGGACAAATCGTCTCGTTTCATCTGCCCGATAAGGTCAGTGAATGCAGTTGATCCTCGTTTGGTTCCTCGCCAAGACCCTGCTGAATCTCATTCGGGCTCGAGGGTCCGCAGCCATCGCTTCGACAGCGGGCTAAGGTCATGAGACTTGGGCGCCCTCTTGTTATTTTATATTTCTCATACTTCCATTCCCAGATTCGGTGGATTTTGAATCGGCGACACCTTCCTATAAGACCCTATCACTGGAATCACACTTCGGAGCGCCTTTACCAGTGCTTCGCCATTAACATGCGCGCCAAGGAATACGATGACACCTGGATTACGATGTACTGGGAATCGACGATCGTTTAGAAAGTCACGGTCATGGGTTAGGAGTATGCGATTCTCCCTAGACGCATAAACTAAGACGTCTTCGTCCAAATGTCCGGAGAGATCTACCTCATCCGGTAAATGCGGTGTTCCACTTTAAGTCGCGCAGCAGTTTTGCGACCCCGATGCCTAGCTCTCGTCAACAACAAATCGAACCTTCTTCGCAAAACGCCAACCAAAGGCGTCCTTCTCTACCTTTGAAATCTCTTCGAGCAGTTCCAAGTCATCAGTCAGCAGTCGTCTCTCTTCTTGCTAATGAAAGAGTTCGTGCCCATTGTAGTTCAAATAAGGCCTCGCCTTCATTCCGCTGACGCTCCATTCCAGCCGAGACATTTGATTTAGTTTCCCCCTCTCCAGGCCGATTGTGCCACGAGAGCCCGCCCGCACAACTCTCCGCTTCGCTCCGAGTGCTCCACTCCGTTCCGCCCCTGCGGGTGTGTGGTCGGGCGCCCACTCGTGTCCCATCGTCCCTACGAGGGGGAAACGCATTTTCAAGACCAAAACCAACTGATTTCAAACGCGGTCTGAGTTCAAAACAAAACCAACTAGTGTAGTGTCTCATAAATAGCTGTACAACCGACCGAATATGGTGTACAGTGGCGCGCATGTGGAAAGCGGCGCCTAAAGTTTTGCTTACCGATGAACAACGGGACACCTTGCAGCATT
>Ga0187893_10008881_pt1 | contig 15685 bp, 10 predicted proteins | sample MA1701074metaG_FD_139574 | JGI IMG/M metagenome (GOLD analysis project Ga0187893, IMG submission 139574) | White microbial mat communities from a basaltic lava cave in the Kipuka Kanohina Cave System on the Island of Hawaii, USA - MA170107-4 metaG ... | reverse complement strand
GCCGGCTCTATCTGAACCACACCGGCGTACGGGGAACCGGCCTTGCGGGATTTCGGGGACTCGTCGAGCTGGAGTTGAGCGGAACCCCGCTCAGGGACGAAGGGCTTACCGTGATCGGCGGCCTACAATCAGTGGAGCGGCTGCGAATCAGCTATACGGACGTCACCAATGACGGGCTTCGGTCGCTTACTGGGATGAAATCGCTGCGCGTTTTGGATGCGTCCAGCAACGATATCGAGAACGCCGGCCTCGAGCACGTCGGCGCTCTAGCCGGGTTGGTGGCGCTGAACCTGAGCTACGGCCGGTTCAGCGATGCCGGCCTCCAGCATTTGAAGAAGCTGTCGGTGCTCGAGCGTCTGGAGGTGGCGCGCACGCGCATCACCGAAAAAGGCATCGCGGAGCTGGCCTCGCTCGGCAAGTTGAAGATGTTGAATCTCAACTATACCGGCGCCACGGATGGGGTGCTGGCCAAGCTTGCCGCCATGCCGGATCTCGAGGAGCTGCACCTGGATACTGGCGCGATCACGGATCAGGGCGTGGACACACTGGCGCAAATGAAGCGGTTGAAACACTTGAATCTCTATCACACGTTGGTGACAGAGGAAGGACAGAAGAAACTGGCGCAGGCTCTGGCTGGTTGCCGGATCGTTTATGACCGCGAATCCTCGCTTCCGAACCGGCGAGGGAGCTGATCATGCATTGGCTGTTGCCGGTTCTTCTCGCTGGAAATATCGATTGGGCGCGCGATTTCGGCGGGCGTGTCGAAGCGAACACGCAAGGTCAGGCGACTGGATTGTATCTGCGCGGTTCCTGGGTTACCGATTCTGATCTGGATTATGTCGCGCGGCAACCGCAGCTCGAGAAGCTCGATCTGTCGCTCACTCGCATCACCGATCTCGGTCTGTTGCGGCTGAAAAATCTCCAGAATATGCGTGAGCTGACTCTGTTTTTCGCCGAGCTGGTGACCGACGAAGGTCTTGCTGTGGTAAAGAACTGGCCGCGGATCGAGCGTTTGAATTTTCGGGGGACTAAAGTAACCGACAATACGCTTTCAGTCCTGGCGGGTAAGGACTCGATTCGAGCGCTGGACATCAGCTACGCCGAGGTCACCGATTCCGGGTTGCAGCATCTGCCGAAGTTGAAGGGTTTGCGTGAGCTCTCCTTCGGTGGAAACAAGATGACCGAGGTCGGGCTCGAAGTTCTGCGATCTCTTCCCGGCCTGACCAAGCTCGATATCAGCGGCAGGCAGCGCACGGACTCGGGATTGTGGTTCGTTGGAGTGACCGACATAGGCTTGGACCCCGTTGCAGTTCTGGCGGACTTGCGCGAGCTGAATCTTTCGGGTACCCTCGTTTCGCCCAAGGGTGTGCAGAAATTGGGGAATTTGAGGAAACTCGAGAAGCTCGATCTGCATGGTGCAAAGCGAGTGACGGATGAAGCGCCAGCCTACCTGGCGGCGCTCCCAGCGCTGCGGTGGGTGGATCTCAAGGACACCGCCATGACCGTCAAAGGGTTCGCGGAGCTGCGCCGTCTGCGTCCGGAGTTGGTGGTGGCAGGGGATCCGGCAGCCGGGAAGAAAGACCACTACACGGTCGACTTTGAAAATGAGTATGTGCGAGCGGTGCGTGTGCATTATGGGCCGCGGGAAGTGTCGAAGACACATCCGCATCCGGAGAATCCGGGAGTCGTCTATGTTTACTTGAACGACGCCGGGCCCATGAAATTCGTGCATGACGATGGGAGGTCTTTGGAGCGGCCGCCTGTGAAGGCTGGAGGCATGCGTGTTGCGCATGGGGCGAAAGAGACGCACGAGGCGACCAATCTGAGCGATGGGGCGAGCGAATACATTCGCCTGGACCTAAAGACACAACAGCCGGAGAAGTTGCGCGATCAGCGCATCCAACCCGTGACTCCGACGGCGGCGGATAACTGGACGAAGACGGTCTTTGAGAGCTCGCAATTCAGGCTCACACGACTGGCCTGCGTCTCCCGCGCTTCTTGTGCCGCGAACGAATTGCCGGCGATCGACGTGCGCCTTCCAGACGGCGCCATTTTGTGGCTACCGAAGGGGAGCCCTGCGCGGTACAACGAAGCGCCTCTCCCGCTCGATCTGGTACGGGTGGAGTTTAAGACCGGCCCCGCCCAGTAGGTTAAGTGGCACACGCTTCGGCGTCGTGCCTTGAGCTTCAGTCCACAGTCCGCAAAGGCAGAAGACGGATAGACTGGAAGTATGCGCTGGTTTGCGCTTTTCTTGTTTTCGATGCCGATCCTGCACACTGCCCCTCCCGTTACTCGCCGGGAGAATTTCAAGGAGGCCCTGCATGGAGTCGAAATTGCGGATCCCTACCGGTGGCTCGAGGATCAAACCAGTCCGGAGACACGGGCGTGGGTTGAAGCGCAGCACAAGCATACGAGGTCGATTCTGGATCAACTGCCGGGGCGTAAGCGGCTGGCGCGGCGCGCGGCTGAGCTGACACGAGTGGATTCATCTGGTTTGCCTGTGGTGCGGAACGGGCGTTACTTCTTCCAACGGCGCGCCGCGAATCAGGAACAGAACGTCTACTACCTGCGGCGGAGCCGCGATGCCAGGGACGAGGTACTCGTCGATGCGAACACACTGAGCCGGGACGGGACGAAATCGGTCGCGATGGCCGGTGTTTCGGATGATGGGGTGTTGTTCGCCTACGGAATCCAAGAGGGAGGTAAAGACGAGCGCGCGATCCGGATCTTGAACGTCGACACGGGGAAGCATCTGTCCGATGAGCTGCCCGAGGGGAAGTGGGGCGGAGTCGGATTCACGCCTGACAACAAGCGCTTCTACTATGCCGAGTATGGCGTGGAGCAGCCTCGCGTCCGGGAGCATGCAATGGGGCGGCCGGTATCGGAGGATCGTGAGATTTTTGGCGTTGGCTTCGGGAAGCAGCACATCCTCTACTCGGGAGTGTCCGACGACGGTAATTACCTGGTGATCACGGTGTTCTTCGGCTCATCCGAAGACCTGACCGAGGTGTATATCAAGGATTTACGCACGGACGATCCCGTGAAACCGATCGCCAAGGGGGTCACGGCCGGTGTTCTCGGAGACATGATCGAAGGACGCTTGATCGCCAAAACCAACTGGAAGGCTCCGAACTGGCGGATCGTCTCGATCGATCCGGTGAATCCGGATCCGGAACATTGGAAGGAGTTGGTGCCGGAAGGGAAGCATGTAATCGAGTCGCTTTCGGCGGCGGGTGGGAAGCTTTTCGTCAGCTATCTGGAGGATGTGCAAACACGCATTCGGATTTTCACGCCGGACGGAAAGCCTTCCGGCGCGGTGAATCTGCCGGCGGCAGGCACGGCGAGTGGCTTCATCGGACGCTGGCAGGACCACGATGCGTACTACACATTCAACTCGTTCCACATCGCGCCCACAGTCTTTCGCGTCGATGCGAAGAGTGGGTCGCAGGAGATGTGGTTCCGCCAAAGCCTGCCGCTGGATTCCTCTAGCCTCGAGCTGCGCCAGGTCTGGTATCAATCCAAGGACGGGACGCGAGTGCCGATGTTCCTGTTGCACAAGAAGGGACTCAAACCGAATGGCGCGTTGCCGGTGTGGCTGACTGGGTACGGCGGATTCAACGTCGCGAACACACCGGCGTTCCAGCAGCGCGCGGTAATGTGGGCGGAGCTCGGTGGAGTCTATGCGTTGGCGAATCTCCGCGGAGGCGCGGAGTTTGGGGAGCGGTGGCACAAGTCGGGAATGTTGGGGAATAAGCAGAACGTGTTCGACGATTTCATTTCGGCCGCAGAGTATCTGATTCGGGAAAAGTACACCAATCCAAAGAAGCTGGCGATTCAAGGGACGTCGAACGGCGGACTTCTGGTTGGCGCGGCGATGACCCAGAGACCGGAATTGTTCCAGGCCGTGGTGTGTGGATATCCGCTGCTCGACATGATCCGTTATCACAAGTTTCTGGTGGCGCGGTTTTGGGTGCCGGAGTATGGGTCGAGCGAAGATCCGGAGCAGTTCCGGTACCTGTTGAAATATTCGCCGTATCATAACGTGAAGCCCGGGACGGATTATCCGGCGACCATGATCGTGACAGGAGATTTCGACACGCGGGTAGACCCCCTGCACGGGCGCAAGATGGCGGCGCTGTTGCAAGCTGCGCAGCGAGGAAAGCGTCCGGTGCTGTTGCATTACGATACCAAGTCGGGCCACTCGGGAGGACTTTCGACGACCAAACAGGTAGATGTGACGGTCGATATGGTGATCTTTTTGGCGTCGCAATTGGGGATGCAGGTGAATTGAGATTTTCTTCGAGGCTCAATTGGGGTCAGCGGTCAAACGCACTCACCAATGCCCTTGAGCGCAGGCGTGGGACGCCGGTGCTGGATCTGACGGAATCTAATCCCACGCGGGCTGGGATTGTGTATGAAAGCGATGTCATTCTGGAGGCGCTGCGAAATCGTGAATCACTTGGCTATGAGCCAGCAGCTTTGGGGTTGCGGAAGGCGCGCGAGGCCGTGGCGGGTTATTACGGCAATTTACAGCCGGACCAGGTCCTGTTGACGGCGAGCACGAGCGAAGCATACTCGTTCCTGTTCAAGTTGTTGTGCGATCCGGGTGACGAAGTGCTCGTGCCGAGGCCGTCCTATCCGTTGTTCGACTTTCTGGCGCGACTCGAGTGTGTCGAGCCAAGACAGTATTCCTTGCGGTATCACGAGGGGTGGTGGATCGATCCGGAAAGCGTCGAGCGGCAGATCACGGACCGGACGCGGGCAATCGTGGTGGTGAACCCGAACAATCCAACGGGATCATACTTGAAGCGGCACGATTTGGAATGCCTGGAGCGATGGGGAATCACATTGATTTCGGATGAGGTTTTTTCCGATTACGGGTTCGAGGAGGATCCCGATCGTGTGCCATTGGTTGCGGCAAGGGCGCGGGTGCCCGCGTTTTCATTGAATGGCTTCTCGAAGTTGCTGGGACTGCCGCAAATGAAGCTGGGTTGGATCGTAGGAAATGATGCGGAGTCAATGCGGAAGCTCGAGTTTGTCGCCGACACCTACCTGAGCGTGAGTGGACCGGTGCAGCACGCGGCGGCGGCATGGTTAGGGTTGCGGGAGCGGTTTCATGGGCAGATGATGGCGCGCCTGCGGGCGAATCTGGTGGCATTGCGGAGGATGCTGGAGCCGCTGCGAGTGGAGGGCGGATGGTGTGCAATTGTTCCATTACCTCGGACGCTGAGCGAAGAAGAGTGGGTGTTGCGGCTTCTTGAGGAAGAAGGAGTCCTGGTGCAGCCTGGATATTTTTACGATTTCGAGAGCGAAGCATTTGCGGTAGTGAGCCTGCTGGCGGAGCCTTCTGTATTCGAGGAAGGGTTAGCGCGGATGAAGAGGAGAATGGATGAGCAAGGATAGAACGGTAGCGTATTGCCTGGAACGGATTCGCGAGAAGGAAGCGGAAATCCAGGCATGGGCGCAAGTCGAGGTACGGGGCCCACTGGGGGATGGACTTTTGCGAGGCGTGCCGTTCGGAGTGAAGGACATCTTTGATGTGGAGGGGACGCGAACAGAGTTTGGGACATCCGTGTTCGCTGGTCGTGTGTCGAAGGAGGACTGCAGTCTCGTGCGAAGGTTACGCGAGTTGGGGGGAACGGTGGTCGGGAAGACGCACACGACAGCGTTTGCCTACTTCGATTCTGCTCCAACGCGGAACCCGCGTAACGTGAAGCACACGCCGGGTGGAAGCTCGTCAGGATCAGCTGCAGCGGTAGCAGCGGGGATGGTCCCGTTCGCTTTAGGCTCGCAGACGCAGGGCTCGGTGCTGCGGCCGGCTTCGTTCTGCGGAGTCGTGGGGTTCAAGCCGACGTTGGGATTGCTTCCGCTCGAGGGCGTGATGCCCTTTGCACCGACGCTGGACACGGCGGGATTTTTCGCGGAGACGCCGCAGGACATGCGGCGCTTGTGGCAATGTTTGGGCGGTGGTGGGGGAACGGGCTTGCGGCGGATGGCCGCATTTCCGGCGGTGGCGGAGGTCGAGGCGCCGATGCGGAGTGCTTTCGAAGCGGCAATAGAGCGGATAGACGCCAAGGTGGTGGACCCGCCGGATTCCTTCCGGGAGCTGTATGTGGCTGTTCGGAATATTCAGGACTATGAGGGCGCGCGATCGCATCAGGAGGCTTACTGGCGGCATCGCGAGCGAGTCGGAGTGAAGATGGCGCAGCTTGTGGAGCGCGGACTGGGGATGCCGCTGGAGCAGTACGAGGCGTCGATGGAGCATCTCCAGAGAGCGCGACTGGAGATGGACCAGGTGTTTTCACAGTTCGATGTGATCCTGACTCCGGCGGCTTTGGGTCCGGCGCCCGAAGGGTTCGCGACTACCGGCGATCCGAGGATGAATGCGCCATGGACGGGATTGGGGACGCCGGCGATTTCGATCCCGATGCCGGTTTCAGAAGGGTTGCCGTTGGGCTTGCAAATGACGGCGGGTCGAGGCCGGGATTCGTTCCTCGTGGACGTGGCTTGTATAGTAGAGAGATGAAATTCGCGAGACTGGCGACTATCTTTCTTGCTACGGTGTCTTTTATGGATGCCGAAGTTTACGAGCTGCGAACTTACTACACCTTGCCTGGGAAGCTGCCGGATTTGCACAACCGGTTCAAGAACCACACCATGAGGCTGCTGGAGAAGCACGGGATGAAGAACATCGGATACTGGCAGCCGCAGGACGAGCCGGGCAAAAGCAACATGCTGATCTATATCCTGAAGCATAAGAGCCGGGAAGCGGCAAAGGCTTCCTGGGATGCATTCCGGGCCGACCCGGAGTGGGTCAAAGCCCGTACAGAATCTGAGAAGGGCGGCAAGATTATGGATCGGGTGGAGTCGGTGTTTATGGACGCGGTTCCGTATTCGCCGATGAAGTAGATGCCCGCTGTCTGGGGCACGCATTCCAAGCGTCGATACGAGTATCGATGCGGCAAACAAGAGTGTTCGCGCCACGACGTGGCGCACGCACTCGTGCGTGCCGTCTCGACACTTGTGTCGAGACCATGGCCCTCCTGTTGTGGTCTGTTTCTCTTCGCGATTACGGCGTTTGCTCAGCCCCTGGATTTGATCGTGCGGAATGCACGGATTTGGACAGGCGATGCGAAGAAGCCATGGGCGGATTCGCTTGCTGTGAGTGGTGACTTGGTGACAGCCGTAGGGGCAGTCCAAGGGACGGCTCCGAAGGTAATCGACGCAGGAGGACGGCTGATCACTCCTGGGTTCATCGATAGCCACGTGCACATGCTCGACGGCGGGTTGCGGCTCACTTCGGTGCAGTTGCGCGACGCCAGGACGAAGCCGGAGTTCATCGATCGCATACGGAAGTTCGCGGCCACCGTCCCGGAAGGGGCCTGGATAATCGGCGGCGACTGGGATCACGAGCAGTGGGGCGGCGAGTTGCCCACCCGCGCATGGATTGACTCGGTGACGCCGAAGCATCCGGTGTGGGTGCATCGGCTGGACGGTCACATGGCGCTCGCGAACTCCGTGGCGATTCAGATCGCGCGGGTCACCCGGCGGACTCCGAACGTGGACGGTGGAACCATCGTGCGGGACTCGCAAGGCGAGCCGTCCGGTGTGTTTAAAGATAACGCCATGGAAATGATTGAGAGCCATCGTTCGGCGCTGACCTTACAGGACGTCATCAAGGCTCTCGAGGCGGCGCAGCAGTATCTGCTGCCGTTCGGTGTCACGACCGTGCACAACATGGGCGGCATCCTGGAGACAGATGCACTGGAACAGATTCGCACTAGCGGGAGGTTGAAAATCCGGGTCTATGCGGGTGTGCCAATCGCTCATGTGGGCCATATCAAGGGACGGATGATTGCGGGAGAGCGTGGCGACCGGTGGTTGCGAATCGGGCTGATGAAGGGATTTCTGGACGGGTCGCTTGGCTCGCACACGGCGGCGTTTCATGAACCCTACACGGATGCACCCAAGGATCGCGGGCTGTTGGTGACGACACCGGAAGATATTCGGATGCGGATCACACCAAGTCACAACGTGGGAGTGCAGGTGGCGATTCACGCGATCGGCGATCGGGCCAACACGCTGTTGCTCGATGTCTACGAGTGGCTCGCCAAGGTATACGGGCCCATGGGGTTCCGTTGGCGCATTGAGCACGCACAGCACCTGCGGGCCGAGGATATTCCACGCATGGCGAAACTGGGCGTTGTGGCGAGCATGCAGCCGTATCATGCGATCGACGACGGGCGATGGGCAGATAAGGTGATCGGGCCTCTGCGAGCGAAGATGACTTATGCGTTCCGCTCGCTGCTCGATGCGAAAGTCAACCTGGCGTTCGGGAGCGACTGGTTTGTTGCCCCGGCGAATGTGATGGAGGGGATTTACGCGGCGGTGACACGGCGGACGCTCGATGGAAAGCATCCCAACGGATGGGTGCCCGAGCAAAAGATCACCGTGGAAGAAGCATTACGCGCGTACACGTATGGCGGGGCGTTTGCGGGCTATGAAGAAAACTATAAGGGTACTCTGACGCCCGGGAAGCTGGCGGATTTCGTGATGCTGGACCGGGACATCACCAAGATTCCGCCGACGCAGATCAAGGACGTGAAGGTGCTGATGACGGTGGTAGGTGGGAAGGTGGCGTACGACCGGAGCGCGCACTAGCCAGCGACGTCACGATTTCCTCACACGCATCCAAGGCTTGCTCACATTCAGCGCGGCTCACGTCGTAGTGAGTGACAAATCGGAGGCGTGTTTCGCTGACGGCGTTTGCCAGCACGCCGCGTTGCTTGAGTTGGGCGCTGAATGCGGCGCCGGAGAGTCCTGTGTCCGCCACGTCGGAGATGACGATGTTGGTGTGGACGCGCGCTGGGTTCACCGCGATCCCTGGCAACCTTGCAAGGCCGTCAGCGATGATCCTAGCATGAGCGTGATCTTCGTCCAGCCGTCCGGGCATTTCTTCGAGTGCAATCAGTCCCGCCGCGGCCAGCACACCCACTTGGCGCATGGCGCCGCCAAGCCGCTTGCGGTAGAGCCTTGCTTGATCGATGGTTTCGCGTGTGCCCACGAGCATCGAGCCCACCGGCGCACCCAGTCCCTTGGATAGGCAGAACATCACCGTGTCGACCCTGGCTGCGATTTCCGAAACCGGCACACCCAGGCGCGCCGCAGCGTTGAAGACACGAGCCCCGTCCATGTGCACAGCGAGACCCCGTTCGTGTGTCCCGTCGCAGATTTCATTGATCACAGCAACGGGAGTCACAGTGCCGCCGGCCATGTTGTGGGTGTTCTCGATCGAGATCAGTCCGGTTGGCGCCCAATGCGGGCTGAGAGAGCGGATTTCCTTGCGGATCGCGTCCCAGGTGAGGACGCCGTCTTCGGCGGTCACGGTCCGCGGCAGGCAGCCTGCGAACCAGCCCATCATCCCGAGCTCGTAGTTGAATACGTGCGAGCGTGCCTCGCAGATCACCTCTTCGCCGTGCCGCGTGTGCACTTTGATGCCGATGGTGTTGCCCATGGTGCCCGTGGGCACGAACAATCCCGCCTCTTTGCCCAGTATCGCGGCAGCGCGCTCCTCGAGACGATTCACGGTTGGATCTTCGCCGTAGACGTCATCGCCGACCTCGGCGTTGGCCATCGCCTGCCGCATGGCGGGCGTGGGTTTGGTAACCGTATCGCTTCTTAAATCGATCATGATAGGAAATCCTGGAAAACTTCATTCGACAACAGAACACCCCGCCGGGACAAGCGGATCGCGGCGCCGTCCCGTTCCAGCAACCCGGAGTCCAAGTGGCGGCTGATAGGAGTGGCCCAGCGCGTCCACTCCTGCTCGCTCAGCTCGATGCCCGCCGTGAGCCTCAGTCCCACGAAGAATCGCTCGTCCTCTTGCGCATCCTCGATCTGCTTTCGCGGTGCAACAGAGTAATCCGGCGCTTGCTCCACATTCCACCAGCGCTTGCTCCCATCATAACTGTGCGCATCGGAGCCGAATCCGAGATACGGTTCGAGACGCCAGTATTTCAGGTTGTGCAGCGACTCGTGCCCTGGGCGCGCGAAATTGGATATTTCATAGCGCGCGATGCCGATCACAGCCAACCTGTCCACGGCAGTTTCATAGAGCTGGGCGGTCAATTCTTCGCTGGGAACCCGAGCGGCGCCGAAGCGGCCGCCATGACGCAGAATCTCTTGGCCCAACCGGCTATCTTCATCCACCTCAAGCATGTAGACAGAGACATGTGGGGGCGCCAAGCGCTCGATCCAGTCCAGAGAGGCGCTCCAGCTCTCCGGTGTCTGAAACGGGAGCCCGGCGATGAGATCGATGTTGATCTCCTCGATCCCGGCTTCGCGGAGAGCTTTCACATCCCGCTCCACAATCTCCGCGTTGTGGCGGCGGCCAGTTTGCCGTAGTTCACGGTCGATGAACGACTGCACTCCCAGACTGACCCGCGTAATTCCGGATGCGCGCCACCCAAGCACTTTCTCGAAGGTGATGTCGCCGGGGGCTGCCTCGATGGTCGCTTCTCGCCAGGGGCGACCCGAAATCAGGCGGAGGATCCTGGACAGGATCTCAGGATCGAGGCGGCTCGGAGTTCCGCCGCCCAGATATACGGTCTCGGGCGTCCACTTCCACTCCGCCGCGAGGATCTCGTTTTTGAGGGCCTCCAGGTAGTCGCGCTCGACCTCGACACGGCCGATGCCCGAAGCGAAATTGCAGTAGGTACATTTCTGACCACAGAACGGATAGGAGATGTAGACGCCTGGCACTACAATTGGACCTCTTCGCCGAGATACTCGCCGATCGCGGCGCCCATCAGTTCGACAAGGCTTTGGCCGGTGGAGGAAAGCACGAAGGCGTTACGGGATTCATCCCAGTCTAGCTTGTAACTCTTGACGTTCGCCGAGACCCAGATCTGACGAACGGGTGAGTTGGGACTCACTACGAACTTGCCCGGTGGTCCTTCGAATTCGATGGTCAAGGCGCCGGCGTTGAAGTCGGCCTCGAACCCGTGACGCTCGGAAGCTCCACCCAAGGCGGTGATTAGCTCTGTAAGCGCTTGTTCGGCCCGGCGTTGAAACAGAAACTCGTCCATGCGGGGAGGGGATACCTCAAAGTTAGCAGAATCCACGGCGAACTCGATCCTGCCTCCCGACCTCGCAAGGAGCAGGCGTACTGGTGCAACGTCTTGCCGATGTTGGGGCGTCGTCCTACACCGTCAGTTACCACCGCCGGCGGCCACAGGAAGCGCCAGCGGGTCGTATTCGTGCTGAACGAACTGACCGGTAAAGGCGAAGAACCGCATGCGGGCCATAGCTTGCAGCCGAAGGTCGGCGGTTCCGGTGATGCGGAAGCTGGCGAGAAAACCGGCGAGGTTGCCGATTGCCAGGATATCTTCGAAAGTTCGGAACTTGAGATAACCGGAGCCCAACTGGTTTGTGCCTTCATAGACGCGCGTGTACAGAGTCGTGTAGTCCTCGAGGACTTCTTGGGGGCCGCGCCTCCCAACCGCCGCGTCCTTCTGCATGAACTTTGTTCCATCGAGTGTGAAGCGGCGGCCATCGTTGGCGGTGAATTCAAGGTGGTATCGCATTTCCGTTTCGCGGGTGGCTGGATTCACGCGGAGATAGTTGAACCAGCTTTTCTTGGGATCGACGGGAAAAGTGGGGTTGTTAATGCCGGCGAAGGCGCTGAAGCTGATGGCGCCGGAGAGCCGCGCTTCGTGGTCGGCGCCGTCGACGAAGTCGTTGATATCGGCGATCGTCATACGCACTTTGAAGCTACAGTCCACCGGACCTGGTCCGGTCTCGGGCGGTGTCATCTGGCCTGGAGAGTACCACCCCACCATTTCCTCGTCGAAAGTCATGCCAATGCCTCGGGGCAGTGCCTGATCGAGAAGCGGCGCCAGTAGCGTGTTGGTGGGAAACCCGGAGCCTTCGGCGCGCCGGAGCAAATAGTAAAAGCCGAAGCGCACGACTCCAGTGGAACTGGTTTCGCGATGGAAGATACCAAGGGATACGGGCAGGGAGTTGACATCGAACTGCGCGGGCAGGTCCGTGACCCACTTGCCGATGAACAAGTCCTTGCCCAGTTTCCGGATTTCGTCGTGAAAATTTGTGAAGTCGTTCAACTGAAAATGGTCCTTGGTGAACGAAGGCACGATCAGACCCTCGATGAGGCCCATCAACTGGAACCGGCTCTCGAAGCGCCCGTCGGGTTGGTTGAGAAACTGCAGATGCGCGACACCGGCGGCGTGATTGGCGTTCGAGATCGTATCCATGCGCCAGACCCCTTCGAGCTCGTCCTTGGTGGGAACGGCGCCTTGCGCGTACAACTGCCGGTGATCCTCGACCGTAAGGCGATCGAAGCTATACGTGCGCGTCATCGGAAAGGTGAACATGCGTTGCCCGTTCGGGAATTCACCGAGGTAGACCCGGCCGATCAGCAGGTTCCGATGGATCACCTTGAACACGTCGTAGTAGCCTTGCCATGGCGGATCGGTATAACGAAGCAGAATGTACTTGCCCGGCGGGAGGTCGCCCTGTTGCGATTTGGTTTCGAACTCCTCGAGCGCGTTCTCCGCGTTAATGACACCATCGGTGTCGCTGGTGATACCGGCGACCTTGCCGCCCTTCTTGAAGAACCTCTTCTTGAAACCGGTAAAGAGGGCGGCCGACATAAGATTCAGCATGTGGCCCTTCGGAAATGAGCCTTTCCAATAGTCGTCGTTGACTACGGTGCGATTGGCGAGGTCGATCTGCCGGCCACCGTTGTTGATCATGATCTCGATTGACTGGGTTGGCGCGCGCTCGAAGAGGCGGTCCATCTCCTCGTCGCTACGGTTAATGATCTGAAGCGGATCGAGACCGGCGAAGCCAACGGATACCGCTGGTTGAGGATAGTCGTTGCCTTGCATCGCCTCGATCTTGCGTGCGACGGCCCGCTCAGCTACCGCGGAAATGGTAAGGAACGGATTGACGCCGAGCGCGGTAGGAATGGTCGCGCCGTCAATGACAAATAGTCCGTCGTGAATGGAGCCATCCCCGGAAAAAACGCGTCCCCACTGGTCGACCGCGCCAGAAGCGTAGTCGTCACCCATGGGACAGCCACCCAGCGGATGCGCTGTGATGAGCCGGCGGGTTTGCAGGAAGGACCAGATCGGATTCTCAACGAAGCTTGCTCCCTCGCGGCGTGCGTGGCGCCGGAGCTCTTCATTGGTCAGGCTGAATATCGGTTGCCGGCCGGCGTTGGGCCACAGCACAGTAACGCGGCCATCGCGCTCGAATATCGGGCGCTCCCACTTGAAGTAACCGCTTTGATCGTCGTACGCGGTACAGAGATAGAGCATCGTATGGTTGAGCGCGCCATCGGCCTGGTATGGGTCCACCTGGGAAAAGTCGCGGGTGCGGCGCTCAAATTCGGCGAACTCATCTCCGACATCTGTATCTTCCCCGGGCAGCGCAGTAAATGCCAGTTGCGCGGCGCGAACGTAGGCGCGGGCAAAGCTCAAGTCCTCGACGGCGAAGCGCTTATCCTTGGAACCACCGGCGCCATAGCGGATGGCAGCAACGATCGTGGGTCCGGGACGCATGTTCGATCCGGGACCACCCGGATGTTTACCAAAACCGAGGACTTCCGTTTTTGTATCGCCATTGTAGGCCAGGCCGAAAAAGTCGCCGTTGCCACCGAAGCGGCTTCCGACCATCGGCGAAACCGATAGCCCGTGCAAGTTGGCGGAGCGCAGCAGGATCTCGGTGCTGTTAATCGAACCCGCGGCGAGAACCACGTTGCGCGCCTCGATGGTAAATTTCTGCGACTTGGTTGGGCTCTTGACATACACCCCGTGCACGCGCCAGCCGCCGCCGTCGACCTTTTCGATCCACTCGACTTTCGTTTGAGTGAAAATCTCCGTGCGGTCATTGGCGGCGGCCATCGGGAGATAGTTCATCGCGAGCGTATTCTTGGCCCCGACGCGGCAGCCGGTGACGCAGTCGCCGCAATCGATGCACTTGTGTTGAATGACGCCGTGAGCGTTTGGCTGATTTTCCAAAGTGAAATTAACGGCGATATCGAGGGGTTTCGCTTCGAGGCCGAGCTGAGTTGCACGACGGTTGAGAGCCTGTATCTTGGCCAGACTGTTTCCTTGAGGATGAGGACCGGCAGCCAGGACAGCCTTGGCTCTCTGATAGAACGGCATGAGTTGAGCCAGCGTCATGTCCTCGGGCCAACCCGCGCGGTCGAAGGTGTCCGCATCCGGAACGATGGCGACATTCGCGTTTACCAGGGAGGTGCCCCCGAGCCCGCTGCCTTTGATGACCGAGATGTCGGGATAGTTCAGCAACTCGTAGAGTCCCAGTGGATTGGTTGAGCTGCGAACTTCGGCGAGATAGCGCTCGAAAGTGTCGGGAAACTTGTCGAGGGGCCATTCCCGGCCACGTTCGAGCATACATATAGTCGGCTTGGGGTCCAAGTTGGAGGTGGCCAGACGGGCCGCCGTGATGGCCCCTCCGTAGCCGGAGCCGATGATGAGAAAGTCGTAGGAGGTTTTGTGGGTGTTCCAGTCGCGTGCGAGCATGGCAGTCCTTAATCGTACATGAGTGATTCTCGCGGCGCAGCCGTTTCAAATAAACGCACGAGGAGCCGAAATTTCTCCGCTGTACGCTGAAGCGTGCCCATGAGGCCACTATACTGGTTCGGAGGATGCCGACTGAGACAAAGACTCTAACAGCCCGGCACTTCTTCAAGCGCGGGGGGCTCCTTTCGGGTTGGCACCCGAACTACGAGTACCGCGAGGGCCAGCTTGCAATGGCTGAAGCGGTCGAAGCGGCTTTGCAAGAGAAGAAGCACCTGATCGTCGAAGCCGGTACGGGAACGGGCAAGACGCTCGCCTACCTGATCCCCGCGATCCTCTCTGGAAAGCGAGTGATTGTGTCCACGGGCACAAAGAATCTGCAGGAACAGCTGTTCTTCAAGGACATTCCTTTTCTCCAGAAACATTTCAAGGATAAACTGCGCGTCTGCTATATGAAAGGACGCGGCAATTACGCCTGCAGGCAGAAAATCTATGACGCTGAGAAAGAGCCAATGCTCTCCGGCCTGGAGGAAGTAGCGGATTTTCAGATCATCCGGGAATGGGAGAAATCCACGGAGGTGGGGGATCGGGCCGAGATCCGTCCGCTTCCCGCGGGATCAACGGCGTGGGGAAAAGTGGATGCGCGGCGGGAGGCATGTACCGGACAAAAGTGCGCGCAGTTCGAGCGTTGTTTCATCACGAAGATGCTGCAGAGGGCGCGCGAATCCGACATCGTCATCGTGAATCATCACTTGTTTTTCGCCGACTTGGCGATCCGCGAGGGGGAATCGGAAGGGATCATTCCCGAGTACAACTCGGTGATTTTTGACGAGGCTCATGAACTGGAGGAAGTCGCGGGGCCGCATTTCGGGGTTTCGATTTCAAATTATCAGGTGGAGGAGCTCGATCGTGACATCGGCTCCCTCGCGCGGCGGAAGAGTTTCGGGTCGCAGGAGCTCGATCGCGTGCTCCAGGTGTTCCGGGAAGTAGCCACCCAGTTCTTCCTCACGTTTCCGGACCGGGAAGGGCGGACCGCATTCACCGATCCTAGGGGATTCGTGAAAGAAAACGAGAAGGTGCTGGCCGATTTCACGGGATGCGTTGAGTTGTTGCGCGCCCAT
>Ga0187893_10008880_pt1 | contig 15686 bp, 9 predicted proteins | sample MA1701074metaG_FD_139574 | JGI IMG/M metagenome (GOLD analysis project Ga0187893, IMG submission 139574) | White microbial mat communities from a basaltic lava cave in the Kipuka Kanohina Cave System on the Island of Hawaii, USA - MA170107-4 metaG ... | reverse complement strand
GGCGCCGGGGTCGCGGTGCTGGCGATCAGCGTTCTCGACGGCGAGGCCCACAAGAACTGGGCCACGCTGAATCATGTCATCGACACGCTGCTGCGGGAGCGCTGCGAGCGCAAGACCGCTTTGATCGCGCTGGGCGGCGGCGTGATCGGCGACCTGACCGGCTTCGCCGCCGCCATCTACCTGCGCGGCGTGCCCTTGGTCCAGGTGCCGACCACTTTGCTCGCGCAGGTGGATTCCTCGGTCGGGGGCAAGACCGGGATCAATCATCCGCTCGGCAAGAACCTGATCGGCGCGTTCCACCAACCGCGGCTGGTCCTGGCCGATACCGCTACGCTGAACACGTTGCCCGAGCGCGAGCTCGCCGCCGGACTGGCCGAAGTGATCAAGTACGGTCTGATCCTCGATGCGGACCTGTTCGACTGGCTGGAAGCGAACATCGCACGCTTGAGCGCGCGCGATCCCGAGGCGCTGGAATACGCCGTACGGCGCTCCTGCGAGATCAAGGCGGCGGTAGTGGCCGCCGACGAGCGCGAGTCGGGCACCCGTGCACTGCTCAACCTGGGGCATACCTTCGGCCATGCCGTCGAGGCCGGACTGTCGTACGGCACCTGGCTGCACGGCGAGGCGGTTGCGGCCGGCACCGTGATGGCCGCGCGGCTGTCGCAGCGGATGGGCCTGCTGGCGGCCGCGGACACCGGCCGTATCGAATCCCTGCTGTCGCGCGCCGGCCTGCCGGTGCGCGCCCCGGCGCTGGGTGTGGAGCGCTATCTCGACCTGATGGGGCTGGACAAGAAAGTCGAGGCCGGCAAACTGCGCTTGATCCTGCTCAGGCGCATCGGGGAGGCATTCGCGACCTCGGACTTTCCGCAGGAGGAGTTGCGGGCGGTGCTGGCTGCAACCGCCTGAGGGACCGATTGCTGCATCGCCGCAAAAGCGGTTGAACAACCCGGGGGCTGGGGGTAGACTTAGTCGGTTGCGCCCGGATTACAGCGGCCCCGGACGGGAACCCGTCACCGGGGCCGAGCGCACTTTGGGGCCGGCTTTTCGCGCCGGGTCCGGGCAAGGAGGAAAACAATTATGACGCGCGCGCTTTCTGGCAGTGAGACGCCCGCCTGGCCCGGCGACGGCCCGCCGTCGCGCCAGGGGCTGTACGACCCGGCCCGGGAGCACGAGGCCTGCGGCGTAGGTTTCATCGCGCACATCAAGGGCAGGAAGAGCCACGCCATCGTCGAGCACGGCCTCCAGATCCTGCGCAACCTGACGCATCGCGGCGCGGTCGGCGCCGATCCGCTGGTCGGCGACGGCGCCGGCATCCTGCTTCAGCTGCCGGACCAGTTCTTCCGCGAAGAGATGGCCAAGCAGGGCGTGATGTTGCCGCCCGTGGGCGAGTACGGCGTGGGGATGGTGTTCCTGCCCAAGGAACCCGCGTCGCGGCTGGCCTGTGAGTACGAGATCGCACGCGCGATCAAAGACGGGGGCCAGGTGCTGCTCGGCTGGCGCGACGTGCCGCGCGACCGCAGCGGCCTGGGCGAGGCGGTCAAGCGCATCGAGCCGGTGATCCGGCAGGTGTTCATCGGGCGCGGGGCGGAGGTCACCGTCACCGACGCGCTCGAACGCAAGCTGTACATCATCCGCAAGTCCTCCGGCCACGCCATCCAGGCGTTGAAGCTCGCGCATGGCAAGGAGTTCTATGTCCCTTCCATGTCGGCGCGGACCGTGGTCTACAAGGGCATGCTGCTGGCGCACCAGGTCGGGACCTACTACAAGGACCTGCAGGATCCGCGCGTGGCCTCCGCGCTGGCCCTGGTGCACCAGCGCTTTTCCACCAACACCTTCCCGACCTGGGATCTGGCGCATCCGTTCCGGATGATCTGCCACAACGGCGAGATCAATACGCTGCGCGGCAACGTCAACTGGATTCGCGCGCGCCAGGGTGCGATCTCGAGCCCGGTGCTGGGTGAGGACCTGGACAAGATCTGGCTGCTGATCTACGACGGCCAGTCCGATTCGGCCTCGTTCGACAACGCGCTGGAGATGCTGGTGATGGGGGGCTACTCGGTGGCCCACGCCATGATGCTGCTCATCCCCGAGGCATGGGAAGGCCACACTCTGATGGATCCCGCCCGCCGCGCCTTCTACGAATACCACGCGCCGATGATGGAGCCCTGGGACGGCCCGGCCGACATCGCCTTCAGCGACGGCCGCCAGATCGGCGCCACCCTCGATCGCAACGGCCTGCGGCCCGCGCGTTACCTGGTCACCGAGGACGACCTGGTGATCATGGGCTCCGAGTGCGGCTGCCTGCCGGTGCCCGAGGAGAAGATCATCAAGAAGTGGCGCCTGCAGCCCGGCAAGATGTTCCTGGTCGACCTGGAAGCGGGGCGCATCGTCGATGACCAGGAGCTCAAGGATGCACTGGCCCGCGCCAAGCCGTACCGGGAGTGGATCGAGCGCATTCGCATCAAGCTCGACGACCTGCCCCGGCCGCAGCACGGGCGCGAGCCGTCGCCCGAGCGCGTGCTCGACCGCCAGCAGGCCTTTGCCTACACGCAGGAGGACATCAAGTTCATCCTCGCGCCGATGGGCGTGAACGGCGAGGAGGCGGTGGGCTCCATGGGCAACGACTCGCCGCTGGCGGTGCTGTCCCACAAGAACAAGACCCTGTATCACTACTTCAAACAGCTGTTCGCGCAGGTGACCAACCCGCCGATCGACCCGATCCGCGAAGAGCTGGTGATGTCGCTGGTGTCCTTCATCGGCCCGAAGCCGAACCTGCTCGGCATCGACGAGATGAACCCGCCGCTGCGCCTGGAGGTGAGCCAGCCGGTGCTCGACTTCGAGCAGATGGAGACCATCCGGCGCATCGAGGAGTGCACCGACGGCAAGTTCAGCTCGTGCGAGCTGGATATCACCTATCCGCTCGCCTGGGGCAAGGAGGCGATCGAAGCGCGGCTGGCCAGCCTGTGCGCGCAGGCCGAGGATGCGGTGCGCTCCGGCTACACCATCCTGATCATCTCGGACCGCAAGATGGATCGCGACCACGTCGCGATCCCCGCGTTGCTCGCGCTGTCGGCGGTGCACCATCACCTCGTCAACAAGGGCCTGCGCACCAGCACCGGCCTGGTGGTCGAGACCGGCTCCGCGCGCGAGGTGCATCACTTCGCGCTGCTCGCCGGCTTCGGTGCCGAGGCGGTGCATCCCTACCTCGCCTTCGAGACGCTGATCGCGCTCGCCGACGCGGGCGCCCTGCCCGGCATCGACGCCGAAAAGGCCTGCAAGAACTTCGTCAAGGCGATCGGCAAGGGCCTGCGCAAGGTGATGTCCAAGATGGGCATCTCCACCTACATGTCCTACACCGGGGCGCAGATCTTCGAGGCGGTGGGCTTGTCGCACGCGCTGGTGGACAAGTACTTCACCGGCACCACTTCAACGGTCGAGGGTATCGGCGTGTTCGAGGTGGCGGAGGAGGCGATCCGCATCCACCAGTCCGCCTTCAGCGGCGACCCGCTGCTGGAGGGGGCGCTCGACGCGGGCGGGGAGTACGCGTTCCGCGTGCGCGGCGAGGAGCACATGTGGACGCCGGATGCCATCGCCAAGCTGCAGCACTCCACGCGCAACAAGAGCTACGCCACTTACCAGGAATACGCGCGCATCATCAACGACCAGAGCCAGCGTCACATGACCTTGCGCGGGTTGTTCGAGTTTCGCTTCGGTCAGTGCACGCCGGTGCCGGTCGAGAAAGTGGAGCCGGCGGCTGCGATCGTGAGGCGCTTTTCCACCGGCGCCATGTCGCTCGGCTCGATCTCGACCGAAGCGCACACCACGCTCGCCATCGCCATGAACCGCATCGGTGGCAAGTCCAACACCGGCGAGGGCGGCGAGGACCGCCGGCGCTACGCGCCGGTGAAAGCCGGCGAGACGCTCGCTGGACGGTTGGGCCGCGACCGCGTCGAACGCGACCTCGAGCTGAAGGAAGGCGACTCGCTCAAGTCCAAGATCAAGCAGGTGGCCTCGGGCCGCTTCGGGGCGACCGCCGAGTACCTGTCCTCCGCCGAGCAGCTGCAGATCAAGATCGCGCAGGGCGCCAAGCCGGGCGAGGGCGGTCAGCTCCCGGGCAAAAAGGTATCGGAGTACATCGCCGAGCTGCGCTACTCCACGCCCGGCGTGGAGCTGATCTCACCGCCGCCGCACCACGACATCTACTCGATCGAGGACCTGGCGCAGCTCATCCACGACCTGAAGAACGCCAATCCGGACGCCGCGATCAGCGTGAAGCTGGTGTCCGAGGTGGGCGTGGGCACGGTGGCGGCGGGCGTGTCGAAGGCCAAGGCCGATTACGTCACCATCGCCGGGCACGACGGAGGCACCGGTGCCTCGCCCTGGTCATCGATCAAGCACGCTGGGACTCCCTGGGAGCTGGGGCTCGCCGAGACGCAGCAGACGCTGGTACTCAACCGCCTGCGCGGGCGCATCGCCGTGCAGGTTGACGGCCAGATCAAGACCGGACGCGACGTGGTGATCGGGGCAATACTCGGCGCGGACGAGTTCGGGTTCTCCAGCGCGCCGCTGGTGGTGGCCGGCTGCATCATGATGCGCAAGTGCCACCTGAACACCTGTCCGGTGGGGGTGGCCACCCAGGACCCGGTGCTGCGCCGCAGGTTCCACGGGCATCCCGACCACGTCATCAACTACTTCTTCTTCGTGGCCGAGGAGGTGCGCGAGCTGATGGCGAAGCTCGGCGTGCGCAAGTTCGACGAGCTGATCGGCCACACCGACCTGCTCGACATGAAGCACGGCATCGAGCACTGGAAGGCGCGCGGTCTGGACTTCAGCCGCATCTTCTACATGCCGCACATGCCCGCCGATGTCGCGGTGTACAACTCCGAGCGGCAGGATCACGGTCTGGAGAAGGCGCTCGACTTGCGCCTGATCGAGCTGGCGCAGGCCGCGCTCGAGCGCGGCGAGAAGGTCACCATCGACACGCCGATCCGCAACATCAACCGCACCGTAGGCACGATGCTGTCGGGCGAGGTCGCGAAACGCTACGGCCACGACGGCCTGCCCGACGACACCATCCACGTGCGGCTGGCCGGCTCCGCGGGACAGAGCTTCGGCGCGTTCCTGGCGCACGGCGTCACCCTGGACCTGATCGGCGAGACCAACGATTACTGCGGCAAGGGCCTGTCGGGCGGGCGCATCAGCGTGCAGCCGTCGCCCAAGTTCCGGGGCGAGCCGACGCAGAACATGATCACCGGTAACGTCGTGCTCTACGGGGCCATCGCCGGAGAGGCCTATTTCCGCGGCGTCGCCGGCGAACGCTTCTGCGTGCGCAACTCCGGCGCGCAGGCGGTGATCGAGGGTGTGGGCGATCACGGCTGCGAGTACATGACCGGCGGCGCGGTCGCGGTGCTCGGCGCAACCGGGCGCAACTTCGCGGCGGGGATGTCGGGCGGCATCGCCTACGTGCTCGACATCGACGGCCAATTCGTCAAGCGCTGCAACACCAGCATGGTCGATCTGGAGCCGGTGCTGCCGGAAGCCGAGCAGGAGGCCAAGCTGTCGCGCGACCTGTGGCACCACGGGTCCGCCGACGAGGCCATCCTCAAACGGATGCTGGAGCGGCATTTGGGCTACACCGGCAGCGCACGCGCGCGCGAGATCCTGGACAACTGGGCCGGCTATCGCGCCAGGTTCGTCAAGGTGTTCCCGAAGGAATACCGGCGCGCGCTGGGCGAACTGGCCGCCAGGCAGCGCAAGCTCGCGGCCTGAGGTCCAAGAAAAATCTCACCGCAAAGGCGCAAAGACGCAAAGGCCACGCAAAGAACATCAAGACGGGTTTCTTTGCGGGAGTTCTTCGCGCCTTTGCGGTCATCGGTAGTGGGTGTTAGAGCGGAGCGATGGGCAAGGTAACGGGATTTCTGGAGTACGAGCGCCTGCAGGAGGCGGCGGAGCCGATCCCGCGGCGGGTCAAGCACTGGCGCGAGTTCGTGCTGCACCTCAAGGACGAGGAGGCCGCGGTTCAGGGGGCGCGCTGCATGGATTGCGGCATCCCGTTTTGCATGACCGGCTGCCCGGTCAACAACATCATTCCCGACTGGAACGACCTGGTCTACAGGCAGAACTGGCGGCAGGCGCTGGACACGCTGCACTCGACCAACAACTTCCCCGAGTTCACCGGTCGCGTCTGCCCGGCGCCGTGCGAGGAGGCTTGCACGCTCAACATCAACAACGATCCGGTCGGCATCAAGTCGATCGAGCACGCGATCATCGACAAGGGCTGGCAGATGGGCTGGGTGGCGCCGCAGCCGCCGGAGCGAAGGACCGGCAAGCGCGCCGCGGTGATCGGCTCCGGACCTGCCGGGCTGGCCTGCGCCCAGCAGCTCGCGCGCGCCGGCCACGACGTGGTGGTGTTCGAGAAGAACGATCGCATCGGCGGGTTGCTGCGTTACGGCATTCCCGACTTCAAGATGGAGAAGGGGTTGATCGACCGCCGGATGGAGCAGATGCGCGCGGAAGGCGTTCAGTTCCGCACGCGCGTGTGCGTCGGCGCACCGCGGCCGATGCCCATGGGCGTTGCCAGCGACGCGACCGAGTCGATCGGTGTGGCCACGCTGATGCAGGAGTTCGACGCGCTGGTGCTGACGGGAGGCTCGGAGCAGCCGCGCGACCTTCCGGTTCCGGGGCGGGAGCTGGACGGCATTCACTTCGCGATGGAATTCCTGCCGCTGCAGAACAAGCGCGTCGCGGGCGACAAGGGCGTGCCCGATCTGTGGGCCAAGGGCAAGCACGTGGTGGTCATCGGCGGGGGCGACACGGGGTCGGACTGCGTGGGCACCTCCAACCGCCATGCGGCGAAATCCGTCACCCAGTTCGAGCTGCTCCCGATGCCGCCGCAGATCGAGCAGGGGAACCCGGTGTGGCCCTACTGGCCGGCGAAGCTGCGCACCTCCTCCTCGCACGAGGAAGGCGCGAACCGCGACTGGTCGGTGGCCACCAAGAGGTTCAAGGGCGAGAACGGCAAGGTGACGGGCCTGGTGGCGGTGCGCGTGGAATGGCAGCAGGACCCGGCGAGCGGCCAGATGAAGATGGCCGAGGTGCCGGACACCGAGTTCGAGATTCCCGCCGACCTGGTGCTGCTTGCCATGGGCTTCGTCAATCCGGTGCACCAGGGCATGCTGGACGAGGCGGGCGTCGCCTACGATGCACGCGGCAACGTCCGCGCCGCCACCGACGGCCCCGGCTGCTATCAGACCTCGGTGCCGAAGGTCTTCGCCGCCGGCGACATGCGCCGCGGCCAATCGCTGGTGGTGTGGGCGATCCGCGAGGGCCGCCAGTGCGCGCGCGCGGTGGACGAGTTCCTGATGGGCTCGTCCGAGCTGCCGCGGTGACCCGCCCGAAGAACGACGCGCTCCTGCGCGCCCTGCTGCGCGAGCCGACGCCCTACACCCCGATCTGGCTGATGCGCCAGGCGGGCCGTTATCTCCCGGAGTACAACGAGGCGCGCGCGCGGGCGGGCAGCTTTCTGGAGCTGTGCAAGACGCCGAGCTTCGCCACCGAGGTGACGCTGCAGCCGCTGGCGCGCTACGCGCTGGACGCGGCGATCCTGTTCTCGGACATCCTCACCATTCCCGATGCGATGGGCCTGGGGCTGTACTTTGCCGAAGGCGAGGGCCCGCGCTTCGAGCGTCCGCTGCGCGACGAGTGGGAGGTGCGCGATCTGACCGCTCCCGACCCGCATGACGAATTGCGCTATGTCCTGGATGCGGTGGCCGAGATCCGGCGCGCGTTGAATAACGAGGTGCCCCTGATCGGGTTTTCCGGCAGCCCCTTCACGCTCGCCTGCTACATGATCGAGGGCCGCGGCAAGACCGACTTCGAGCTGACCAAGCGCATGCTGTACGGGCGCCCCGATCTGTTGCACCGGGTCCTCGCGGTGAACGCGCAGGCCGTTGCGGCCTACCTCAACGCCCAGATCGAGGCCGGCGCGCAGGTGGTGATGCTGTTCGACACCTGGGGCGGCATGCTGTCGCACGCCGCCTACCACGAGTTCTCGCTGCGCTACATGGAACGCGTGCTGAGCGAGGTGGTCCGCGGCGACGCCGATCAGCCGATTCCTCGCATCGTCTTCACCAAGGGGGGCGGACTGTGGCTGGACAGCCTGGCGCGCATCGGCGCCGACGCGCTGGGCCTGGACTGGACCGTCGATCTCGGCGATGCGCGTCGCCGCGTCGGCGAGCGGGTCGCGCTGCAGGGTAACCTCGACCCGGCGGTGCTGTTTGCGCCTCCCGAGGCGATCGAGCGCGAAGCCGGAAACGTGCTCGCTGCCTTCGGCTCCGGCCGCGGGCATGTCTTCAACCTCGGGCACGGCGTGTCCCGGTTCACACCGCCGGAGCACGTCGCCGTGCTGGTGGACGCCGTGCACCGCCTCAGCCGGCCCTATCACGCGGTGTGAGCCGGACGGGTCCGCGTCGATGAAGGTCGCGCGCGTTGCCCTCGATGTTCCGCTGTCGACGCTGTTCGACTACTCGGTGCCGATCACAGCCGGCGACCCCGGCGACCTGCTCGGCCGGCGCGTGGTCGTGCCGTTCGGATCCCGTCGGCGCATCGGTGTGGTGCTCGAGAGCGGTGCCGAGCCCGCGGTGCCGCCGGCGCGCATCAAGCCTCTCGCGCGCGTATTTCGCGACGAACCGCCGCTCGCATCCGACGTGCTCGAACTGCTCCACTTCGCGGCCGGCTACTATCACCATCCGCTCGGCCAGGTGGCGCTGAACGCGCTGCCGAGACGCTTGCGCCGGGTGGGTGGCGCCGGGGAAGGCGTAGAGGTGTTCGCGCTCACCGTCACGGGAGCCCAGCTCGATCCGGCCGCGACGCCGGCGCGTGCCGTGACGCGGCGGCGCCTGCTCGGCATGCTGCGCGAACGCGGGCTGGTCGAGTCCGGGACGCTGCGCGCCGTGTCGCCGCATGCGGGCCGGGTGTTGCGCGAGCTGGAACGCCGGGGATTGGTTCAGCGCCACCGCGCAGCGCCCGCTGCAACGGCACCGAGCGGCGCCTGCAACGAGGCCACCGCGATCCCCGACGCAGGATCGATACCCGGCGTTGGGCCGACTCTGTCCGCGCATCAGGCCGCTGCGGTCGAAGCCGTGCTCGGGCGGGCCGATCGCTTCGCGGCCTTCCTGCTGCGCGGCGTGACCGGGAGCGGCAAGACCGAGGTCTACCTGCAGATCGCGGCCGCGCTGCTCCGGCGCGGGCGGCAGGCGCTGGTGCTGGTGCCGGAGATCAACCTGACTCCGCAGCTCATCGAGCGCTTCCGCGGGCGTTTCGCCGGCGTGCCGCTGGCCGCGTTGCACAGCCATCTGGCGGAGGGAGAGCGCCTGCACGCCTGGCGCGCGGCCGAGCGCGGCGAGGTCGGCGTGGTGATCGGCACGCGCCTCGCGGTCTTCACTCCGCTGCCGCGGCTGGGCGTGATCGTCGTCGACGAGGAGCACGACGCTTCCTTCAAGCAGCAGGAGGGACTGCGCTATTCGGCACGCGACCTCGCGCTGCTGCGCGCCAAGCTGCGTGGCGTTCCGGTGTTGCTGGGCTCGGCCACGCCGTCGCTGGAGAGCCATGCCAACGCCATCGCCGGCCGGTATGCGCTGCTCGAGCTGCCCGAGCGGCCGGGCGCCGCCCCGCCGCGCATCCGCTGCGTCGACACGCGCGGACAGCGACTCGCGCACGGTCTGTCGCAACCGTTGCTGGACGCGTTGCGCGCGCGCGTGGCCCGCAGCGAGCAGAGCCTGGTGTTCGTCAACCGCCGCGGTTACGCCCCGGCGCTGGTGTGCCCGGCCTGCGCCTGGGTCGCGCCCTGCACGCGCTGCTCGGCGAAGCTGGTGCTGCACCTTAGGGACGGCAAGCTGCGTTGCCACTACTGCGGGCACGAGGAGCCGATCACCGTGGTCTGCCCCGGCTGCGGCAACCAGGATCTGATGCCCGCCGGCCACGGCACCCAGCGCCTGGAAGCGGCCCTGCGTGAGGCGGTTCCGGGGGCGCGCGTACTGCGCGTGGATCGTGACACCACGCGCCGGCGCCACAGCTTCGAGGCGATGCAACGGCAGATCCGCGGCCAGGAGGTGGACATTCTGGTCGGGACACAGATGCTGGCCAAAGGCCACGACTTCCCGCGGCTTACCCTGGTCGGCGTGGTGAACGCCGACGGCGCGCTGCACAGCGGCGACTTCCGCGCCTCCGAGCGGCTGTACGCCCAGCTCACGCAGGTTGCCGGCCGCGCCGGTCGCAGCGGCCTGCCGGGCGAGGTGCTGATCCAGACCGACTTTCCCGACCACCCGCTGTACGGCGCGGTATGCCGGCAGGATTACGCCGGCTTCGCCCGGGCTGCGCTCGAGGAACGGCGCCAGGCGGGCTTCCCGCCGTACGCCTACCAGGCGCTGGTGCGTGCCGAGGCCGCCCGCCGAAAAGTGGTCGACGACTATCTGACGCGGGCCGCCGCCGCCGGCGTCGCGCTGGGCCTGGCGGTGGAGGTGTACGATCCGGTGCCGCCGCCGATCGCGCGCATCGGCGGCCGCGAACGGGGGCAACTCCTGGTCCAGTCGCGCTCGCGCAGCGAGCTGCAGCGGTTCCTGCACGCCTGGTACCCGCAGCTCGCCGCTCAGGCCTCGCGTGCTGTGCGCTGGTCGCTCGACGTGGACCCGCTGGAGTTGTGACGCGACCGGTGGTGCGGATCGCAGGCAACCGCACCGCACCTGGAAGCGTTGCAGCGTGTGCGCGTTACTGCCGGTGCGAGCCGACCTCGGCCGAATCCGTCGCCGCACCCTGCGCTTCGCCCTCTCCGATGACGGCCTGGTGAGCCTGGCTCTTGCCCTGCAGCTTGGCCTGGTACATGAGCCGATCGGCCGCCTGCAGCATCGCTGGAACCGAAGGCGGCGCCTGCGGGAACACGGCGATGCCGGCGCTGACGCCGACTGAAAAGCCGGCATGGCGCAGCGCATCCACCAGGCCCTGGTGCACATCCATGAGCCCGCGCGCAACCGCCTGCACGCCGCTCGCGGAAACCAGCACGACGAACTCGTCGCCGCCCAAGCGTGCCGCATAGTCGATGCTGCGCAGGCGCTTGCGCAGGAACCGGCCCACCACCCGCAGCACCTCGTCTCCTTGAGCGTGCCCGAACGCGTCGTTGACCGCTTTGAAGTCGTCCAGGTCGAGATAGGCGAGCGCGAGCGCATGTCCGAATCGCGACGCGCGCTGCCGCTCGATATCCGCCACGGCCATGAACCGATGGCGGTTGCCCAAGCCGGTGAGCGCGTCCTGGGTTGCGAGCAGGCTCTGTTGGCGGTACGCCGCACGCAGCGCAGCCACCAGTCCCGCGATCAAGCCGAACACGCCCGCCCGTACCCCTGCGTTGACGTAGGCCACCCAGGAGGGTTCAGGCGGCGTGGTGGCCAGCAGGTCTGCGGCCAGCCAGGACAGCACCACCACGCACGCAGCGCCCAGGCCCCAGCCCATGCCCGCATACCAGGCGACCAGCATGATCGGGGGCAGCAGCGTGAGCGAGACGCGCAGATGCGCCTCCAGCGAGAACTGCAGGGTCGCGGTGGCCATCGTCAGTCCGACACAGGCGGCCACCAGGGCGATCTTGACGGCCGGGGTTGCCTCGACGGCGAGAAAATCTACCAGGGAGGATCGAAACCGCTGCAGCATGGAGCGGCCCTGCTTGCAGCGAGCACTGGAAGCTCGAACAGGTTTGTCGCCATAGGCGCTGAAAAGTTCCGGCGCCGTGCACGTTCCCGTTTTGTACTCGTCCGCACTCCGCTGTTCACAAGGTTTTACAGAGGCAAGGTCCTGCGCAGATCCGGACTATAATCCATCTTTCGTCTGGCCCGCCATGGCGTCTCCGGCCATCCACGACCTCAAGGCTCATCTCGCCTCCCTGTTTTCGCGCGCGCTGCAGGATGTCGCCCCGGACGCTTCCGGCTTCTCGGTGACGGTGGAGCGGCCCAAGGCGGCCGAGCACGGCGATTTCGCCTGCAATCTGGCGCTGCAGCTCGCCAAACCGTTGAAGCGCAACCCGCGCGAGATCGCCCAGGCGCTTGTCAGCGCCCTGCCGGCTTCACCCGTTATCGATCGCACGGAAGTCGCCGGCGCTGGCTTCATCAACCTGTTCCTGAGGCCGGCCGCGAAGCGCGCGGTGGTGCGACAGGTGCTCGAGCGAGGCGACGCTTACGGCAGGATCGGTGTCGGACAAGGCAAGAAGGTGCAAATCGAATTCGTCTCGGCCAACCCCACCGGGCCGCTGCACGTGGGGCACGGGCGCGGCGCCGCCTACGGCGCGAGCCTGTCCAGCGTGCTGGCGGCCGCGGGCTTCGACGTGCAGCGCGAGTACTACGTGAACGACGCCGGCCGGCAGATGGACATCCTGGCGCTGTCCACCTGGCTGCGCTACCTCGAGCTGCAGGCGGTGGTGGTGCCGTTTCCGGGCAACGCCTACCAGGGCGACTACGTACGCGACATGGCGGCCGCGATCGCGGCGGCGCACGGCAAGCGCTACGTGCGCGCCGCCGAGCAGGTGATGCACAACGTGCCGGCGTCCGAGGACGACGCCGAGGCGCACCTGGATGCGCTCATCGCCAACGCGAAGAAGACGCTGGGCGGAGACTATGCCTATGTGCACGATTACGCGCTCAACGAGCAGCTCGGCGATTGCCGCAACGACCTGCTCGAGTTCGGCGTCACCTTCGATCACTGGTTCTCGGAGCGCTCGCTGTTCGAGGCCGGTCACGTGCAGCAGGCGCTGGAGCGTCTGCAGCAGGGCGGGCACCTGTACCGGCAGGACGGCGCCATGTGGTTTCGCTCGAGCGCCTTCGGCGACGAGAAGGACCGCGTGGTGCAGCGGAAGAACGGCGAGTACACCTACTTCGCGTCCGACATCGCCTATCACGTGAACAAGTTCGAGCGCGGTTTCGACCTGGCGATCGACGTGTGGGGTGCGGACCATCACGGCCACGTCCCGCGGATGAAAGGTGCGCTGCGGGCCCTGGGGCTGGATCCCGCCCGGCTGACCGTGGCGCTGGTGCAGTTCGCCGTGCTGTATCGCGGCGGCAAGAAGGCCGCCATGTCGACGCGCGCGGGCGATTACGTCACGCTGCGCCAGCTGCGCGCCGAGGTGGGCAACGACGCCGCACGCTTCTTCTATGTGCTGCGCAAGAGCGACCAGCATCTGGACTTCGATCTGGATCTGGCGAAATCGCAGAGCACCGACAACCCGGTGTACTACGTGCAGTATGCGCACGCGCGCATCTGCAGCGTGTTCGACAAGTGGGGCGGCCATCTGCCGGATCTGCAGACCGCGGAGCTGGCGCCGCTGGACAGCGAGCAGGAGCTCGGGCTGCTGCGCCAGCTGATGGAGTATCCGCAGGCGATCGAGGACGCGGCGCGCGAGCTGTCGCCGCACCTGGTGGCCTTCTACTTGAGAGATCTTGCCAGCGCGTTCCAGAGCTACTACCAGTCGGTGCCGTTCCTGGTGGAGGACGCCGCCGTGCGCGCCGCGCGCCTGGCACTGGTCGCCGCCATCGCCCAGGTGCTGCGCAACGGCCTGCAGCTGCTGGGCGTCAGCGCGCCGGAGAAGATGTGACCCGATCCATGGCACCGGCGCGACGCGGCACTGCGGTCAGATCGAGTGGCGCCATCGGTCATCCGATGCTCACCGGAGTGTTCATCGGCCTGTTGATCGGGCTCTGCATGGCGTTGGCGGTTGCGCTGTACCTGAACAAGTACAACCCGTTCGTGGCCCGTTCCAAGCCGGCAGACAAGCCCGAGCCGCGCGTGGAGGCGCCCAAGGTCGCGCCGCCTGCCGGCCTGCCGGCGCGCCCGCAGGCGCAACCGGCCCGGCCGCAGGACGCGCGCCAGGCCGACGCCAAACGCTTCGACTTCTACAAGATCCTGCCGGGGACCGAAGAGGCGGTCAGCGAAAAGGACCTCAGGCGCAACCAGCCGCCGGGCGCGGCGCGCGAGGTGTACTACCTTCAGGCCGGAGCGTTTCAGAGGTCCGCGGATGCGGACAACCTGAAGGCGCGCCTGGCTCTGGCCGGCCTGGAGGCGCAGATCCAGACCGCCACACTTCCGGACAAGACGGTGTGGCACCGTGTGCGCCTGGGGCCGTTCCGGCATCCGGACGCCATGATGCAGATGCGCAGCGTGCTGCGCGAGAACCAGATCGAGCCGAGCATCATCAAGGTCGCCGAGCGCGACACCAGGTAACAGGTCGGGCAAACGAATCCTCACCGCACAGGAGCACCCATGCGCTTCCCCACACTGTCTGGCCGGTTCTCCCTGCTGTTCGCCGTCGCTGCGCTGGCGGCCGGCGCCCTTGCGCAGCCGCCGATTGCGGACAGGGAATACAAGCTGATCAATCCGCCGCAGAGGACCGAGACCGGCAAGAAGATCGAGGTGATCGAGTTCTTTTCCTACGCCTGCCCGCATTGCGCCGACTTCGAGCCCTTCCTGCAGGACTGGCTCAAGCGCAAGCCGAAGGACGTCGAGTATCGCATGGTGCCGATGGTGTTCCGCGAGAGCTGGAAACCGCTCGCCAAGCTGTATTTCACCCTGGAGCAGATGGCTCTGGTGGACAAGTACCACATGAAGGTCTACGACGCCCTGCACAAGCAGAGCCAGCAGCTGTTCACCGATCAGGCGGTGACGGACTGGGCCCTCAAGCAGGGCATCGACAAGGCCAAATTCGAGCAGACCTACCATTCCTTCGGCATCGACACCAAGGTGCAGCGGGCCGCCGCCATGGGGCGCTCCTATGGTGTCCAGTTCACCCCGTCGCTGGCGGTCAACGGCAAGTATTGGACCGGTCCGTCGATGGTGATGAGCCCCAACGGCGGGCTGGACATCCCGCGCTTCTTCGAGGTGGTGGACCGGCTGGTCGCCATGGAGCGCGGCAAGCCGGCGGCCGCCGGCGGCACCAGGGAGAAGAGCTGAGGCGCGCGTGCACGCCTCGCGCCGGCGCCTGCTGCGCGCACTGACGATCGGCGGGGCGGCGCTCGCGGCGCGCCCCGCCGCCGCCGTCGAAACGATAGGCGCCGCCGTCGACCTGATGGAAGAGGTCGACTACCGCCTCATCGCACAGCAACCGCTCACCGATCCCGCGCGCATCGAGGTGGTCGAGTTCTTCTACTACGGCTGCCGCTGGTGCAGCGAGTTCGAGCCGCACCTCAACGACTGGCTCGGGCGCAAGCCGGCGGACGTCGCCTTCCGCTATCAGCCCGCGATCCGCAACACGCGCTGGCTGGTGCTGACCAAGGCGTTCTACGCCTTTCGAGCGCTGGGCGTGCAGCAGCGGCTGCATGGGAGCATCTACCGCGCCTACCATCGCGAGGAGATCAACCTGGAGGACGAGGCGGTGCTCACCGCCTGGGCGCTGAAGCAGGGGGTGGCGCTCAAGCCCCTGGAGCAGCTGCTCGGCTCCGACGAAGTGATGGCGCAGGTGCAGGCGGCACGTGCCGCGACCGACGCCTACGAGATCGAGACCACGCCGTCGGTGGTGGTGGACGGGCGCTACCTCACCAGCAGCGGCATGATCGGCGGCGTGGGCGAGCTGATGCGCGTGGTGGAGGATCTCATCGTCCTGGCCAGACAGGAGCGGGCGACGCGCGGATGAGCGCGCAGCGCGTGGTGATCACCGGCGCCTC
>Ga0187893_10008879_pt1 | contig 15686 bp, 21 predicted proteins | sample MA1701074metaG_FD_139574 | JGI IMG/M metagenome (GOLD analysis project Ga0187893, IMG submission 139574) | White microbial mat communities from a basaltic lava cave in the Kipuka Kanohina Cave System on the Island of Hawaii, USA - MA170107-4 metaG ... | reverse complement strand
GGAGACCTTCTCAACACAACGTTCCGCTTCGGAGACGATGAAGAAGGGCTGGAAAGGATTCAGAACATGAACACTACGCCTATCCACGCTCCTTGCGCAGTCTGCTCAGCCTAAAGAAATACAGGCCCGCTCCAGCGACAAACCCGACTGTCGTGATCAGATAGATGGTTCCATTATCTATTATCCTGAGAAATGGATTTTCTGCGAAAGGCCAGAACGGCGTGACATCAAAATGCATGAAAGAATCCAAAAGGACGTGACTCGATGCCCCAACTAGGGTTCCTGTTATTATCGACTTTAAAGAGTAGTCCTGCACATGGCCGAGCTGCCTTGACAACTTCTGAAGGTGTTTTCTGCCAACATAGATCAAAACTGCCACGACAGCAAGGGAGAATGCCGCCGCTCCTACATAGGAATGAAGGATGCCATGAAGCTGGCAGTCATTGAGAAGGCAGTATATCGGTTCAACGTCGATTGCAACGCTTCCAAGAAGCAATGCCGCCATGTTGACGTGGCGGGGAAAAAGCAGCCCTATCAAAAAGGACGGCCCAAGATGAAAGGGTGTTAGCGGCACGTAATTGCTAATCGTGCTTTCCCGTTATTATTCTGTTTGAGCATTCTCACTGACTTTCCATTGTTTAAATATAGTTCTACTTAGTTCAAATCAAATGTCAGACGCTGATACCGCGGTCAGAGAGCTTGACTGGTATCTGCGGGACCACTTTTTCCGCCAGTCCGCAAAGGGTAAGAACGCGTTCATGCGCGAGTCGCTGCCAGACGAAATTGTCGAGCTGTATTTGAGGTACAGGGGCAACGATCCACGTCAGCTGTCAGAGACAATGACGCCGGTCATCCAGAACCTGGTGTCAAGAAAGGTGGTTGGGCAGAATGGGAGCGAGCTGACGCTTAACGGAAGCCTCTCCAGGCTCCAGTGCTCTAAATGCTTTTACATCAATTACCTGGCAGATGAAGAGCCAAGGGAGTGCATGAGATGCCGGCACCCGGAGCTCCACGACTTTCCGAAAAAGAAGGTATGACCATGCATTTCCGATCGGGAAAGCTTGATATGAACTCCAGTAAGCGTTGTAGTGAGTGCTTCAGCTGCAGAGCCGAAAAAAATGGACGGCAAACGGCACTTCCAGGATCAAGCCCGCGCGTGAAACTCTACAAAAAGTCATGCCGCTTGTCGGAAGGATAGGCGTAACGCGGCTTGCCGATATCACCGACATGGATGTTCTGAGGGTGCCAAACTATTCTGCGGTCCTTCCCGGCACCGAGGACTATATCTGGGTCTACAGCGGCAAGGGGCCGACAAGAGAGCATGCAAAGGCAAGCGCCGTGATGGAGAGCATCGAGAGATACTCCTCGCTTCCAGCCGGTGGCCCGCACAAGTTTATCCGCTCCAGCTACTCTGAACTGCGCAAGAACCACAGGGTCCTGCATCCTGAAGAAATTATCGAGCCGGTGAGGTTCGAGTATCTCGAGGACATGGTCATGGACTGGCTCCCGGGCCACGACCTTGTCAGCGGCGAAGAAGTGATGGTTCCTTCAACAATAGCCCTCTTTCGGTACTCTCCCCAGCCACCGGCGGTCAATCCCTTTTCATACTTTCATACCAACGGGCTTGCGTCAGGCAACGTGATGGAGGAGGCGGTATGCCACGCGCTCTGCGAGGTAATAGAGCGAGACGCGATGAGCCTCGCAGAGCTGCGCGCAAGCGCCATACCGTTCCACGTTTTGCGGTCACTCGTTAACTCGCTCAACTCTGCGGGATTCCAGGTTCCCCTGATTCAGGCCGACAGGTTCGTCGACGATCCCGGAGTGTTTCCGGACGTCGATATAGACCGGGTAGATTTCCAGCCCGCAAGAGAACTGGCTGAAAAATTCAGAAACGCAGGGATCCCCCTTACGATCAAGGACATTACTTCAGACATTGGCATCCCCACCTTTAACGCCAGCAGCGTCGAATGGGTCTCGCACGACTATGGCTACCTTGCAGAAGGACACGGGACTCATCCCGACGCACGGATCGCGCTCCTCCGGGCTATTACAGAGGTTTCCCAGACGCGTGCTGCAAACATTCAGGGCGCAAGGGACGACCTGCGCAAGATCCGCTACGGCGAGTCCAACACCGACGACCGGCGCGCCTGGCAGTTCATGGCCTCAAAGAACAGAGTGGAATTCTCAAAGATACCGACTTTCTTTAACGAAGACATTCTCGACGACATCAAGCTGCTGCTCTCAAGGCTCAGGGCGGCGGGGCTGAACCGGGTGATAATAGTTGACCTGACAAATCCACAGATCAAGATCCCCGTTGTGCGCGCAATCGTGCCGGGCCTCGAAACGTTCAAGATCACAAAATCAGTGATGGGGACGCGCGCAAGGGCGTGCTTTAGACAATGGCAAGGCAAGTAATTTTTCTAGGCCCTTCTCTGAGCCATGAAAAGGCTAGAAGGATACTGCCGGATGCGGACTATAGGCCTCCTGCCAAAAAGGGCGATCTGCTGAGGCTTGCGGCAGACCCGGAGGTCAGCATGGTTGGTCTCGTAGATGGGGTGTTCCTCCAGGACTACCCTCCCACTCCTATCGAGGTGTACCAGCTTGCAGTAAAGCCCGGAGTGCTCCTTGCCGGTGCCGCGAGCCTTGGCGCGCTACGCGCTGTCGAGCTTGAAAAGTTCGGTATGATGGGGATCGGAAGGGTCTTTGATCTCTACAAGAAAGGCATTATTGACGCAGACGACGAAGTCGCAGTGACCTTTGCGCCGGAAGGCGACTACAGGCTGCAGTCGGAGGCGATGGTGGACATACGCTACAACCTGTTCCTGGCGCGAAAAAAGGGAGTCATTGGCAGCAACGCAAAAAAAGCCTTGACTTCGGTCGCAAAAGAGATCTATTTTCCACACAGAAACTATGCGCGGATAATTGAAACGGCAAAAAGCCGCCACGCCGAGCTGGAAGGCGAGATCTCTGCCTTTGAAAAGTACATCGGGTCGCAGAGAAAGAGCCTGAAGGAATCAGACGCCATCAGGCTTGTGCAATACTTTAGAGACCACCGGTCTGACCCTGCCCATCGATAGTGGAATTTATCTGTTTGACCAGATTCGCAATGCTGACGGGCTTTCTTACAAACGCCCTGACATCGATGTTTGGAAAAATCTTGCTGAATTCTTCGTAATAGATCTCAAACGCAGTCAAAAAGCATACCCTTACGTTGCCGTCCCTTTTCTTCAGCTCGCGGTAAAGATCAAAGCCGTTTATCCTGGGCATCCTGATGTCTATTATCATCAAGTCATAGAGGTCGGGCCCAAAGCCGGACAGCGCGTCTTCCGGGTCGTTGAACGTGTCTACCGAAAACCCATGCTGTTCGAGTCCCTTCTTCAGGACAACCGTGATATCGGGCTCGTCGTCAACTATCGCGATCCTTTTCATTCAACATGGCATTTTTTGTCGTGCTATTTTAAGAGGACGGTGCATAGCCATAATCTTAAATCACATCCGGCACGCTCTAGATCGCATGAAGATCTACACAAAGACAGGCGACAGGGGCGAAACGGGGCTGATAGGGGGCGGGCGCGTAGGCAAGGACAGCCAGCGCATACTGGCCTATGGAACAGTGGACGAGCTCAACTCCAGCGTCGGTCTTACGATCGCGTTCCTCAGGGCAAAGGAGCGGAGCTTTTCCGACCTTGTTGAGGTGCTGACAAAAGTTCAGAATGATCTTTTTGTGGTGGGGTCGGACCTTGCGGATCCCGACTCTCAAAAAGCCGGGAACAAAACTCCCCGGGTTACAAAGAAAATGTCTGAGGACCTGGAAACAGTCATTGACAGATTCGAGGGCGAGCTGGATCCGATAACGTTCTTTATCCTGCCTGGAGGAGCTGCCGAGTCATCGCTGCTCCATCAGAGCAGGGCGATTGCGAGGAGGGCGGAGACGAGCGCCGTATCGCTTTCAAGGGCAGATGACACAAACCCAGAGATTCTGGTCTATCTCAACAGGCTCTCGGACCTCCTCTTTGTTTCCGCCCGCCTCGTGAACAAGAGGCTGGGGGTGTCCGACATAGCGTGGCACAGCAAGTAGCATGTGAATTTACATGCGAACATTAAAAAGGAAAACTTGCCAAGCTGCCGTATCTTGGGCCAAGTCGGCAACGTACTGATAATCCTGGGAATCACTGCATTGATGGCCATTGCGACCGCGATGCTTGCCTACTTTGTTGATCTGGTTCCGTCCGCACTTGACGGCAACAGTACGCAAGTAGCAGCCAGCGCCTTGGGTCATGTGATGCAGGCCGACGCGGGCAATTAACTTTAAAGTAAGGTACCGCTCTTTTTCCAACCATGACCACAGAGGAAGGCGTCAACTGTCCCTACTGCCAGTCAAAATTCAAAGACAACGAGGAACTATCGAAGCACATAGACAGGATCCACCATGGCTCGGGCCTGCTTGAAGGCGACACGAGGAAATGGTAACTGGCGGCATAGACCCTTTTTTTCGATCAGTACTGCAACTAAAGTCGGTAAAACGCGCCGGGTGGGTTTCAAAGGTCGGGGTCAGAAACGCCGAATCCGTCGCAGATCACACTTTTTCAATGTGCGCGATGGCCATGCTGCTGTCCGACATGATGGCGCTTGATACCCGCAGGGTGATGAAGATGGTTATCCTCCACGACCTCGCCGAATCAATAGTCGGCGACTTTATGCCGGGGGATCTTGCGGCTGGAGTAAAAACCGCCAAGGAAAGAAAAGCGATGGCCGCGATTATCAAAGGCCTGCCGCAGAAGGTGAGGTCGGAGTACGGTGAAATCTGGGATGAATACGCGGAGAACAGGTCCAAGATCGCCCGATTCGTGCACAGGATGGACAGGCTGGAGATGGGTTTTCAGGCTCGCCGGTACGCAAGGCAGGGATATGCTAGGAACCTTCTCACACCGTTCTTGAAATCGGCACGATCCGCTGCTGCCGATGAAAGGGACATCGTAAGCTATCTTGCGAAAAAGCTAAGGCCATGACTTGTATCGAAATCAAGAATTAGCCCCAACACCATTATGCATACGGCGATGAAGAGTCTAGACGGAGTTGACCGCACGGGATGATGCATTTTGCACTCTGAGCCAAAAAGACTTTAACGCCGGCACGGCAGAATAATGTCTGCATGCAGTATTTTGCGGCACTCAAGATAGGAGAAAAGAGGGTAAAGGCCGCGCAAGAGCTCCTGACGCGCTACACCGGACATGCGATGCCTGCACTTGCACTGAAGGACAACAAGGACAACAAGTGGGACCCGGTAGGAGAAGAGAACCTGTATGCAGTGGTGAAGGAAAGTTCGGGATACATGATAGCGCTGTGCGACAGGAACGGGATTGCCAAGTCAATAGCCCAGTGGTTCACCGAAGATTCAAGGAACGAAATCGTCAGCAGGCTAAAGGCCGAACAGAACATGCAGGAATATTTCGGCAAGCTGTCGCTGCCGATATAGCTTTATAATCAAGAAATCGGCTAACCGACTTGATACCTTGGCGGACAAGTTTGAGCAGGAAATAGAGGTCAGGGGTCACCTGATCGATTCGATGATACTGACCCGGATATTTGACAGCATCATGGATCTCGGGGGCGACTTTCAGGTGCTCACATTCACCGTGGGCAAGAGAAAAAAAGATGCCAGCTTTGCCCGGCTCCTGATAAGGGCAAAGAGCAAGGACCACCTCGGGGACATTCTCGAACTGGTCTACAGGGAGGGTGCACAGCCCGTATCAGTTCAGGAGGCAAAGCTCGAGCCCGCGCCCAGGGACATGGTCATGCCTGACGATTTTTACAGTACCACCAACAACGCGACTCAGGTCTTCCACCGGGGCCGGTGGATAAACGTGCAGAACATGATGATGGACAAATGCATAGCGGTTGACACCCGGCGAAATATTGCCGAGTGCCGGATGGTGCGAGACATTGCAAAGGGCGACATGATAGTGGTGGGCGAGAGGGGAGTAAAGATAATCCCGCAGGAGCGGCCCCGGGAAGGAGTCGACATTTTCCAGTTCATGAGCAGCGCCAGCTCTAGCGAGAGGCCCACGCAGCACATCGCCCGCAAGGTAGCAGGCGACATATACAATACAAAAAAAGAAGGCGGCAAGATTATCGTGGTCTCGGGGCCGGTGCTCGTGCATTCCGGAGCCGCGGAGGCACTTGCAAGCCTCATCCGTATGGGATTTGTTGACGGGCTTTTGGCCGGCAATGCCCTTGCGGTGCATGATGTTGAAAACGCTCTACTGGGCACTTCGCTTGGAATGAAGGTCAGGGACGGCACGCTTGCTGTCAGGGGCCACAGGAACCACATGCAGGCCATCAACGAGGTTTTCAAGGCCGGCGACCTGAAATCCATGGTGGAAAAAAAGATCCTGAAAAGTGGGGTTATGTACGAGTGCGTCAAGCAAAACATTCCGTTCGTTCTCGCCGGGTCTATCAGGGACGACGGGCCACTTCCGGATGTAGTCACGGATGTGGTGGAGGCGCAGAGAAAGTACAAGCAGGTCGCCAAGGGAGCCAGGATGGTGCTCATGCTTTCCACAATGCTTCACTCCATCGCCGTTGGCAACATGCTGCCTGCCTCTGTCAAGGTGGTCGCCGTAGACATTAGCCAGCCAGTGGTGACAAAGCTTATAGACAGGGGGACAGCCCAGGCGATAGGCATAGTCACTGACGTCGGGGCGTTTCTGCCCATAGTGGTTGACCACCTGAAGCAGCTGGCAAAGAAATGACAGAACGGCAATAACCCTAAATTCGCCGCCGTTCATGAGTCGCATGAGGCAATTGGAAATGTCGTCACTGTTCAGCATTTCGGAAAGACTGGTCAGCCAGAAAGGCTCTGGCGCCCACGTCGTGGCGGGACTGATAATACTGATCGTAGGGGTGGCCGCGGGACTTTCGATACCAAGCGAAGCCGTGGTGTACGCGGCGATAATCATCGGGCTTGCCATTATCATCTCGGCGTTCCTGATGATAATCAAGCAGTACGAAAGGGGGATAATACTGAGGCTGGGCAAGTACCAGAGCCAGGTCGGGCCGGGCGTGCAGACAAGGATCCCCTTTGTAGACAGCGTGCTTGTAGTCGACATCAGGGAAAAGGTGAGGGACTTTAAGGCGGAGCGCATGCTAACCAAGGACAACGTTCCTGTCACCATCGACGCTATCCTGCGCTACAAGATAATTGAAGAGCGCGCCCGGGATGCCATACTGAACGTGGAGAACTTTAATGAAATAATCCAGCAGGTGTCGCAGACTACGCTGCGCAACAACATCGGCTCTTCGGCTTTTCAGGACGTACTTTCCAAGAGAGAGGAGATAAACCATCATATCAAGTCAGTGATCGCCGGCGAGGCAAGCAACTGGGGAATCGAAGTAACGGGCGTCGAGATCCGGCAGGTCATAATCCCGCAGGAACTGGAGGCTGCGATGTCCATGGAGGCACAGGCAGAAAGGGAAAAAAACGCGCGCGTAAAATACGGCGAGTCGGAAGTCCAGGTCGCAAAGCAGTTCCAGGAGGCGTCAAGGGTGTACGAGGACAATCCCGTCGCTTACGCACTGAGGCAGTCCAATATGCTGTATGAATCGATAAAGGTGCAGGGAAACACTATAGTGATGGTACCGTCTGAAACGCTAAATTCAATGGGATTTGGAAATTTGGGGATGACCTTGGCTTATTTGGAAAACACAAAGAAAGCGGCAGCGAGCAGCAAGGAGCAGACGCAGAAAAAAGATTAGCGCCAGCTATGCTTAATAGATTCCATCGCGTGATACCAGCTCGATGTCAGAATTTCTAAAGAAAGCCAAAGACGCGGCCGCAAACGTTGGTGACAAGGCAGCTGACATGGGCAGGGACTTGGCGGACAAGACCACAGATTTAGGAAGCGCTGCCGCAGATAAAGCAGGCGACATGGGCGGCAAGTTAGCTGATGGCGCAAAGAATGCCGCCGGCAAACTTGATGATATTGACGACAAGGCAGCTGACATGGGCAAGGACGTTGCAGACAAAGCAGGCGACATGGGCGACAAGGTTGGCGACCTTCTTGCAGACAAAGCAGGCGACGTCAAGAACTCGGCTGAAAAGTTAAAGGAGAAAGCAAAGAATATCCTTTAACTCTTATTTTTTTGAAAGAGAATGCCCGACATCTATGTAATGTCTAGATTGCACCTGACCTGCTAGCACAGAATTTTTCCCGGCTCAGTACTCTTCTTCAAATTCTTCGCCGCCTTCCTCCTCTTCCGCCTCCTCAAAGTCCTCTTCTAGTTCTTCGCGCTCTTCTGCGCTCTTGTACGGAAGGTCGGCCTCTCCGGCGGCACCACAAACAGGGCACTTGAACTCGATCGTCTGGCCCTCCAGGTCCAAGGGAAATTCCTTTGAAAAGACTTCGTCACATTTGCTGCATACAAGAACGGTTTGGATGTTGTCCTGGCTGAACTTGTGCGACTGCACCCTGAAGGAGGTGTTTGCCAAGTATTTTCTTCCTACGTATAGGAAATGTCCTTTTTTATAAGCGTTCTTAAGATGGCGTGCTTGCAGCGCATCAGAACCGAAAACTCTCATCAACTCTACATTTCTCAGGGAATCTTTCGTCTGATGAGACGGAAAGGCTAGTTGCCCGAGGAAACAGGCACGATCCGTCCAAGCTTAAATATCATGATGCCGAATGTTAGCAGAGGTTTGGATTCATTGCCATCCGGCGCTATCATGGTTGTCGACGATGACAGAGACGTCCTGACAGTTACTACCATGATGCTGGAAAGAAACGGCCACAAGGTTCATGCCTTTAGTGATCCGTCGCTCGCGCTGAAACATCTGACCGATGGCTGCGCAGAGTGCGGCCTTGTCATTTCAGACATTATCATGTCCGGCATGACAGGGATCGAGCTTGCCATCAGCGCGAAAAGATCAAGGCCACAGCTGAGGTTCGTAGTCATGTCATCACTACCTATCCGAAAGAGAGAGTGGCGAAACGTAGTTCCGGCCTCGGGAGTGATCGACGATTTTCTTCCTAAACCCTTTTCGATGGAGGAAATCGCCGGAATAGTTGCAAAGTATGGAAAGGACAGGCCGACAGCAAGTACGCCTAATGAAAGGCGATCTTGATATGGAATGAATTTGGACATCATCTGGAAAAATGCATTTTATATATTGTCGGAAACTCCTCTTCAATGAACACCAAAAGAAATGAAAGCGCGATGAAGTCATCAACCGGCCTCGTCGCGGCGTTTCTCTTGCTGGCTGCGCCTGTTTTTGTGCTGGTTCAGCCGCTGCAAAGCGCTTTTGCAGCGATGGAGGACGCGATGATGGAAGGCGACGACAAGATGGCGATGAAGGACAAAGATTCTATGATGATGGAAGACAAGCCAAAATACCACGCGTTCCGGGGACAGATTTCCAACGTACAGCTCTCCAACACCGGTGAGCCTGAATGGATACAATCAGGCATTTGGGTGCTGAGGATGTCTCAGAGCGAAACTTCTGCTGAACCGTCGTTCAGCTTTATTTCGAGGATAGCTATGGTCAGGCCCGATGGAACATCATCCCATACGCACACAGTTACGAACCTTGCAGTTTCCCAGCATTCCATTGAAGGTACTACCCATACAGTGCAGGGGACAGCCACAGTAGCACTGCCTGACGGTCCAGCTTCCGGCGTGCCAGTAGTCATCAGGATCGTAAATGATGCGGTGATCGCGGTATGGATCGGGCCCGAAGGGGTGAATGGTCACTTTGGAGACGACCCGGTTTATGGCACGGTCTCAAAGTTGCGCGCCTCTGGAGGCCAAATGATGGATGGCGGCCAAATGATGGAGAAGCCAGAAAAACTTACCAGGACCAATGTGCCCGTGACGATACCGCTGACCAGGGGCTTTGTTGATGGAAACGAAGTGTTTTACATCTCGACAGAAGCTTCCGACAGGGATCTTGCCTCGCACCTGACAAACCTGACAGGCTTTAATGTAGCGTACTCGCCTGCTCTTGCAAATACTCCAGCCTCCGCACTGGCAAACATTTACGCGTTCACAAACGGAATAGCCGGTCCCGGTCCCCTAGGCTTCCAGCCAAACGTCGCTGACTCGCAGCCCGGTGACCCGGAGTACAGCCCTCTGTGGAACGTCATAATGGTCGAGTGGCAGCAAGCTACTCCAAGAGAACTGACATCGGAAGAGGATATTCTGGCAGCGCTTCAGGCAGGAGAAGTCACGCTAACCCGGACAGAACTCGTGGTCAACTGCGCGTTTGTAGAGTGGGAAGGAGGCTCTCTCCCTGTCAGGCAGGACAAGACCCTCACCGACGACACCGGCTATGGTGGAGGGCAGGTTCTAGAGATAGACAAAGAGAACATGACTGTGACCTTTGTCGCGCACAGGGGCTTTGCGCCTGACGGCTCGACGATATACTACATAGCGACCGATGCCTCGGTAAAGGAAGTGGCTGATGCGCTGGGAGTGATTCACGTCAACAAGACGGGGTCAACGCTTCAGACCGGTTCGTCCTCTGACCTGTGGGTATTCACAAATGGCATCAGCGGAACAGGCCCGATGGGATTCCAGGCAAGTATCGCAGGAAGCAACATTGGCGACGCAGGCTACAGTCCGCTCTGGAGGATAATTGCAGCAACATGGGCCGACGCGGACAGGGCAGAATTTCTGACAACTGCGAGGCAGATCTCTGACGCAATAAGTGGCGGCAAGCTGAGCACAGAGATAGCAGGCGTCGTGGTCAACTGTCCGTTTGTACAAGTCGCCTGATAAAGGAAACTGCCCGGCTCGACGGGTATTCCCTCCTCTTTTTCTAGAATCATTCTCTCGTGACGGCGATCACTGACGACTTGTTACACAAATGTCATTCTGGCAACAAATGCCAGTGTCGATATGAGCGCAATAGCAGTCACTGCAAATGCTGCATAGCCCAGTGGCTTTCTCACTACATTCGCGGCAACACTCCTATATTAAAGAGGGCGGACATGCACGTTGCGTATTTCAGAGAACATGCCTGGGGCACGTGTTGTGTTTCTACTCCGGGCCTTTTCTTTTGGCCGGCTCTGGCGCGGGGGTACCGCCAACATGGACCTCTCCTTGCTAAGCCACGAAGCGACGAAATGTTAGCAGGACCGCATACAAAATCTTTTATTGTCTTGGTGTTGTAGAATATCTGCGATCCCATGTCTCTACTGCTTGAAAAACTTACACCTCTAAAGCCTGTTCTCAGGCCGACTAAGAAGAGGAAAAAAGCGAAAGAGAAAGTTTCGGTGCTTGAGGCTACTCTGCCCAAGCTTGCAGACAGAGTTGCGGCTAGATTGCTCCTCAAAGCGATAACAGGAGCTATCGTACAACCGATACTAGATTCAAAGACAGTAAAGACTGCCAAGTCGTTCGAAGATTCAATTCCAAGTTTCACAACACTGGCCTCTGCGCTAAGCGACTTGATTATCCGCAACAACGCTGACAAGCTTTCCTACATTGTAGAATTGGAAAAGTCCTTTTATGACAACGCAGTAAGTTATCACGCAGTTCCCAGTGATTTGGAAGCAAAAATTATTGAAACGATCAAAGTCTTTGAAGACTATCAGAGAATCATTTTCGGAGTAATTGCGGAAAGATCACAGGAACTAACAGAAGTTGTCAAGCAATTAGACCTCGATGATTGCATAACATCTCTTTATGGAACGCTTCTAGCGATCATCTGCATAATCGAGCTATCTAGATCTGGCAGGTCTCTTGATGTTACAAAGCTAAAAATCTTGGTAGAACTTGGCAAAAAGTATTCGGACGATCTTGATACATATATTGATACATTAGACATACTGAGTAATCCCAAAGAAATAGAACTGATAAAGAAGTCAAATGAGATGCCCTGATTCTTTTTGGGCAGCAATACCGCCGGAGGAAGTTACATAATTGACGAATGGAATCCGATTTACAGAGAGTCTCTACTGCAGCTTGATCATAAGGAATTAGAAGATCTGAAAGAGAAAATCAGGATCTTGAGGGATGATCCGAACAGACTGTAAAACCCCTGCGCAAGACACTGCAGGGAATGTACACTGTGCGCTTCGCGGATCAGAGGTGGAGATTGGTGACACGAATTAGTTGGAACTCCCACAAAATCGAACTACTGTATGTTGAACGTAGACCCAGTGTTTACAAGAATCTGGAACGGCTGCTGAGAAACACAAAGCAGGAAAACCGATAAGCAGGACGGTTCTCCCTCCCCGGAAACCTTCAACTTTGAAGGCCCTTCGCCTCTTGGGGAACAAGGTTGAGATGTTGCGAGAGGCTGATCAACCGCCGGGCTTGTCTCTTCATGCCATTGAGAAATCTCCGTGCCATTTCTTGCGAACTGTTCCCCTCAATTGACATTGCGATTCGCAAGCTGAGGTCAAGTGACTGAAAACTTAAATTGTTCTTTCGGAGGACTGTTGAATGCTATCAGGTCACTCTGTGTGATTTCGCGGTGGCAGGAAATTAAACATTGACAACCAAAACAACAATGGAACAAGTAGGATTATCCAAGATCTCAGATAAGGCCCACTTTGTAATTTGCGGTTCTTGCTACTGGTGCGCTTCGGTCTTTAGTCAGAACTTTATCCAAGCCTGCCCCAGATGTCAGAACAGAAACACTGATTCGATACCAATCTCTTCAGACGAAAAGTATGTCATTGACTACAACGCCGAGCGCGGCGTAACCGTTGATTTTGTCCCAAGGAACAGGTAAATAGACTCCTTTCACTGCGGGATCTAGCATTGTAATGCGATTACTCGATTCCGCGGTCGGCTTCGCGTCCGAGTGCCAGTAGAGCGTGTTCCAGCACAAGCCTGACCGGGCTTCCCTTCGGCAATTTGGCATTAATTACGTCGATCGCTTTTCTTGCCGAAACAATAAAGTCGTTTTTGTTCACGGCCTCACCGTTTGCCGCCCGTATCAGGTCGCGCAGCTGACCGAGTTCGCCTACGCTTTGCTCCGCATGAACCGGCTGCTTTTGTTCAGAAATCGACTTTGGATTTACTATCAGATCGTTGATAAGTGACAGAGTCCTGAGCCTCTGGTCCTCTGCAGCGACGACCTTTTGATGGAGCAACCGTTCCTCTTCCTCCAGCGCTTTCTTAGTCCGGGAAAGCTCGTCAATGCTTGCCTTTAGTCCCTGCCGGTTCCCAAGCTCGCTCTCCAGCATGCCCATATCGATGCCGTAATTGTCCATTATGGCACGCAACCTGCCAAGCCATTCAGCATCAACGCCCCCAGAGATCAGCTTCTTTGTACTTTCAAGGACCGCCCTTTCGTTCTGATAATCAGCCTCGAGCATCCTGAATTTTTCTTCTTTCTGTTCCAGAAGCGACTCTACGACGCGAATCCTTTTCTTCAGCTCCTGGTCATTCGCGTAATACCCCTGGAGGTCAGACAAAAGCTGGTTTCTTGCATCGGACTCTTCCAGGTTTCTGGTCTGTGCTATCATTCTGATCGCCGAGCCCAGCTCCTCAAGGTCACTGAAGTCAAATCCGAGTTTTTTCAGCTCTTCAGCTGACCTTAATATTTCCCGGTTTTGCGAGGTCTCTTTTTCCAGTGACAGAAGCCTGTCCTGGGCATTCTTTTTCGTCTCAAGGAGGCTTTCAACCTCGCGTTGTAACTCGATCCTGGTTGATTCTTGCGACTTCATGGTCGCCAGTGAATTCGTCAATGCAGCAGAATCATACCCTAGCTCTTTTGCGGATTCTATCAGTTCGATCAGTTTTGATAGTTCAGCAAGAGAAAGACCATGGCTCTCCAGCTTTTTCTTCACTCCTTCAAACTCTGACAATGACTCATGGGTTGTCGAGCGTTCCAGCTCTTTGAGACCCATCGCCACTTCTAGCGATCCCTTTTTCTTTTCAAGGTCCGCAATAGCAATTGTCAGCGCCTCTTGCTTCTCCGCCAGCTGCTGTACATACCTTCGTGTCTGAGCTAGTGACAAATGCTTGTCATCTGACAATGCGCTTACATCTCTAATTGCAGAAGCGAGGTTCTCGGGAGAAACGCCCGATGCGACGGCAAGCCTGTGAAGCGATGCAATGAATTTGCCAAGACCCGCGGGCTCAAGCCCCAACCTCTGCATTTCTTTGACCAAATCTGAAACATCAAAGTCGAGTTTTCCTCCAGAGACAATATCGGATGGGCCTTTGGCTGTGCCGGCTTTCTCACTTTTCTTGTTTCTCAGTTTGTTGAAAATGTTTGCCATTGGATTTGAGCCGGAATCTTGCTTTTGCGGACGCGCATTCCTGCGCGCGCCTTGTCGTCCGGATCGGGTTTCTTCGTCATCCGGAGCCTCGGACGGCATCGAACTCCTCGACATCAATCGAATATAAAAACAGTATCTCTCATCGTTTGGTTACTTGGCACATGTTTTCAACGTGAGGTAAAGGGAATTGTAACGAGCCGATGATGTTAGTACCTAAAGACTTGGATATGGTAGATCAGAATATCGTCTTGGATGAATCTTTGTTTCAGAGTTTCCCTGAGTTCTTTGAAAAACCTCACATTCTCCTCCGATTCCTCACATATAACCCAGCACGCCATGTTTTCGTCTATTACCTTCTTTTTTGTGTCTGGTTTTACCCAGTTGCCTAATAGGGGAGAATTGTCTACAGTATAATCGGGAAATTTCTCGGCAATTTGATCAAATGTCTGACTGTACTTTTCACCTTCGATTTTCTTTTTCCCGTCAGGAGTAGAATCTTCTGGATTATAGAATAATGGTATTAAAATTTCTACCTTAATATCCAATATTGTTAGTCGAGATGCTTATACTTTATATTCTTACTTTCTAGAACGTCACAATCAGTTTTCTTGATGACGAGTGTATCCTTGCCAATACCATTGAAGTTAGCTCTTGAATGTACCAATTCGAAGAAAGCTTTCGCTTTCTCAGCCGGATCTTCAAATTTGATTACGCAAGTTCCTACGTCGAACATATGTATACTCTATACGCATACTCCATTATTAAGATTTGTACCTCGTATGCAGCGACCTCAACAACTAGTTGCCCAATCGTAGGCGCCTCTTATCCATTGGCAGCCATTTACTCTATCTCCAGTTAAGAGAACTGCTTCTCAGCCAATCATCAAATATACTTGTGAGTGACCACGATGTCGAAAGACTATTGTACGGAGCTGGCTTTGTCGTCATGGGGGAGTCCCCCGGGGATCCGCGCTTATGACGGACTTTCTTGGGGCCCCCCGCGAAAATTTCTGCTCATGACACCGCTAGGAATGATTATGCTGCTACCTGTTGCAGTCCCTATTTGCACGCAGCTTGCATCTCGCGCTGTAGTGACGCCAGCTTCCGTTCATGAAATACTCGAGATGCGGCGCGCCATCGCGGTCACTTACCGTGCGCTCCTGACCATTTTTGGGAGGTCCTCCAGAGGTGCGTGCCACGGGCGCATACCTGGAACTCAAGACTAACCAGAGCCCCGGCTATTTTCCAATGTTTTCGCGCATTCGCCGCAGTACCGCTCTATCAGCATGATATCGTTACCCACTTCAAAAAGGGCATCTGCAGTAGCAGGCTGCCCACAATTCTTACATGCCTTTGGGTTTGTAGATCGGCTATCGTATTCCCTTATCGCAGAAAAAATCCTGTTCATCATTATCTAACCGTTTGCTAGCTATAAGAATGTAGGGTCACTGGC
>Ga0187893_10008878_pt1 | contig 15688 bp, 13 predicted proteins | sample MA1701074metaG_FD_139574 | JGI IMG/M metagenome (GOLD analysis project Ga0187893, IMG submission 139574) | White microbial mat communities from a basaltic lava cave in the Kipuka Kanohina Cave System on the Island of Hawaii, USA - MA170107-4 metaG ... | reverse complement strand
GCACTTCCACAGAGTCCAGTGATGCCGGCTCAATCAGGTTGAGAAACGTGCTGATACCGCCGCGCGCCGCCGAGGTGGCGAAACGCACGCCGTCCACATACAAGTTCACCTTGCTGCCGGTCACCCCGCGTACGTAGATGCCGGCGATGGTCGGGCTGGTGCGCTGCAACTGCACGCCCGGCTCCTCCTGGGCCACTTGAGCGGTCACGGCTTGGACGCGCTCGCGGATGGCGCTGCTGTCAATTACGTTTACCGCTTGCGCGACGGAGCCGGCGGACTCCACCGAGCCGGAGTAAGCCGTCACCGTCACCTGCTCGGTCATCGCCGCCAGCTCCAGTTGCACGCGCAGCGGGCGCCCGGCGGCTGTCGGGCCTTCGACCGCCACGCGCCGCTCGCCAAACCCCTTGGCGTTCACCACCAGCAGATAGTGCCCGCGCGGGACATCAGGGAACTCAAAGCGGCCTTCTCTGTCCGTGGTCTGCATGCCGAGAGAAACTTGCCTGTTGGTCCACAGCGCCGTCTCGGCACCAACGATGGCCGCGCCCTGCCCGTCCAACACCTGGCCCACTATCGGTCCACGATCCGCCGTTTCTCCTGCCGCGATACCCGCCCCCATCGCCAACGCCATGAGGCACACGGGAGCAAGCCGCGCTGCCGCACGCACGAGTTCGCAAACCAACGGTTGGAGAAACACGTTCATGATTGCATCGAGGGCATCGTTGGCAAGTTGCTGCTACGCGAGATATGTCCTTTTCATCCTACAAGAGACGCGTCTTTTGCAACAATGGTTTCCCGCCCGCGGCGTGCCCGATGAGGGCGGTATAATGGCTGCGAATGAACTCCACGTGCCGCAACGACACCGTACAGCCCGCGCGCACGCGCGTTCTAGCCATTGACTACGGGCGGCGGCGCATCGGGCTGGCCATTTCCGACGAAATGCTGCTCACCGCGCGGCCCTTGCAAACCCTGACGCGCACCAATCGCCGCAACGACCTGCGCCGCTTGCGCGAAATCGTCCGCGAGCACGCCGTCGGCCTCCTGATTGTTGGTCATCCATTGAACCTGGACGGCAGCGCGGGCGACATGGCCGGGGAGGCCGCGCGCTTTGCCGCGCGCCTGCGCAAGGAACTCAGCGTGCCGGTTGAGCTGGCTGACGAGCGTCTTTCAAGTTGGGAGGCAGAGCAAATTGCTGCCGCCGCACGCCCTCCGCGCACCCGGGCGCAAGCCACCGACCAGGTGGCAGCGGCAGTCATTCTCCGCGACTATCTGGAGCGCGTGCGCTCCGGCGGAAAGGATCACCATCGCTAGCGGCTGCACACCTGCGCCCTTATGAAGCTACGTCTCATCCTCGTTGTTTTACTTGTACTGGCGCTGACCGGCTCAGCCGCGTGGCTGGCCTGGACCCTGCTTTCGCCTTACTCCGCCTTCGGCCCGGATGGCGTGATTCTCGAAATCCGGCGTGGCACCTCGCGCCGCAGCATCGCTCGCATGCTGGAGCAAAACGGCGTGGTGCGCAGCGCGCTGGCTTTTGAATTGCTCGCGCGCTGGCGCTCGAACGTCGAATTGCAAGCAGGCGAATATCGCTTCGACCAGCCCGCGTCTGCCACCGAAGTGTTCCGCAAAATTGCCGAAGGCCGCGTGTTTGTCCACCCGCTGGTGATTCCCGAAGGGCTCAACATGTTCGAGGTTGCGGCGCGGGTGGAGAAGGCGGACCTCTCTTCCGCAGAAGAGTTTCTGCGCGCGGCGAGTGACCCGGCGCTGATCCGCGACCTTGCTCCGCAAGCCAAATCGCTGGAAGGATTCCTCTTTCCAGCTACCTACGGTTTCCCGCGCAGCGTGAAGGCAACCGAAATCGCCGCGGCGATGGTGGCGCGCTTCCGGCAAGCGTTTGCCGCTTTTCCGGCAGAGGGACGCAGCCCGCACGGCCTTTCCGCATACGAAGCCGTCACGCTGGCGTCACTCGTCGAGGAAGAGACTGGCCAGGGCGACGAGCGCCCGCTGATTGCCGGCGTCTTCTACAACCGGCTGGCCAGGCGCGTCGCGTTGCAGTGTGACCCCACGGTGCTCTACGCCATGCAGCTTGCCGGCAAGAACGACGGCGTCATTCACTTGAGCGACCTGCGCTTGAACTCGCCGTACAACACTTACATTCATCGCGGCCTGCCTCCCGGCCCCATCAGCAACCCTGGGCAAGCAGCGTTGCAAGCCGTCTTATTCCCGCCGCAAACCGACTACCTCTATTTTGTCTCCAACACCGAGGGCGGTCACTTTTTCAGCCGCACGCTTGCGGAACACCTGGCCAATGTTGCCAAGTATCGCCGCTTGGCCGGCCTGCCGCCGAAGAACGCCTCAAGCAGCACCCCTGCCGGGAAATCCGCTCCACCTTCCAAGCCGTCCAAGCGGAGGAGCCGGTGAAGCCACACGTGCACAGCAAGAAGCAGCTCATCCTCGAAGCTGCGCAAGAAATCGCCGCGCAGAAGTTCACTGCTGCGGAAATCGAGCAGGTGCGCCGCAAGCTGATCGCGCAGCACGGCGCGGAAGGGAAAACTTCCGCCGATTACATCGCCAGCGTGCTGGCAGCGGCCGGGCTGCGGGTCGCGCTTTCGCAGCGCGTCGACACCGAAGGCCGCTACGAAGAAGAATTCCACCACCTGCTGCACTTCGCCACGCTCAACGAGGCCGAGATGTGCCTGATGCGACTGGACGAATTACTGCGGAAGTTCCGCGGTGAAGGCGAACGCGCTGCGGCTGAGCGTGTGCTGGAAGTTGCGCGGCTGGGCCGTCGGCGTGCCGAGATGATCGCGCGCAATCCCAAAGTGGATGCCCACAAGCGCGCCGAGAAAGCGGAAGTATTGCAATGGTTCGCTGTCTGGCTGGAGACTCCAGACGCGTTTTTCGATTGGCTGGAAATCCGCAAGCGCGCACCGGACTTTGTCGAGCGTTTTGGATCCGGCGAAGCGGAAGCAGAAGAATAGGGGATTCGCATGTTTGTCCTGGAAGTGGACCCGCTCGACCTTGGCTCCGACGTGAAAGCCATCGGCCTCGAACTGCTCGAGCCGCGCTCGCAGGAGCCGGTGCGCGGACCGGAAGCGGCGCGTATTTGGGCGCGCGCGTTGCCGTCGCTCTCGTTTGCCGAGCCGCTGGTGCTGGACTTCTTCAGCCATCTGGACCGCGTCCGCGAATACTGCCGCGCGCACGACCTCCCGTTTCGCGACGCCGAGAGCCGCTGCGTCGTGGTGCCCGCGCCCGAGCCCGGCCCGCTTGAGCAACTCCTGCTGCGGTTCGAAAAGGAGACCTTTGGCGCGCGTTCCGGTGGCCCGGTGGATGGCGACGCGCAGCTCGAAGGCGAGCTCTCGCGCCGCGGCGCTGATGGCTACCATCAGGCTTTCCCGCGCTACCAGTTCTGCGCGGTTTGCGACTTTGAGAACGGCTCCCTCACCTTGCTCTCCACCCGCCTGTGGGCCAGCGAGGTCTTTCGCCGTATCTCACCTGTGATCAAGGATTTAGGCGTGGATGTGCGCCTCCCTGTCTAGACCCTTTACACAAGGTTATCCCCGCATTCATATCGTTTTAACCTTGCGGTAGCACACTATGCTGGGAACTCAGCCTATGGCATCACCGTCGCTTCCCGATCCTCGCGCCTTTGTGCGCGGCCTGAACGTCGTGTTGAAGTCCGCCCGGTTGTACGGCGTCGCTCACGTCCGCACCGCGTCGCAAATCAAGGCCGCCTGGGATGAACTGCAAACACTGCTTCGCGCCAAGGACGGCAGCATCACGCTCGGCGCCGCGGGATCGCAACTCCTGCTTGACGGCGTACCGATCGAATCCACCAGCTCGGCGGAGCGCAGTTTTGCAGAGTTCATATCAGCGGCGGGGTTAGCCAGCTTGCAGTTTTCTTCGCGTGTCACCACCCAGGATTTCCAGTCGTTCATCGCAGGTTTTGCCGCCACTCGTGGAAAAACCACCGGCCTCGGCGAGCAGCTTAAGAAAGCGCTGGCCGGGTCGGGTGAAGCAACAATTCGCATCAATGAAGTCCGCTTTGTGGCGGAAGACGCCGCACTCGGCGAACGCAGCGCGGCAGCAAATCTTGCCGCTGGCTCCACCGGCATTCAATTGGGAGACGTGCGACTGGCGCTCTCCGATCCGCAGCAGTTGCTGCAATTGATTGCCGCGGCGCAGGGCGCTGCATCCGGACAGAGCGGCAACGCGGCCGGGTCATCCTCCGCGCCGGCTTTTTCCACCGCGCCCACAACTGCGGGGCCGGTGCGTGAAGACGATGTGCTGAACATCTTCCGGTTGGTCACCAATCTTGCGCACGTCCAAAAGAGCGGCGCTCCTTCGATTCCCGTCGCGGAACATCTATCCGCGCTTCCGGCGAATTCGCAGCAGCTTTTTCGCCAAGGGCTAGCGGCGCTGGCTACCCTGGCCCCGGCCCAGCGCCCCGAAGGGCCGATGCTCCTCCAGCTTGCTGAACACCTCGCCATTCGCTATGCCCTGGAGCGTTACGAGCGCGGCGAGGTCAAGGTGAACGCGGTGCGCGATCTCCTCGAGCGTTCCAGCCGCGAGATGGCCACCTTGCGAAAGGTTCTGACCGCGCACGAGGAGCGCATGGCGCGCGCCGGGCTCGATGTGGAGTCGCATGCCGATGTGCTGGACCGCCAGTTCTGGTCCACCGTGCCCGAATCCGGCAAGCGCGCGGTTCTCCTGTCCACGGAAGCGTGGTGCATTCCGCCGCGCAACGTGCGGCAGTTCGTGGAGCAACTGCTCAATTCCGGCGATACCAGCGCCGCAGGATCGATTCTCCTCAACTACACCTCGTGCATCGGCCACGAGGATGCCCAAGTGCGCCGCAAGGTTGCGGCAGGCCTGGCAGATATGGCCGGCTTGTACGCGCGTTGCGAGGGCCCGATGTTGGCCTCCGCCATTCGCTGCGTAGCAGAACAGGCACGCTTGGAAAGCGACGAGGAAATCTCCAACTTGCTGGCGAAAAGCTATGGGCGACTCTCTCTGGAAGCCGCCAATCGCCGCGACTACGCGACGCTCCACACCGCCATTCGCTGCGCGGAAGCCCCCGGCTCGAACGCCGGCAAGCTTGCCTCATCCATCTCCGTCACCGACCGGCTGCCGCAATTCATTGACGACACCTTGCAAGTCGCCACGCTTCCAGCGGACCTTGCGGCTGTGCTTGCGCGCACGCCGGAGGCCACCGCCGCGCAAGTAGCTGCGCGATTTGGCGGGTGCCAGCGCCGCGATCAGTGCGAGCGCTTGTTCGAGGTTTTCGCTCTGACCGGAGCGCCCGGCGTGGCGCATCTTACTCATGCCCTGCGCAGCGGGGTCGACACCGCCGCGGCCAGCAGCGTTGGCCTGCTCAGCCACTTTGACTCTAAGGCTACGGACGAACTGCTTCCTTTGCGCCTGCCGCACTGGAATCGCTCGCATCACGATGCCGTGGTTCGGCAGTTGGCCACCGCCGCGTCACCCGGCCGCGGGCGATTGCTGGCCAAGGTTTTCCCCATGCTGGACAAGCGCGTTCTGGCGGAGGCCGTGGACGAAATCGGAATGAGTCTGGAAGCGCTCACCGTTCCTCTGTTGCTGCGGCTGGCGCGCGGCGAGGCCTTGCAATCGGCGGACTGGCTGGTGCGAGTGAAAGCGGTGGAGGCGCTCGGCCGGTTGCGTGCCACTGCCGCGGCGCCTTACCTGCGCAGCCTCCTGGAAGCGCGGCGATTGTTGGCGTGGGAACACCCTTCTGAGCTGCGTATCGTTTCCGCGCAGGCGATGGACAAGATTGATCCCCAGTGGACCCGCGATTTTCTCACGCGCGCCGGCCTGCCTGCCGAGCAGATGGCGCTGGCGCCTCTGGATCCCTCCACGGAGGCCCCGTGGGCGCGCCAGCGGCGATACGCACGCGTCGCCCTCAAGCGATCCATTGAGGCAGTTGCTGAGACGATGCGCGGCGCATGCAAGCTCACTGCAAGCCTGTTGAGCCTTGGCGGCGGAATGGCTTCCCCGGAGTTTCCGCTGAGTGCCGGTTCGCAAGTCGGGATCACGCTGCGCGCTGGGCTCAGGCGCGTGGAGGCGCAGGCGCTGGTGCGAGACGTAGCGCGTCATCAAGTGGGATTTGAGATCATCGAAATGGACCTCGAAGAGCGCAACAAGCTTCGCAGAATGATTGCTGGCATGCAGGCTACGGCTGCTTGACGCCAAACCTCCTAACCGCGTACCTTCTTCATTCTAATATTGTTACTTCAAGCAGGCCCTTCGGATGCGGAACCCTTTTTACCGAAACTTCGTGTCCCGTTCACATCTTCTTAACCTTGCATGGCCATCCTACCGTGGGGTTTACAGAGAATGTCTGCCGCCTGCCAGCCCGCCATCGGTTTTCCGCTCGCCGGTTCGACCCCGGCGATCCTCGAAGACGCTTTGCGTGAACCAGCCGTCACACGCGAATTGGCTCAGCAACTGGCGCTGACCCCCGAAGATACTGCGGCACAAGTGGCCGTTCGCCTGGCTTCGTGCCAGCGTGGTTCGGAGCGTGCTCGTTTGTTTGAATTGTTTGAACTGACCGGCGCCGCCGGAATCGCCCACCTCAGCCAGGCCCTGCGAACCAGCGCGAATAGCCTGGCGGCGCGCAGCGTCGGGTTGTTGAGCCGCTACGCGTTGCCCACCGTACAGGAAGCGCTGGCCGTGAAACTCCCGCGGTGGAAACCCGCGCAACACGAGGAAGTGATCCACCAGTTGGCCACCGCTGCCACGCCCGGCCGCGGCCGCTTGCTGGCCAAGGTGTTTTCGCAACTCGACAAGCGAGTGCTGGGGGAAGCGGTGGACGAAATCGGCATGAGCCAGGAGCCGCTGACCGTATCGTTGCTTCTGCGGCTGGCGCGCGGCGAAGCTTTGCAGTCCGCCGATTCGTTGGTGCGTGTAAAAGCCATCGAAGCTTTGGGCCGTCTGCGTGCCACCGCTGCGGCGCCATATCTGCGCAGCGTTCTCGAATCACGCGGCGTGCTGGGCTGGGAGCAGCCCGCCGAGCTGCGTGTAGTGGCCGCGCAGGCCATGGCCAAGATTGACCCCGAGTGGATGCGCGACTTCCAGTCCCGCGCCGGGTTGCCTGAAAAGCATCTTGCGCTCGCTCCGCTCGATCCTTCTCCGGAGGCGCCGTGGGCGCGCCAGCGCCGATACGCGCGTGTTCCCCTCAAGCGCCCCGTTACGCTTGTCGCTGAAACCATGCGCGGCGAATGCCGGCTGACCGCCAGCGTGCTCAGCCTCGGTGGCGGCAGCGCCACCGCCGAAGCCCCGCTGCACGCTGGTTCACTTCTCAAAGTTACCGCGCGCGCCGGCCTGCGCCGCATCACTGCTCGCGTCCGCATCTGCGACTCGGGACGCCAGGTGGGCTTCGAGTTCATCGAAATGGGCTTGGAAGACCGCCACCGCCTTCGCCGCCTGATTGCCAGCCTGCAAGCCGGCGCCGCCTGAGTCTGGCTACCTGCGCATTTCCTGCCACGGAACTTCCCCAGCAGCACCTTCGTTTCTGATTACGGCGGGCATTTGCCGCGCTTTATTTTATTGACGGCAGCCGCGGGCGAGCGCACACTACGCGGCAACGAGGCCCAGCTTGATTCACATCGAGAATCTTACCAAGGAGTACGACCTCTCCGGAAAGCGCGGCCAAGTGCTGGCCGCTGACCGTCTCACCTTCGACATTCCCGCCGGCGAAATCTTCGGCCTGGTCGGCCCCAATGGGGCCGGCAAGACCACCACACTCAAGATGCTCTGCGGCCTGCTGATGCCCACCGGCGGCCGCGTCACCGTCAACGGCATTGACGTCGAGCGCCAGCCGGAAGCTGCGCAGAAGCACATCGGTTATCTGGCCGACTTTTTCTCGGTCTACGATGACCTGAAGGCGTGGGAGTATCTCGACTACTTTGGCCACGCCTACAAGATGGACTCTGCCGCCATCCCCGCGCGCGTCACTGAAGTGATTGGCCTGATGGGCCTCGAAAGCAAGCGCGACGCTTTCATTGGCGGCCTCTCCCGCGGCATGAAGCAGCGGCTGGGCATCGCCCGCGCCATTCTGCACGATCCGCCGGTGCTGGTGCTCGACGAGCCGGCCTCGGGTCTCGACCCCAAGGCACGCCACGAACTGAAGCTGCTCATCAAGAATCTCCATCGCACCGGCAAGACCATCTTCATCACATCGCACGTGCTCTCCGACCTGGAAGAAATCTGCACGTCTATCGGAATTCTCGAAAAAGGCCGCTTGATGCGGCTGGGCTCGCTTGACCAGATTCTCCGCGGGGATAGCGCCGCCACAGGCCCCGCGCCGCGCCGCCTGCGCATCAAGCTCGCGGCCGCGGGCTTTGCCTTGGGCGACTGGCTGGCCGCGCAGCCCGGTGTCACCGGCGTTACGCTCGAACCGGCCACGCCCGCTGGCGGCGCGCCCGTGCCTGCCACCGGTGCAATCTTTCATTTGGCTGGCAGCGAGTCGCAGATTGCCGACCTGGTGCGCGCGCTGGTCACCGCCGGCGCGCCGGTGTGCGGCGTCGAAGAGATCACTGAGTCGCTCGAACAACTCTTCTTCCGCATCTCCAGCGGCGAGGTGATGTGATGAACTTGCTCGCCAATCCTGAGTTGCGCCGCAACTATCGCTCGCAAATGCGCCCCGGCCGCACTATCGCCACTGCGGCCATCATTGCCGCCCTCTCGCTCTCCTACGGTTATGCCGTCTACAAGGAAGGGGAGGGCACAACCCCCGAAGGCGAGTGGGGCCAGCAACTGTTTGCCACCGCATTCTGGATCCAAGTCGTTGCGCTGGCCATCGGCGGCGGGTTCGCCTGCCTGGTCGCCATCAGCCGCGAAAAAGAGCAGAACACGTTCGATTTCCAGCGCGTCACGCGCCTCACGCCACTGGAGCTGGCGCTGGGCAAGCTGTTCGGCGCGCCTGCGCTTTCCTACTTTGTCACCCTGTGCCTGATTCCGGTGGCGCTCATCGGAGCCGTCGTTGGCCGCATGAACTTCGGGCTCATCCTGGCCGCCTACGCTGTGCTGTTCATTACCGTAGCGGCCTGGCACGGTCTGGCCCTGCTGGTTTCGCTGTTGATGGAACGCAACGCTGCCAGCGCCGGCGGCCTGTTCTACCTGGTTTTGATCGGCATGGCTTCCTTACCCGATAACGGCCCGCTGGGCTTGGGCATGATGTCGCCGTTTTATGCCGGCTCCATGCTGAGCGCGCAAGCCGCGGAAGCCACCGCCGCCAACCCCATCATCTACGGCAGCCGTCATTGGGACTCTTTCTTTGGCCTTTCGATGCCGCACGGAGTCGCGCTGGCCGTGCTTTCCGCGATTTTTCTCGCCTGGATCCTGCTGGCCCTTTCCCGCAACATCAAGCGCGACCCCGCGGTCTATGAGCTTTATTCTCCGGAGCAATCGCTGGGGCTGGCACTGTACATGAATCTCGTCATGGTGGGATTCTTTGAATGGAAGGATTTCACCGGCCACGATGCCCACCACCTGATGACCTTCGTCAACCTGAGCCTTTTTTTTGCCCTGGGCCTCACCGTGATGCGCAATCGCGACCGCCTGCGCCGCCGCATCAACGAACTCGGCGACCGCGCCTCCGGCTGGCTGGCCTCCTTCTGGCCCGCTACGTATGTGCTCGGCGGTTTTCTTGCCGTCGGACTGGGGATCCTGGTGGTCATTGGCATCCGGTACGGCGATGGCAACTGGAATACAGGCGCGGCGGTCGTGTCGCTGGTGCTTTCCGGGTTCTGGCTCGCGCGCGACATCCTGTTCGTCCAGTTCATGAACCTCACGCGTGTTCGCCGCCCGCTCACCATGGCCATCCTTTATCTGGTGATTTATTACACCTGCGCCGGCATCGTGTTCGGCACCCTGGCTATGTTCAACCCCAGCCGTGCTCCTTTTGCCGCGATCTTCCTGCCGTCGCTCGGCCTCACGCTCGAGCCGCGCAACTGGGAGGCGCACAGCGTGGCATGGATATTGGCCGTTGCCGCGCAAATCCCGCTGCTGTTCGTGCTGGCCATGATGCAGAAGCAGAAGCTGGCGGAGCTTTCCGAGCGACCGGAGCCCACCGTCGCCGCTCCCGTATCAGCCGACTAAACGCCACTCCGTGCACCGGTTGACGCCCCCACCATGGGCTGCCACAATTCTTTGTTTGCTTGTGAGCGGAGAAATGCACTGAGAAGGCACTTCCAATTCGGATTGGCTTTGCTGGCGGTCGCCATGGCGCTTTCCGGCTGCCGCACCAGCAAGAAGACCAAGGTCCCCGAAGCCCGCGTGCTGGTCGCCAAGTCGGCCACGCCGGATGAGTTGCTCACTGCCTACAATCAGCAAGCGGCGGCGGTGCAGAGCTTAAACGCGCGTGTCGAGTTGAACCCTGTCGCCGGCTCCGCCTACAGCGGCCTGATCGAGGACTACCACGACGTGCGCGGCTTTATCCTCGCGCAGCGCCCGGCCTCGGTGCGCATGATCGGCCAGGCGCCCGTGGTGGCCAAGAACATCTTCGATATGGTCAGCGACGGCGAAACTTTCCGCATCTTTATCCCATCGAAACAAAAGTTTATCGTCGGCCCCACCGACTTGCGCCGCGAAACCGAAAAGCCCATCGAGAACCTTCGCCCGCACCATTTGGTGGACGCGCTGTTCTGGATCGAAATCCCTGCAAACCAAGATGGCCGGGCCACCGCGCTCTTCGAAGAGCAGGACGAGTTCTCTTCGCAGTCCGGCCAGGTAACTCGCCGCTTCTATGTTTTCACCGTTTTTGGCGGTGAGCCTTCCGCGCCCGTCGTAACCCGCAAAGTCTGGTTCGACCGCAGCGATCTTGCTGTCGCTCGCGTCCAAACCTACGAGCCCGGCGGCCGCCTGGTCACCGACGTCCATTACTCCGGCTGGCAGCCTGCTGACGAAGTGGCATCCGGCGGGCCGCTGCGCTATCCTCGCTTCGTGCGCATCGTCCGCCCGCAGGACGACTACCGGCTCGACCTGCGCATCACCAGGATTACGATGAACGAGAGCATCACCACCGACCGCTTCCAGCTCACGCAGCCTGCGGGCACCGAGTTGGTCGAGCTGACCGCCACCGGCGAAGTGAAGAAGCCCCTGGTGAGGCAACCATGATCGGGCAGCTTGTGGTTCGCAATGTGCTCCATCGCCCGGTTCGCACCGCCATCAGTGTGCTCGCCGTCGGCGTGGAAGTGATGCTGGTGGTCATCGTGGTCGGCCTCACCAGTGGCCTGCTGCAGGACACCGCCAAGCGCGTCGAAGGCGTCGGCGCAGACATCATGCTGCAGCCGCCGTCGGCTTCCGTTTTCATGGCCTTCAGCGGCGCGCCGATGCCCATCACCATCAAAGACAAGCTGATGAGCATGGAGCACGTCCGCGCCGTCGCCCCGGTGCTGCTGCAATTCAATTCCGGCGGCCTCGAAATCGTTTACGGCATCGACCTCAAGACGTTCACCGAAGTTTCCGGCGGCTTTGTGTTCCACCAAGGCGGGCCGCTCACCGGCCCGCAGGACATTCTGGTGGACGACTGGTACGCCAAGGCCAAGAAAGTCCGCGCCGGCGACACCGTTCGCCTCTTCGAAATCGATTTCAAGGTGACCGGCGTGGTCGAGCACGGCAAAGGCGCGCGCCTGTTTGTGCCGCTGGAAACGCTGCAAGATCTTTCCGGCTCGCGCGATAAGGCCTCCGTCTTCTTCGTCAAGCTCGACAGCACCGAGAACACGCAAGTAGTGATGGACGCCATGCGCCAGTTCTTCCCGCGCCACGAAATCCGCCCTCTGAAGGACTTCCTTTCGCTGATGACCTCCTCCAACCTCCCCGGCCTCGACGCCTTCATCAACTCGATGATCGCCATCGCCGTCACCATCGGGTTTCTGGTGATTTTTCTTTCGATGTACACCACCATCATTGAGCGCACCCGCGAAATCGGCGTGCTCAAGTCGCTCGGTGCCTCCAAGGCTTACATCGCCCGCGCCATTCTCAGCGAGAGCACGCTGGTTTGTGTCGGCGGTATCCTGCTCGGCATCGGCCTGAGTTACCTCACGCGCCGCGCCATGATCGGCATGTTCCCCACGCTCACCATTTTGATTACGCCGGACTGGCTCTTCCGCGCCGCCATGATCGCCATCGTCGGCGGCCTGCTCGGCGCGGCCTATCCCGCCTGGCTCGCCACCCGCAAAGACCCCATCGAAGCCCTCGCCTACGAGTAACCACTTAGGGTGCAGGTCACCCGCGGTGTGACACCTCAGTTTGTGTCCTCAGGGTCCTCCTCCGCCCGCTCCTTAAGGGCCACACTTCACTCATGAGCATCGCGCAGTGGCATGAATCCCAAGCTGGGGCTACAATGTCTGATTGCCCGGGGGCGGCTCCCCAGCGGGCAGGGGCGTTGGAGCAAGGTTTGGAGCGCATTCTCAAGACCGAAAACCTGTGGAAGGTGTACCGCGCCGGCAAGGTCGAGGTGCCTGCGTTGAAGGGCGTGAACTTCGACGTGTTGCCCGGCGAGTTCGTCACCGTGATGGGCCCCTCCGGCTGTGGCAAGTCGTCACTGCTTTACGTGATGGGCGGGCTGGCGCAGCCTTCGCGCGGCCGCGTGTTCCTCGACGGCAACGACATCACTTCGATGACCGACGCCGAGCGCACCAAACTGCGCCGCCACAAGATCGGCTTCATCTTCCAGCGCTTCAATCTGCTGCCCACGCTCACCGCCACCGGCAACATCGCTATCGCGCAACACATCCACGGCAACGGTTACGACCCGCACCGGTTGGAATTGATCGTAGACATTCTCGGACTGAAAGGCCGCATGCACCACAAGCCCTCGGAGATGAGCGGCGGCGAACAGCAGCGCGTGGCCATCGCGCGCGCTGTGGTCAACGAGCCCAAGCTGGTGCTGGCCGACGAGCCCACCGGCAATCTCGACACCAAAAATTCTGAAAACGTGTTGAGCATGCTGAAGAAGCTGAACAAGGAGTTCGGCCAGTCCATCGTGATGATTACGCACAACCCCGAAGCAGCGATGTATTCCGACCGCGTGGTGCACATGCGCGACGGCATTATCGTGGATGGCGTTCCGGCGGATTGAGATGAAGAAGCTCTGGCGAGCGATCACGCGCACCGTGCTGTGGGATTACGACCGCGGAACCGTGCCCTACGACTTCATGGTGCTGGCCATCGTGGCTTTTGTGTTTCTTTCACCGCGCGTGTGGTTCAACGACCGCCCGCGCATCACCCCGGGCGACCACGCCGCTGCGGTCGAAGTGATTGCCGACGACCGCGCCACCGGCCTGCGCACTTATCGCCTCGATGCGCGCTTGCTTGCCCCCACAAGCCTCGACGCGCAGTGGGAGCGCCGCGTGCACGACTTCCTCGGCCGGAATGTCGAATCCCTACGCGGCCGCAATTTCCGCATCGAGAAAGTGGCCACGCATCGCGCCGAAGACGGTACGGTCTATTACGACGTCGCCGTCAAGCAGTAACCACCCGGCAGCTTTCAGCGTTCAACTTCCACTTCTCGCGACCGCGCCGCGTACTCCTCCCACGCATTGCTCAACCGCCGCACGGTTTCCCGCAGATGTACGGCCAGATCCGCGATGGTCTTCAACCGTTCCTCGGCGCCAGGCGGCAGGCGGTCGCGCCGCGCCAGCAGCAGTTCCGCGTTCCCGAGAATACCGGTGAGCGGATTGTTCAATTCGTGCCGCAATGCTTCGCCGAAGTTGGGCCCGCGGCCATCGCCCGCCCTGCCCGCATTCTGTGTGGCCGAGTGCCGTGCCACCAGCGCCATCACCAGCGGCACGTACGCACCGCTGCGTTGCACCAGCTCGATTTGCCCGCCCGCGATTGGCGCCGCCAGCCCGTTCAGCCCGGGCATGCGCTCCGGTTCCAGAATCAAGATCAGCGGGGCCGTCGCAGCCAGCTCGCGTACGCGGTTCCATTGCGCGTGCCACGCTCCCGCCGAGCCCATCGCCGATTGATCGAGCACCACCACCGCCTGCGCCGTGGAATCCCCATTCGATTGCCGCCCCATTGCTTCTTCCAGAGTGCCGCAGATACTCACTTGATAGTGCCCGCGCGGGGTGCCCGCGCGCGCTTCCGGACGGTGCAGCAGCAATTCCGCAAGCAGCTCTCTCTTGAGCGACGGGTCGGATACCGCCAGCAGCACATTCTGATCCCAAACCGTCATGGCTTCCCTCGTCTTCGTGGTCGCGCTACGCCGGAGCCTGGGCTTCCGTGCCCAGACGGCGGTGTACGGCTGCGCGCAGTTCTTCCGCGAGGAAGGGTTTGGGCAGGAAAGGCGCCTTGTACCTTTCGATGAAATCCAGCGTGCGGCGCGAGAGGGTGTCGCCGGTGATAAAAAGAATCCGGTCCTTGACCGGATGATTTCGTTGCAGCAGTTCGCGGTAAAGCGACGGCCCGTCCAGGCCGGGCATCTTCAAATCGCAGATCACCAGGTCGTAGCCGCCGCCCGCCCCCGCGCGCGCGGAAGCCAGCAGCCGCTCCAACCCATCTTGCCCGCCGAAGGCCACCTCCGCCGTCATGCCTTCTTCGCGCAGTACGTCGCTGATGAGCCGCGCCACCGTCTGCTCGTCTTCCACCACCAGCACGCGTGGCGCGCGGCTCCAATCCGGCTGGCGAGCTCTTTCCGCGCGCTCGAGGGCCGGCGGCATGGGTGCCTCCGCCGCCGGCGGACTCCCCAGCGGGAGTTCAACGCGGAACGACGTGCGCCAGCGCACTCGCGCGGCGCTGGCCGTCGCGAACTCCGGTGGCTCCACGTTCAACGAAATCTCTCCCTCATGCTCGCGGATAATCCCGTAGACGATGGAGAGCCCCAGCCCGGTGCCTTCGCCCACGGCCTTGGTGGTGAAGAACGGGTCGAAGATGCGCGATGCCACTTCCGCGGGAATCCCAGGGCCATCGTCGCAGATTTCCAGCACTAGGCCCCCTTCGCTCCCACGGCCGGTGCGAATGCCGATGTTGCCCACCACCTCGCCTGCTGTCCCGAAGCTTCGGGACGCGGCGGGTTGTGATTCAATGGCCTGCTCCGCATTCACCAGCAGGTTCAGCACTACCTGCTGCAACTGGTTCGCATCCCCGCGCAGTCGCGGCAGTCCTGCCTCGAGGTCCAGGTGCACCGCGATGTCCTTCACCCGCAGTTCATAGCTGCGCAAGGCCAGCGTCCGCTCCACCACTTCGTTCAACTGCACCGGCGCCCGCTCTGGCCGAGCTTCCCGCGCGAACACCAGCAGGTTCTTCACAATCCGCTGTGCGCGCTGCGCCTCCTCGAAGATGCGTGACGCGTTCGCCGCCTCCCCGCTGCCGCCGCGGCCGCTTTCTCGCGCCAGCGCTAGTTGCGCGTAGCCCATAATGCTGGTCAGCGGGTTATTGAGTTCGTGCGCGATGCCCGACACCAGTTGTCCCAGCGCGGCCATTTTTTCCGTTTGCACCATCTTGCCGTGAATCAACCTTCCGGCAGTAATGTCGCGGTACACATCCAACCGCCCCACGGGCTTTCCCTCCGCGTCATATACCGGCCGCGACAGCCGCTCCAAAATGCGGTGCTCCGGCTGCAGCAGTTCCAGTTCGTCCCACACCGCTTGCTCGCCCGGGTGCGCGCCGTGGCTGGCCAGGAACTTTCCCGGATGACGGAACTGCCCCGCCAGCCGTTGCGCCAGGTCCT
>Ga0187893_10008877_pt1 | contig 15688 bp, 19 predicted proteins | sample MA1701074metaG_FD_139574 | JGI IMG/M metagenome (GOLD analysis project Ga0187893, IMG submission 139574) | White microbial mat communities from a basaltic lava cave in the Kipuka Kanohina Cave System on the Island of Hawaii, USA - MA170107-4 metaG ... | reverse complement strand
GAAGCCTGCTGGCGCTCACGGAGAAGATGCACGGGGTCCAGGCGGACTTCGAGGCTCTCGAGCACAAGGTCGACAAGCAGGAGGACGGCGGCGCGGAGCCCGCGAAGCGCCTGCGCGACGCGTTCGGCGAGGTCGACAAGATGGTGTCGGCGTTCGGCGGGTTCCTGCAGAAGGGCCAGCTGGAGCGTTTCTCCGCGGCGATGAAGGCGTCGCAGAAGGACATCGACGCGGTGACGGCGGCGCTCAAGGACAAGAAGTGGGCGGACGCGGGGAACGCGCTTCACCGCCTGTCGAACGATCAGTGCAACAAGTGCCACGCGTGGTCGCGTTCGCGCTTCGGCGACAAGCGCAACGATCTCGGGATCGGCAACGGGTACTTCGTCGTGGGACACGAGCTGTCGGCGCCCGCCGACGGTCCCCGCGACACGTTCCAGGCGATGGCGACGGCGGTGCGGAAGGCGGTCCTGATCCTGAGCGAAGTGAAGTAGCGCGTCCGCGTGAGGCCGTCCGGCGTCCGAGGTCCGTTGTCTGGGCTACAATAGGGACGGGCATGCCTCGCACCGCGGTGGATTTCGGGCGCACGATGGACGCGGCCACGCTCCGGTACGCGACCGCCACGGACCGGTGCGCGAACCTCCAGCTCGAGTTCGGGATCGCCTGCCGCCTGCGCCGCGAGATCGAGGACGCGCGCGGCCGCATGTTCGCGTTCCGTTTCGTCGGGTGCTCCGGCGTGTACGTCGCCTGCCGGCAGTGGAGGTCCGAGCAGTGGCGCGCGGCGACCGAGGAGGAGCTGCCGCTCATCGACGCGCTGCACTCCGACGCGCTGCGTCCGCTGAACGTGGACTACTTCCTCATGAAGTCCGCGATGGAGCTGGGCGACTTGAAGCCGCACCTCGCCGGCGGGCGCTGGATCCGCGGGGCGTTCGAGGGGTTCGAGGCGGCCGTCGACCGCGGGTCGCCGTGCTTCTGGCTCAAGGCGGGCGGCGCGGGCCCGGCGAACGCGGCGATGGACTGCCGCGTGATCGTCGCGTGCGAGGAGTACCGCATCCTCGGGTTCGACCGCGAGTACTCCCCGGAGGAGTTCGTCGCCATCGGCACGCGGTGGTGGGAGGCGTGGCGCGACTACTGGAGCCGCCGGGTACGGGGCGAAGGGGCGCGCGACGGCGAGTTCGAGTGGACGCTGCCGTACGAGGAAGAGAGAAGTTAGAAGTTAGAAGATAGAAGTTAGAAGATAGAAGAGAGAAGAGAGAAGATAGAAGTCAGGAGTCCGAGCTTCACTGGTACTTGAAGGACATCACCGCGCCGCGCTCGTTGTCGTAGACGCGCAGCGACGCCGTGTCCATCGTCTTCTGCACCGCCGCCGCGACGTTGCACGCGCGCAGGTCGCCGCCCGCCTCGCGACACCGCTGCGCGGCGCCCGCGATCGCCTGCGCCCCCTCGCGCGTCAGCCGCGCGAGCCGTTCCGCGTCGAGCACGAGCTGCACCCCTCCGTCGTCGATGAACGCGTGCAGCAGCGCCTCGAAGCGCTCCGCGGAGCGCGCGTCGATCTCGCCGACCGGCTCGATCACGACGACGAGCATGTCGCCGCGACGCATGTCCTTGATGTGCGCGCGCCGGAGCGCCACGTCGAGCGTCTCGGTGATCGGCCCGGCGTCGGCGCGATGGCGCGCGAACGCCTCCTCGTCGAAGCGCGCCGCGGAGGCGGCAGGCCGCTTCGTGAGGATGACGGTCGCCTCGCTCGGTGCGCGGACCGGCGCCGGGGCGGGCGCGCGCGACGGAGCGGCGGGGGCGGGCGCGCGATGGACGCCCGTCTGCATCTGGAGCCGCGTCGCCTCCATCTGCGCCTTGGCGCGCAGCATCGCCTGGACCTGCTCGCCGGTCGCGAGTCCGCGGTCGACCATCACGTCGGTCAGCCGCGGGATATCGTCGCCCTGCTCGAACGGCTCGTCCTGCGACGCGAGGCAGGAATCGACCGCCGCGCGGTCGAGGAATCCGTTGCGGACGATGAACTGCGCGAGCGCCTGGTCCTCGCAGCGCGCGCGGTTGTAGCGCGCGAGGAGGAGGGCCGCCCGGATCTGGTCGCGCGTGAGCCTGCCCGCGCGCGTGAGCGCCTCGGGCGCCGACACGGCCTCCGCGGCCATCAGCTTCCGGCAGGCCAGAAGCTGCGCGTCCGAGAGGAACCCCAGACCGACCGCGGTCCGCAGGATCGATTCGTCATCCATGAGCCCGCGCTCCCCGGCAGACGGCTCGCCACCCCCGATCAAGGATAGCACATGTGCGGACGGGAGGGCGGACGGCCGATAATGAAATATGGAAGCGAGGGGAACGTGTCCCGGGACGCCGTCCACCTGACCGTGGTCGTCGGCATTCTCCTGTCGATCGGCCTGGCGCTCCTCTTTTCGGCGAGCGCCGTGACCTGCGAGGCGAACGCGCGGTTCGCCGACCCGCACCACTTCCTCCGCAAGCAGATCCTCTGGATGGCGGTAGCCGGGATCGGGTTCCTCGTCGCGTCGCGCGTCCCGACCTCCTTCTGGATGCGCGCGCGCCTGCCGCTGCTGCTCGCGGCGGCGGCCCTGCTGGCGCTCGTGTTCGTGCCGGGCGTGGGCGCGACGATCAACGGCGCGCGGCGGTGGCTGCGCTTCGGCGGGTTCTTCATGCAGCCGTCGGAGGTCGCGAAGCTCGCGCTCGCCGTCTTCCTCTGCGGGTTCGCCGCGGCGGACGCGGAGCGGCTGAAGTCGTTCGCGCGCGGATTCGTGCCGATGTTCGTGGCGACGGGCTGGATCTGCGGGCTCGTGGTGATCGAACCGGACGTCGGCACGGCGGCGTTCATCGGCGCGACGTCGGTCGTGCTCATGGCGGTCGCGGGCGCGCGGTGGGTCCACCTGCTGCCGACGTGCGGGGCCGGCGCGGCCGCGGCGGCGGTGCTCGTCGCCTTCCGCATGGAGCACTTCCAGCGGCGGCTCGCCGAGTGGTGGAGCGGCACGGGCTACCAGCTGCAGCAGTCGCTCGTGGCGCTCGGCGCGGGCGGCCTGTGGGGCGAGGGGCTCGGGCGCGGGACGCAGAAGCTCTACTTCCTGCCCGAGGTGCACAGCGACTTCATCTTCGCCGTGCTCGGCGAGGAGGTCGGGTTCATCGGCACGTGCGGCGCGCTCGTGCTGTTCGCCGCGTTCGGCGTCGTCGGCTGGCGCATCGCGCGCCGCGCGTCGACCGCGTTCGGCCGCCTGCTCGCGTTCGTGCTGACGTTCCAGGTGCTGCTCCAGGCGGCGATGAACGTCGCCGTCGTCACGGGGCTCGTGCCGACGAAGGGGATCCCGCTGCCGTTTTTCTCGTTCGGCGGCTCGAGCCTGTGCATCACGATGGCGGCGGTCGGCATCCTGGTGCGGATCGCAAACGAGAGTGAGAGAGGGGCAACGTGCGAATCGGCTTCGCCGGCGGCGGTACCGGCGGTCACCTGTTCCCGGGGATAGCGCTCGCGCAACAGCACGCGGGCGAATCGCTCTTCCTGTGCACGACGCGGCCGTTCGACGCGCGCCAGCTCAAGCACTACGGGCTCGACCACGTGCCGGTGGAGGCGCCGCGCCTGCGCGACGCGCTCCTGTCGCCGTTCGCGATGGTGCGCGCGGTCCGGCAGGCGGCCGTCCTCCTGCGCGCCTTCCGCGCGGACGCGGTCGTCGGCGTCGGCGGCTACGGGTCGGCGCCCACGCTCATCGCCGCGAAGGCCATGGGCATCCCGTACGCGCTCCTCGAGCAGAACGTGCGGCCGGGGCGGACGAACCGGCTGGCGGCCCGCGGCGCGCGCCGCGTGTACGGGCAGTGGCCGGAGACGCGCGCGTTCTTCGGCTCGCGGTACCGGCACACGGGAAGCCCGCTGCGGAGGGACTTCCGGCCGCTCTCGCGCGCGGAGGCGCGCGCGAAGCTCGGCGTGGAGGCCGAGCGCGTGGTCGGGGTCGTGGGCGGGAGCCAGGGCGCGCAGTCGCTCAACGAACTGGCGCTCGCGGCGTGGAAGCGGCTCGACGGCGAGCGCGGACGCGTCATGTTCGTGCACCTCGCGGGCACGGCCGCGCCGGATCTCGCGCGCGCGTACGGCGCGAACGGCCTGCGCGCGAAGGTCGTCGAGTTCGAGCGCGACATGGGCGCCTTCTACTCCGCGTGCGACCTCGTCGTCTCGCGCTCCGGCGGCATCGCCATCGCCGAGATGGCCGCCGCGGGCGCCGCCGCCGTCCTCGTGCCGTACCCGCACGCGGCGGAGGACCACCAGCGCGTCAACGCGCGCGCGCTCGGGGACGCGGCGTGGATCGTCGAGGAGCCCGGGCCGCTCGCGGCGCTCGTGTCAAAGCTTGTGTCCGGAGACGACCGGTTCAATAATACCGCGCGTCGGCTGGCGCGGCGGGCCCGCCCGGACGCGGGACGCGCCATCCTGGGGGACCTTGCTTCATGGCTGTGAAGGCGACCGGCGTCGCCCACCTCGTCGGCATCGGCGGCATCGGAGTGAGCGGCCTGGCGCGCATCCTGCTGTCGCACGGATACTCCGTGAGCGGGAGCGATCTCCAGAAGAGCGCGCTCACGGAGTCGCTGGAGGCGATGGGCGTGCGGGTGTCCGCCGGCCACGACGGGAAGAACCTGCCCGACGGTTGCTCCGTGGTCGTGCGTTCCGCGGCGATCCCCGACGACAACCCCGAGATCGCGGAGGCGCGCGAGCGGAAGATCGAGGTCGTCAAGTACGCGGAGATGGTCGGCCGGCTCATGGCCGCGAAGTCCGGGATCGCGATCGCGGGATGCCACGGCAAGACGACCACGACGTCGATGGTCTCGTTCGTCCTCGCGCGCGCGGGCCTCGAGCCGACGTTCGTCTGCGGCGGCGTGATCCCGCAGCTCGGCACCAACGCGGCGCCCGGACGGGGGAAGCACTTTGTCGCGGAGGCGTGCGAGTACGACCGCTCGTTCCACCAGCTCAAGCCGCAGTGCGCCGTCATCACGAACATCGAGGAGGACCACCTCGACTACTACCGGGACCTCACGGAGATCGTCGCCGCGTTCGAGGAGTTCGCGCAGAAGGTCGGCGACAAGGGGATCGTGATCGGCTCGCTCGACAACCCGCACTCGGCCGCGATCGTCGGGCGCTTCAAGGGGCGCGGCGAGGGCTACTCGACGGTGAAGTCGAGCGACACGCGCACGGGCAAGGACGCCGACTGGCGGGCGAAGAACATCCAGGTGGCCGACGGGCTCTGGCGGTTCGAAGTCCTGAAGTACGGCCGGCCCTTCGGCGAGTTCTCGCTGGGCGTGCCGGGCGTGCACAACGTGTCGAACGCGCTCGCGGCGATCGCGGTGGCGACGTGGGCGGGCGTCGGCCGCGAGATCATCCAGCTGGCGCTCTCGGAGTTTTCCGGGGCCGAGCGGCGCTTCGAGCTCCTCGGCGAGAAGAACGGCGTGCTCGTGATCGACGACTACGGGCACCATCCGACGGAGATCGCGGCGACGCTGCGGAGCGCGCGCGAGCGGTACCCGGACCGGAAGATCTGGTGCGTCTTCCAGCCGCACCAGCACTCGCGCACGAAGCTCCTCATGAAGCAGTTCGCCCGCTCGTTCGGCGACGCGAACCTCGTGCTCCTGCCGGAGATCTACGCCGCGCGCGACACGGAGAAGGACATGAAGAGCGTGTCCAGCGCGGATCTGGCGAAACTCGTGAACGAGGACGGGAAGGCGGCGCTCTTCCTGCCGACGTTCGACGACGTGGTGCGGTTCCTCAACGAGAAGGCGGAGCCGAACACCGTCGTCGTGACGATGGGCGCGGGGAACGTGGGGGAGGTGGGCCGGAGGTTCCTCGAGACACGAGCCCCGGGTTCCAGGTCTTCGTCGCCCGTCGAGAACCGCGGCCCGCAGCCATGATCCGGACCGTGACGAACGTCGCCCTTCATGCGCTCAACGCGGGGCTCGTCCATGCGCTCGTTCTCGTGCTCTGCCGCATCGACGGGCGGTTGGCGATCCGGGCCGGCCGCTGGGCCGCGACCGCGGGTGCGCGGCTCTTCTCCGTGCATGATCAGCGCGCGCAGCTCTCCGGGACGGCCGCCCACCGTTTCGGGAACGCGGGATCGACGAGCACGACGGCCCGGTTGGTGACCGCGGGCGCGTCGGGCGGACTCGGCACGCGCAGGAGCGAGAACGCGTCGGGCACCCGCAGCGTCGCGCGCCGCTCCGTCTGGCGGTGGGTGAACCCGAGCGTGTAGGTGCGGTAGCTGTTCTCCCAGCTCTCGTGCAGCACGACCGCGTGCACCTCGTCGCCCTCCCGCCAGAGGACGACGTCGCGCCAGAAGCGGCGCATCCACGCCAGCCCGAGGACGAGCTCGAGCCCGCCCGCGACGCCGGCGACGATCCAGAACGGCGTGCCCGCGCCCGCGCCCGCGCCGACCGCGAGGAGCGTGATCCCGGCGACCCCGGCGACGAGGCTCATCGCGATCAGGAACCCGCGGTACTTGCGCCGCAGCCACTCGCGCCACGCCGGCCTCATCCGCCGCACGGGCGCCTCGAGCACGGCGACGGTCATCTCGTCGCGCGTGAGCCGCTCGACGGGCACGTCGCGCATCTGCGGGAAGAAGTGGGTCGAGACGTCGTCGTCCGCGAGCAGCGTGAGCTCGCCGCCGGTCGCCCCCACGCGGATGAGCGACGAGCGGTCGGCGGGCGGCGCGACCGTGAGCGCGAACCCCTCGTGCGTGACGCGCACGTGGAGGCCGCCGCCGTGCGTGTGGAGCTCGCGGCCGAGGCGGAAGAGGCGCATCTCGCGGAGGGTCTTGCGCAGGCCGACCGCCGACGCGACGACGAGGGCGACGGTGATGATGCCGATGACGACCGCGCCACCCAGGCCCTCGCGGTGCGCGCGCTCGATCTCGGCGACGCCGCGCCCGGCGACGGGGTCCCAGTAGTAGGGCGTCGTGCCCGCCGCGCGGTTCCAGTCGGAGCGCGTCACCTGCACCTCGAAGCGCCCGGGGGCGCGGCCGTCCGACGTCTGGAGGGTCGCGTAGTAGCTCGGCGACTTGCCGCTCGTCGACCGCCGGGTCAGGATGCGGCACTCGCGCCGCTCGCCCGTCGCGACGATGCGCTTCGATTCCGCTCGCTCGCTGAACTCGTGCCCGACGCCGGCGGCGAGCCCGCCGCCGACGACGACGCCGAGGAAGAGCCACCCGAACGCGTGGCGCAGCCGTCGCCACCACCCGCGGCCGCGGGGCCGGGGCGGGAGGCCGAAGAAGCCCTCGTCGATCGTGGCGACCATCACACTATTGGTACGACGACGCCGCTACTTGATCGCGTCGAGCGAAACGGCCGACGAGATCGTCGCGTAGTAGCTGAACAGGCACAGCCCGACGATGCACACGCCCGTCACGAGCAGGAGCACGTTGAGCAGCGGGAGGAACGGGTCGAGCACGCCCGTGCGCGAGAGCGCGCACGCGCCGACGCCGGCGATCATGATCACGGCCCAGAACGCCTTGAACCAGGTGACGGCCGTCTGCGCGGCCTTCGCGGGTCCCTCGACCTTCGCCGCGGGGAGGTCGGCCGGGAGCTTCGTCATCATGGGCATGACGAACCATGCCGCGGCGGACGCGATGAGCATCGTGAGGATGACGTACGTGACGAACTTGTTGCGCGTCCTGAGGCGCGCGGCTTTTTCGGTGGGCGGCTGTTCGCTCATGGGCTGATTGTACCGCTTGACTCGGGAAGGTCTTTTGCTAATCTATCTCCCTTCTCTACAGGGTCCCAGAACAGCCACACGGAGTCCCACGTGCCAGCGAATGCACCGGAAAAAGTGGAACGGAACGAGCGCGCGTCGCTCACCGGCATCGTCACCAGCAACCGGATGATGAAGACGATCACGGTGAAGGTCGAGCGCTTCGTGCGCCATCCCAAGTTCGAAAAGTACATCAAGCGCTTCACGACGTGCTACGCGCACGACGAGAAGCGCGAGGCGAAGATCGGCGACCGCGTCGAGATCATGGAAACGCGTCCCCTGTCCCGGCAGAAGCGCTGGCGCCTCGTCAAGGTGCTCGGCCAGGGTTCGGAGCGGGACCTCATCCGGGCGAGCCGCCCGACGACGGGCAAGTGACGCGATGCTCCAGATCAAGTCGATCCTGGACGTGGCCGACAACACCGGCGCCAAGGTGGTCGGGCAGATCCAGGTGCTGGGGCATTCGAAGCAGCGGTACGCGCGCGTCGGGGACATCATCGTCGCCACCGTGAAGAAGGCGCTGCCCGGCGCGGCGATCAAGCAGGGCGACGTCGTGCGCGGCGTGGTCGTGCGGACGAAGGCCGCGATCCGGCGCGAGGACGGCAGCTACGTGCGGTTCGACCGCAACGCGATGGTGCTGCTCGACACCGACCTGGCCAACCCGAAGGGCACGCGCATCTTCGGCGCCGTGCCGCGCGAGCTGCGGCAGAAGTTCATGAAGATCATCTCGCTTGCGGCGGAAGTGGTGTAGCCATGCACATCCGAAGGAACGACATCGTCAAGGTCATCACGGGGGACGAGCGGGGCAAGACCGGCAAGGTGCTGCGCGTCGTCGCCGAGGACCGGGTCCTCGTCGAGGGCGTGAACTTCGTCTGGAAGCACCTGCGCCGGAGCCAGCAGCACCCGCACGGCGCGCGCATCCAGAAGGAGGCGCCGATGCACGTCGCGAAGCTGCAGCTCGTCTGCCCGGCGTGCGAGAAACCCGCGAAGATCGGTCACAAGACCCTGGAAAACGGCGAGCACGTGCGCGTCTGCAAGAAGTGCCGCCAGCCGATCACGGCGAGGACGTAGCCATGGCCCGAATGCTCGACAAGTACAAGTCCGAAGTCGCGCCCGCGCTCAAGTCCGAGCTCGGGTACAAGAACCTCTACGCGGTGCCGCGCCTCGAGAAGATCGTGATCTCGATGGGCGTGGGCTCCGCGCTCGAGAACAAGAACCACCTCGACCTGGCGGCGAAGGACCTGTCGGCGATCGCGGGGCAGAAGCCCGCGGTGTGCCGCGCGCGCAAGTCCGTCGCCGGCTTCAAGCTGCGCCAGGGCCAGGACATCGGCCTCAAGGTGACGCTGCGCGGCCGGAGGATGTACGAGTTCCTCGACCGGCTCGTCTCGATCGTCATCCCGCGCATGCGCGACTTCCGCGGCCTGTCGCCGAAGGCGTTCGACCAGGCGGGCAACTACAACCTGGGCATCGCCGAGCAGGTGGTGTTCCCGGAGATCAACCTCGACAAGATCGAGCACGTCCAGGGGATGAACATCACGATCGGCGTGAAGGCGAGGAAGCCGTCCGACTCCCTCGCCCTCCTCCAGAAGCTGGGCGTGCCGTTCCGCCAGCCGGAACCGCCGGCCGCGAAGGCGGACAAGACGGCCGCCGCGGCGACGGCGTAGTTAAGGAAAATCCATGGCCAGCATCCGTTGGAAGGTCAAGCAGAAGCAGGAACCGAAGTTCAAGGTCCGCAAGTACAACCGGTGCAGCATCTGCGGCCGCCGCCGCGGATACCACCGGCGGTTCAAGATCTGCCGCCTGTGCTTCCGGCGCCTGGCCAGCCGGGGCGAGATCCCGGGCGTGCGGAAGGCGAGCTGGTAGGTACGAGAGGAGATATAGAGGACGTATGCCGAGTTCCGATCCGGTGGGCGACATGATCGCCATGGTCAAGAACGCCAACACGCGCAAGCACGCGAAGGTGGCCATCCCGCACTCGCGCCTCAAGGAAGGCGTCGCGCGCGTGCTCAAGGAGGAGGGCTACGTCACCGACTTCAAGGTGACGCAGGACGAGAAGCTCCCGGTCCGCAAGACGCTCTGGGTGTACCTGAAGTACGACGACGAGGGCTCGCGCGTGATGACCGACATCGTGCGCGTCTCGAAGCCCGGCCGCCGCATCTTCCGGCCGGTGGACCGGCTCGGGCGCGTGCTCGACGGCCTCGGCATCAGTGTGCTCTCGACCAACCGCGGGCTGCTGAGCGACCGCCAGGCGCGCAAGCAGCGCGTGGGCGGCGAGCTCGTGTGCAGGGTGTGGTGAAGACATGTCCCGACTCGGAAAAATCCCGATCGACATCCCCGACAAGGTGAAAGTCGGCGTCGCCGGCACGACGGTGAACGTCGAGGGCCCGCTCGGAAAGCTGAGCTGGACGCACCGCGCCGAGATCGCCGTGAAAGTCGACGGCAAGCGCGTGGTCGTCTCGCGGTCGAACGACACGAAGGTCGTGAAGTCGCTGCACGGCACGACGCGGGCGCTCATCGCCGCCATGATCAAGGGCGTGACGGCGGGCTACGCGAAGGACCTCGACATCAGCGGCGTCGGCTACAACGCGAAGATGGCCGCCGCCGACAGGCTCGTGCTGACGCTCGGGTACTCGCACCCCGTGGAGCTGCCCGTGCCGAAGGGGCTGACGGTGGCGTGCCCGACGGCGACGTCGATCAGCGTGAAGGGCTCCGACAAGCAGGTGGTGGGGGAGTTCGCGGCGAAGGTGCGCGCGGCGCGCCCGTGCGAGCCGTACAACCAGAAGGGCATCAAGTACCGCGACGAGGTCGTCCGCAAGAAGGCGGGCAAGACGTTCGTCACGGGAGCGAGCTAAGCGATGACGACACACGTTCGGGCGAGCGAGATCCGCAAGTGGGACCGGCGGCAGCGGCGGGCCTTCCACGTGCGCCAGACGGTCTACGGCACGGCGGAGCGGCCGCGGCTGTCGATCTACCGCAGCCACCGCCACTTCCACGCGCAGGTGATCGACGACTCGCAGGGCCGGACGCTCGCGTCCGCGTCGACGACGCAGAAGGACGTGATCGAGGGGCTCAAGCACGGCGGCGACAGGAAGGCGGCGGCGAAGGTGGGCGAGAAGCTCGCGAAGGTGGCCGTCGCGGCCGGCGTGAAGCGGGTCGTGTTCGACCGCAACTACTACCAGTTCCACGGGCGCGTGCGCGCGTTCGCGGAGGCGGCGGCGAAGGGCGGGATCGACTTCCTTTTCAACCCCAAGAAGAAGGGAAAGCCGCCGAAGGTGAAGAAGGAGAAGGTCGAGGTGGTCAAGCCCGTGAAGGAAAAGAAGCAGAAGCCGGAGAAGCCTCCGGGCGGCGCTCCGAAGGAAGAGAAGAAGTAGGATAAGGGAGCACTATGGCACCTCCAGGACGGGGCGGACCGGGCGGCTACCGCGGCCGCAGCGATCGGGCGGGCGAGGATTTCGAGGAGATCGTCGTCAAGGTCAAGCGCTGCGCGAAGGTCGTGAAGGGCGGCAAGCGCTTCAGCTTCAACGCGCTCGTGGTGATCGGAAACCGCAAGGGGCGCGTGGGCTGGGGCTACGGGAAGGCCAACGAAGTCCCGTTCGCCGTCGAGAAGGGGATCCAGGAGGCGAAGAAGAACCTCATCAGCGTGCCGATCGTGAAGGGTTCCACGCTCCCGCACGAGATCCGCGAGAAGTTCTCGGCGAGCGAGGTGCTGGTCCGGCCGGCCTGCAAGGGCACCGGCGTGAAGGCGGGAGCCGCGGCGCGCGCGGTCCTGGAGCTCTCGGGGGTGCACGACGTCCTCTGCAAGGTCTTCGGCAGCACCAACCCGATCAACGTCGTGAAGGCGACCTACAACGCGCTCCGCCACCTGCGGACCGTGGCCGCGTTCGAGAAGCAGCGCGGCGTGGCCGTCATCGAGAAGAAGACCATCGACGCGGCGGCGGTGACCACGCCTCCGCCCGCGCCGCCGGCGGTGAATCCATGAACCTGAGCGACGCCCGCAGGGCGAAGATCCCGCGCAAGAAGAAGTTCCCCGCCGGCCACGGCCACTCGAGCGGCCTCGGCAAGTACTGCGGCCGCGGCAACAAGGGCCAGGGGTCGCGCCAGCACGAGCCCTTCCGCGTCTACTTCGAAGGCGGCCAGATGCCGATCATCCGGCGCCTCCCGAAGCGCGGCTTCAACAACGCCGAGTTCCGCACCGACTACGAGGCAGTGAACGTCGGGACGCTCGACCGCGTGTTCCCGGACGGGGCGACGGTCGACGAGGCGGCGCTGCGCGAGCACGGGCTGCGGCGGCGGCGCCTGCCGATCAAGATCCTCGGCGACGGGCCGCTCGCGAAGAAGCTGACGGTCAAGGCGCACAAGTTCTCGAAGTCGGCCGAGGAGAAGATCGCGAAAGCGGGCGGGTCGGTCGTGAAGATCGGCGAGCCCGGGAAGAAGCCCGAAGCGGCGAAGAAGGCGGACGCGCCGAAGGCCCCGGCCAGGGCCGAGGCGAAGAAGCCCGAGGCGAAGAAGACGGAGCCGAAGAAGCCCGAAGCCCCCCAGTAGTCCGGAGCGGTCATGCAGATCCTCGATTCCTTCCGGAACATCTTCAAGATCCAGGAGCTCCGGAAGCGCATCTTCGTGACGCTGGGGCTGCTCGTCGTGTTCCGGTTCGGCTCGCACATCGCGCTGCCGGGCGTGAACGCGGACGCGATCAAGGCGCTCGGCGAGCAGATGCAGGACAAGCTCGGCGGGCTCTGGAGCATGCTCCAGATCTTCTCGGGCGGCGCGCTCGGGAACCTGGCGCTCTTCTCGCTGGGCATCATGCCCTACATCACCGCGTCCATCATCATGCAGCTGATGACGAAGGTGAGCCCGACGCTCGAGGCCATCGTCAAGGAGGGGCCGTCGGGCCAGCGCAAGATCAGCCAGTACACGCGGTACCTGGCGATCCCGATCTGCATCGTGCAGAGCTTTTTCGCGGTGAACGCGCTCGTGTCGCTGCAGACGCGCGACGGGATGCAGATCCTGCACTCCGTCGGTTGGGGGGCGCGGCTGGAGATGGTGATCGGGCTCATGGCGGGCGCGTTGTTCATCATGTGGCTCGGCGAGCAGATCACCGAGCACGGCGTCGGCAACGGTGCGTCGCTCCTCATCATGGCCGGCATCGTCGCGCGGCTGCCGTCGGTGACGATGACGCTCATCGGCAAGGCGCGGCAGGACGCCGTCTCGGGCGAGTCGCTCATCATCGTCGGCGCGCTCTACCTGGCGATGATCGGGGCGGTCGTCTTCGTGACGCAGGCGCAGCGGCGCATCCCGGTGCAGCACGCGAAGCACTTCCGCGGCCGGCGGGTGATGATGGGCTCGCGCAACTACATGCCGCTGCGCGTGAACACGGCGGGCGTGATGCCCGTCATCTTCGCGTCGAGCCTGCTCGTGATCCCGCAGATGCTGTCGCAGATCAAGCCGCTGGCGTGGATGGGCGGGTTCATCACGCCGGGGACGTTCCTGTACGCGTCGTTCTACGCGGTGATGATCTTCTTCTTCAGCTACTTCTGGACGTACCTGTTCTTCCAGCCGATCGAGATGGCCAACAACCTGAAGGAGTACGGGTCGTTCATCCCGGGCATCCGGCCCGGCGAGAACACCGCGAACTACCTGAACACCATCCTGTCGCGCATCACGCTCTGCGGCGCGGCCTTCCTGACGCTGATCGCGCTCATGCCCGACATGGTGAGCGCCGGATTCGGCGGCGAGCTCCAGCGCCAGCAGCTCTCGTTCCTCGGCGGCACCGGCATCCTGATCGTGGTCGGCGTCGCGCTGGACATCATCCAGAAGATCGAGTCGCACCTCCTCATGCACCACTACGAGGGGTTCGTCGGCCCGGGCGGCATCCGCGGCCGCCGGTAGGCGACGGGCTCCGGCCGCATGCCTCGGTCGACACGAATCCCGTAATCCGCCCCGCGCGCCCGCGGTCCATAGTGCGCCATGGGCGTGCTCGACTCCCTCCGGAACGCGCTGCGGATCCCGGAACTCCGCCGGCGACTCGCGATCACGCTCGGCCTCCTCGTCGCGTTCCGCCTGGGATCGCACATCGCGCTGCCGGGCGTCAGCGCGGAAGCCGTCGAGGCGCTCGGCCGCCACATGCAGGAGCAGTGGGGAGGCGTGTGGGTCACGCTCCGCCTCTTTTCCGCCGGCGCGATGGAGAAGGTGGCGCTCTTCTCGATGGGGATCATGCCGTACATCACGGCGTCGATCGTCATGCAGCTGGTCACGAAGCTGAGCCCGCGGCTCGAGGCGGTCGCCCGCGACGGTCCGTCCGGACAGCGGACGATCAGCCGGTACACGCGGTGGCTGACGGTTCCCATCGCCGTCGTGCAGAGCGTGATCGCCGTGAACGCGCTCGCGCCGGCGCAGGTCCTCCTGTCGACGGGCTGGGCGACGCGGCTCGAGGTCGTCGCGGGGATGACCGCGGGCGCGCTGCTGGTGATGTGGCTCGGCGAGCAGGTCACGGAGCACGGCGTGGGGAACGGCGCGTCGCTGTTCATCCTCGCGGGCATCGTCGCCCGGCTGCCGGCGATGGCGGCGACGCTCGTCGAGAAGCAGCGTCACGGCGAGGTGGCGGGAGAGGCGGTCGCGGCCGTCGCCGCGCTCTTCCTCGCGATGATCGCGGCCGTCGTCTTCGTGACGCAGGCGCAGCGGCGCATCCAGGTGCGGCACGCGAAGCACGTCCGCGGGCGGCGCGTGTCGACCGCCTCGCGGAACTACCTGCCGCTGCGCGTGAACACGGCGGGCGTGATGCCGGTGGTCTTCGCGACGAGCCTGCTCGTCGTCCCGCAGGCGCTCTCGCACGTGCCGGGCCTCGCGTGGATGAGGAGCTTCGTGACGCCGGGGACGTTCGCGCACGCGTCGATGACCGCGGCGATGATCTTCTTCTTCGGCTACTTCTGGACGTACCTGTTCTTCCCGCCGCGCGAGATGGCGGGGCAGTTGAAGGAGCACGGCTCCTTCGTGCCGGGCCTGCGCCCCGGGGAAACCACCGCGCGCTACCTGGACTCGGTGCTCGCGCGCGTCACGCTCTGCGGCGCGGCGTTTCTCGCGTCGGTCGCGCTCGCGCCGGCGCTGCTGGGCGCGGGGTTCGGCGGGCCGGTGGAGCGCGTGCTGCACGACCTGCTGGGAGGCGCGGCGATCCTCATCGCCGTCGGCGTGGCGCTCGACGTCGTGCAGAAGATCGAGTCGCACCTGCTGCTGCACCACTACGAGGGGTTCGCGCGGCGGTGAGCGGATTTTTCGGATATCGGATTCCGGTCTCCAGCCGGTAGAATCTGCCATCGGAGACCCGAAATCAGGAATCCGAGATCCTCATGAGACTCATCTTCGTCGGACCCCCGGGATCCGGGAAGGGCACGCAGGCCAAGAAGCTGGCCGGGAAGCGCGGCATCCCGCACGTGTCGACGGGCGACATCCTGCGCGAGGCGGTGAAGGCGGGGACGCCGGTCGGGAGGAAGGCCCGGGCGATCATGGACGCGGGCGGGCTCGTGCCCGACGACGTCATGATCGGGATCATCGAGGAGCGCTTCGCGAAGGGCGACTGCGCGAAGGGGTTCATCCTCGACGGGTTCCCGCGGACGGTCCCGCAGGCGGAGGCGCTGGAGACGCTCGTCACGAGGATGAAGCTCCCGGTGCAGGCGGCGGTGCTCATCGACTGCGGGGACGCGGCCGTGATCGAGCGCATCACGGGGCGGCGGTCGTGCCCGAAGGACGGGACGCCGTATCACGTGAAGTTCGTGCCGCCGAAGACGGCGGGCGCGTGCGACGCGCGCGGCACGAAGCTCACGCAGCGCGAGGACGACACGGAGCCGAAGGTGAAGGCGCGCCTCGAGAAGTACCATCGCGAGACGGCCGCGATCATCCCGTTCTACGAGAATCGCGGGCTGGTGCGGAAGGTGAACGGCGAGGAGCCGCCCGACGCGGTTTTCGCGGCGGTCGAGAAGCTGG
>Ga0187893_10008876_pt1 | contig 15689 bp, 17 predicted proteins | sample MA1701074metaG_FD_139574 | JGI IMG/M metagenome (GOLD analysis project Ga0187893, IMG submission 139574) | White microbial mat communities from a basaltic lava cave in the Kipuka Kanohina Cave System on the Island of Hawaii, USA - MA170107-4 metaG ... | reverse complement strand
TCGTCTTGCCGCTGCCGGTGCCGCCGGTAAAGTTCGCCGTAAGCGTGGCTGTCGTGTCCGATGTCACAGCGTTAATGCCGTAGGCAGAGGCATCAATCGTAACGGCGTCGCCCGGTCGCAGATCGCGGAACCATCGCGTACCCACGCCAGCGGTGAGGTTCGGACTACCATTGGTCGCCGTGAACGTACCAGGCACATTCACATACACATATCTAACAACCCGGATCTCGCCGCTACGGTCGTCCCATCGTGTACCCAGGTACACCCATCCGTCCTGGCTTGACACTTCGGCGGGTAGGATGATGATAATTCTTTTCCCCGTTGAGGCATTTGGCGTGACATCGTTATACACAATGTCGGAGGGTGGCCCGATGGCGTTTGTCTTGGTGCGCCATCGGGCAATCGCAACGCCTATAAACCCGCTCATTGGCCGAGTAGCGGGAACACCTCCCCCGTTGCCAATACTGATATCGCTGGTAGTCAAAATCGGCTTGGTAAAACCCGCATCAAAGTCGTCGTAACCGCCTAACCCGTTCGGGATGGCAATCCGCAGCCGGCCGGCTGTCGGCGAAGTCGTCACGCCGCTTACGGCGCTTTCGTCGAGATAGAGTTGCTGGTCGGTGTGTTCGGAGAGGAAGAATAAAACGGAGTTGTCGTAGCGGATAAGTCCGGCGTAGGGGAGGCGAGAGCCAACGAGGCCGCCTGCCAGCGTTGCGCGCTCAATGTCAGCCGGGAATATCCTGGCGCCGACATTCTGCGAAGATACTTCCAGCAGTCCGCGCGCAACCTCGGGCCTGCCCGTGGATCTGAGCCAAACGTTCGACCCGCGGCGTATCGTGCCGAGAAAGTCGAGCGGAGGGATGTCCGGCGCGGAGGGCCAGTATCCACGTGAAAAAGAGACCTCGAGAGGTTCAAGTGATTTTGGCGTTGGCATTGGCGGGTGTCGTTATCTTGCGCGCGACAATCTCGACCAGCGCGTGGACGAGACGATCTTCGAGTTCCGGCGGATAGTCTTCAATGTCTTGCGGCGTATAGCTCGCCGTGATCGTGAGCGGCCCGGTGACTGACTGAATATCAAGATGCGAATGCACAGCCGCGCCCTTCGCGCGCGTCAGGATCGTGACTTTATCTTTGATCGTGTAATAGGCGAAGACCGTCGGTTGCGGCCTGATGAAGTCGGCGTAGTGAAGGATCGGATGCAGTTGGTTCCCGTCCGCGTCCAGAACTACGCCATATCTCACGCCATCTATCAGTATCTCGCCAGGCACGCTGGTAATGCTGCCGTTCGCGGTGAGCAGATTGCCTTCGCCATTCGCATCCAATGTGACTGTATATTCCTGCTGAAGCAGAGAGCGTAGCGACGGATCGCGCATCACGTCGTGCGCGACGCGTTGAGACGCCTGCATCACACACGCGGCGATGTCGATCTCGGACTCTATCCAATCATGCGGTTGCGGCTGTCCGGCGTTTAGTTGGCGCTTGGCGCGTTCGACAAGTTCGTTAAAAGTCATCGCAGATAGGCGAGAGCGAGGGCGTTACACAGAAAATGAACATACCTACGTAGGGGATGGCGCGGACTGCGCGGCGCTATACAGCGCTGGATTACCGTAGCTACGAACCTGCGCGAGGTGATCCTTCCATCGCACATTCGCGCCGTTGAACAATTCCGCAAATAGATTTTCTTTCAGCGCAAGTTTCTCTACGCTGCCCGCGACGAGTCCGCCCTCGTGCCAGTCGTCGAGGTTGATATTGCCTGTAAATGCAGTAGGCCGCGTAAACGTGCAAACCCGAATCAATACACTTTGCCGTGTATGTAGAACGGCTCCGCCGACTATCGCGTACCAGTACGGCGTGTAACCGCCATAGACCGAGCCGGAGAATTCGTTGAAGTCGCGCACCCTGTCCGCGCTTACGGGCAGCAACAGTTTACCGTTGGCCGCGTCCCGCACACGCCCCGGCACGCCGATAATCGTGTTTCCGCCGCTGTCCGTGCGCGGAATGACGGCGTTGTTAGCAAGCGCGACCGTGTCCGACTCAAACCTGCCGCGCTCCGGGTTTAGCGGGGTCGAAGCTATCGCCTCGACGGTTTCGCCTATCGTCGCGGCGAGCGCCGGTTCGACCATCGCTGGCACGAAGTCCGGCCCGATCACTGTGGCGGTCGACGGCGCTGCATTGAAATTCGCTTGCGCGTCGGCAGGCGTCGCGCCCTTGATTGCGCCAAGTTCGTTCAGTATCTCCTGAATGACTCTCTCAAAAGTAATCGCCATCAGCTATCCGGCAATTCATCACCGTCCGCGTCGTAGAAATCAGAGCCGGTGACCAGGATCGTCGTCTCTTCGGTTACTTCGTTGCTGCTTCTACCCTCCCACCGAATCAACCATTTGCCGGGATGGTCGAATAAGATACTCGTGCGGTATCGTCCTACATCATCAACTTGTCGGCGCCGTAAAGGCGATGTAGACGATAGAAACGCGCACGGCTCCAGCGCTTGGCGTGTTGTCCGCGCCACCGCTGAGAGTCAGACGCACTTTCGCCGTAGCCGCCTGTGTCGGCCCCGCGGCCGTGGTCGTGATGTTACCGTTCATTTGCGTGATGCCGACGACGGTCGTGCCGGCAGTGAGCGCGCCAGTCGTTCCGAATCGGGCGGCAGTAGTTGGATCGCCGATTGAAAGCGTGGTTGAATCAACGCCCGCAATCGTGGTCGTAATTCGCGCCACCACCGACAGAACGACGCTGCCGGCGGGCAAATCAATCGTCGAATCCGTCGTCGCGCCCGCGGTCGAGAGCGTGACGTTCTCACTTAACGCAGCGAGTTGCGCCGCCTCGCCGTTCGCGCCGGTCAGTGTTTGCGATGATGTTGTTGAGGTGTTCGCTACGGCGTAGCGCGGCCCCTGCGACACGGTTGCGCGGGTCCCCGCAACTGAGAGCGAGCCGTTGGGCACAGTTAACGTGCCGACGCCCGTTCTACACGGCGAGCCATCCGCCTCGCACACGCGCAACGGGACGGCGGACTGAAATCCGGCGAGCAGCAGGACGCTGGCGAGTAAGCAAGTGACCAGAATGTTTCGTTGCATCAGTTCTGTAGTCCGTTGATAAGGGCCGTGATATTCCCACCCCCGAGAATCGCGCTGGAGATGCGCGCGCGGACGAAGCCGATCGGCCCGGCGAATGTGCCAGAACCTTCCGTACCCGCCGCGAGGTTGGCTGCGTTGATGCTGTCGAGCTGCTGCCAAGTTTCGGCGTAGTTCTCCTCGGGCGCCCACTCAATAATGATCGTGCCCCCGCTCACCGTACCTGTGTACTTAATAAACCATCCCACCTGGCGGCAATGATTGAGCGGAATCGCTCGGCCCGTGCCGTTCGTCGCGTTCTCTAGGCTCTTCGCCGCGTCGGAATTCCAGAGAAAAGCGGAAAATGTATTCATAGCAATGCCTCGCCTGTTAAGGCACGTGGAGATTGAGCCAATTGCCGCCGTAATCGTCCGTGTACTGATCGTCCTCAAAGCCGCGCCGGCGCACGACGCCGTGCTGCCGGTCGGTCGCAATGTAGCGCCGAAAGGCTTCGGCTTGATCCTGGATGGAAGCCGAGAAGGAGAGCGCCAGGTCGCGCTTTTTGTCCCGCTTGTCGTTGTTCGTGAGTTCCGGCCAATCGGCGTAAGGCAGGCAGGATCGCGCGACGCGCAAATGCAGGTAGGGATGAGAGATCGGCAGAATGGGTGTCGTGTCTTCGCCTATCTCGCCTCCTCCGAGCAGCCCGATTTCATACCAGACCTTGTATTTGACCGTGCCGCCGGGCACGGGTCTGATCTGGAAGAAGGGCGCGCCGTTCTCCCAATACAACACGAAGACCTCGGCCGTATGGCAATTAGTCGGGCCAACGACCTTCCTCGGCCCGAAGTATGCGGTCTCGCGCGATTGCAGGGTTGTGCGCGGTATCGTCCGCTCGACGTGAAAGGGATCACTCTCGTCAATCGTGTGAATCAGCACGTCCTTGCCAAAGTCTTGCGCCGTGATCGCGTACTTCTCTTTATCCGGCTGGGCCGTCAGATCAAAGCTGCGCACTGACCACGAGACGGAGGAGTTTTGCGCCTGATTGAGCAGGAGCTGAGCCTCCGCCTTGTAGTGCTCAAGAATGACCCGAGGATTCGGCTTTGCCGGCGACGGATCGTCGAGGAGAGTGCGAACGGCCGAGAAACTCTCAGCGAAAGTCGAGCCTGTTGTGCCTGCCATTATTTATGCTGCTGGAATTTCGGCGGTTTCGATTGCGCAGTAGGTTTCGTAGCTTCGGGCTCCGGAGCGAGCGTTTGCGCCTTCCCCTGATCAGACTCGCCCGCCGGAGGCGTCTCGATCGGCACCCTGCGTTGCGCGGCGAAGACCTTGGCGAACTCCGCGGCCACGCTCGTGGCGACGGCCTGCGCGATCTCCTGCACGTTCGAGACTTGGGAATTCTTTTCGACGATCGCGTCCCTGACGGTCGTCTGCAGGTCTACAGTCTGATCCGCCAACCGCTTCATAAACGCATCCCTGCGCGGGCGCCCGGCGCGTTTGAGCGCGGCGAGGTCCGCCGCGTCGTATTTCTGCTTGTACTGAGGATTGTTCCGCCCGAGTTCGAGTTCCCCCTCCGACTCGTCCACCAGCGCGTTGTCGTAGCGCTCGGCGATCCGGATCGCGCGATCCATCTCCTGCGCGCAAGCCTCCAAAATGGCAAGTTGGTGCGAACTGTAGCCGAGACCGTTGATCTTCGCGGCGTGAATCCTCGACTCGATCGCGAGCCGAACATCGGCGTAAGTCTGCGGAGTCTCGTCAATCCCTTCGTCCACGCTCTTACGCTCGGGAAAAAACAGCTCGTCAATTCTCAGCGCGGCGAATTGTTCGGCGTCCATTCCACGGAGCGCCGTCAACTCGACCACGCCGCGGTCGCGGTTCTGTTCGAGAATGGCGTCGCAGATATAGCCCGGCAGGATCGCGTAAGCCGCGTACGCGTCCTTGCCCTCGTTATCCTTGCGTACCATCCCAGGCTCGCGATGTTCAAGTGGGATGTCATGGATCCGATCCCACTTCAAAAGTCGGACGACCGGCATTACTCGGCAACGCTCGATCACGCCGCCGAGTACCTCGGCGTGCGGGACATCCTCTCGGGCCTGCCAAATGAACCGCGTTGATTGCCGATCCGCCAGGATGTCGGGCCTCCGGATCCGCTTGTTCTCCATTTCAGTCTCTACCCAACGAACTGCTGCATTACTCATTTATTTGTCTCCGGTTGAAATAGATTTGTCCGCTAAGAATTGCCTGCGCTCTGATTCGTGAGGGCAAATCTTGTAGTGCTGTTTCGCGCAATTGCAGTTCCAACACAGTAGTTGATACTTGTCTTTTGGGAATCCTTGCCGCCGTATATCGCTGTAGATTCCCGCGCCCATCCCTACCCCTCGACCTAGCGCCTTACGATGGGCCGCGCCATCGTTGTTAATATGGTCAATGGTAAGAAACTCTTCTCGATGCTCCCCACAGCAAGCGCAACGTCCGCCGTAGGCCGCAAGAATTTCGGCTTTGAGTTTTCTTTTTGCTTTGCGAGCAAAACAAGTGCTGCATAAGGTTCCCCGGCGCTTCTTAACCTGTCCGCACTGAGCTTGCGCGGCGGTTGATGGCTTGCGATGCCGCTTCGCGCACTCATCGGCCACGACCTTCGGCGTGTTACCAGCACGCGCGAAGGTCACTTCTTTTCACTGATTATAATACGATCCTTTTTCTGCATTTCCCGCAATTCTTCTTTAGATAAGCCGCTTTTTGAGTGCCCTTTACCTAAAAAGTGATATCGACCGTGCTTAACGACTGTCGGGTCTTCGCTGAGCGCCGATTGATGGACCTTCAGACCGTCGTGGACGATGGCCGCGGCTTCGTCCCTGAGAGAGCGGGTCCACTTGTCGTAGCGCTCCTGAGATCGCCTGCGCGCCGCTTCGGCCTCATCGGCAGTCGTCGGACCCGGCCTGCGTTCACGCAGCGCATCCATCGCCTGCTTCGCCTCGCGCACGGCGTCCAGGTCCGCGTCGTCCGGCGCGCGATAAGTCCCGTAACAAAGTTCGTTGCGCTCGGTGGCCTCAGCGCAACACCAGGGCGTGTGGTCAGCGATCATCGAGTCGGCGAAGGACTCATATAGACCTTTGACGGGCTTTGGGTCGTAGAAGTAATCGCCTTCAGAATCAATGCCTTTAACTACCCAGCCACGGCAGGCGATCTCGGGCGGGATATAGCGCTCGATGAACCAGCGCGGCACACCGATGTCCTCATAGACCCATCGCGTCCGAAAAACCATCTCGCCTTTCGGGAGATAGAGTTCGGACTTCTTGGAGGTGTAAAGGATGTAGCGCGCCCGCCAGATATGGCGCGTGTGGTCCCAGTCCAAGGCGCGGCCTTCGCTCAAGTCCTGCCCGTAGACAATCCGGAATTTGCTGTAGCCGTTCGAGTGAAGGCCGAAGATCCGGTTGAGCGCCTTTTGGAACCAACCGGCATCATCAGGCGGCGGGCTGTTGTCTGTGACGGGGTTGCCGTCAAGCGTGATTGTTTTCATCGGCGGCCGCGGAGCGTACAGTAAACCTTCGCGCCCGCTCCCAGGTTGGCCGGGAACGTCAATGTCGCTGTCGGAGGCGAAACCGCGTTGTTGATCACGACGTTATTAGCGCCAGTCCCTGGAGCCGCGTCAATCTGGCGAAGCCATTGGGCGCTGATCGCCATAGTCGGTGACGTGTTGTCGCCGGTGATCTCCCAGGTTTCCTCGGCGTACTCGCCGACGGCATTCGGCCCCGACTGGCCGCTCGGCCCTTTAACCAAAGCTGCTGTGTTAGCCATAAGCTTGCCTCAAAGAAGAAGGGAGAGCCCTGCGAAAGCCCTCCCTGTTTCGGCAGACTGAGAAAGGATAAGAAGTCTGCCGGTTATCGCGGATCGCCCTGCACCAGCAGGTCGAGAATGTCATTGTTCGCGCCGGCGGCGAACTTGACCGTGAATCCGGTCGCGGCAGCGACGCCGGCAACCGGAATGTTATGTCCCTGACCGCCAAAGCAACGGCGAATGGTCTTGATCCCTGATGTCGAAGGCAGCGTAACGGCCACCGATGTCAAGGCTCCGTCGAGCGTCAGACGTACAACGTGACAACCGCTAAGTCCGAGATCGGGCGCGAGCCCCGGCATATCGCCAATGTGAGTTACACCAATTGCCATAAATTCCTCGCTTAGAAAGAGAATAGCGCCCCGCACACACGTTGCGCCGTTCGATTGATTTGAATCTGGATTAGTTAGTCGGTCGAGATGTGTTGTTCAAGGTAAGTTATCGCGTTGCGAAGAAGGTCAATACTGTCGTTGATGCCGCCCAGCACCAGATTGCAATTTGAGCAAAGTAGCCCGCGAACCTTACCAGTCTTATGACAATGATCGACGTGTAACACATTGTCATTCTTGCCGTAGCCACGCGGAGCACCGCCGCAAATTGCGCATTGGTTATTCTGCTCAGCAACCATCCGATTGTAATCATCAAGAGAGATGCCGTACGACTTCTGCAATCTCCTATTGCGAACCGCTTCGCGGCGCAACGGATTTCGCGCTCTGTCATAGGCATTGATACGCGCGCGATTCTCCTGGTAGTGCCTTCTCTTGCCAGCATTGCGAGTCTCTTTGTTTCTTTGATGACGCTCGCGCTCTTTAGGGATGAGCCGCGAGCGGTTCTGCTCCCAATATTCCCTACGTTGTCGCTTTGCCGGCTCAGGGTCATTGCGATAGCGAGCCCGCGCGAGGGTTCGTCTGCATTCCTTACAAGATGAAGCAAAACCACTCTTACGGGAAGCATCTGGGTAAAACTCACTAATAGGCAGGACGCGATCACACCTAGAGCAATGCTTTTCTGACATTGCAACCATCCTTTCGTTGCATCCTGTAGGTAAGCGTGAGGAAGCTGGCAGGATTTTCCAACTTGTCGGGTGTACGGCCCTATCCCCACGCTGAGAGTGTAACACATCTGACTAATTAGCCGGTAACATCAATTCCAGCTATTTGGCTCGGTGGCGAGGTCGTTCAAGCTCAATCGCTTGATGAGACCATGCTCCTTGGGCGAGTTGATGTAGATGTTACCATCCCAACCAATTATAAAGTACCAACTGTTAGCCCCTGTACCATTGCTTCCAGATTTGATCCGGATCTTCAGACCGTCCTCGTCCACGAAGCCCAGAGCGCGTTTTTCGATACGCCCGAAATCCTTCATGTTCAGGAAGTACATTCGATCCTCGTCCACGACCGGAGTGTCGAGCCACTCTGAATCGCCGTGGCCGATCTTGCGCGGCGTCGGGTCGAAGACCTCTTCGCGCGCGCCGATCCGGACCAGGTTGTAGCCCAGGCGCTCGTAGGCTTCGGACTGGGCATATGACGAGAGGATCGTCAGGCCCATGCCTCCCTCGTTCTCGGTCGAGCGGTACTTGATCTTGCGCTTGATCTTGGTAACCAAGCTAATCGTGAGCGCCGCGCCAGCCGCGTCCTCTACCGGAGAGCGAAGCTCCGGGAAGGTCGCGCGGGAAAGCGTCTGGAAGAGTCCGGTGTCGTTATTAACGAAATACGCCGCGCCACGTGGCGCCTTGTTGAACGAGCCCGCTGGGACGAGTTGATCCGTCGCGGCTGGTGTGACACCAAGGGTGTTTGCGGGTGTCGCCGTGGGCGATGAACCTTTGGTGACAGCCGCAAGCGTGATGTTCGCTTCGCGAAGCGCGCCGTTCACGTCGTGCAGGTCGTATACGCCGTTTTTGATCAGGAACTGCGCGCCCTTCGTCGATCCCCATGCTGCAGCGGGAGTTGTCGAGAGCACGATCGAAGTAGTCGTCGAACCTGCGCCGACCGTCGCCTTCTTGCCCGTGCCATCGCCCATGAAGTCCTCTTCGAGATGTCGAATGGCATTGGCGTTCATCTCGCCGACATGTTTCGAGAAGGTGAGACGCGCGGGCTCGCCGGCGCCGCCGGCTTTCGTCAGGTCCTGGTAGAGGTCAGACGTGATGTCGCCCGCCTTCCTATAACGGACGATGTTCACGTACATATTCACGTACTCAGGAGTTCCGCCGGCAGGGTTGCTGCCGCCCTCCGAGACGTAGGCGTTCGACGCCTCGGGGGTCATGTTCGAGTTGAGCTTGTAGCCCTTCCCATTGACCCACTCGGCGGTCGTATCTTTCTTGATCCGACCGAAGAAGATGGCCTTCCGCTGGAATTGCGGAGTGATCTCGTTCGACTGCAACTGCGTGAGCAGCGCGTCAATCTGTTGAATTGCTGTCTGCATTGTTCCACTCCCTCAGTAGAGGGCGTCGTCACCCGAATATCTGGCGCGAGTAGTTCCGGAGGTTCTCAGGATCGAAATTTCCAGCGCCCGCAGGCAGTTGGCCGTTGTTGGGCCGTTGCGGGTCGGTCCCGCCGGGTACGGGGGCTTCGACGCGGTTGTCGCCGTTGCCGCGCTGTGACTGAAGGTATTTGTGATAACCGTCGAAGACGGGCGCGAAGGCCGTCAGGAAGTCGCCGATGATGCGGGCCGCGTGGGCCTGCACGGGAGCCGCAAGACTCATCGCCTTGCGCGATTCGAGTCCGTCAATCGCCTGATAGAGTTGACCGAGTACGCCTTGGGCGGTAGCATCCTGCGCGGTCGCTGTTTGCGCCCAAGTCCACAGTACTTCAGTCAGTTTATCGTCTATCTGGGGGTTACCAGTGGGCTTCAGTTTGTCGGCAAGTTGTTGCTTGATCCCAGACCACACCGCGTCGCGGAAATCCTGGCCGAGCTTGTTCTGCTGCTCCTGACGCCTCTGCTCTTGCTGCGCTTTCAGTTGTTCGTCGTGTTTGGCGAGCATCTGATCGTGCTGGTGAGCCTTGAGATGAGTCTCGAGCATCCGAGCCTGACGGCCTGGGTCTTCTTCCTGCTGAATCTCGTATCGCTCCTGCGGCGTGAGATGGTTGTACATCTCGTGAAACCGAGGATCGATGACGCTGAGTTCGGCGGGAGAAGCCTGCGCGGGTTGGAACTGGGTTGGGCTCTGGTTCGCTTGAGGGATCAGACCGCGCTTTTGCGCGGTGTCGAACATAAACTGCGGCCATCGGTCGAAAGCGGCGTCCAACACGGCGATCACCGCATCCGCGCTCTGGGTGCGCACTTTCTCCCAGAACTCGGCGGGCTGACCGTCGAACAGCGAATTGACCAAGCCGACATCCTCTTTGACCTGCTCGAAAGAACCGAGTTCTTTCCAGCCAGTCAAATCGGTCTCAAGCGATTGCACGTGCGCTCTGAGTTGCGGAACCGCGGGAGTCTCGCCTTCGGGTTGCGCCGGGTCTTGGCCCGGGGTGACGGCGGCATCACTTTCCGCTGGAGCGTTCGCGCTTTGCGACGTATCGGCGGCAGGCTGCTCGCCTACCGGCGTTACGGCGGATTGACCCTCAACAATGCCGCCCGAGGCAGCGGCGGGCGCCGGACTCGCGCCCTGTTCCCCGGAGGGAGTGGAACCTACGCTCGTATCTGTACTGTCCATAAAATCCTTTGCTGAGATAGAAAAAGCCCGCGACCTCGGCCTTTCGGCCAAAATCGCGGGCTTTAGTGATCGTTATCGCGTACTGCCTAAGTCGTATTTCCCAAGCGGGACGCGGATTTAACTAAAGACTGCTCGTAATAAAACTTTATGCTTGCTTGTTCAGCTTTGGGAGCAACCGTCTTCGTCGCTCACTACGTTCTTCCAACCATCGGTCAAGGTCGCTAGGTGCGATACCCGGTTGTTCACGTGTTTCTTCCATCTCCTTTTCGAGTTCATCGATTTCCTTCTTCAAACCGACTGTGATAAGGCGAAAGCCCTGCAAGAAGAGACGGAGAATGCGCAAGATGAGATGTTTATCTGTCATCCTAGCTACAACGCGACAATAGAACGAGCGCTAGCGTCACCAGCAAAGCAAAGGCGAATACGCGCCAGAGGTGGCCGCCAGACAGCTTGCCATCAGTTAGACGTGGGTTGCCACAACCTGAGCTTGCGCCGTCTCCGGCGATTCTGCTCGGTACACCTCTTGCGCCCATTCCTCTATCTGATCGGCTATGGGGCGATCCCACAGCGCCTCGTAATACCCCTTGTCGTCTTCGCCTGGCCTTGGGTTGATCTCGATTAGCTTGGCCTGTTCATAACCTGTCACGCGCCATTCAACACAAAAGGCCGAGTCGTCGAGCCCTATACACTTCAGCGCCTCCGCTGTTTCTTTGTACAACCACCAGTGGTCGAAAACTCGCTCGTAACTCTTAACGCTTGTCCAGTCCCGCGACCAGTGTTGCCTGAGCGCGTGAAAGAAATAGATCCGGCCAGCGAGTCTAACGCCGCTCAACTCAATCGCATCGCCTTCGACGAACTGCTCGACTACGCCGCGCAGTTGTTCGGGCTGATTACTGAGGCGCCGAAGTTGCCGAACGATTTCGATCTCTGGCGCTTCAAGGTCAACAACGCGAACGCCTGACGACATCGCGGAACCCGGCGCTTTCACTACGACGCGAGGATGGTAGTAAAAATACTCCCACTCCGGATTTAACTGGCTCCATAGCGCCTGGCGCATCAGATAGCGGTCAACGGCTTTCGCGGCCGCCAACGGCGTGATGTGGCGCTTTTCTATCATCTGCGACACAGGCGGCAGGGCCTCGTCTGTCGCGGACAGAACCCATTGTGCTTCCTCAAACGAGGTTTTCGGCGGCGTCCAGTGTTGAGGGTGACCAAACCAAAAAACTAACGCCATCGCTGCGCTTTACCCTTATCAAGATTCCTAATCAGCCCCGTGGCTATCGCTCCGACGACACCTGCGATGGTCTTGAGAAAATTACGGCGTTTCATTACCGGAGACTGTAAATAGCTCGCTCGACGTTGCCATCTGCTCTCTCTAGCGCCTCGCGCGCCTGGTTCATTCCACATTGGGCCTGTTCCCGCACCGCGCCAGACAGCGTGTCGCCATATCAATTCCCTCTCGCTTGCGCCTTCGGCTTCGGTTGTGGCTGCTTATTCGGCTTCGGTGTCCCGCTACCTAGATTCGCCTTGGCGCTCTCGTTCCTGCGCTCCTGATTGGTCTTCTGCGGTCCGTCCGCCTCCATCGGCGACATCATTGGCGGTTGAGCAGCCATCGCGATCCGCGCCGTCGTTTGGCTCTCCATCGCAAGCGCCTCCATATACTGATCCATCAGCGCATTCACGCCGGCGATCAGACCCGGATGCGCCTTAATCCCCTCGTCCGTAAGGTACCAAGCGCGAAGGAAATTGATCGCAAGTTCGTGACCCAGTTCGCGCGGGTTGAAGCGCGGTTGCAGACTCAAGACCAGCGCCGCGCCGAGTTCGGCCATCGGATCGAGTGGCGCTTCGACCATTTCACCCGTGAGCGGATCGGCCACAAGTTCGGTCGGCGGCAGGAATTGGAGCAGAGGCAAGAGACCGGGCAGCGCCTCGGCCATCTGGTCAACGCGGCGCCGCGCCATCCTGACAGCCTGATGGAATCGCTCATCCCCGAAATCAACGCTGAAGGTATCGGCGATCTCGGCGATCAACTCGGGTGGCGCCATAGCAAACCCACCAGCCTGCTGAATCACCTCAATGGCCTTGACCAGGTTCTGCTGCTTCTCCATCTTCGTGCGCGGCAGCCACGAGTCGATGACCGGTTCGACATCGAACTCATAATCAACGTCGGCCGCCGACAGGTATTCGCCTTCGAAGTCGCCTTCTTTGCCCTTGAGATAAACCCATCGCTCATCCCAGCAGAACTTTCTGAAGAGCTTGAGTACGAGTTTCGAAGTCTTCGCGTCGAGGTAAGCGCGCTGCGCGAGCTGCGTCGTGTGGATTTGCTGCGCGAGCGACCGGGCGATCTCGGCCCCGGTCGCCGTGTCGTTATCCACGCCCGGCAATCCGCCCGAAAACTCAGTAACGTGCGCGGTAAGTTGCAGGTCGTTCGACGACATCTCCCCGTACTGAAACACGCCGGCGGGCATCTGTTGCCCTGGCGGATAGTAAACGGCCTTGGTGATGTCGAGACCTTCAACCATCCCGATGTTTTCGTGCTTGATGGGCGCAAATTCGCCAGGATTGCCTGACCAGTCGCGGCCGTCCATCAAGAGCGGGTTCCAGAGCCCCGCCGGCGTCGCATTGTGCCTGAGCCACATATTGATCAGGCCCTTGACCGTGTTCAGGTTGACCTGCGGATTGCACATGTCCTCAGCGCCGTCGTGAAGGCCCGAGTTCGGTAGAATGTGGTAGCCGGTCCCGCACCAGTGGTCGTCCTTGTCCTCGGGGCGGATGTCTACAACCACATCACCAACCATCGCGATATATACACCCTTCGGGCACAGCTGACTCAGGTAGGTTCCCTTAGGGATCACACCGGAGAGCGTCCGGGTCTCTTGATCAACGCGATAGCCTGGGTATTTGCTGGGTTTGAGCCACATCCGGGTGAGTTTGACCCGATCCTCATTCTGCGCGGTCGCTGTTCCTATGCGTTCATTCAGTCCTGCAAGCGCGTCCTTCGCTTTCAGTTGAGTATCGGTCGGCTCTTCCGCGCTCTTCTTCAGGTTGGGCCAGAGCGCGTCAATAACGTCCTTGTCGTACCACTCCTCCCAGATCAGCCAGGGCGAGAGTTCCAGGCCGAGCGCCACGTCGTAGCGCAAGTTGTAGATCGAGGGGTTCTGTAGCCGCAGGTCGCCGGCGTTGACCTCTTCGTAGTCAACCACGGCGGGCATTGAAACGCCCGCCGCCTCCACCGGGACGACGTTCGCGCTCGCGCAGTACGGGCAGGCTGTCTCTGCCTGCCCCGTTTCAGCATTGAGTCCGGAGAACTCGGCCTGCGTGCCCCCCATCCCGCAATCCGCGCAGTGGGCAGCCGGGTCTGCGAGGCTGATCTCCTGATTCTCGACTACGGGGCGCCGCGCTCGGGCAGGCGCGTTCGGGTCGTAATAGACGTAGCGCGCAAGGTTACCCTCGAATTGGCCGCGCTTCGATTCCACGATCCGGTCAATGGTCGTGTGGAACTTCTTGCCGTAGAAATCCACGATCCGCTCGCCTTTCTTCGCCGCGGCGACCTGTTTGTCGTCGTCGCTCGATCCGAGTACGTCGAAGTCGGCGTTCGATGCGACCCAGTATTTGACAATCATGTCAATCCAGAACCGAAACACATTGATCGAAACGTGGACAGGCTTCGGATCGAGCGGTCGCCAGTGATTGCCGTAAGTGGCTTTGCGGAGGCGAAAGAAGCCGCGGTAGAAGAACTCGTTCTTGCTTGCTACCAGCGCCTTTTGATCGAACTGCTCGGAGTGGCGCATCCAGTGCTTGTCGCGCACACTCTTCGCCCACTTATCCAACTCGGGATTGGTCCGAAGGGCCGTCTCCTTCGCCTGCTCAATAGGCTTGAGCGGCGCGTAGTTCGGCTCGTTTGACCCGTGCAGTGGAACGACGGTGTTGAGAGTGGACGAAGTCGCGGTTGCGGTTACCAAGGTAATCGAATTCCAAATGGCCCTATACGAGCTAGAGCGCGTCTGCCCCATTCCTTATGCTTTCGAACCATCATCAATCGCCCTCAACGAACACAGGCCTCGCCATTCGGCAATATGTCCACCTCAACCCCGTCCTGTTGCAGTATGTTCTCAAGCTCAGCGATTGTCGGCCTGCCTGCCTCTTGAACGGCTCTGAAATCGAGATAAAACTCTTTACCTGGCGTGAAGACATCGGACGCCGGGGGATTGTTAATTGTCATCGTCAGCGTGCCGGTGGGCGTCACCTTATTGAATCGCGCATTCTCCGGAATGCCGTCATCGTAGACTGCTGTCAGATGCACTTCTTTGAAATTGTTCCCATAGTCGGTAACGTGCGCTACTCTGAATTTTGCTCTAACGCTCATAATCTCCCTTCAATTGCCGTTCAAATTCGGCGGCTGTGAATATCCGAGACTCGCCCAGACTTCAGCCTCAGCTTGCGCAGGCGTGATCGCCTCATTGCGCAGCGTGGCGATTTCCAGACGCTCTTTGATCCGGTCCTGAATCGCGTCGCGTTCGTCAGCGCTCAGGACTGGCCCGCGCGAGGGCGTTGCGGCTTTGGGCTCTTCAATCGGTCGAATCCCCTTGAGCGCAAGCATCCGGTCAAAGAGTTTATCCGCCTGGCTCTCCCGCTCCTGAATCCGCGCCCAGAGGATGCGCCAGAAAGCGTACCGCTCAATGAGCAGTACGATATTGAAGACCGCAAGGGCAATGACGAGCGCGATCAATCGTCACCCAACCCGCTGCCTTCGAAGGTCGCGGGCAGACTGCCGTCCTGTGTGGTGAATTGACCGCGCCAGGTCGCAGCATCGTTGGACGCGGCAATCTGGGTATTACCGTAGATGCCGAGAGCGTGCAGTTGGGCGCCATAGGCGTTCGCGCGACGGACAATCTGCCGGTCAGACTCGTGGACCGACGCCGGCACATCCTTGCCGTTGTTCGCCGCCTGCCAGGTGGCAAGGTTGGTCGAAGACGCTTGATAGGTTCCACCAAAGGCGTTGATGAGTTTATTGCTCATCGAAAGGCCGCGGCGGACATGCATGATGTCGGATTCGTGTCCTGCGAAGGGCATTGATCACCTCGTTGTTGTTGTAGGCTTTCGCCGTGGTTGATCGTTCGGCCGGGAGTTTTATTTCCGCGATGGCCTTCTCGGCGGCG